>VOFJ01003684.1_pt1 | contig 86990 bp, 122 predicted proteins | sample 5384081 | NCBI WGS metagenome assembly VOFJ01 (sample SAMN12384729, study PRJNA508395) | human gut metagenome | isolation source: healthy gut I | host: Homo sapiens | reverse complement strand
AATAGATGCAGAATTGTTCTTAGAGAACGTCAGACAGATTTTCGGGCACAGCTGATCTTCTCTCCATGATACTGGTGTCTCTGGACTCGAACTCTTGTTCAGAGGGATTCAGATCTGGTTCTGGGGGCTGGAAGAAGAGAGAATACAAACCCCTGTCTTGATGGAGATACGGGAATGTGAGAAAAAGAAAACTTGAAAAACGGCAAAAACTCTACCCGGAAAGTTCACTTAAAAATAGCAGCAAATTCTTCCCCTGCCCACCGTAACCTGACAGCTTTCCAGCACTTTCTCCAAAGCGTCCTCTACAGAAAGGTACGGATTACCGGTCAGCATGGTCTGCACCGACCACTTTACCGAATCCGCAAATCCCATCTCCGCGGTCTTGTGCACAGGCATCTGCGGCACCCAGTAGGAACCGGTAAAAAGCAGCCCTATTTCCCGGTTCTGATATGGTTTTTGTATGTCTGCCCCTGTTCCGCTCAGCGGAACATAAGCAACACGTTCCAGACGCGGATAATACTTTTTCAGATAAGCCGTATGCCTCGCATCCACATTCAGAATAATATCACTTTCATTCAGACGTTCAAGCCGTTCGTACAGGTACAGCGGATGATCGCACAGATAATGCACCCGTGGAACTGAAGAATCCTCTAAGCATTCCGGAAGTACATCTGCAACCATCGCCTGACAGTCTACCAGCGCGTAGATTGAAATGTGTTCTTTCAGATACCGGTATTTGTCACGAAATGATTTGAGATTTCCGTCCAGAATCACGGTATGATACCCAAGCTCACGAAATGCTGCCGCAAATTCTGTAATGTATTTGCTGACCGCTCCATACACACCGCTTCCACTGACCAGTACAATATTTCTCTGTTCCATCCCTGTCTCCATTCCGGAGTGTTTCTACCCACTAATGTTCTTTGACTGTTTCCAACCGCTCCTGAATCTGCTCTACGCTCAGCCACTCTGTATTGGTACCCGAGCTGTACTCAAATCCCGGTTCTACAAGTTTGCCGCCCGCCTGAATCTTGGTATTGCTCCACCAGTCGAAATGCGGATACACAATAAAGTGCTTCTCGTATTCATATGTCATCATGGAATCCTCACGTGTTACCATGATCTCATGCAGCTTTTCTCCTTCGCGGATTCCCACCTCCGGCATCTCGCATCCCGGAAGAATCGCCTGTGCCAGATCGGTAATCTTGAAGGACGGAATCTTGGAGATAAAGGTTTCTCCTCCCTTCGCCTCGGACAATGCCTTAATAACCAGCTGTACACCCTCGTCCAGGCTGATCCAGAAACGCGTCATGCGATAATCGGTAATCGGCAGAGAAGTACCGCCCTCATTTACAATATTGCGGAAAAACGGAATGACAGATCCCCCTGCTTCCGGCAACATTTCCGTATCTTACAATAGAAAAGCAGACATCCTTTGCTCCCGCATATGCATTTGCCGCAATAAACAGTTTATCCGACACAAGCTTTGTACCGCCGTACAGGTTGATCGGATTGACCGCCTTGTCTGTCGAGAGTGCAACCACGCGCTTTACACCGCAGTCGAGCGCTGCATCCACAATGTTCATGGCACCGTCGATATTCGTTTTCACAGCCTCCATCGGATTATATTCACACGCCGGAACCTGCTTTAATGCTGCTGCGTGTACCACATAATCCACTCCATCAAACGCCCGGTACAGTCTTTCTTTATCACGGACATCTCCGATAAAAAACCGCAGTGTGTCTTTATATTTTCTGAACTTGTTCGCCATAATAAACTGCTTATACTCATCGCGGGAATAAATGATAATCTTCTTCGGTGTATAGTGATCCAACACATACTGTGTAAATGCATTGCCAAAAGATCCCGTACCACCTGTCACTAATATTGTCTTACCGTTTAACATTTCTACAACCTCCTGTTTCTCCTGCAGCCTCCTGCCGCCTTATAATATATATCGAACCATTCAGCTTCTGCATAACCTTCGCTGTCTAAAATTGTCCCATATACTTGTCACTCTTCCGTTTTTTAGTATATAATAAATGTCATAAAACCGCAATTATGAAAAAAGATTTTGCGCTTTTGTCCGAAAGGAAATATTCATGAACATATTATTCTGTAAACACAACAGCATCTGTGAACCCGGCATTATCCGTGCTCTGGACCTTCTCGGGCACAAGCTTATCCTCCCGTCCTGTTCCTTTTTCCCATCCGGATACAGACGACGCATACGACGCCGTGCTGTGTGAGGAAATTCGCAAAAAAATTCTTTTGATCTCGTATTTTCCGTTAATTTTATTCCTGTGATTGCAACTGTCTGTCACCGTCTGCAGGTTCCTTTATTTCTGCTGGATCGTGGACAGTCCGGTCATTCAGCTTTATTCACATACGTTACAATACGACAGCAATTATGTCTTTCTTTTTTGACTATACACTCTATACGGAGTTTTGTAGAAAAAATCCGGGGCATATTTTTTTATCTGCCGCTCGGCTGCGACCTTCCGCATTATGATTCTATTATACCGACTCCGCAGGATCACGCAAATTATGACTGCGATGTCTCCTTTGTCGGTTCTCTTTATACAGAAAAGTCGCCTTATCGCGCTATCCGCACGCAGCCTCCTTCTTATATACAGGGATATTTCGACGGCATCCTGCATGCGCAGCAGCTCGTCTACGGATACAACTTTCTGTGTGACATCATCCCGCCAGATCTCATGGAGACATTGGATCAGCTGATCGATGTATCCCCTTCTCCCGGCTATGATCTGGATAAACGCACACTGCTCGGAAATCTGCTTTTAAACCCTATGTGTACGGAGATGGAGCGTATTCATCTGCTGAATTCCATCGGAGAACACTTTTCTCTGGATCTCTATACGCAGAGTGATACGTCCCCACTCAAAAATATCCGTCTGCGGGGAATTGCCTCCTCTCTTGACGGAATGCCAAAAGTTTTCAAATGCAGCAAAATCAATTTGAATCTTACCGCAAAAGGGATCCAGTCGGGCGCTTCTCTGCGCATTTTTGATGTTCTCGGTTGCGGCGGTTTTCTGCTCAGCAACTATCAGTCGGAATTACCGCAATTATTTGAAGTCGGCAGAGAGCTTGTCCTCTTTGACAGCGAAGCTGATCTTCTTGATAAGATTTCTTATTATCTGCATCACGAAGATGAACGCAGGGAAATTGCTGCAAACGGTTATCAGCGAATCCGCCAGGAATACAGTTACCAGGCGCGGCTTGCGTTGATGCTGGATGTACGTCATTCCTTATCCATTTAATATAAGTGAGGTACCTATGAATCTGTTATTTTACCGCTATGGAAGTATTTGCGAACCTGATATTATCGAGGGGTTTCGGGAACTCGGGAATCAGGTAACAGAAATCACATTGGAAATTTACAATAAGAATCTCGGTCCCCTGGAGGGTCTTACCGCTCTGAAGAATGAATTGTTTGCACACAGCTACGATTTTGTGTTCAGCATCAATTACTATCCCTTTATCTCGGAAATCTGCAATATCTTCCAGATCCGCTATCTCTGCTGGACGGTCGACTGCCCGGTTATGGAACTATATTCTGACACCGTGAGCAATCCGTGGAACCGTATTTTTCTATTTGACCGTGCCCAGTATGAAGAGATTGCTCCCCAAAATCCCGGCTGCATTTTCCATCTGCCACTTGCCAGCAATCCATCCCGCTGGCACAGCGTCCTTCAAAAGGCGTCTCCTACGGAGCATGCAAAATATGCCGGTGATGTCACGTTTGTCGGCTCTCTGTACACCGAGAAATGCCCTTATGATCGTCTGCAGACCGATTCTGCCTACCTGCGCGGATATCTCGAGGGTATCATGGATGCGCAGCGCAGCATTTACGGCTGCTACTTTCTGGAAGACCTGCTGCCGGATTCTATCGTTGCCGAATTTCGCGAGGCATTGCCCGGATTCTACATTCCGCCGGAAAAATCCATCCGAGACGACCGCGTTGCGATGGCTCAGATTTATCTCTGTGCCAAAATTTCTGCGCAGGAACGTGTTCGCACCATGCAGCTTCTGGGAAATCATTATCCGGTCACGCTATATACCGGAAGTGATTCCACCGGTCTGCCGTCCAAAATAAAGGCCTTGTAAAGACGCTGACCGAGATGCCCCTGGTTTTCTCCAACAGTAAGATCAATCTGAACATTACCGCAAAATCCATCCGGTCGGCATTGCCGCTTCGCGTTTTTGATATACTTGCCTGCGGCGGTTTCTGCCTCACCAATTACCAGCCGGAACTTGAGGATCTTTTTACCGTTGGGGAAGATCTTGACTGCTACGTCAGTGAGGATGATCTGCTTGCCAAGACGGAATATTATCTGTCGCATGAGAAAGAACGTGCAGAGATTGCACAGAATGGTCTTCTCACCGTCCAGAAGAAGCACAACTATCCGGAGCGTTTGTTAACAATGATTTCTCTCGCCTATGGAGTATCCTAAGAGGTATATCATGAAAATACTTTTTTTTTTGACTCGCCTACATTTGCCAAGCAGGATATGATTGATGCGTTTGAAGATACGAATATTGCCTGCGACCTTTTTTTTTTTTTTTTTCACGAGGAGTACAACGACAGACAGAGCACTGCTTTTTCTGCCGCATTTGATGTTGCGCTCCAGGAGGCATCGTATGACTTTGTCTTTTCCTTTAATTATTACCCTATCCTCTCCTCCTGCTGTCAGCGTCATGGAATCCGTTATGTTTCCTACGTCTATGACAGCCCACTGGTAGCTTTATATTCCTGCACGCTGATCAATCCCTGCAATTATGTCTTTCTTTTTTGATAAGGCGACGTATCTGACCTTTAAAAATGCCGGGATTTCCACCGTCTATTATCTTCCTTTGGCTGCAAATGTATCACGGCTGTCGCAAATGACCTGCCCGGCATCTGCACGTTCTGCGGTATCGGCGGAGGTATCATTTGTCGGCTCCCTTTACAACGAAGATCACAATCTGTTCGATCGTTTAAACGGCATCTCCGATTATACGCGCGGTTATCTGGAATCCATCATGAATGCCCAGCGCCAGGTATACGGCGATTTCTTTTCCTGGAAGATCTGCTGACGCAGGATATATTGGATGAACTTTCACGTGTATGCCCTTACCGGCCCATGTCCGACGGCACAGAGACCCTTTCTTATGTATACGCCAACTATTTTCTGTGTCGCAAGATTACTTCCACGGAACGTCTTGCATTACTAAAAAAAAGCTTCCGAGCAGTTTGCCCTGAAGCTTTATACACACCATCCGTCACCTCTGCTTCCCAAAGCAGAATTTGTCGGACCGATCGATTATTATCAAGTTATGCCGCTTGTATTCCGGCACAGTTCCATCAATTTAAATATCACGCTGCGTAGCATTCACTCCGGCATACCGCTTCGCTGTATGGATATCATGGGAAGCGGCGGTTTTCTTCTGAGCAATTACCAGGAAGATTTTCTTAATGATTTTGTTCCCGGTGAAGACTTTGTCTTTTATGAGAGCGAAGATGATTTTGTACACAAAATTGACTATTACCTTGCGCACGACAATGAGCGCCGTCAGATTTATCGCAAACTGTTCCGGGAAAATGCAGGCGGCACATACCTGGCAGCATCGCATCGCCCGCATACTAGAGATTCTGTCGTAATCTCCCGCTTAATATGTAAAATTCAGCCCGTCATCCATCCATTTTGCAATCTGTTCTCCGCGCCGCTTCCATGTATGTTTTTGTAGCGCCTTCTTCCTTCCTGCCGCGGCAATTTTGGCAGCACGTCCGGGATTCGAGAGCAACTCATCAATCACAACCGGCAGCTGCTCCGGCGCATCTGCCGGATACGTGACAATCTCTTTTCCGTCTTCAAAAAAATTTTTTTCAGTAATTGATACTTACTGGTAACACAGACAGCTCCCGCCAGCATCGCGGTAAAAATGCGTTCGTGCATGCCCGTCTCAAAATTGATATTGTGCAGCACAATTCGTGAATTCTGCATATAGCGGATAACTTCCGTGATGTCAACGCCCTCCTCCGACAAAATATCCAGATTTTCAGAGCCTCCTCCCTGATAGGTATTCCACCCTCTGCCAACAACACTCACACGTCTCCCGGCCTTTAGCAGCTCCTCCAGCATCCGCTCCCGGATGCAGACCCGCTGAAACTCATCTAACGGATAGAACGCTCTCAGAAGTGTCTGAAATTCATCCTCGCTCATCTCGAACTGTATTTCCTCCAGATAACAGCGAAGCTCCTCATCCCATGTTCTGATGTGTCCATTCTGAATCAGGCGCGCCGCCACTTTCTGTGCAATACTTCCCATAATCCCGTCGATCTTTTTTAATTTTTCCCACACAGCTTCGCGCGACGTATAACTCCCCGGGAAAAATACATCAATCTCCCGGTCTTCCCACCGGGGAACCTGTTCGCTTGCAAAACCGCCATGGTAAAGCGTCTCTATCATTTCAAACTTGGGATACATCTCTCTGAGCCGCTGTGTAAACGCATCCTGTACCGTCAGGACATACGCTCCCGTTCCAACGCTGCCAATCAGCCTCGCCTCATGAAAAAAGTGGGATCATCCACCAGCCATCCCACTCTCCGCATATCACGCAGCTGCGGCAAAGCCGTACATTCCTGTTCCCATCCGATTGCCTGCAGAGAAAAACAAAATGCATATTGCTCTCTCTGTTCCAGGCAGCCGCTCAACCGCACAAGGAAATCCTCTGCCTGCGTATCAAGCACTTCCGTCTCGCAGCCATATGCACGGAATCCCTCCGCGATTTCATCGGCTGCCTTTCTTAGTACATTATATGCCGAGCGCCCCTTTATCACTAATACTTTCTTCACTCAAATTATCCTCTATATCCTCCAACAGCATCTGCACTGCCTTCTGGTATCCCAAAAAACAAATTTAAATTCAGCTCTGCCAGATCTCTGATTCCCATGTTTTCTTTCGTGTAAATCGTATCACCGAGTTCATATTCTGCCTTTTGCGCATATACGGTCATCATACCAAACAAGGGCATATGTTCCAGGATATCATTCTCCTCGAGCATATCCCGCAACACTCTGGACATCATTATCCGTTACCCCTGTATCGCCGCCAGATTTTCGGCATAGACTGTCTAACGCTTGAATCTGTTTTTCGATAAATTTCTGCAAATCCCTGCCTGAAGTTTCAATTTTCTGTAAAAGCTTTTTCCAGTTTTTGCTGTTCCTCCACAGAAAATGCCGGCGGTATCGCCTGTTCAATCTTCCGGAAGTCGAACTCTGCCGGGCACTCTCCCCCGCCACAACCTCCGACATTTTTCATATTCTCCGCGCCTTCAATCTTAGCTCCGCCCTCTGTTGCATCAATGACACGCATTCGATCTCCACCGTCACGAATTGCCTTTTCAAACCACTGCTTGTAATACCACATCTGGAAATCCGTCTGAAGCATTGTTCCGTCGATTCCTTCCACTTCCATCAGGCAACGGCTCTTAATGTATTTATCATTATCGCCAAGTGCTCCCTCAATTCCGGAAGTATGTGATTTTCCACCGGTAAAAAGCCAAATCCTGTCCCATAAATACAATTTTGCGAAATCCGAAATAAAGTGCCATTGCAAATGCAATCGAACTCACCGATCCGCCAGTCGGCAGAACCGGAAAACCATACCCCAGCATCTCAGAAATCGTCTGATTCCAGCCTTTTTCAAAATAACCGAAATAGTATACCCGCTCTCCGTACTTCTGGATAATTTCGGGTTTGGAGGCGTTTTCACAACACCATGTCAGCCCACGCAAATCCAGGTCTGTGAAGAAACGCTCCGGTGGGTTAGGATCTACCGTACACACCAGATCCGGGTGGATTCCAGCACGCAGAACAGCGCGAAGTGCCGCATCTACAACGATAATCAGCGCCCTGCCCTGAATCTTTTTCAGTTCCTGAATATTCTTGTCCAGAGACGGTCCGGCACACACAACAACTGCCGGAATGTCCTCTAAGGGATATCCTTCCAGTGCCTCTCTGATCTGTCCAATGTTTCTCGTCCGAATCGTATGCTTCATATTATAAAGCGTATTACGCGGTATCACGCGTTGGAAACTTAAACTCGTCCCCTTCTTTACTGCCTCATCCCGCATCCGCTCAATGATCAAATTCTGAAACTCTTCACATTCCTCGTGAAATAATATATCGTATCCTGGCAAAATACAGAATTCTGTAAATGTGAAATCTGAATATTGCAGGTTTTTTTTCATAATATCTTCAATACTGTCTGTTGCATCCGGAATATAAAATTGCACTCTCTTATCTTCCAGAATATCCGATACATCAAATTGCTCACAGCATTCCTCAAAAATCTCCACACTGGGCTCACATATCACAATATGATTTGTATCATCACATTTTTTTTTAAAAATTCTCTCACATGTCTTCCGTCGGAAAATCCAAATACAAAATAGGTTCCATATGTGCGAATCTGATACCGTCCGGCATAAACCGCTGCTGCGAATGCAGTATCATATCGACTGTTCAAATACCATTTCCGGTTTTCTCTTTCTATTCCAAAAATCCGTTCGCCATCCGCCGCCATCTCCAAAAACACATTCTTCACTCCGGCAGCAGCCAACCTCTGCTCAAGGAATTTCGGCATAACATGTTTCAATGCCCTTTTTATTATTTTCCAAAATCTCCATGTACACTTCTCCACTTTTGTCTCTTATCTGCTTTCACCGTCTAACGCCGGCAGGATTCCTCCGTATAATATATCTGCTATACCAAGCAGATCCTGCATCTGATAATTTTCAACTAAAATCTTTACAACAGGAAGCAGCGCAAGAAGTTTCTCTGTCTGCGCCTGATCCGCCAGATTCTGTAATAACATCTGATATTCCTGCAATAATTCTGCCACGTGCTGCAGTGCTTCGTGTTCACGATTTTGGTATGCTTCCTCCATCGCCTGCTTTGTCTTATTCACAATTTCTATGGACATTTTTTTTCTCCCTACTACGTCAAAAGACCGACAGAAAACTGTCGGTCTTTTTTGAATTGTACTGAATCGTACTTGTAATACTATCTGAGTTCCACAAATTACTGTAACAGAGAAAGTACACCCTGAGTAGACTGGTTAGCCTGAGCAAGCATAGACTGTCCTGCCTGAGCAAGGATGTTGTTCTTGCTGTACTCAACCATCTCTTCAGCCATATCTGTATCACGGATACGAGACTCAGCAGACTGTGTATTCTCAGAGATGTTGTCAAGGTTAGCGATTGTGTGCTCAAGTCTGTTCTGTAATGCACCTAACTTAGAACGCATAGCAGATACAGAGCTGATTGCCTTCTGAACAGAGCCCATTGCCTTACCTGCTGAAGAGAAAGAAGATACTAACAGTGCGTTAACACCGATACCAGATGCAGACATGTTGGAAATGCTGATCTTGATAACCTGTCCGTTTAATGCACCAATCTGAAGGCTCTTAGATGTGAAGTGACCATCGATGAGGTTCATGGTGTTGAACTGGGTTGTAGAAGAAATTCTGGTGATCTCAGATGCTAACTGGTTGATCTCCTGCTGGATAGCTGTACGATCTTGCAGTCGTATTCGTATCGTTTGCTGCCTGAGTAGCTAACTCATTCATACGCTGTAAGATAGAGTGTGTCTCGTTTAATGCACCCTCAGCTACCTGGATAAGAGAGATACCATCCTGTGCGTTGTCAGAAGCTTTGTTTAAGCCTCTAACCTGGCTTCTCATCTTCTCGGAAATTGTAAGACCTGCAGCGTCATCGCCTGCACGGTTGATCTTATAACCAGAAGATAACTTCTCAGAAGACTTTGCCTGTGCGCCTGTTGTGATACCTAACTGTCTGTTAGCGTTCATTGCTGTAAGATTGTGCTGTACTACCATAATTGTTTCCTCCTTGAATATGATGCAGCATCCATGCTGCATGTGCTTTGTAATGTGGTTTCTGCCTCTCCCGGCCGTACGCTCCGCTTAAGCTTCCACCTCAAGTAACAATTGTTATCTTGTTTACTTGTAATATATATCGGACGAAAGTCACGATACTTTATAGAAAAAAGAAAAAAATCTCTTTTTACTATCCGCAATTATTTTTTGTTGTCCGTAAACTGCGGCTCCATATAGCCGGACTTCATCATACTCTTGTAATACTGATTGACGACTTTCTGGCTCTTACGCACTTCCTTGACCTGTTTGCGCACAGAAGCAAACTTCTGCGTCATCAGATCTTTGTTGCGCGCCTCCTGCGCCTGAATCGTTGCGCTCTTATCAGTCAGCCTGCGGATGTATTCCTGCATTTCCGCAATCTCTTCGCGGTATTCCTGCTGATTGGTCTGCAGATCTGCTTTTATCTTATCGTAGACCTCCTGGAATCCGGTGTCAAGAAGTTCCAACTGTTCGATCTGCTTTGCTTTTTCCTCCACGCAGGCGTCAAAGTCATCCGGATCAAGGCCCGGATTCTCCAGTTCTTCCTTCTGTCGTATATTCAGTTCAATAACCGCATCCAGAACCGCACTTTTTTTTTTTCTTCAGGCTCTGGATCATGATTGTAAGATATGGATTCTTCTCCATTCGCTGCTCCTGTCAATCTGCTGTAACCGACACACCGTTGCTTCTATCTTGATGCATGTGCCGTTCTCATAACTTCCTTCCATGTATCACGCATGGTACGAAGATGCTTTTAGCACCTCTTCCATGATGTCTTTATCTTTTTTTATATTTGCCTCGCGAAGGCGCATCAACAGATAGTTGTAGACCTCATCAAAATCCTTTGCCACCGGATATTTATGGTCAAGTGTACTTTGAAACTCCTCAATAATGCGCTGCACCTTCATAATATTATTGTGTGCTTTCTGAATATCATTCGCATCAATCGCCTCGATCGCAAGATTCGCAAATTTGATCGCCCCCTCATAAAGCATCAAAGTAAGTTCTGCCGGGGGAAGCGGTCATAATCTTGTTATTGGCATACGCTGCATATCCCTGATTCGCCAACATAATACTATCCTCCATACATGTATTCGTCTCTGCCGATGTTTTTACACATTCGGCAGAGACGCTGTCACGGCATTATGCCGTTTAATTTCCAAACAGGTTTGACAACGATGATGTCTGACTGTTCAGCTTCGATAATGCTGTTTCCATCGCGGAAAACTTATTGTAGTAGTAGTCTTCTTTGTCCTGTAATTTTTCTTCCCATTTCTTGATCAAATCCGTGTAATCGCTATACTCTGACGCCATCTCCTTATCATTATATACCTTGTAGCTGCTACTTAAAGTAGACGACTTCATTTTATCACCGATTGCCGTATATAGGTCAGATGTCAATTGTTGCATAAAGGAAACCACCGTATCCGGATCTGAATTGATCATTGCCATCAGTTTATCGTCATTTCCAGATGTAGCAGTATCATCGGAATCGCCGTCAATATGGTATGCATATTCCTGATTCTCAGGTGCATTGAAATAACCAAGTGTCTTAATTCCGAAATTTGACAGATAATAAGTCTTTCCATTTACTTCATAACCCTTGCTCATAGAGTTTGTCATGGTACTCATGATCTTTTCAAGGCTCTCATCACGGCGCAGCAGGGAATCTTTGATCTTCTGCTCCCATTTTTCCACCTCTGTGTCTGAAAGCGCATCTTTTTTTCTTCATCTGTCAACGGCTCATAACCCTTTGCAGAATCTGCATTGTAAAGAGATGTCATCTCGTTGATCAGCGCATTGTACTGTGTCAGGAAATCCTTAATCTTATCGTAAACTCCCTGTGTATCGGTGGCTGTTGTAATGCTGATCGCATTCGCATCTCCCACACCGGTTGCCTGCAGCGCCGTAATCGAAAGTCCATTGATCGAGTAGGTATTCATGGAACTTGTATATTTGATTCCATTTAAAGTAATCTCGGAATCTGTACCATCGATCTTCTTAGCATCTGAATTGTACGTTACGTTCGTGCCGTTCTGAATCTCATGGGCACTCTGCACCTGGCTCACAAAGTCTGCAAATGCGGTTGCATACTCTGCGGAAGTCTCATCCATCGCCACGAGCTTCGACAGTACCGCATGTTTACATCAAGTACCTCCTGATCTGCCTCCATGGCGGTCTTATTGGTCGTAATCTGTGATGCGTAGGTATTAGTAAGCGTCGTCACCCCCGCCGAACCATTCGCCGCATAGGCATTCTTTACCGCTGCTGCAATGCTTGCTCTGGAAGCACTGTCAGAGCTGTCTAACGTATCCTCTGCATTTTTCAAATGCATTGACTTTTTCAATATTTGAAGTGAGGCTGCTGATAAAATCATCTGTCAGCGTGTCCTTGTTCGCTTCTTTTAATGCCGTAAGTGCATCTGCAGAACGTCCGACACCCGTTGCCACTGCGCTCTGATGGTACACATTTTTTCTCAATTTCCTTCTGTGTACAGTCAGAAACAGCCACCTTCTTGCCACCTGTAACCTCGTTGCCGTCACTGTCGATCTGCACCAGATTGCCATCGCTTAATTTGTATGTATTTCCGTCCGAACCCGCAAGCGTACTGTTATCATTCTGTGTATAGGTGGTACCGTCCGCATCCCGTATACTTGTAATAACCGGTGCCGCGCGCTTCTGCAGTTACCTCATAATAGCTGGTATTCTCCTTGATCGTGGCGGTCTTCACCGTGCCATCGTCGGCTGTGTAAGAATATGTTGCGTTTCCATCGGCATCTTTCTCACCAGTCGCTTTCCACACATGCCCATCGCCGTCCGTATAGGTACCATCCTCATTCTTTGTGTAGACGTTGCTGCCATCTTCATAGGTAACCATTCTGCGGATATAACTGGTATCGCCATTCTCATCCTTATAGCTGTAAATCGTGTTTCCGAGACTGTCTGTATCCGACTTCGTATAAACATTTCCGTTTGCATCCATCAGGGAATCCACACGCTGGGATGCCGTCATTCCAAGCAGTGTCTGCAACTTCTTCTGATCTGCATCGGAAAGTCCGCTGCTCTTTAAGGCATCCATCATTGCCGAATAAGCGCTGGCATAACCATAGGATGCGGTCAGATTGGCATTCTGTGCCGTCTTCGTCTCTTGTAGTCCTCCTGTGCTGCCTTGTAAGCCGCAATCGCATCGGTGATATTCTGGTTAAGTTTATTGCCGTCTGCATCATAATACTGTGTATAGGATGTATAGGTTGCATCGGTTGCATCGGATTTTACATTCAATCCCAGTTTGGTAAGCGCACTGATACCGTCAGCATTGCCGCCCGTAAGTGTAAAATCGTTGTCTTTTCCTGTCTCTTTGGAGCTCACAAAAATACGATGATTTGTTGCATCGAAGTTCGCGCTGACACCCGCATCTTTTAAGGACGCAATGAAACTGCCGACTGTTGTTCCCTGTGTCACTTCAATGGAGGTCGTTGTTCCGTCGCCTTTTGTCAAATTTATCTTACCGTCCCCACCGGTATAGCCGAGTTCTGCCAGTGTGGTACTGGTTGACACGCTGCTATCCAGCTGACCGCCGGTCAGATATCCCGCCTGCGCCACGCTGATAATATTCAGCGACTGCGTGCCACTCGGTGCACTGTTGCTCGCCGTTACCGTTGCCTTGGTGGTGTCAGATACAGTGGTAGATTTCAGATTGTAGGCGCTGGAAAGCTTGAGATTACCCACGCTGGAATACAAGCTGTAAATCTTGGTATTGAGCGTCTTCCACGCATCCTGCTTCCAGGAAAGCTTGGTCTGTGCTTTCTTGTACTTATTGGTCTTATAGTTATAAGAAGATACCAGAGCCGAGATAATCGCCTCTGTGTCCAGTCCTGAATTTAATCCGGTAATACGAATTGGCATATGCTCACCGTTCCTTTCTATAACTTCTCATCCACAAGGATTCCCGCAATCTCCCATACCTTGGCGATCATGTCCAGTGTCTCCTCCGGCGGATACTCCTTGATGACTTCCTTTGTGGTCTTATCGATGATCTTGATTGTAACACGGTTCGTCTTGTCGTGAATTCCGAAGATCGCCTCCGAGTTCTTCATCTGTTTGTTCAGATCATTGACCGCTTTTTTTTAACTGTGTTCCCTGCTTTTTGCATCTTTTTTCCTCGGACAGATCCTTATCCTCCTGATCCTTCTCTGTAAAAAAAGTTCTGCACTGTGGGCTTTTTATCTGCTGTCTGCGACAGCCCTGCCTGTGTGGATGCTTCCGGCTGTACCGCTGCATCCAGCGTTTTTGCAGATGCCGCCGCACTTCCCTGATACGACGCTGCCGCTCCGCTCTTCATGCTCTCTATTTCCATCTCTTACCACCTCCGTGTGATACATGGCTCCTCTATGTTCCCGGTTTTCTATGTCTTATATCGGAGAAACTATGGCTTTTTATTAACCGCATCAGAAAAAGATTCTTCAACGCCTCCATTGCATCTGTTGCGTTCAATGCCGCCTTGTTCTCATTCTGAATCTGAGGCAAACCTCCTTACGGTATACCGGCACTTCCTTCGGTGCACTGATTCCGATCTTGACCTGATCTCCGCGGATCTCTAACACCGTGATCTCAATATTATTGTTGATGACCAGTGACTCCCCTTTTTTGCGTGTCAATGCCAGCATGCCTTATTCCTCCGCTTTCTTCTTTCCTTTTACTACGTCATAGATCTTATATTTGACAGGATAGTCATCTTCCACAATGATCTGTGCTCCCCTGCGGGTGTCTGTGTTAATGACAATCGGCGCCTTGAGGTTCACCGAGGTATCCTTCGGATCCGGCGCTGCCGTAAGTGTGACGAGCACGTAAGTATTGTCCTCTGTCATCCCGCCGAGCGGACGAAGCATCTCATCGTTCACCATCGGATTGTAATCCGGGCGCACGAGGTTTGGCTGCATGACCGGAAACGCCGTGTGCGGATCGTCCATGGACTGGAACCACATCACGGAACTCTTGTCTTTTTCCTTTTCCTCATCAAATATCAATGCAAAATTCCGGTATTCCGGAAGTCCGATCATTCCATCCTCCAATGTAATGATCTTATCATCCGCAATATCGATTTCCCCAAAAAGTCTTGTGTTTGCTTTCATCGGTTCTCCTCCAGCTTCCCCGTTTGGTGTCTGTTAAATGTAATTCAGTAATGTTGTCTGATTGATCTTCGCCGCAGCCTGTAAGGATGCCTGATATGCGGTGTACGCCGACGTATAGTCAATGATGATCTCAGACAGGTCGCGGTCTTCGTTGGTGGACTTTAATTCCTCCATCGTGGTCTGCTGATTTGCCATACGGTTCTTGGTCAGATCCAGGCTCTGTCCCTTGCTTCCGAGGTCCGTGTTCGCCAGATTAACCTTCTGCAGATAATCGTCAAAATTCCCGATGTAGCTGTTATAAAGCTTCTGCAGATTATCGTCCGCATAATCGCGTTCTTTCTTCGCCGCTGCGATCCAGTCCTCAAGTGCCGCCTGGCAGTCATCGGAAGAATACTCCTGCATTTTCTGCATTTTCTCCAGTTCCTCGACTTTATTGTTTGCGTCCTGCGCGAACTTTACCGCCTCGATCATGGCGTCAACATCTCTTCCGATCGATGCATCAAATACGGCGGATGCCTGTGTATTGACCGTCAGGGTCTGGTTTGCCGCTACGACGTAATTGATATCCTGATAGATTTCCTTGCCGTTTTCAAACTTTATATATTCCACCGGTTTTGCCGCATCCGTGATGTTGGTGCAGTTATAGTAATACTCCGGACGTACCTCACCCTTGTTAAATCCGGTCTTGGTGTAGTTGACATCCAGGCTTGCCCTGCCGCTCTTGATCGTCGATGACGCATCAGAGCTTAAGATCAGCTCACCGCTCTCCTTAATAAATACCGCTTCACCGTCTGTGATATTGTAGGTGTTGTCCGCAGTCTGGGATGCTTTTGCCCAGTCCTCAAACGTATCGTATACGGTTACCTTCAGTTCGCCGTCCGTCTGTGTCACACCGGCTGCATCTGTGTAGGAATAGCTGAGCGTTCCGGTCGCACCGTTTGCCGACAGCGCATTGCCGTCCTTGTCCGTGATGCTGTCGATCTCGCCGTAGCTTAAACGGATACGGTCGAATGTCGCCTGCTTCGGATTCGAGATGGTGTTGCCTGTCACCTCCGCCGCTGTGGTCGGGAGTGTCACCTCATCGCTGTAGTAGCGGTGCTCTTCCAGATTCTTATAGGAAAGTCCCTGTGTGATATTGTAAGATGTCGTATTGTCGTCTGTCATAAAGGTCAGCTTCTGATTCGTGCGGTAACCGGTAAAGACGGTACGTCCCGCATAATCTGCATTTCCTTCCGCATAGACCTGATCCCGCAGCTTCTCTAACTGGGTCAAGATCGTCTTGCGGTCGTCTGCGGTAATCTGATCGGACGCTCCATAAGTACACTGTGTACGGATGTCCGTCAGAATCCTCTTCATATTGGCAAGCGCCGTCTCTGTCACTTTCATCCAGGATTCTGCATCCGGGATATTGTTCTCGTAATACTGATCGATCTCGCTGAGTGTTGTGCGCAGTCTTAAGGAGCGCACTGCAATGACCGGATTCTCGGAAGGTCTCTGAATCTTTTTTTCTGGGATGTCATCTGATTGTTCAGATTGTTGACATTCACCTTATTTCCATTGATATTGCCCGTCGTATTGTGAAGTATAATGTTATTCGTAATACGCATTTATGATTCCTCCTCATGTCCTTGTCTATACACCGGTCTCAAGGATCAGTCTGTCATAAATCTCTGCCATGACAGATACCATCTTTGAAGAAAGATTGTAGGCATTCTGGAATTTGATCAGATCCATTGCCTCCTCATCTTCATCAACGCCCGAAATCGACATACGCTGCGTGTCAATCGCGCTCGCCACATTCTGGTAATTCTTGCTGAAAATTTCTGACTGCTGGGTGTCCACGGAAATATCTGCAATCATGCATTTTAAGAATCCGTCCGCCGTACCTCCGCGGTAAAGCACCTTGCCGCTCTTTAACGTCGCAAGTTCCTCCACGAGATCGTACGCATCCACGCCACCCTTTCCGTTGATGTCAACGGTTGTCGCCAGCTTGGTCGGATCCTTGACGAATCATGCTGTTCACGCAGATATTTGCTGCTGTCAGCTTGTAATACGTGTCTGAGCCAGATCCGTTGACTGCATTCCCGTTCGCATCTTTGCCGTCGAAGGAAAACTCTTCGCCGGTCACGGTGTCTGTACCGGTGAAAAATGCATATCCGCTGGTGGAATTGCCGTCCAGATCGACACCTTTTTTCAAAATATTGTTGAATTCCGTCGCAAAGCTGCGCAGGAACTGGTTCATCTGACTCATATAATACGGAATACCCATCGCGTCAATCGATGTTCCGACCGATGCCGTGCGTCCGTCTACACGTGCCTGCTCTTCCGCCGTGAGCGCTCTCTTCATATTAAAGGTATAGGAAGTGATGTTGCCGTCCGCATCCTGCTCAAAGGTAAATCCCTCATATGCGTACTCTCTACCGTTGATCGTCAATATGCCTTCCTCCGGCATGCTGACTCCCACAATACTCGTGATGGAAGGATTGGTAATCTGAACCTCGGTGCTGTTCAACACCTTTGCCAGTCCTGAGAAATTCTCGCCGTTATTTCCGTCACGGATGTCAAACAGCGCTTTTAACGTGCCGGACATCGAGCTTCCGCCCGCATTAAAGGTATTGCCTGTCTTCGACCATTTAATATCATAAAGTCCGGCTGCATCTGTCTGATTGACCTTATAATCTCTCCCTTGCACTCGAGTGTCTCGTAATTGTAGGTATCTACAAGCACCTGACCGCCGATTTTTACAGTGTAGTAATTGGCGCCTGTCGGCTCGTCCGGATGGTTTGTATCCGTGATCGGCACCTCGGAAACCTCAGTCGGCACAATCTCGGACAGCTCATCAATCAACAGCGCACGCTGGTCGCGCAGCTCGTTTGCGTAGCCGCCCTGAATCTCAATGACGTTGATCTGCTTGTTCAATACCGCTATCTTCTCCGCGATCGCGTTGATATTCTGGACCGTGGATTTGATCTCATCGTTCGTCCCTTTCTGGATATCAGTCAGTCCCTCCGACACGCTGTTGAAGTAGGTTGCCAGATTCTGTGCGCTTCCAATAAACTGCTGACGGGTGTTGACATCCGATGCATTGTTCTTCAATGTATCCAGTGAATTGAACATCGTGTTCAGGATCGTCGTAAAGCCTTTGGAGGAGCTGTCATCGATAAAATAGTTCTCGATCTGCTGTAAGTAGCTCAATTTTGTCTCATACAGTCCGACCGATGACTGATTGTACCAGTATTTTGTATCGTAATACTGATTTCGGATCTGCTTGACGGACACGGTTGTAACACCGGTTCCCACAGCTCCGTACTGCTGGTGCACCAAAAGCGCATCCGATGCCACACGGTTCGACTGCTGTCTGGAGTAGCCGGTCGTCTGCACGTTTGCAATATTGTTAGCCGTTGTATTCAGTGCGACCTGATAGGCACTTAAGCCTGATGATGCAATATTTAAACCAAAAAATGTAGATGGCATGTAACACCCTCTCTTTCTTTTTTACGCGCTCAATTATCCAAGCTGGGTCAGCAGATGTTCGATCATCTCATTGACCACATTGATGAAACGGCTGGCTGCATTGTAAGCATTCTGATACTTGATCATGTAGGTCAGCTCCTCATCGGAAGATACGCCGATGACCTGCTGTCTCTGATTGTCCACAGAAGCCACCGTTCCCGTGAGGCTGGTCGCTGTGGAATTGTAGACATTTCCGTAGGTTGCCATCTCACCGATCATATCTTTGTAGTAATCTTTAAAACTGCACGCCTTGGTGTCGTTCGGGTTCAGCGTAAGCCGCTCCTCATCCCACACACCGGCCAGCTTTGCTGCCAGTGCATAATCGACATCACCGTTCTGGCATAGATGCGGCAGCAGCGTTTCATCGATCACAAGCGCCTCGTTGACACTTAAGCTCTGCAGTGTGTACTGCTTTGTGGTATCGTTCGGGTCCTCTTCATTGTAAATGTAGATCTCCTTGGTCTCCGTCACCGGGTTGCCGTTGGCGTCCACTTTCGGGTTGCCGTTCTCATCTACCGGCTGATAGGTGTAAGTCGCCTTTGTGTACCGCTCTGTTCCGATTCTGGAGAACAGCTCCTGCGGCGGAAGCTGCTTGTCGGATCCGGTTGCACAGTTGTCTGCATCCAGAATTTTGGTGTTCGCATTTAACGTTACGGTCGAGCCGTCCGCCAGCGTCACATCCAGCGTTGTAGCAGCACCGTTCGTAAGATTCTTGATCGTATCTTCCGCAGTCACATTCGGACAAAAGCACATCGTTTAACGCGGTCACAATGCCGTGGATCATCTGATCCAGCTGTGCCTCTGCTCGCAGCATGACGGACATTCCGGTCGAATCGTTGTAAGTATCCTGATCCAGCCCCACGATGTCTGTATAGTTCGCGATATGGTCGCCGCGCGCCAGTACCAGCGCTTTCAGCTCACCCATATCGTTCTTATTCTCTGTGGAGATATCCCGGCTGCCAAAGTCAAATACATTGACGTATTTTCCCTTATTCACATCCGAGAGGTAACCCCAGTACGGCGTGATAAAACCGGTCAGCTTGTCTGTTTTCTTCTCGATGTGGTAGCAGCGGCTCTCATCGATAAACTCCGTGCCCTCAATGCTGACTTTCACGATGCCATCGGCTGTCTCGTTGTAGGAAATATCCACGAGGGAGGACAGCTCATCCAGCGCCTGGTCTCTCGCATCGCGCAGGGTCATGGCTGTCTCGATGCCGCCCGCCTCTACTTTCATGATCTGAAGGTTGAGATCCTGGATGGTATCGCCGAGCTTGTTGACCTGATCGATATTGTCGCTGATCTGCGTATTGATGTTGTACTGGTAACTCTGTAATCCCGAATAAACCGCATTCGCGCGGCTCACGAACAGCTGTGCCTTCTGGACAACCAGATTCTGGCTCACGCTGTCATCCGGCGTCTTGTACAATTCCTGAAAAAGAGGTCCAGAAATCTTCCAGTGCATCCTGGAAAGCCTGTCCCTCCATCTCCTGAAAATAAGTCTCGACCTCGTTGGTCGCCTCATAAGTTGCCGCATAGAATGCCTGCCGTCCCGACTCCGTGCGGTAAGAGCGATCCAGAAATACGTCTCTGGAATGAATCACATCACCGATGTAAACACCCAGACCGGACTGCTGCTTGCTGACTGCCGTCGTCTCATTAAAGGTTACATAGTTGCGGTCGGTAAACAGTACCTGCTGACGTACATATCCCGTGGTATCTACGTTTGCAAGGTTATTTGCCGTTGTATTTAATGCGTTCTGGCTGCTCTGCAAGCCGGACACGCCGATAAACAATGTTCCAAAACCATTTGCCATGGTATCTTCCTCCGTGCTGCTCTATCTACTGCTTCGCGTCAAATCCGCTGCCGCCAAGCAGGTCTCCTGTATTATAGGCGTTTTTTATTGTAATTAGCGGTCTCCGGCGCCTGCCGCATGCTCTTTAGCAGCGTAAGGTCAAATTCCACCATCTCCATCGCCTGCTTTAAAAGGGCCTCGTTCTGATGGTTCAATGTCTGCATCTTCGTTCCCACTTCTAAAAGTCTGTCCCGGCGCTCCGCAAGCATCTGCTGCTCTCTGGGCTGGTTCTCCAGATAACCGATCATACGATTGATCGTCATCTGCTCCGGCTTTTTCCCGAGAACCGTCGCCATGTCATTAAGCACCTGCGTGCGCTTGTTCGACAGGTTTAACAGGGTGCTCGCCGCCTCCTGCTCCTTCTCCGTCACCTCGCCAAGCTTCGCAATGTCCGCTTTGATAATCGCCTGGCTCTTCACATCCGCGAGATCAATCAGCGTCAGATATTCCGTTTCTTCTTTTTCCAGAACTCCCAGAAGTTCTTCCATTAAACTAGCCACAATCTGCCCTCATTTCTCTTATCCTACAGCATAAAGGAACGATATTTCTCCAGAAGCTTCTCTGCAAAAGCCTCGTTGCTCACATCGTAAGTGCCGGATTTCACCTTTGCGGAGAGCGCCGCCACCTTGTCCTCTCTGATGTCAGAAGTCTCGGCTACTGCCTGCTTTGCGATCTGATAATCATATCCTATGGAAGAGATCTCAACCTGATCCCGGCTCTTCTCAGTCTTTGCTGCTGCGGATGCCCCGGCTGCTCTGTTTGTCTTATAAATCTGTGCCACGCTGTTATACGCTTCTACTCGCATAATGGCATCTCCTTTCTATTCTGTAACGCAAAAATAACTTTTCTAGTCAATATATCGGATGATTTGGTTTTTTTCCTTAGTGATAATTTTTATGAGATAAAAAAGATTTCGTCTTATTTTCATCATTGACGGCACCAAAACAAGGGCATTGATCTGCCCTCAGAGTCATTCTTAAGGCGCAGATGCAATCCCCTGCAAAATAATGTATATGAATCCATTCATTTGAATACAAGCACCTGCTTACCCGCAGATACCATTACTGTGCAAAAACAATTTCACTGTGCATCAGCCAATTCGCTGTATAAAAACCGTTTCACTGTGTATCAGCCAATTCACTGCGCAATGGCAATCACTGCAATACGAGTGTCACGGTCAGTGTTCCGCCATTCGCTGATGCCTGAATCAGCAGCGGCTGTGAAAATGTATTCGTAAACTTCAGATCCAGATAGCTGCCTGCAATCGTCGCGTCAAGTCCCGCCGGAAGATAGTCTACCGGAAGGGAATGTGCATGGCGCTCCGTTGCCGGAAGTCCCGCATATACCATCGCCGCATACAGTGTGGACGATACCTGGCACACACCGCCGCCGGTGCCGGTGCCCTTTTGCCGCTCACATAGATCGGAGCCGTCACATATCCGTTCGCAGATGTGCGCGGTAAGATGGTATTGCTGAAAGAAAAGCTGCCGCCCGGCTGTACCACCGTGCCGTTAATGCGCTGTGCCGCAAGCGCCACGTTTGTTGCGCGCGGAATATTGTCAACATAAGAAGTCGTACAGGTACCGATCACCGTGCCGGATGCCTGCTGCGTGCTCTGTGCCGGTGCACTGCTCTGCGCGCTGTCCCATTGTTCTGTGTCCCAGTCTGGCTGTCCGTCTGCTGCGCCTGGCTGTCTGCCTGCTGTACTGCCACCACCGGCTGTCCGTCCGCGCTGCCGTTTCTGCCCTCGGCTTTTCCATATGCCACATAATGTCTGCAGTAAGCCGCCATGTCGCTGCCGAACGCCGCCTGCAGATCCTCATAACGCTGTCTGTATGCCTGCGGATTAAATTCCGCGCTGGCATTGCGGCCTTCCTTCACGCCAAAGCTGATGAAATGGTTCAGAAGCGCATCTGCATTATTTCCATAGGCTGCCGCCACATCCGGATACGCCGCACTGTAATAGGATGCGTCAAACACCGCACGGTACGCCGCGCGATCCGCCTGCCCTGCCTGTGCCTGTACCGGATGCATCACCATAAGCATCACGCCAGACAGCACACACAACATTCCTAATAACCATTCCTTTTTCACAGCTCTCATAACTCTTCCTCCGAACGTAACCACAGTTTCCTCACCAGACCGCCTTCCTTCTGTCTTTCTCCTGTGTGCATTCTTTCCGTTTCCTGCGGTTCTGTCTTTTTTTTTTGCATTGTAACAGAGGGTTTATCAAAAAACAAGCAAAGTTTTCAGAAAGTGTCAGAAAAATTGCATTTGTATCTATTTTCCGCTTTTATCTTCATCAAGTGGTTCTTTTTCTTCCTCCATTTGTGCAAATCCAAGCACAACCTTAAAGAGATCGCCGTCCACATAGAGCATAAAGCTGCCGCCCATCAGTTCCATCAGGCTCTTTGCAATGGAGATACCGAGTCCGCTTCCCTCGGTATTGCGCGATTCGTCCCCGCGGACAAAACGCTCCATAAGTTCCTCACTGGATATGTTGAGCGGATACCGCGATGTATTCCGGAAAATGAGCTCCACCTGCCCGCCGTTCTCCCGCAGATCCACGTATACCCGCGTGCCCGGCTGCGCATATTTGCAGATATTGTTCATCAGGTTGTCAATCACGCGCCAGAAATGCGCGCCTGCCGTCCGCCATCACATACACCGGCGTCTCCGGCTTCTGGATCAGCAGTGTCAGATCTGCGGCGTTCAGTTTGTCCTCGAATTCTCCGACGATCTGCACCACAGAGACGCCCGCCTCGAGTTTTTCCAGATGCACGGCGTGATTGCCAGTGGAAGCTTTCGACGCCTCGATCAGATCCTCGATCAGCTTTTTCAGCCGGTTTGACTGGCGCTCTAACACTTCCAGATACCCCTCTGCCGTCTCATTGAAAGCTCCTCTTTTTCCAGAAGATCCACATAATTGATAATGGAAGTAAGCGGCGTCTTAATATCGTGCGAGACGTTCGTGATGAGTTCCGTCTTAAACCGCTCACTCTTCACGCTCTCGGCAACCGCCTTTGCCATACCCGTCTGGATGCTGTTGAGGTGCTCGCCATGTTCCTTTAAGTCCCGGTACATGTGCGTCGTATCGACCGGGTGCTCCATATCGCCCCCCGCAAGGCGCTCGCCTCCCTCTGCGAGACGCTTCATCTGTAAAACTCCCCAGAAGATGCATGCGAACTCTACGACTTTTACAAACCGCCAGCCCGCTCCCATGCTGCTTCCTGTATGAAGCGTGCCGGCAAGCGCTTCCGCCATCATGGCAATGCCAAAAACAAGCACCGCCCTTAGGAAAAGGGCAGATTCCGGGTCACCGCGCCGCAGAGCCTGCCGACCACGCCAAGCGCCATGTAGACGACGGTATTTTTCCACCATGCCCCGGCTTTCACGCGCGCAGCAAAGGTCAACAGCGACAGAAGCGCAATCCATCCTCCCGCTATGAGGCAAAACAGAACCCCCACAAGCATCGGCGCTGCAGCATTTCTGCCGTTGACAGCTTCCATCAGGATCAGAAACAGAAATCCCTCCGCCACCAGCGCAAATCCGAGATACACATCAAGCGGCATGCCATCCAGCCAGGTAAGCGTAATCCCGTCCTCTCCCGCGTGATGCCCCGCCGACCGCACCAGCCACACCAGGCAGAATACGGCAAGCACAAATGCCGCCGCCAGAATCGGGAAAATGGCATAGCGGACGCCATACATCAGCGCCGTAAGCGTCGTCACCTGCACAAACAAATCGTCACTCCAGCCAAGCGGCACATTCTCCGGAAGAATCGTGACTACCCAGTATTTCCGGTGCAGTGATTCCGCCGTGTAGTTCATCTGCAGCATGCCGTCAGTAAGCTGGTACGTTGTCCTGGCATCGCTTCCCTTTTGCTCCAGATCAGAGTTCCCGATTACAGTGACCGGTATCCCCACAAGCTCACCGCAGGTGACTCCGTCCAGAATCACACTGTTCGTCCAGTCGACCGTCTGAAATCCCGTGTTTTCGCTCAGACTGTCTGCATCGTCGAATGTCACATAGGTCCCGCTGTACGCATGGAGATCCAGATATTTTCCCACATCTGCGTCATACGTGTAATCATAGCCTGTCGCCAGATCCGGCGACAGCATCAGAATGCTCACATGTTTTACCGGGATGTATGCGTCCGGCGTTTCATAATAAAATATGCCGTCATCTGCATTGTAACACCGCTTCTCAATATCCACCTGCGCAGCGTAATCTCCGCCATCCGTGTAGAGGCTGTACCCGCCCCACAGCGTCATGCTGTAATCGTAGCGTGTCACCTCGTTGATGTCATAGCTTTTTGCAGTACAGCTTGTCCCTTTGTGACCTTCTCATCAAAATTGCGCTCCACATAAGTGTACGATTCGTTGAGATCTACGGAATCAATATTTTCCGCTTCAATGATTCCATAGCGGAAATATGTGTCTTTCCAGCGATTATTTTCCGGTTTTGCACCATTTTCCATGTTCACACTGTAATCCAGCGCCCGGATGGCATACTGATCTGCAACACTCTGATAACTCTTTGTAAGGAACTGCTCGCGCGACATCTCATACACGCCCGCCTGATCCATAAGCAACACGCCGGCAGCCCCTGTGAAAAATACCACCGCACCGAGCGTGATGCCGACCCACGCCGCCGCTTTTGCTCCCACACTGTCTTTTCTGTTTCTCACACTGTTTCCTCCATTTTATAGCCCCGTCCCCACACGACTTTCAAGTAGCGCGGCTCCGCCGGGTTATACTCCACCTTTTCCCGCAAATGCCTTATATGTACCGCGACCGTATTCTCCGTGCCGTAGGGATTGTCCCGCCACACCTGCTCATAGATCTGGTTCGGCGAAAATACTTCCCCCGGGTGTTCCATCAAAAGTTTTAAAATATCGTATTCCGTGCGCGTGAGCGATACCGGCTCCCCGTCGAGCGTGACCTCCTTTGTGCGGTCGCACAGTTCAATCCCGCCGATGGCAAGCACATCCCGCTCCTGCTTCGTACTGCCGCCAAGCTGCATATAGCGCCGCAGCTGTGATTTTACCCGCGCCTGCAGTTCCACCGGGTTAAAAGGTTTCGTCACATAGTCGTCCGCTCCCACCGTCAGTCCCAGAATCTTATCGGTGTCCTCACTCTTCGCCGTCAGAAGGATGACCGGCACGTTGCTTTTTTCACGGATTTTCACCATGGCGGAGATACCATTCATCTCCGGCATCATGATGTCCATGAGCACGAGATGGATTTCTTCCTTATTTAATATATCTACGGCTTGCCTTCCGTTGTATGCCGTAAATACCTGATAGCCGTCCGCCGTCAGATAGATTTCCAGAGCCGACACGATGTCCTTTTCATCGTCACACACCAGTATGTTGTACATTTTCTCCCCTTTTCCGCGTAAACTCCCCGCAAGCCGCGCCACACATGCCGCCTGCCGCTATTTGACGCTTTTTGATTCTGATTTTATTGTAGCGGAATGTTTATGAAGTTAAAAGCAGTGAATTCATTAAGATTTGATGAAGAACGCAAAAAGACAGGAGGGCGTCTTTCCTCCTGTCTTTTTTATATTTACATTTAATTATAAGGTTCTATCCTGCATTTAAGCCATTTTCTGACCGTCCACTAATAGAACAGCAAGATTTCCCCCGCTTCTTTGCCTGCTTTAGCATCACATCAAAGAACACGCTTCCTATCACCAGCCACACCAGCGCCACGATACACAATCCCGGCAGCATGCCTGTATATTCACCGCCAACCGCGATCTGACGCAATATTTCGTTACATCTGGTCAGCGGAATGTAATGCGTAATCTTTAATATGGCATCACTGGTCGGCACGGTATCCGTCACAAAAAGAAGCGCGGTCTGTATCAGAAATACGATCGTTCCCGTCCGCTTAAAGTAAATTGCGATACCTGCCACAATCAGGCCTATGCCGTACATTCCGAGGGGATTCTAATAGAATCGGCACCAGAAACGCCGGATGAAAAGAAAAAATTCAATCCCCCACACGAACTTTGAAATGATTACAACAATCACAATCGTAATCGTCTCAAGCAGTACCGAGGAGACATATAATCCTCCAAACAGATACTGTAACGGATATTTTGAGGATACCTTCTTGTACAAGGTTCCGTGTGTCAGCTCACTCTGCAGCGATCCCGCGACATTGGAAATTGCTGAGATTGCATAGATCCAGGCAACATATCCCAAAAAGCACCAGTTCCTTGTAATTTCCATAATGGTAGGTTTGTGCGTAAGAATTTCCGGAATCCGTCACCATAAATACCGTAAACAAAGCGAAATACACCAATAAGTCGGAAATCATCCCAAACCGGTAACGGATCGACCGCAGAAAATCCATTTTTATCTCATACCAGAACATTCTAAACATCTGCCCGCTCCTCCCCATGATACAGTTTCTTATAAATCTGCCCGATTTCTTCCTCTCTTCCATTCTCCACGACTTCTGCAAAGCGCCCGTCCTTTAGGAAAATAAGCGTATCTGCGACATCCGATGCAAATGAGAAATCATGCGCAATGACAATGATGCTTCTGCCATCACGGACACTGCGTATGGTATCCGCAACCAGCTTTCGGTTATCAATATCCAGTCCGTCCGTCGCCTCATCAATAATCACGCATTTTGCGCCTGTCACAACCGCAGACATCAGCGATACGATGCGCTTCTGCCCGTACGAAAGCGTTTCGACCAGTTTATTTTTCACCGTCTCATAGATTGGGAATTTCTCTTTTCCCCCGGTCAATCGCGGCATCCGCCGTACTTTTTCTTGACTTTTCGGACATTTGATTCTAATATCTTTCTGCACGCTATGATATATGATAGAAGGATCTCATTTTTTCAGGGATTTTCGTGTGAAATAGAGAATACAAAAGAGGTGCCAATGTGAAAATCAGGAGAAAACATCCGGTCAGAGTCAATCATCTCGGGAGCGATCCCATCCCACAGCTGGTGCGCCGGCTTGCCCTTCCGGCAATGCTCGCCCAGTTTGTCAATGTACTCTACAGCATTATCGACCGCATGTATATCGGAAATATTGCAGACGTCGGGGACATTGCGCTCGCGGGCGTGGGGATCTGTGGGCCGATCGTGACGATGATCTCCGCGTTTGCCGCCTGGATCGGAAACGGCGGGGCGCCGTTACTCTCCATCAAATCCGGCGAGCAGAATAAAGAAGGCGCGTCCGCCATCCTCGCCAACTGCTTTGTGCTTCTGATCGGCATGGCAGTCTGCCTGACCATTGGCGCGTATCTGTGCAAAGATGCCCTGCTGGTATGGTTCGGCGCAACGGAACACATTTTTCCCTACGCCGAAACCTACATGCGCATTTACCTGATCGGAACCGTCTTCGCCGTGCTCTCGCTCGGGCTGAACCAGTTTATCATCTGTCAGGGATTTTCCAATCTGGGCATGGTCTCCGTCATCATCGGCGCCGTTTTAAATATTCTACTCGACCCGCTCTTTATCTTCGCCCTGCACATGGGTGTGCGCGGAGCGGCTGTCGCCACCGTGCTCTCACAGGCGGCTTCCTGCGCGTTTTCGCTGTACATTCTGTTCCGCGGTCCCGTGCCGGTGAAAATCACGTTCCGCGGTTACTCCCTCCCGGTATGCCGCGATGTCCTCACGCTGGGACTGACGCCGTTTTTGATTATCCTGTTCGACAATGTGCTGATCATCGTCCAGAATGTCATGTTGAAAAATTACGGCGGCGCCGACAGCGACATGCTCTTAACCTGCAATACCATTGTGCAGAGCTTCATGCTGATTATCACGATGCCGCTCAGTGGAATCTCCGGCGGGACACAGTCGGTGCTCGGCTACAACTACGGCGCCGGTGACACCGCCCGCATTCGCCTTGCCGAGAAGCATATTTTAAAGACTGCGCTGCTTTTCTGCACCATCATGTTCGTTTTTGCCCAGTGGGATGTCAGTGCAGGCATTTTCGTCGGATTATTTACGCAAAATGCCGCTTACAGATCTATGACGGTGCATTTTATACACATCTACACGCTCTCCGTCATACCGCTTGCCGTACAATATGCGCTCGTTGACGGACTGACCGGCATGAGTCTCGTTGGCGCATCGCTTCCACTCTCCTTCTTCCGCAAGGGGATCTACATCGCACTGGCAGTCTTTTTGCCGATTCGCTTTGGCGCACCGGCGATGTTCTATGCCGAGCCGCTCTCCGATGTCGTTGCTGCCGTCGTCACGACGATCGTCTTTGTGACCGTCGTCCCCGGACTCCTCCACAAAAGAGAGGCGCTCCTCGGCAAACACATAGAAAAATAAAAAGGAACGCCTGTCAGAAAATGGAACTGTCGCAATAAGCATAGCGTACTTTGCTCTGATAAGTAATATTATAAGAAATAGATACTTAAAAGTTCCAGATAAACATGCGGCGGCAAATTCTGACCGCAAAATCCGGTATTTCTAACCATGCCGCAGCTGGCATCCGTGATGATCCGTGTCTTTCCAAGTTTGGAACACTCCACGGACTGTGTCCGCAAGCCAGCAGACAATTTTAGGACTTTTGTGTGTGTCCCTTATTGGCCCCTCTGAACAAAAAAACATAACCGCGCGAAGCCGATGTTTGAATTGCCATCTGCCATATTTTTAATAGCAGATGGCAACGAGTTTTTCGGTTCGCGCGGTTTTATATTGTCTGTGAAGAGGTGCCATTAGGGACACCAGAAAGTCCGCTCATTGTCTGCGGCTTGTCGGACACACTCCGTGAGTGTCCAAACGTGGCCAAGACACGGAATGGGATGCCAGCCACGGCATGGAAGAAATACGTGAATTTTGCTTCAAAGAATTTCCCGCCGTCTGTTTATTCTGGAACTTTTTGTTCTCTGGTATTCTAATAATATTACTTATCACCCCAAAGAGGTCTATGCTTATTGCGACAGTTCCAGATTCCGATAGTGTTCCATTTATTAAATCTACCTTTGATTTGCCGGTTCCATATTGACAGAGCGCCCTTTGATCTTGGTGTTCTTCATTCCCTCGAGGACTTCTCTGCCGTACTCTCTCGGCACCTCCACGAAGGTATACTTGTCGTACATGTCGATCGCGCCGACCAGCTTGCCTGGCATGCCGGACTCCCCGGCGATCGCACCGAGAATGTCTCCCGGCTTGACGCGGTCTTTTTTTACCGATGTTGATAAAGAGACGCACCATCCCTTCCTCCGCGCCGGTATTGTCGAAGTCGTAGTCAGCGTCGCTGCCGTTGTCGAGATTGACCTGACCGAGTGCCTGCTTCAAAAATGCCGCTGCAATATCCATTGCGGTGTAATCCGAAGCATTCACCTGGCGCTCGATCATGTCGATCATGTCCGACAGGTTCTCCTCGTCGATGACCCTGCCGATCTCCTCCATGACCTTCTCTGCCTTGATCTGTGCCACATCATCCGTTGACGGAATCGGCATTGCCACGATCTTGGTCTTGCAGTAGCGCATGATATCCTTCAGCTTGTAGAACTTCTTTGCCCTTCACGAAGGTAAAGGCGCGTCCGGTCCGACCTGCACGTCCCGTTCTGCCGATCCGGTGCACATAGTATTCGTCATCCTGCGGAATGTCGTAGTTGAAAACGGCCTCCACATCATCGACGTCGTCGATTCCGCGCGCCGCCACATCGGTCGCAATGAGGATCTCGGTCTTGCCGCTGCGGAATCCTTTTCATCACGCGGTCACGCTGCGACTGCTTCATATCTCCGTGCAGTCCCTCTGCAAAATAGCCGCGTCCCTTTAATTCTTCCGCAAGTTCGTTCACCATCCGCTTGGTATTGCAGAATACCAGCGAGAGCTTCGGATTGTAGTAATCGAGAAGCCGCGTTAAGACTTCTACCTTGTCGCTACGCTTGACATCGTAGTAATACTGCTCAATGCTCGGAACCGTCAGCTCTTTTTTTACCACCTTGATGTTGACCGCATCGTGCTGATATTTCCTGGTAATATCGAGAATCGGCTTCGGCATCGTCGCGGAGAAAAAGGATCGTCTGACGTCCCTCCGCCGGAATATACTCAAGAATCGTCTCGATGTCATCGCGGAAGCCCATGTTCAGCATCTCGTCCGCCTCATCGAGTACCACCGTGTGGATCGCATCACAGCGGATCGTCTTGCGGCGCAGATGATCCATCACGCGTCCCGGCGTTCCGACGATAATCTGCGCACCGCCCTTTAACGCCTTGATCTGGCGTCCGATCTCCTGTCCGCCATACACCGGAAGTACCTTGACCCCGTGCATATACTTGGCAAGTTTGCGGATCTCGTCCGCCACCTGAATGGCAAGCTCTCTGGTCGGAGAGAAATGATTACCTGCGTCTTTCTGCTGTTCGGGTCTACCTTGTGAAGCACCGGAATACCAAAGGATGCCGTCTTACCGGTACCTGTCTGCGCCTGTCCGATCACATCCACGCCCGACATCACAACCGGAATCGCCTGGCTCTGAATCGGCGTTGCCTCCTCAAATCCCATATCCGCAATCGCTCTTAACACCTGAGGATATAAATCTAACTCATCAAATCTAACTGTTTCCATCTTTTTCCTTTCTGTCACGCCAGAGCCAATTCTCTGACGCATGCCCAGCACCGGCAGAAAGTGCCCACTTCTGCCGACTGCGCAGTATTTTGAATCATAGCACGGCATCTCTCTTTTGTCAAGAAATGCGCAAATCTCCGAACTTCTGTCTATGTAACCCAAATCCGCTCGCGGCTTTGGGCAATACTCCTATGAAAAGCAATCGACAGATGCGTACTTTACTTGATCTGTACTTTTTCATACTGCTGCGCTTCGGTAAAAGTAAAAGGCTCGATTGCGGATTTTCCGTTACAGTATATTCTATGCCGGAATCTATAAAAGTTTCCTCTCTTCTCCGTATCTCGCCTCTTTTGCATCCAGATGTCCGAGCGAAATATTGTTGCGGCTGCGCTTTTCACCTCGTAGAGCATCATATCCGCCGCATGCAGGAAATCCCAGCTCCGGCTTCCCTCCGAGCCACGTCAAAACAGATTCCCCTGCGAGATTGTGACAACCGGAAGCGCCTTCGAGCACACATGCTCGATCCGCCTGTCAAGAATACGCTCCCGCAGACTGTCCGCCATGGAAAAAACCTCGTCCTCCGTCTTGTACTCGTAAATAATGATAAACTCATCCCCGCCATACCGCGCACAGAAGGTATCGTGGCTCTGCATTTTCCGCAGCTCATCCGCAATCGCCACGATGCAGGCATCTCCCGCCTGATGGCCGTAGTTATCATTGTATTCCTTGAAGTAGTCGATGTCGAGAATCTCTACCGCAAATGCTCTATGGTCATCCCGCGTCCGCTCAAACGCACGCTCCAGATAATCATTCAGCCGGAACCGGTTCGCCAGCCGCGTCAGCGGATCCGTCTCGGACTTCTCCAGCAGACGCTCATTCGCTTTCTCCATCTCCCGCCGCTTCTCATTCGCATGTTCTAATGATCTGCGCACGGAGAGCATGTTGGCAATCATATAATGGTTCTCCCCTGATCCAGCGCCTCGGTCAGCTCATAGAACCGGCCCGCCTCCTCGAGATAAGCCGCCTCGTCCTGTTTCCTGCGGTAGCAGAGGATTTTTAAGGAAACTATTTTCCGCTGCAGATTCGCAATATTGGCGTTTTTCGTCAATTTTTCCAATACCGCCACGATGTCCCAGAAGACGTCTTCCTTATCGATCTCCAGCAACAGTCTGCACAGTCCGTACACGTCATCAAAGATATCCATAACCGCCATGTCCATATCCACAAGTCCGCGGATCTGCTCAATACATTCCTCACGAAGTGTGATTCTTCCCACGTGGTGATAATATTCCGCCTTAAAAATCAGCGCCGAGAGCCGCTCGATCTTCTGCATGTGCTCCCAGCAGACCTGATCCAGATAATCCATCTGTGCCTGCACGCGTTCATTCTGTTCCCGCTGCATAAAGCACCGCCCCAGACAGACCGCTACACAGCTCATCAGCCCGTAATAATTCAGGGGTCTCCGGATATGCCTTGATATCGGAGGAGACTTTTTCAAAATATCTCTGCGCCTCATTCCACTGTTCGTTGCCCAGATAGAGGGTTCCGAGATTCAAGTTGATGACGTTTTTCTTCGTTCGCCAGCTTATATTTTTTACAATAACCGAGTCCGGTCAGATAGTAATCCAGCGCAATCGGCGTATTTCCACGGTTCAAAAAGGCAATCGCAAGGATATTATAAGCCCTGGCAACCATGTCCCACTGCTCCGCCTGATCCAGATAGGTGATAGCTCTGGTAATGGTCTTAAGAAGCTGCTCGCCCTCATTGAGCACATAGTAGGTCTCGCCCGCATAATAGTAGGCAAACCCCAGAAGCTTTGTATCCCCCGTCTGTTTTGCATATTGTTCGATATCTGCACAGTATTTCAATGTTTTCTCGGCATCGGCGCCGCGGTTCTGCATCACTCCGTCCACCCACGCCATCACAGCTTTACTGTATTCCTTGAATTCCATGTACCGATTCCTCCCTTATCTCTTGTTTCATTATAATGAAGAAATCCAACATATTCAAGAACCGGTGTCTTCCTTTTACAAACTAGCTCTGAAAAAATGCTACCGGATCGACAGGCTGTCCGTCTTTTTGCAGCGCAAAATACAGATTGCTGCCCTCCACCGAATAATATTTCGTCGGCTCTGCCACGTAGCCCAGCACATGGCCGGATTCCACATAATCACCCACCGCAAAGTTCGGCTCCTTTAACTGTCCGTAGATCGCGCGGTAGCCGTCACCCAGATCGACCGTCATCGTACAGCCAGTCTCCTCGTTGTTGGAGAGACCGATGACTTTTCCCTTTGCGACGGAATATACCTTATTGTTGACCTCTCCCGCGATAATCACCGCCGGATTGTATTTGTACTGGTCCAGCGTCGCAAAGTATATGGTAGAATCCATGCTGTAATTTAAGATCACATTTCCCTCCATCGGCCAGAGCATGCCGTCCTCCGGATCAAAATGAAGGGCATTGACCCCTGCTCCCGTCTCTGCGGTCTCATTCTCCGCTTCTTTTTCCACCTGCGCCACTTCCGTACTCTCTGTCGTCTCTGCCGCTTTCTGCTCCAGCTTTTGCCGTCTCCGCGGTCTGCTCCGGCGGAATAACTGCGGATGCCTGTGCTGTCTGTTCCGTACTTTCCGTCGCAGTGACAAGTCCGGCTTCCTCCGGTGTGTTTTCCTGTGCCAGTTCTTCCTCCAGCTGTTCGCGCTGCTGTTGTTCATGATCGCTGTAAATTACCGTGGTCGCAACTGCTGCCGCAATCACAATCGCCCCCCGCAATCACATATTGTTTACGCCCGAGGAATGCCCAAAATCTGCTTTTTCTCATTTTTTTCACCATCCATATTATTTATTTTTTATTCCTATTGTTCCCCCTGCACGGATGGTTTATGCAGAGCGCCGCCTATTTTATCTGATCTGCTGTCACAAGCGTTGTTCCCGGAAAAAAATATTGTAAAATCTCCTCATAAGAGGTTCCTTCCTGCGCCATCGCGCGCGCCTCATTCTGGCTCAGGCCGTACCCGTGTCCCAGTCCCCTTGTCACGATCCGCACATTTTCCCCCAGCTGCGTGATCGTAAAACACGCGGAGTTCCAGCCCATCGCCTCACGGAGTGCTTCCCCGGTGCAGGCATATTCCCCCAGCATAACCTGCTGTACATAGCCCGCCGCATCCCGCTCTGTAACCTGGATCTCAGACACCGCGGACACGTCTGCCTCCGGAAAATGCTCCACACACTGCTTTAAAATGTCCGTTTCCTCACAATAAATAACCGAGAGCGTACCCTCCGCCGTCAGATCCGCCGAACACTCCACCGCAGGAAGATACGGCACCGCCGCTTCCGCCGACCGGCTCATATCTCTCGTACTTCCTGCACTGATCGCATGATATGCAGCATACGCATAGCCGCCGTTCCAGGAGAGCACCTGCCCACTCGTCTCCTCCACGCACGTCTCAAGCCGTTCCATGGCCTTTTCATATGTTTCCCCCAGCGCCTGCCTTAATTCTTCCTCCGAAAAAAGCAGCCGGCTGTTCCTCCCCCTCTCGCCGCGGCATCGTACAGTGTTGTCCGCGCAATCACGCACTGCGCCATAAGCGCCGCATCCTCCGCGTCCGCACGGATCTCCTTCGCCAGAATAAAAAGGCAGCTGTTCTTCCAGTTCCTCCCCGCCCTCTCTTTCTGCCGTCTCCGTTATCGCGTTGTACGTGCCGTATATCACTTCCTCCAGTCGCATACGCTGACATATTATCGTAACAAAAAGCGGCAATAATATGCCGATCAGCGCGAAAGTAAGCATTCTATCAATATAGTATTTCCATTTTTTCCGCATAAAAAAATCTCCTTGTCCATTATTATATGAACCAAGGAGATCTTCCATTCCTGCAAAGCCGCGGCACTAGTTCAGACTCTGCATAATCCCAAATGTCAGTGAAAAAACTTTATAAAACGAATAGAAAAAGTATGCCACGGTCACTCCACTGTAAGCGATGGTATAGATGATCGGGAACGTCATTTTTCTCTTAAGCACATGTGCTCTCCAGATGTAATAGCCCGGTCTTAAGAAAATCGCAAAACAACACCAGACCGGTGATCTTGTATTTCTGATTGCTGATTTTTTTATAATATCCAGAATCAACAGCACAAGCATCGCCACAAACAGCAGATTGGAAAACATGGAAAGCATCTGCACCGGGCTGCCAAGGCTCACGGATCCGTCGAGATAAGCGTCTATTCCTTCCCCTGCCATCGCATTCCATGTCGCGCCAAATACCACAAAATTGATAATAATCTGCGCCATAAAGATCACCAGGAGAATATTGCACAGAACATCGGATACCGGTCCGTGCTGCTCCTGCGGATACGGATTGCCCTGCCAGTTTCCGTAATTCGGCTGCTGATACGGGTTCTGACCGTTTCCGTAATTCGGCTGCTGATATGCATTCTGGCTGTTTCCGTAATTCGGCTGTTGATTCATGTTCTGTGCATTTCCGTAATCCGGCTGCTGATATGCATTCTGGCTGTTTCCGTAATTCGGCTGTTGATACGGGTTCTGACCGCTTCCGTAATTCGGCTGTTGCGGCGCGTTCTGCCGGTTCTGATACATTTTCGTATCCTCACCGTATGTTCTGGGCGCCTCGCTCCCGTTCCATCCATTCTGATTGTTCTGCTGTCCATCCATTGTCTGTTTCCCCTATTCTCTCTATACCTGCTGCTTCATTCTGCGTCCGATAATATTCGAGAGCGCCGCAAACTGTTCCAATGTAAGCGCCTCTCCACGGATGGTCACCGGCACGCCAAGCTCCTCAATGCTTTCCTGAATCACTTCCTTGGAGAGATGAATCTCCGGCGAATTATTCAGACCGTTCGCAAGCGTCTTGCGTCTCTGGTTAAAAGATGCCTGGATCAGCCGGAACATCAGCTTTTCATCCTCCACCTGCACCGGCACGGTCTCATGACGCGTCAGCCTTATCACCGCGCTGCCGACATTCGGCCGCGGCATAAAGCAGTTCGGCGGCACGTTTGCGATAATCTCCGGCTTTGCATAATACTGCACCGCCAGCGAGAGCGCACCGTAATCCTTCGCCCCGGTCCGACCTGCATCCTGTCTGCGACTTCCTTCTGGACCATGACCGTAATGTTGTCAATGGGCACGCCGCTTTCAAACAGCCCCATGATGATGGGCGTGGTGATATAATACGGAAGATTTGCCACCACCTTGATCGGTTTCCCGGCATTCTTCTCCTCCGCAAGCTTTACAATATCCAGCTTCAAAATGTCCTCATTGATAACCGTCACATTGTCATAAGCGCTAAGCGTGTCCGCCAGAATCGGGATCAGGTTCTGATCGATCTCCACCGCCGTCACCTCTCTGGCATTTTCACACAGATACTGGGTCATCGTGCCGATGCCCGGTCCGATCTCCAGCACAAAGTCATCCTTCGTAATGCCCGCCGCCTCAATAATGCGCTCGAGCACATGGGTATCAATGAGAAAATTCTGTCCGAACTTTTTCTGAAAATTAAAATGATACTTCTGCAGAACCGCTATGGTGTTCTGCGGGATTCCTAACGTTGCCATGCTTCCAGCACCTCATCATACAGTCTGTCCAGAAACTCTGCATAGAGCGCGCGAAACGTCTCGTGAAACGTCTGCGCCACCGATGCATCTCCTTTTCCGGTAAGCTTTGACTCCTCGTAGAGCGCGAACGCCGTCTCGTAAAGCTCCGGATTCTTATCGTAAAAAAACTTCCGTCAGTCCGTCCTCAAATGTAAACTGTGCCTCCTGCGAGAGATTTTCCTTAAAATCTTCCCGTGAGATCAGCCCCTTCTCCTCGTAATCCGAGAGGTAGATGTGACCGTCCGCGGACTTCACAAAATCCGTGAACGCCTCGCGCACATCCTCGTATGTCACCGGCTGATAATTCTCGTTCCAGTATTTGTCAAATGTTTCCCGATCCGGGAACTGCTCAAAAATATCTGTATCCATCTTTCTCCATTCCAAAGCCCGCCCGGGGGCTTCTATCTGTACGACTCCGCTCTGGCAAATGTCACGTCTTCGCAGCTGCTCGTCCAGGAAATCATAGATTTCCCGGACTGACGGGCCTTCGCCCTATCATCCGTCTAAAGTCTCCGATGCCCGCTCCGGCAAATGTCACGTCTTCGCAGTGCTCGTCCAGGAAATCATAGATTTCCCGGACTAACGGGCCTTCGCCCTATCATCCGCAACAGTCGCGATATATAGCCTGCAAGCAGGCATATCTCGTGACTGTCACGTCTGGCACTGCTCATTGCTTACGTACATTATACCATATACCCACTGTCCAAGTGAACCATAATCTTTCTCGAACAAATATTCGATTTTATCTTGCTTTTGCCGAACATATGTGCTATTCTTTAACCGAACATTTGTTTTGCCAGGAGGTGCTTTCACATGAACATTCAGCAGAATCTCTCCCTCATGGAGAAGCTTGCCATCCTTACCGATGCCGCGAAGTACGACGTGGCATGTACCTCAAGCGGCGCCGACCGCAGGGGAGATGGCAGGCACATGGGGGAATTGTGTCTGGCTCCCGGCGTGTGCCATGCATTTGCTGCAGACGGAAGATGCATCTCCCTGCTCAAGATCCTGTTCACCAACGAGTGTATTTTTAACTGTGCCTACTGCCAGAACAACTGCAACTCCGACGTCCCCCGCGCCTCCTTTACCCCGGATGAGATCTGTACGCTCACCATGGAATTCTACCGGCGCAATTATATCGAGGGTCTGTTCTTAAGTTCCGGCATCCTCATCAGTCCGAATTACACCATGGATCTGATTTACCAGACGCTCTACCGGCTCCGTACCGTCCATCACTTCAACGGCTACATCCACGTAAAAGCGATCCCCGGCGCTGACCCGGCACTGATTGAAAAGGCAGGATTTCTTGCGGACCGCATGAGCATCAATCTTGAGCTTCCCACGGCAAACGGGCTGAAACAGCTTGCTGCCTGCAAATCAAGACACACGATTCTCTCCCCCATGCGCCAGATCCAGAATGGCATCACGGAGAACCAGAATGAACGCTGATGGTCTACCGCAAAGCGCCGAAGTTTGTGCCCGCCGGGCAGAGCACACAGATGATTATCGGTGCTACCCCGGAGAACGACTATCAGATTATGCGTGTGTCCGAGGCACTCTATGAGAAGTTTCATCTGAAGCGCGTTTTCTACTCTGCGTTCATCAATGTCAACGGCGATTCGTCACTGCCGGTGCTCCCCCGGCGGACCTCCGCTGCTGCGCGAGCACCGCCTGTACCAGGCAGACTGGCTGCTGCGCTATTACCGCTTTCATGTGGATGAACTTCTGTCGGAAGACCGCCCGAATTTTAATATTTATCTGGATCCCAAGTGTGACTGGGCATTGCGTCATCTCGACACATTTCCGGTCGAGATCAACCGCGCCAGTTATCAGACTCTTCTGCGCGTACCCGGAATCGGATACAAGTCCGCCCAGCGGATCGTCGCCGCCAGACGGGATACCGCGCTCACCTATGACGATCTGAAAAAGATCGGCGTTGTGCTAAAAAGCGCGCCCTGTATTTCATCACCTGTTCCGGCAGGATGATGTACCGCACGAAGCTCGACGAGGACTATATCTGCTCTCATCTCATGGCAGACCACACGCAGGTTCCAACGGAGCTCCGCAACAGCGGTTATCAGCAGTTGTCGCTGTTTGACACCGGGCTTGCCCTGTGAGCCCACCGCCCTGATTACACATAGAAAAGAGGTATTTTACATGTATGTATTTATCTGTGAGGACAGTCTTGAAGGTATCTTTACCGGTGTCTATGACGCCTGCGCAAGCCGGCTCGGTCACCGCAATATCCGGCTTGCCACCGGAGAACCGGAGAATTACGAGCTTTTTTCCGAATATATTCACGTAACTCCTTCCGCGGATAAGACCGGCAAGGTGATCCGCACCATCACGTCCCGTTTCGGCATGCAGTTCTATGAGTCGATCTATCAGGCAGCAATGTCCGGCGAGCCATCCTCCGGCAGGAAGATGGACAAGGCAGACGCCATCTATGAGACCATCCTCCTCGCACTCGCAAGCGGAGACGGTCAGAAAGTGCTTCTTTCCTTAGGCGAACCGTGTGTCTACCGGATTTTTGAGCTCTGCCGGGCGACCAACCGCGAAGCCTGCCATCATCTCGAATTTCTGCGCTTCTCCGAGCTTGAGAACGGCGTTCTCTTTGCCACGATCCATCCGAAGGACAATGTCCTTCCCTATCTGGCAGAGCATTTCACCGACCGTCTGCCCTCCGAGAACTTTATGATCTATGACGCCACACATCAGTCTGTCGCGGTGCACAAAGCGCTTTCCAGCTACATTCTCACAGATGCCGCAGATCTGGATCTGGAGAAAGTCAGCCGGTATTCCTCCGACGAGGAAGCCTTCCGGCAGCTCTGGCTGACCTTTTTTGATCACATTGCCATAGAATCCCGCAAAAATCCGGGCTTGCAGATGCAGTTAATCCCGAAGCGCTATTGGGCAGACACCCCGGAATATTCCCGCTTCTGCTGATTCGGGCAGACACCTACCGGACGCCGAATACACGGCAGGCATTTTCCCCCAGGTCGTCTGCTCCACCTCCTGCACAGAGACGCCTTTGATCTCCGCAATCCTGGCAGCCACATAAGAGAGGTTGGAGGAATCGTTGCGGGTTCCCCGGTGCGGCTCGGGCGCCATATACGGGCAGTCCGTCTCCAGCAGAATGTGTTCCAGAGAGATCTGCTCCACCGTCTGCCTGAGTTTCTTTGCATTTTTAAAGGTAACCACACCGCCCACACCAATGCAGTATCCCATCTTCACGTACTCTTTTTGCCTGCTCCGGCGAATACGAGTAACAGTGAATGACACCGGGATGTTCCCGGAATCTTCCGGTCTCTTTTAAGATCCGCATGGTATCCTCCGCCGCGTCACGCGAGTGGATAATTACCGGGAGATCCGTCTCCCCGGCAAGTGCAAGCTGACGCACGAACCATTCCCGCTGCGCCGCCTGCACCTCCGGCTCTTTGTCCCAGTAATAATCCAGACCGATCTCTCCCACCGCTACCGTCTTCGGATGTGCCGTCTGCTCCTTGAGCCAGGAATATGTCTCCTCGTTCAGCCCGTCAATATCGCTCGGATGCACACCCACGGCGGCATAGATGTAATCATACGCCTCCGCCAACGCGAGCGTCGTCCTCGTCGTCTCAATGGACGCGCCGACGTTAATCACCCTCCCGATTCCCTTTTCCGGGAGCCCAGCTAATAATTGCCCTCTATCCTCATTAAATACTTCATCATCATAATGTGCATGTGTCTCAAATATCATTGTTTTCCTCATCTTCCCTGTTGCTGCATTGCCGTCTCTTTCATGTCGCTGTCTGTCGGCACAGCTTCTGTGCGATTGCTGTACCGCCGGCTCAGCCGCAGTTCTTATAATAAAAGACTGCCAGCTGTGTGCGGTCTCGTAACTTTAATTTATCCAGTATGGTGCTGATATAATTGCGCACCGTACCCTCGCTCAAATACAATTTTTTTTTCTGCAATCTCCCGGTTGCTTAAGCCTTCTGCCACCAGTTCAATAATGCCCTGCTCCTTCTCACTGATGTCGTAATCATGATAGGAAAAAGCTGCCTTTTCCTGCCAGAAGCACCGGAATTTTTCCCATAATCTGTCCGCCGAATACACTCTGCCCGCCGTAGACAGCCTTGAGTGCCGGAACGATCGACTCAAAGTCCTGTTTCAGCAGATACCCCTTCGCTCCCATATTCAGTGCCTTTACAATGTATTCGTCATCGGAAAAGGTTGTCAAAAACAAAATTTTTGCCGCTTGATCTTCTTTTTAAGATACATTCAGCTGCATCCAATCCGGACATTCCCTGCATGCGGATATCCATCAGCAGAATATCAGGATGCTGCTCCCGATAAAGCCGGATGGCGTCATCTCCCGCCTCTCCAAGACCCACGACCGTAATCTCCCCGTCAGCTTCCAGAATCGTTTTTAGGGATACTGCCACCAGTTTATCATCATCAACCACCCAGAACTCTCATTTTTTCTCTCCCAGCCTTCATTACCGTATCTACATTTTATCCCTCTTGGGAATCGAAATAAAGATCACAAATCCCTTTTCCGTATGAATCCGGAAGGTTCCGCCCAGTGCCTGCACGCGCTCCTTCATATTAGAAAGACCAATCCCTTCCTTTCCGTCCATACGGACGACCTCTTCCTCCCACAATGGTCCGCTCTGTCCCTTTCGTCCCACCGTTCCGTTGTCCTCAACGGTCATCTGATAGAACGCCGGGTGCTCCCGCAAAATCACGGAGATCTTATCCGCATCGGAGTGTTTTGCAATATTCGACATGGCTTCTTTTTACCGCTGTGATAAAGCAGTACTTTACATTGCGTGGAATCTCCGGAGACATATCGTAATCAACCGTGAGCTGATAGTGCTCCTTCATCTCACGGGTCGCCTCCGCAATGGACTGCCGCAGATCAATGGACTCATCGTGCAGATCGTGCACGCTCTCACGGATACTGTTCATCGCCTGATTTAACGTCTCCCCCACCCCGGCGAGCTGTCCGTGCAGCGGCTCCTCCTTATGAATCGTAATCAGTGCCCCCATCTGCAGAATACTTCTTGAAAGCATATGCCCCACATTATCATGAATCTCTCTTTGCAATGCGGTTGCGCTCCCGCAATGTCGCAAGGTAGATCTCATAATCCTGTTTTTCCATCAGGTTCTTGTTTTTTTCCTGCAGCACCAGATTCAATTCCGTGCTGGTATCCCGAAGACGGATCATCTCCTGTTCCAGATACAGAATTCTGCCCGTTCTGCACGCCAGCAATATCGCAGCCACGATCAGCATACCGTCCGCCGCCCACAAAAAGGGCTGCCGGATAATCTGTTCCCGATAGAAAAAGCGAGCCCCGGAACACTCAAGAACCAGAGCCGCATCTCCTTTTTTTCCGCACAGTCATACAGAAGAACCGGCACGAAAAAAACAGAGTTCCGGCAGGATAAAGCAGACCGCAAACGCATCCCCGCAAGGCACACACAATGCCATCGTCTGTTGTCCACACAGCTGCCATATGCCGCCGCAGTCATCGCCAACAGCAACGCTATGACCGGCGCTGCAAGCCTTCCCGACTGTCCCGCCATAAGCAGACCGCCGGCAAGCAACAGTCCTTTATCCACAATCCGCTTCATTCTACCCTCTCCCTGTCCACATATGCCGCCATATTTCCGGGATATCTTCCACTTTCCCGCACACGTTATGATAACCATATCATCATTACAGGGCTGCCGCCACATCTTTTTTTGAAAAATAAGAGATTTATGACATTTGTCACATCAAACATCTGACGCTGCTCACTGGTACCGCCGGGCGTCACCCGCTATACTGTAATTACCATCAAATGAGGAGGATTTGTTATGTCAGTACCTGTTGTAGAAATAGAAAATCTGGTAAAACGCTATCAGGAGCTTGTCGCCCTCGATCACTTCAATCTCACAATTGAGGAAGGTGAGATCTTCGGATCTGCTTGGACCAAACGGCTCCGGAAAGACGACAACCATCAACTGCATCCTTGCACTGCTTGCCTTTGACAAGGGAACCGTCCGGGTCTTCGGTCGGGAAATGCGGCCGGACAGCTACGATCTGAAACGTCAGATCGGCGTTGTCATGCAAAATGTCGCTGTCTTTCAGGAATTGACCGTCTATGAAAACATTGATTATTTCTGTGGTCTGTATATCCGCGACAAAGCGCTCCGGCGCCAGTATGTGGAAGATGCCATCGATTTTGTCGGTCTCAACGATTTCCGCAAATTTTATCCGAAAAAGCTTTCCGGTGGTCTGCTGCGCCGTCTGAATATCGCGTGCGGAATTGCCCACAAGCCAAAGCTCATCATTCTCGACGAGCCGACTGTGGCGGTTGACCCACAGAGCCGCAATAAAATTCTGGAGGGAATCCAGGAGTTAAACCGCAATGGCGCCACGATCATTTACACTTCCCACTATATGGAGGAGGTGGAGCAGATCTGTACCCGGATCGCAATTATGGACAAAGGCAAAAATCTTGCCATTGGAACCACGGAAGAGTTAAAACGAATGATCAAAAAGAGCGAGATCATCTCGATTGATATTCTGGATCTTCTTCCTGCGCAGATTGCAGCGATCCGTGACATAAAGCACGTCTATGAGGTGACCTTTGAACATCACTGCTTAAAAGTGCTGTGCAGCGGCGGTTCCCACAATCTGCCGCACATTCTGAACTATCTGCAGGAACAGAATGTGTCTTTCGGAAGAGTCTATTCCGAACTTCCGACCTTAAATGACGTCTTTCTGGAAATTACCGGAAAAGAACTTCGTGATTAGGAGGTACCACCATGTTTTTTTCATACGATGAAATATACACTGCTTAATCTGCTGCGGGATAAAGGTCAGGTATTCTGGTGTGTCGCTTTTCCACTTCTGCTCGGAACGATGTTCCATTTTGCATTCGGCGGACTGGGAAGTGGCGAAAGTTTTTCCGCCATCCCGGTTGCAGTTGTGATGCAAGAGGAATCCTCCGAGCTGCGCTCCATGTTTGATTCCCTGTCCAAACCCGGCGAAGATCAGTTCCTTGAAGTTACCTATGCTTCCGCTGCGGATGCCAGTGAACTGCTGAAAGCAAAAGAAGTCTACGGCATCATTACCGCTGATCTGCCAACCGTTTCCGATTATAGAAATGCCGCATCCGCCAAGGATGTTTCCACGTATCCTCTATCGCTGACACTCTCCGCAGAGATGACTTCCGATCCTCTGTACCAGAGTATTTTAAGTGTGCTTGTGGATCGTTTCAACATAGAATACAGTGCCATCGCCCAGGCCGCAATGAAAGATCCCACGAAGCTTCCGGCACTGCTTGATGCGGTTTCTACGGAAGTCAGCTATATCCGGCACGAATCCCTTGGTGCCGGCTCCGTGGATGAATCCCTTTACTTACTTTTTTCAATCTGATTGCCATGACCTGCCTCTATGCTGCCATGATCGGCAACACGCTCGCCATCTCCAATCAGGCAAATCTGTCAGATCTGGGTGCCAGACGCAATGTCTCGCCGGTTCCCCCGGCTGCTTGCCACCCTCGGTGATCTGACCGGAGCTCTGATTTTTGAGTTTTCCTCCTTGCTGATCACCATTGCCTATCTGACACTGGTTCTTAAGGTTGATTTCGGAAACCATCTCGGCGGTGTGGCGCTGACCTGCCTCTGCGGTTGTCTTGCCGGGCTGAGTCTGGGATTTCTGGTCGGTTGTATCGGGCAGTTTTCCAAAGAGACCAAGTTTGGTTTCCTGATGGCTGCAATTATGATCTGCTGCTTTTTAAGCGGTCTGATGATCGGAAACATGCGTGCACTTGTGGAAGATTTCTGCCCGCTGCTCAACCGCATCAATCCTGCAGCTCTCATCTCCGATGCGCTGTATTCACTCGTCGTGTACCCATCCTACACACGGTTTTTTACAAATATCGCAGGACTTCTGTTACTCTCGGCACTTTTCTGTCTCGGCGGTCTTGCACTGGTAAGGAGGAAAAAATATGCCAGTCTTTAAAGCATTTTTCGCAATCGCAAAAAAACGGCGAAATGCCGCATTGATCTATTTGGGCATCTATGCGGTGATTACCCTGCTGCTGTCGGCACTCTCGCAGGATTCCATCAACGAGAACTTCAAAGCCAGCCAGCGCTCTATCGCCATTACAGATGAAGACAACACGGATGCAAGCCGCGCTCTGTGCGATTACCTCGCATCCATCCACCAGGTAACAACACCGGAGCCTGGAGAGGACACCGCACTGTTAGATGCAATCTACTACCGCACGCTCAACTATGCCATGGTCATCCCGGAAGGATTTGAAGACCGGGTGCTCGCCGGCGAGACCAAAGACCTTGTCTCCTCCCCTGACAATTCCGGGAAGCAGCAGCAGCCAGTACGTGGACAACCAGATTACGCAGTATGTGCAGGCACTGCAGCTCTACCTGGCGGGCGGTGACACCATTGCCCGAGGCCATCGACGATACGGATCATACCATTTCCGACCTTCCCAAAGTCTCCGTCACATCTTTTCAGATGTCCGACGCCGACACCAACAGCATGGTTTTTTATTTTTTCCAGTATCTTCCGTATATCTTTCTGGCAATCCTGTTCGCCGGCATGGCTCCGATTCTGGTTACCTTAAACAGCCGCGACATGAAAGCCCGGACGGCGTGCTCCGCTCTTCCCGGAAGAACACGTACTCTTGCCATGGCATCCGGCTGTCTCCTGTACAGTCTCGGCATCTGGCTGCTCTTTCTGCTGCTTGGTCTCGTATTCTACCAGAAAGCCATGCTGCAGCCGTATGTCGGCTATGCAATCTTAAACAGCCTCGCTTTCCTGTTTTTTACGGCTGCACTCTCCCTGCTCATCTCGACGTTCTCGCCGGATGACAACGTATTAAATATGCTGGCAAATATCGTCGGTCTGTCCATGTCCTTTCTCTGCGGTGTCTTTGTCCCGCAGTCCATGCTCTCCGGTTCCGTACTTGCCGTAGGACGTTTCCTTCCCGCCTACTGGTACATCCGCGCCAACAATATGCTGGCGGGCTTCGGAAAGGAAGTCTTCGACCTGGGCTTTTACTGGAAATGTATCGGCATCCAGCTCCTCTTTGCCGCCGCCATGTTTGCCCTGACCGCTGTCGCTGCAAAACAGCGCAGGAGCACTGCCACATAGGCGAGGCAACGCTGTCCTTTGAAGTGCTAAGTCATATTATCCAAAACACATTCTATAGATTTCAGGTAGAACTGCATAGGAAAGATTTATTGAAAAAAATGTGTGCAGTTCTTCCAGCCGGATGACTGCATCTGATTTCGTGTCTCTTCCACGTTTGGACTCTCCCGGAGGGTGTCCGACAAGCCACAGACAATGAGCGGACTTTCTAGTGTCCCTAATGGCACCGCTTCACAGACAATATAAAACCGCGCGAACCGAAACTCGTTGGCATCTGCTATTGAAAATAGGGCAGATGCCAATTCAGACATCGGCTTCGCGCGGTTATGTTCTGCTCATTGGTGCCAATAAGGGACACACAAAAGTCCTAAAATTGTCTTCTGGCTTGCGGACACACTCCGCGGAGTGCTCCAAACTTGGAAAGACACGAATCATCGCAGATGCAGCCACCGGCTGGTTAGAAATGCCACATTTTTTGAACAAAATATTTCCTGTGCATTCTACCTGAAATCGAAAAGTGTGATTTTCTCATAATATGACTTAGCCTTCAAAGGACACCGCCTGCTTCATGGGGCAGTGTCCCTCGCCGTTTTGTTACACTGACACATCCACAGATGCGCCGGCAGCGGCTGGCGCTGTGTCCGATGCAGTTCCCGCTCGCTGCCTGCCGGCACGGCTCCCGCTGTCGTAACTGCAAGAGTTCCTCCGTCGGTAAGCGACATCTCCGCTTCCACTTCCGCCTCTGCCTCCGCTTCGGTCTGATTCTGCGCCATCATCTCGAGCTCCGCCATCGACATTGCGGCATCACTGATATCCAGTGTAAATCCACTGTCCTCACAATAAGAACTGCCGCCGCCAAAGCCTTTGCCAGCCTCGAGCTGTGACTTGATGTATTTGAAATCCGCCTCCGCAATCTTACCCCCGCTCCTGCGAGCGGTGTCTCTGCTGCTTCTGCGCCATCTCGTTCTTCTTTTTCTTCTGCCGAAGCACTTCCTGTGTATTCTCAATCGCTACCTTCTGCTTGAGTTGACGCTCTTTCTGTGCCACACGGCGCTTCACTTCATGTTCCTTCTGCTGGCTCTTACCGCTGTTTTCCTTCTGCGCAGACTGCTGCTCGCGCTCTTCCTCTCGCAGATTGCGCACTTTCAGCTGCGCACAGCGCACCATCCGTCTCGCATGCGCAAGCGCATCCGCCACTTCCCTGGAATCATACTGTCCGGATGCCGCCGCACGCTGAAGCATAGACACCTTGCTCTTTGCACGGGTCAGCGCCGCGGATGCACTCTGCGGCTTCTTCGCCCGAGCAGCTGTCCGGAAATATCTCTGTGATTATAATTGAGCTGTTTTTTCGAGGTTCCCCCTGAACTACTGACCCCGCCATCTGCTCAAATGTATTTGTGCTTTTTTCGGATGGAAAGTGTGCCTGTCATCGATGCCTGACTGTTCACACTTCCCGGTGCATTGATACTGATTCCCATATCCACATTCCTCCCTGAATGTATCCCTGACTGAATCCGTTCATATGGTATACATCGGCTGAAATTGGATTTTTCGTTAGGTTTCCTGCATGAAACAGCGGATTTCTGTTATAAACGGTCACAGAAGCCTTCCAAGCAGCCAGCACATCCGGGTCACATCCAGAATGTTTGCCAGCACCAGAAGCCCGAGTACAGTAAACATCAGTTTTTCCGGCACAGGCATTTTCCCCTTACTGTGTGCACCGCTTCCGCTCTGCGCAGCATCTGCACTGCCTGTCTTCCAGACAGCCTTCATGCCGCCCATGTTCCACACGGCATCCGCGCACACATAGATCAGCACAAAATACAGATAGAGGTACGGCCGGTTTGCCGATGCGTAAATTGTCGGTGAAAATCCCATAACCACCCCCATGGCAAAACCGCCTGCCAGTAAAAACGCCGTCCACAGGTAATGCTTCCACGCGCCGTCCGCCAGCTGCCACAGGGCGTATAGAATCCCCAAACAGACAGTACCAGAAATACCAGCGGCATATAGGTTACCAGAGCATGCCAGTCCCAGTGTGTCGTCTGTTCCGGTCGCACGAACACCTTTTTCAAGGATGGGTGGCTGACGCGCACCACCGCCTGTCCAAACAGCAGCAGCGCCGGAATCCCCGCCAAAAGCGTCTTACGGTAATCGTCTGTCTTACGATACACAAGCAGCACAAGCACTGCTGCCACAACGCAATAGACCGGATCAAGCTCCGCGATAAAGATCCGTTCCACATTGGCAAGTCCCATGTAGAGCTTCTCTGCGAATGTAAAAAATCAGCGAACTCCGGCATTCTCCCCGCCATCTCCTGCGCGCTCCGGATTGCATTTCCCGGACAGCTGAGAATATATACGAGAGAGATAATATCTATGCCGCATAATGCATAGAGAAGCGGCTGTTTCATACACTTTTCCGAGATATAATGCAGCACTTCCATGCCAAACAGCAGAAGCAGCAGCACCGCAGCCTGTTCCTGGCTGCCCGCATAAGCACACGCCAGAAGCGCTGCTGCCACCTCCCACACCGGCACTTTTCTGCCGCAGCGAAACTGCTTTAACACCATGCCGATCACCAGAACGCCCCAGAGCGGCCAGAGATAATTGGTCGTCGTCGCAATCCATCCGGCGGATGCCATATCCGCAAACGGATAGAGCAGCACCAGTCCGGTTACAAACCAGCGTCCACGCCCGGTCACACCCAGCAGTCCGCAGAGCAGCACCGGGAGGGACGTAAAGATGACAATATCAAGGATTTTCCAGAGCAGCGGACAGTGCACCAGTGGAATTAACACCGCCTCGATCACCATGCGCGATGACCATGTCTCATAGCGGTGTGCCAGGATCTCGCCGAGTGAACTGTTACCGTCCAGAAGGGTTTTAAAATAGACCATATCATCGCCGACATTCGTGGACAATACCACATGCCAAAGGACGGCGGCAAGCGCCGCCGCCACAAATGCACCGTTTTCATAAAACCATGTCCGTTTTGCTCCGGTGTCTCCTTTTAACATATTTCAGCACCTGCCGGCATCGGTTTCTCCGGCGTCATCAGCGCCAGATTGCCTTCCGCATCCTCAGCGCATAAAAGCATGCCCTCTGAGAGAACTCCTGCAAGCTTCGCAGGCTTTAAGTTTACCAGTACCATCACTTTTTTACCGACCATCTCTTCCGGCGTGTAATATTTACGGATACCGGAAACGATCTGCTTCACCTCGCTGCCGACTCTTACCTGGGAGCACAGAAGCTTCTTCGACTTCTCCACAGCCTCACAGGAAATGATCTCTCCCACCTGGAACTGAAGCTTCGTAAAATCATCATAGGTGATTTCTTCCTTCGCCTCGATGTCGATGACGTCTTCTGCTTTTTCTTCTGCAGGAGCCTCCTCGCCAAGCGCCTTCTGCTCCGCCTCAAACTCCTTCTTCTGTGCCTCGCGGATCGCCTCCACCTTCGGCATCACATCCTTTGCATCCAGACGTGCGAATAAGATCTCCGGCGTCTCTGTCACTTTCGTGCCGTTCTCATACAGACCAAACTGATTCAGTTCCTCAAAACCGCGGAGCTGTGTATGAAGCTGTGCCACAATCTTCTCTGCGGTCTCCGGCAGGAAGCTGTACAGCAGGGATGCCCCCACCGTAATCGACTCTGCCAGATTATAAAGCACCTCTGCCAGACGGTCGGATTTTGCCTCGTCCTTCGCAAGTACCCACGGTGCCGTCTCATCGATATATTTATTGCAGCGGCGGAACACGCCGAATACCTCAGAAATGGCATCATCTGCCACACGCAGATCTTTCATCTTCTGTGCCACTCTGTCTCTGGCTCCGGTCACAACCGCCTTTAAGTCTTCGTCCACTTCCTCTGTCACGCCTGTGCTTCTTACCACACCGCTAACATACTTGTTGCTCATGGAAACCGTACGGTTGACGAGATTTCCAAGGATGTTGGCAAGATCGGAATTAAAGCGCTCCACCACCAGTTCCCAGGTAATCACACCGTCGTTCTCAAATGGCATCTCATGCAGTACAAAGTAACGGGTTGCATCCACGCCGAACAGATCCACCATATCGTCCGCATAGATCACATTTCCCTTGGATTTGCTCATCTTGTCTCCGCCCTGTAAGAGCCACGGATGTCCGAATACCTGCTTCGGCAGCGGGAGATCCAGCGCCATCAGGAAAATCGGCCAGTAGATCGTATGGAAACGGATGATGTCCTTGCCGATCAGATGCAGATCTGCCGGCCAGTTCTTTTTAAATAAATCGGAAGAATTGCCGGTCCGCATCATAACCGATCTTCGTGATATAGTTTGTCAACGCGTCCAGCCATACATAAACCACATGCTTCGGGTCAAAGTCCACCGGAATTCCCCAGGAAAATGACGTTCTGGAAACACACAGATCCTGCAATCCCGGAAGCAGGAAATTGTTCATCATCTCATTTTTCTGGATACCGGCTGAATGAACTCCGGATGGGTGTTAATATGCTCGATCAGACGATCCGCATATTTGCTCATCTTGAAGAAGTATGCCTCCTCCTTCGCCGGCTTTACCTCTCTCCCGCAGTCCGGGCACTTGCCGTCCACCAGCTGGGACTCGGTCCAGAAGGATTCACAGGGAGTACAGTACATTCCCTCGTAAGATCCCTTGTAGATGTCTCCCTGATCGTACAGCTTTTTAAAGATCTTCTGCACCTGTTTTTCATGGTCTGCGTCAGTCGTGCGGACAAAGTTATCGTAGGACGTGTTCATCAGATCCCAGATGCGCTTTACCTCGCCTGCTACGTTGTCTACATACTCTTTTGGCGTAATGCCTGCTTTTTCTGCCTTCTCCTGGATCTTCTGACCATGCTCATCTGTTCCGGTCTGGAAATAAACATCGTAGCCCTCCAGTCTCTAATAACGCGCGATCGCATCTGCCAGCACGATCTCATACGTATTTCCGATATGCGGCTTGCCGGATGTGTAGGCAATCGCGGTCGTCATATAAAATTTTCCCTTGTCACTCATTTTGTCTGCTCCTTTCTAATAAAAAGAATAAAGTGTGCGCTTGCCGCACACTTAAGCGCTCTCGCGGGATGCAAAGCATTCTCTACCTCGCCGCGAGATGCGCATCCCCCCGGCAGGGCTTTTTTGCTCTATAGGAAGCATGACTTTCAGGCTTCCTATAGAGCAAAAAAAATCCCGTCTTCGGGGCTGCATCAGCCACCAGAAGACGGGATAACTCCCGTGGTACCACTTCTATTCACACAGAATCTGCACTCTGTGCCTCTGCGGATATCGCAACGAATATCCCCCGCTGTAACAGGCGGTCCCGTCAGAACTTATCGCTGTCCTTAGTAACGTCCAGTGTTCAGTCCTGCCACTCCAAAGCCATCTTCCATCCGCCCTTCCTCATTTCCTCGCAGCAAGCTGCGACCGCGCAGCTGGAAATCTCTCTGTAAAGTATCTGCAGATGTACTCTCTTCTTCCTCGTGTTTGTGTGTATCGACTTTTCTAAGATTAGCACCAAACCTGCGGAAAGTCAAGCGTTCGTAAGCACAGGAGCCCCGAGAAAAAGTATTTTACTTTTCCACATACTCTTCCCGCAGCGGGTCTTCTGCATCGATCACCACGTCTTCCAGGGTAAGTTTTCGCAGCGGACTTTCCGGCAGTCCGCAGAGTGAAACACCGACGGCAGCATGGTTTCCCCGGATATGGGCGAAGCGGATCTCCGAAAATTCCGGAGCCTTCTGCGACACAGGCACCGCCGTGCTGGAACCGTAATTCATGCTCACTTCGATCACTTCCTTTTCTATCTCATCCATCTGCATCCGTTCCACATTGACCCGCTTTACATAGCCACCGCGCCCACGCATGGATTTGATGCGGATGCCGCGCTCGGTCCCTCTGACCACGCAGTCATGGATCCGGATGTCACAAATGCCGCCGGACATTCCGCTTCCGATTGCCACTGCCGCGTGTCCGCCTATAAAGCGGCAATTTTTTACCTCTATCTGTTCGCAGGGGCGCCCTACACGCCATCCGTCCTCGTTCATGCCGGAATTGATAGCAATGCAGTCATCGCCGGTATCAAAGGTGCAGTCCTCTATCAGCACTTTTCTACATGAATCCGGATTGCAGCCATCGGTGTTCGGTCCCTTGGTGTTCACCGTCACCCCGCGCACCACAACATCCTCACAATACACCGGGTGGATCGTCCACTGCGGTCCGTCCTCGATCGTAAAATCTTCCAACGTTACGTGCTTACAATTTATGAACTGGATGAACGAGGGACGGAGCGCATCCTCCCTGGTCGCAAATACGCGCTCTTCTACCACAATCCCCTGACTTTCCGCCCGGATCAGGCGATCCGCCGCATTCTGCTGGAGCTTTTTCCAGTGCCACCACGCGCTTCCCGCACCGTCTAACACACCGGTGCCGCAGATTGTAACATTCTCACAGTCTGCCGCGTAGATAAGCGACGAATAATTGTAACATTCCACGCCTTCCCAGCGTGTAAATACCGGCGAAGGTAATCCTCCATGCAGGAACTGAAATGAATCACGCATCCCTCTTCCAGATACAGTTTCACATTGCTTTTCAGATGAATTGCACCGCTTTTCCACTCGCCGCGCGGCACGATTACTGTACCTCCCGACGCAGGAAGGCGATCCACCGCCTCCTGAATGACATTCTGATTTCCTTCTGTATACACACATCTGATTTCCATGTGACTCTCTCCTTTTTTCTTATCCTGCCTGCTTCCCATGCCATCTCCGGGTTCTTCCGCCATATGGCTTCTTCCCGCTATGTAGCTTCCATATGGCTTCTTCCCGCAGTTTTCTACATTCCCGGCAGAAGCATGGCGCATACCGGCAGGATCACAATGCTGAGCAGGGTGGTAATGACCACACTGCCCGCCGCAAATTCTTCATCATACGAATACTGCACCGCAAAGACGGAGGTGATCGCCGCGCTCGGGCATGCTTCCAGCAGCAGCACCACGCCTGCAGCCATCCCGGAAAAGCCGCATGCAAAAAACAGCGCGAAGCACACGGCAGGGATCAGCAGCATGCGGATTCCCACCACAGATAAAATGCGCCGGTCGCAAAGCATCTGCGCCAGATTGCTTCCGGCGATCATCATTCCGGTGATAATCATGGAGAGCGGCGTATTCATATTTCCGATCAACGCGAGCGGCTGTTCAATCACCTCCGGCACCGGAATCTGGCACAGGTAGATCACCAGTCCGATCACCACGGCAATCAGCACCGGATTTGTGCAGAGACTGTGCGGACGACCTCTTTCGGTTTCACCGTTCCTGTAATCATGCCAGATCCCACCGTCCATAGCAGAATGTTGAACACCGTCACGTACACGCTCGCATAGATCAATCCTTCCGCGCCGAACAGCGCCTCAATCAACGGGAACGCCCATATATGCCGCATTGGAAAATATGCAGGCAAACCGCAGGATCGGACGCTCCTTCCCTTTCATCCGGCAGGTACATAACATCGTAATCGCAAGTCCGGCCAGAATCGCCAGCACACTGAGCGCAAACGTCTGCGGCAGTCTGGCAAGCACGGAGCGGTCCGCCTTTGAGATATAGGAATGAATGACCATCGCCGGCACCGCCAGGTAGAGCAGCAGATTGGAAAACGCCTTTTTCGCCTCCTGCTTTATCACACCGCTCTTTACCCCCGCAAACCCGGCCAGGATCAGACAGTACAGTATCACGACCTGTTTTGCCGTAATGATTGCCAGTTCCATAACCCTCTGTCTCCTTTCCTATGCAAAATATTCCGGAAATGCCTGCCGGATCGTATCAATATTCTCGGTGTAGCGGAGCATATGCCGTCTGGCGGTCTCCGCCGCCCGCCCCCGGTCCCTCGCCGCAATCGCATCCACCAGCTCCTCGTGGTCAGATACAATGCCGTTGACCGGGCGGCAGCGGAAGCTTAGCACCGTCGTGCGGTCAAAATGCGGCGAAAGGCTCTCCAGCAGCGTATACCAGTAGTTCCGGTCGCACATTTCATAAAAATGTCGGTGAAATTCCTTGTCAAACTGCAGAATCTTATCCGTCTGCTTCCGCTCCATGTACATTTTCCATATGGCAATATTCTCGCGCAGCACATCCAGATCTTCCTCCGTCAGAAGGTCACATGCCATGACTGCCAGCTCGGTCTCCACAATGCTGCGCAGATGCCGCACCTCCTCGACCAGTTTCAAATCAATGTGCGACACATAGGTGCCTTTCTTCGGTCTTATATGCACGAGCTGCCGCTCCGCAAAGCGCAAGTACCGCCTCCCGGTACGGCGTGCGGCTCACCCCGAGCTGCCCGCTCAGATCATTTTCCAGCAGCTTCTCCCCCGGTTCCAAATGTACGTTTACGATATTGTCTATGAGCACCCGCGTCACGTAATCCCGCGCGGACTCGCCCTTCTTCCGCTCCATGATGGTAAGCATCGGTCTCCTCCTGTACTTTCTGCCTGTATTTCTGCGCTTCTTTGGCATGATGAGCAATATTTTTCCGGCACAACAAAAAGCGCGGCAGTGATATATATAACAGAATATGTTATATATATCACTGCCGCATTCTTTTGTCAAATAAAAACATGGGAAAACATTTCACTTTTCAAGCTGCTCCAACGCAATTCCGATCAGCCTGCCGACGCTCCATAAAATACCTAAAGGGTATGCTGCTTGCATAATTGTTTATTATCATACATATAAGAATCGGCCTTATCCAATAATATCTGCATTGTACATTCCTTATAGTCTTCGGATAACGCCCATCCGCATGCATAATCGATTGACATAGGATTTTCATTGCCATTTAATCTATCTTTTTTCCTGCGTAAGTATTTTAAAATATCCTCAACTTCCGCTTTACTGGTATGATATATAACTGCCATGAATTCATCCCCGCCATACCTTCCAACAAAATCTTCTTCCGGAATCACACTGCGTAAAAGCCGGGCAAAATTCATTATTAGCTGGTCTCCTGACGAATGTCCCATTGTGTCATTTACCGTCTTCAAATTATTCAGATCAAACATTATGCATGCTGTCGGTTCATCAATGATCTCTTTATTATTAAGTATTTTCTCACATGCACTTTTATTGGGTAATCCTGTATGGCTGTCTGTATATGTCCTCTGTTCTAACAGCTTGTTTTGCACTGCCATCTTCATTGCCATCAGCGTCTGCATAATAACCAATATTACCAGGCACAACATATCAAGTGCTGACAAAATCTCTATGGTACGAATCTTTCTCGCGATCTTTTCTGAATAATTTTCCGCTGCAGATACCGTTTCATCTGCCATCTTAAAATAAGTTTCACTCATATTTACAATATCTGTATTTTCATATCCTCTGCTTCTCACCGCTTCAATTTCTATTTTTAATTTTTCCCAGTAGTCACTCTGAACCTGTAATTTATCCTGATATTCTTTATCATGAAGCTTTACCAGATCATAATGTCCATCCTGGTATTTTAATCCGCTCAGAATATCATCCAGATACTGAACTAATTCTTCATTCTGGTTTCCTGTAATTTCTAACTTTACTTCACGCTGTGTGGCTCCACGTACCAGACCTGCATAATTTATTACCCGTGCAGTCCCCTGTAATCTGTTGATCTGTACCATCATAAAGACAATAAGAACTACCAATACCAATATAAGACCGCTTTGTGTAATGCCAATTATATTTTTCTTTTTCTTATTCAACTCCATCTCTCCGTTTACCCCTATACCTTCAATAACCTTCATTTCACCTTTAACTGGATTTGTTTTTAATAATGATTATATCCTCTCTCTGACTGTGTGTCAAAAAACAGGGGCAGCAGATTCTGCCCTGCAGAATCTGCTCCCCTGTTTGGAACTCATATTCTATCTTTTATACTTCCGGTCTTACAATGACAAAACGATAAACAATACGTTCACCGCACAACAGACAACTGTCAGCGCCGTCAGGAACACTGCGGACGGCACTGGCGCTTTGGAATCCGGCGCAGTCACGCCCGCATCCGCCGCCGGCTCTGCTTTCCGTCCAGATACCGCCACAGCCGCCGGCTCCTTCCACACGCTGCGCTGCCGGCAGATGCCAGACAGTGTGACCGCCAGAAGAATCCCGTACAGCGGCGCATACACGCGCTCTCCCGAGACGTAGATCGTCGCCATAAAGCCCAGTACCATCCCGGCACCAAAACCGCACCCCACCAGAAGCAGCACGCTGATGAAAGCAAACAGATCGTCGCCAAACAGCTGGTACAGCGCATAGACCATCGCCGCCACCGTCACTGCCAGATACACCATGGGAATCCACGTCGACAGATCGCTCCAGCTCCACTCCAGAATCTCCCCCGGCATCACGAACAGCCCCGAGAGCCCCGGATATGCAGTTCTTAACACTGTCTGCCCGAACAGAATGAGCAGCGGGAGCGCCGAGAGAAACGTCCTGCGGTAATCTTTTGTCTTCTCCCAGACAAGCCATGTCCAGATCAGCACCACCAGAAAAAATACAATGTCCGCATTGGCAATAAACACGCGCTCAATACTCAAAAGTCCCAGATACAGCTTCTGTCCGAATCCAAACGTCGCATAAACCGGAAGATCCGCAATACTGACCGCATTGCGTCCGGCATTGCCCGGGCAGAGTGCAATCACAAGCAGTGAAACCACATCGATCACCGCAAGAATCCCAAATATCACTGCATTTCCCGGCCTTCTGTGCGCTTTCCACAGATACACGCCGCTAAGCACGAGCAGCAGCGTCATAATCACGGCATACTGTTCATGACTTCCTGTCACAACCGCGACAGGAACCGCAGACACTGCCGCTGCCGGGTGAATTTTCTCCGCAAGCGCAAGCTTCCTTATCACCCACGCCACATAAAAAAATCCCCAGAACGGCCAAAAATGTGTAACTGTTGTCGTAATCCATCCCGCCGTACCCATGTCGTGAAACGGAAAAATCAGCACCGCCGCTGCCGCGCACCAGTTCATCGTCTTCCCACCGCCGAAAAGCCCGGACAGCAGAAGAGGCAGCGTCGCAAACAGCAGAAAATCAATGATTCTCCACAAAACCGGGCACTGTATGACATTGACCAGTACACACTCCGACACCACGCGCGACGTCCAGGTCAGATAGCGCTGCGTCAGATACGCCCACAGCGTCGTGTCTTTTGTGGCATCCCGGAAAAAAATGTCGTCCCCCGCCATCGGCTTCATCCCGACGTGGTAGACCAGTCCGATCACCGCCACCAGCACAAACGGAAGGTATGCCGCGTATCTGCTACTCTTCCTCATACATATCATCCATCTTCGTACCACAGTTGCTGCAATATACAGCACCTTCCGGCATCTTCGCACCGCACTTCGGACATTCTGCAGAACCCTGGATCCGCAGAACCTCGGCTTTCATGCGCTCGATCTCCTCCACAGCTTCCCTGATCAGGAAAAACTGCTCTGCTTCTTCACATTCTTCCTCATCCTTGTGCTTCTCATAATAAGAGCGTCCCAGCTCCTCATACTGCTTCTGCACATAGTCCTCCTTGGACTTGATATCCAGCTTTAACTTTGCAATCTCGGATACATCCTTCGCCTTCTGGCTTACATCCTTCCCCGCACTTACCAGTGACTCGCTTAACTTATCAAAAAATTCCATGAAATTTTCCTCCCTGTCGTTTCTTTTTCCCCAGTATAACGCCAATTTCCCTTTACAGCAATCGAAAAAACAGGAAAAATCTTTTTCTTCAAAATCTTTTCATGCTACCGCATGCAGATATACACAAGATAGACCGCATAGAGCGCCAGCATCACAATGCCCTCGAAGCGGTCCAGCTTCTTCTTCGTCCAGGCGAACGCCCACACCAGTACGCTCATCACAACCAGAATCACAATATCGATCACATTTTCCATGATAAATGTGATCGGACTGATCGTTGCTGCGATACCGAGCACAAACAGAATATTGAAAATATTGGAGCCGATCACATTGCCGAGCGCCATATCCAGCTCATTTTTGCGCGCTGCAACCACCGAGGTCACAAGCTCTGGCAGGCTGGTTCCACAGGCAACAATCGTAAGTCCGATCAGATTCTGGCTGAGTCCCAGCTTCGTGGCAACCGTGGATGCGCCGTTTACAACAAAATCCCCACCGAACTTGATCGCCACAATACCACCGACGATAAACACGATACATTTCCACACTGGCAATACCTCATACTCATCATCTCCGGCAGCAGCACGCGCTTTCAGTGCCGAGCGCACCATCCAGACCAGAAAAGCGACAAATACAATAAGAAGGATGATTCCGTCTGCCCTGCCAAGCTGCATTCCCAGATATCCGCAGACTAAAAGCAGGACTGCACAGACTACAGAAAACGGAAATTCTTTTTTTAACGTACTCTTTTCCACATAGAGTGGATTAAAAAGGGCACAGAATCCACAGACCACCATCAGATTAAAAATATTAGAGCCAATAGCATTGCTGACTGCAAGTGCATTATTGTTCGTTACCGATGCCGTAATACTGACCGCACATTCCGGAAGGCTTGTCCCCATCGCCACGATCGTAAGTCCTATAATGATTGAGGGCACTTTCAGCATCTTTGCCACGGAAGAGCTTCCCTCCACAAAAAAAATCTGCTCCCTTAATCAGAAGCACAAATCCAACAACAAGCAGCACAACTGCCCAAAGCATTTCTGTCATAATAATCTCCATTCCTCTCTGTTTTCTCTACTGTAATTATTTTCTCAAAATTATCTCAACTTCCGGTAGTCCGGCACCTATCCCACAAACCCGAGATGCTCCAGCAGAATCTTCACGCCGATCAGCACCAGGATAATACCTCCAGCAAGTTCTGCCTTTTTCTTATAGCGGTTTCCGAAAAAATTGCCTACATAGACGCCGCCGATGGAGATACAAAACGTGGTGAGACCGATGATCGTAACCGCCTCCCCGATCGGATAATTCAAAAATGCGAATGTAATTCCGACCGCAAGTGCATCGATGCTGGTCGCCACCGCCAGCACAAACATCTCTTTTACGTCGAGCGGCGGATCCATCTTGTCGATCTCCACATTCTCATCCTCAGGTCGCACCGCCTCGGCGATCATCTTGCCGCCGATGAATGCCAGCAGCACAAAGGCCATCCAGTGATCAATTCTGGTAATGTAACTTTCAAACTGTGTTCCGAGCGCCCATCCGATAAACGGCATCAGCGCCTGAAATCCTCCAAAAACAGACCTATCACAAACGCCTGCTTCTTGTTTACCCTGCGCATCGCAAGGCCTTTGCAGATCGACACTGCAAACGCGTCCATCGAAAGGCCCACTCCAATGAGCAGCAATTCAATAAAAACAGCCATACCAACCTCCACATTTTATTTTGCCCCTGCCACAGGGCACACATACACATTCAGCCCGAATGATGCATTTTCCGCCGGCGCACACATAAAAAAAAAGAGACTGATGTATATCCTCTGCGCACCGCTCCCGTCTCCGTCTGCGATGTGAAGCCAAAGATATACATGAGTCTCATTCTTTAAGATTTGCCAGGTCAGGCTGTCCGACCGGTCTGTTGACAAATCACGCTCTGCGCGAACTACTCCCTCACGGAATCTGCATTCACCAATAATGCTGTTTCCTTACTATATAGCAGCCCACATTTTTTGTCAACTGATTTGTCGAAAAAAAACAACCTTTTTATCCCAGAAGCTCGAGAATTTCCTCCTTGGTAAAGGAAACAGAGTCCATTCCCTCCCCCTCGAGCACCTGCTTTTTGCCAGTTCCTTTTTGCGCTCCTGTATCGCAATGATCTTCTCCTCGATCGTTCCCTCGGATACCAGCTTGTAGACCGTCACAACATGCTTCTGCCCGATGCGGTGTGCACGGTCGGTCGCCTGGTTCTGCACCGCCACGTTCCACCACGGATCATAGTGGATCACAATATCCGCGGCCGTCAGGTTCAGCCCGGTTCCTCCTGCCTTTAAGGAGATACAGAACACCGGCACGTCGTCCTCGTTAAAGCTCTCCACCATCTGCATGCGCTTTTCCTTGCCGACAGAACCGGTCAGCATATAGTAGTCAATCCCGGCCTTCTTAAGCCCTGCCGCCAGACGTTCCAGCATGGACGTAAACTGCGAGAACAATAACACCTTGTGCCCGGCACCAACCGCGTTCTCGATCAGTTCCATGCACATCTGCGCCTTCGCGGATTCTCCCTTATAGCCCTCAAACAGAAGTCCCGGGTCACAGCAGATCTGCCGCAGTCTCGTCAGTTCCGCAAGAATCTGGATCTTCTCGGGCGGAATTCCTTCTCGGATTTGCCCTCCAGGCTCTCCTTCATGCGCTGCACATGGGCGTCATAGAGCGCAAGCTGCTCTCCTTCGAGCTTCGCGAAGACATTCTCCTCCAGCTTCGCCGGAAGATCCCGCAGCACTTCCCCCTTCAGACGGCGCAGGATAAACGGCCGGATCATGCGCTGTAAGCGCTGCATACGGTTTTCATCCCCGTTTACCACGATCGGGATCTCGATCTCCTCCCGGAACCGCTGATAGGTATATAAAAATCCCGGCATCAGATAATCAAAAATGCTCCACAGCTCGCTGAGCCGGTTTTCCATCGGCGTTCCCGTCAGCGCCAGCTTGAAACCTGCAGTAATCTGCTTGACACCTTTTGCCGCCTGGGTTCCAGGGTTCTTGATATACTGTGCCTCGTCGATGACCTGAATCGCAAACACCATATCACGGTACAGCTCCACGTCGCGTTTTAACAGGTCGTAGGACGTAATCAGCACTTCCCCTTCCTTCGTGTGTCTGACAATCCTCTGGCGCTCTGCGGCGAGTCCGGTCACGAGCGTCGTCTTGATCTGCGGTGCAAAACGGCTGATCTCTTTCTGCCAGTTGTAGACGAGCGACGCCGGACATACGATAAGGGAACGGTGCCACTCCCGCTCTCCTGCCTTGGCACTCTCCTGTTCCGACAAGAGCAGGCTGATGACCTGCAGGGTCTTGCCCAGTCCCATATCGTCCGCAAGGATTCCGCCGAATCCGTTCTCGCGCAGTGTCTTTAACCACAGAAAACCGCTCTTCTGGTAGCCGCGCATGATACTGCGGAGCGAATCCGGCACCTCATAATCGCTGTCCTCAATCGTCTTCATATTGCGGACCATGCCCTTGAACTCGCGGTTTTTCTCCACGGAAAGCTCCTGATTGCTCTTTAACGCCGCGTCCAGATACATCGCGCGGTATTTTGGTACGTTCACATGACCTTTTTTCAGTCCGGATTCTGTCAGGCGGAGATCCTCGCTGATCTCCGCGAGCAGTCCCAGACCATCCTCGCGCACATCAAGAAAAATCTCCGTTTTTCAGACGGACGTATTTCTTTTTCCGATCGTACCGGGTCAGAAGATATGCCAGCTCCTCGCGCGACATCTCATCCGAGTGGATCTGCAATTCCAGAAGATCGCTCTTTAGCGCAACGCCCACCGAAACCGACGGCGAAGAAACGACTTTCATTCCCCGGAAATCCTCCGTCGTGTAGATCGACATATACTCGCTGAGGCGCTGCAGACCACTGCTGATAAGCTGATAGAGCATGTCCTCATTGTGCGAGAGAATGAATATCGTCTGCCCGAGCCCGTATTCGTTGAAGTACGGCTCGACCAGCGTGCGCACGCGCATCTCCTCCCCGAGATCCCGCACCTCGCCCGGCTCAATCTTCTGCAATACGTTATATTTGTCGTCCCCGTAGGCAGCGACCAGCTTCGCACCGACCGTCTGGTTGTCCTGCTTATCCAGATACAGCTCAAACTCCGGCTTTTTCGGGACGTAGAGCGTCTCATCGAAGCCCTCCGCCGTCACCCGGAACGTCTCCCCTTAAAAGCGGCAGCAGATCTCTGCAGAACGATGGCAGTTCCTCCGCGGCAATATAACATTCCCCGCCGGTCTGGCGCTCCATATAGTCAAAAAAATCTCCCGCCTTCGCCTTTAAAGCCTCACTGCTACGATAGATCATGCCATCTTCATAAAAATAGTAAAATCTGCTTCCCCTTATGACGTGCAGATCCTCCAGCACAAGGAACACACCAGACGCCCCTTGCGCGTATCTCAAGCTTCGGCTTGCGCTCTTCCTCCTGCACATGATACTCCTCCTCCGGCAGATACCCGATTTCGGCAGATAATGGCATTTCCCCGATGGCGTCAAAAAAACGGTCGATGCCGACCTCATCGAGCTCCATCGTGCGCTCATATCCCCCTGTGTAAGCATAATAGGCATGAAATCTGCTCTGGCGCTTCTTGTCGTCATCCTGCATCCGCATAAACTCTACCATCCGCCATGCATCTTCTGTAAATGCCTGTCTGTTGTGATAAAAGTCCAGCTTTTTGCCGTAATGCACCTTTTCATTCCGCTCAATGGAATGTAAAAAGGCAGAAATATTCTTTAATACATACTTCTGCTCCATTCCGATCTTAAACTCCACCGTCGCATAACTGTAATCCATCTGAAAATAAGGCTCCAGTTCCACCTTTCCATATCCACTCTCCGGAATCAGATAGCTCACACCGGCGCGCAGTGAATACTGGTTCAAAAGCGTCTTAAACGCTCCCGCCGTCTGCATCGGGGCGGCAGGCTTCTCCTCCGCGGCGCTTCCCTGCTCTCCCCCACCTCATGTCCGGTGCGCTTCGCAGCCAGAATGTCCTTCGCCTGTCTGCGGTTGACGTAGGCAAGAAGCGCTGCGACACAGTGTTTGCACATCCCCTCATAATTATAAAATGCCTCGCAGGTACAGTTGCTGCTCGACACCGAGCCGTATTCCTCATCGACAACTACCGTCACCCGGTAGCTGCCCTGTTCTCTTCCACGGACTTCCGCCCGCACTTCGGCGACGGGCAGATCATGCTCCAGGTAAATATCATACGCAAAATCCAGCACGCCCCCTGTCTCATATAATTCCTTTCCTCTCCGGTAGACTGCCGGATACACATCCTCCTTGATATCCGATACGGAAAACATAACCTCTCCTCCTGCTTTTGCCCTCTGTTCTCTGACGTATTATTGTACCATAAAATCCTTTTTTTCTTCATTCTTTTCTTTTAATTTTTTTTTTTGTCAGAATATGGTACAATGAGACATATCTTGTGATTGAAATACTTCTTATTTTCTATGGAGGTCTGTCATGATACAATATACGATCCATGAAGTTGCCGCTTTACTTAATATCTCCACGGATGCCATCCGGCTCTACGAGAAGGAGGGACTTGTCACCGCCCACGCGCAATCCGGAAAACGGCTACCGCTACTATAACACCGAGCAGATTCACCGCATCATGGGAATCTGTCTCTACCGCAGGCTACATGTGAGCATTGCCGAGATCAAGCGCCTTGTCGAAGTGTCTACACTGGAAGATATCTCCGATGGTTTTTCCGGTTTCATTGATTCCCGCAAAAAGAGATTGCACGTCTCACACTTGAAGTGGAGCAGATGTCCTATATGAAACAGCATCTGGATACCCTGGATGAAGGCAGCCGCACTATAAGCATCCAGACGCTTCCCGCTGTCTATCCGCTCTACCATCAGGATTCCGCTTTTTTAGTTACCGCACGCTAAAGGATGTCTTTCATTCTCCGCTGTTTTCGATGGGGAATTTCAGCTACATCCTCTCCGTGGAACCGTCCGGTTCCTGCCAGGTCAGCGCCTTCCAGTTTGCCATCCGCGAGCCGATGCTTGCACTCACCCAGCTCAATTCCACCAATCTGCCCAGCCGGGACAGCTGCCGCTGTCTCTACACCGTAGTCGCATTCCCGACCGAGCATGAGATGTGCTGGGATCTCTCCGCCGTCCTGAAATACGCCGGGGAGCATCAGCTTTCCTGCAAACCGGAAGCTTACGCTTTCTACGTCTTCAGCATAGCACAGCCAGATGTCATCCTGGATTATTACGAAGTATATCTTCCGCTGGAAGACTCCTGATTTTTTCAACCTCCTATTGACCTTAGACCTGCACCAAGGTCTATGTTAGTATCACAAACATCTGGTACTTTCGTACAGGAAAAGGAGGTCTATCATGAACGATTCAAGAGAGTTAACGTTACAGGAACGCTCCACAAAGCGTGCCAACTATTGTCTGATGCTTACAGTTCTCATCATTTCCATCTATATGATGTTTCTGTTTATCGGAACCATTCTGCAGGGAAATCATGCTCTTTTCCGTCTTTTTGTCATTGCTGGCATGATTGCCCTCCCTGCAGCTGTTAGTACATTGTTCTATATTTTTTAATCCAGTTTCCATACGCTACCGCAATGTCGCGCTTACATGCTTTCTGATCATTTATGAAGTCAGCTGTCTATCCTCAAAACTTTTTGTCTATAATCTCTTTATGATTCCCATACTTGTCGCACTATTAATGTACTTTGACCTGAAGCTGGAAATCTGCGCCGGTGTATTAAATATGGTCTGCTGTATTTTTAAACGGTGTTTACTCTGTCCATGTGCTTGGAACCAACTCTCTTTCCGAAACCAATATGATCTTTGTCATCTGCTCCATTATTATTGTCATCAACACAATCACCTGCCTGGCGTCCCGCGTGGCCGTCCTGCACAACACAGAGGAGCTCGCCGAACTGGAAGCCCACAAGAAAAAGCAGGAGGATATGATGAATTCCATCGTGACCGTCGGCACATCCGTCAATGAATCCACCCAGTCCATTCATGCGCTGATCGAGGAGATGACAGAGGCAACCGGCTGCGTCAGCCAGGCAATGGGCGACATTACCGTAAGCATGGAGAGCACAGTCGCAAGCATTCAGGAACAGGCTTCCATGACCGGACGGATTCAGGACATCATTGCCGATACCGTGTCGATCGCAGACGCACTTACCAACATCTCCCAGTCTTCTGGTAAAAATGTAGAGACCGGTCAGGCGCTTGTGAGCAATATTGTCTCCCAGACGGAGGAAGTAGAATCCGAGAATAAGCTCGTCAAGAAAAAATATGACTGCACTGCAGGCACATACGCAGGACATGTTAAAAATTATCAGCATTATCCAGCAGATCTCCGCACAGACCAATCTTCTCGCCTTGAACGCCACGATAGAAGCAGCGCGCGCAGGGGAAGCAGGCAGGGGGTTCGCTGTTGTCGCGGAGGAGATCCGCATGCTCTCCGAGCAGACCAAGCAGTCCACTGAAAATATTGAGGAAATCATCACAAAGCTGAATCAAAATGCCGGTGACACAATCGCCTCGATGGATCATGTCATGGACAAGATCGGCAATCAGGTCAGCATGATTCATGATATTGAAGAAAATTTCAGCGGCATCCGCTCCGGTCTGACCGGCCTTGAACAGAATGCCGCCGCCATCTCAGAGAAGACACGCATTTTAAGAGAAACCAACACCATGCTGGTCGATGAGACCAACACGCTTTCCTCCACCAGCGAGGAGATCAGTGCCTCCGCGGAGGAGACCAACGCGATGTGCACCGACAATGCCGAGCGCTTCAAGAGCGTCAACAACGTCATCGCAGAGCTTGCCGCCGAAGCCGGCAAAATGAACGGTTTTATCGAAGAGTACCACCGCCTGCACGACGCGGACACCGACGCCGAGACAGCAATCTCCCGGCAGGCGCTCCACACGGCATAGAACGGGGCGGTTCAGCAATTCATGCTGACGTCCGGAAGAAATCCGCAAGCTTCTGCCGGCTGCCGGGAGTCACGATTCGTTTGAGCAAAATAGCGCGGTTTCTTCCATGCCGACTGGAACATCCGGGTTCGTGTCTCTTACCACGCTTTGACACTCTATGCGGGTGTGTCCGCACAGCAAAGACAATGAGTGGACTTTTGGGCAGCTCTTGGCACACCTCTTTACAGATTTAATAAAAGGAACTGTCGCAATAAGCATATCGCACTTTGCTTTGATAAGTAATATTACGAGAAATAGATACTTAAAAGTTCCAGATAAACATGCGGCGGCAAATTCTGACCGCAAAATCCGGTATTTCTAACCATGCCGCAGCTGGCATCCGTGATGATCCGTGTCTTTCCAAGTTTGGAGCACTCCACGGACTGTGTCCGCAAGCCGGCAGACAATTTTAGGACTTTTGTGTGTGTCCCTTGCGGCACCAGACAAAAGATGGCATAAATGCCACCTTTATGTCGAACAAAACATAACCGCGCGAAGCCGATGTTTGAGTTGGCATCTGCCTTATTTTCAATAGCAGATGCCGGCGAGTTTCGGTTCGCGCGGTTTTATATTGTCTGTGAAGAGGTGCCATTAGGGACACCAGAAAGTCCGCTCATTGTCTGCGGCTTGTCGGACACACTCCGTGAGTGTCCAAACGTGGCCAAGACACGGAATGGGATGCCAGCCGCGGTATGGAAGAAATACACGAATTTTGCTTCAAAGATTTTGCCGCCGTCTGTTTATTCTGGAACTTTTTGTTCTCTGGTATTCCTATAATATTACTTATCACTTCAAAGAGATCTTTGCTTATTGCGACAATTTCTTATATTTTGCTCACCGGTGTGCCAAGCACTGCACAAAAATTTTAAAATTGTCTTTTGCTGTGCGAACACTCTCCATAGCGTGTTCAAAGCTTGGAAAGACACGGACGATCGCAGATGTGAGAACAGCATGGTTAGAAACCGCCGGTTTTGCGATCGAATCGCGACTCCCGGCAATCGGCAGAATCCGGCGGATTTCTCCGGCCGCCGTCATAATATACCAAAGCGCCCCGGTTTCTGCCGCGTCGCGCGGGCTAGAAAAGATTACCGTCACCTCGGTGCCCACGCCCTCCTCGCTGAAGAGTTCGATCTGGGCTTCGTGCTGCACGACGATATGCTTTTACGATCGCAAGCCCGAGTCCGGTGCCGCCCGTCGACTTGGAACGGCTCTTGTCGACACGGTAGAACCGCTCAAAGACACGATCCTGCTGCTCCTTCGGGATGCCGATGCCGGTGTCGCGTACTGTGAGCGCCGGTCTCTGATTCTTCATGCCCGTAATGACAGTCACACTGCCGCCCTTCTTATTATAGCGCACGGCATTGCTGCACAGATTGTAGAGCAGTTCCTCGATGAGCGTCTTGTTGCCGTTGATCGTGACCGGCCCGCCTTCCTGCAGCAATGTGACCTCGTTCTTCTGCGCCGCAATCTGCATCTGATCGATGCAGGTCGTCGCCAGCGCATAGAGATCGATCGGCTCAAACTCCAGCTTGAGGTCACTGTTGTCAAGCTCCGAGAGCTTGATAATGTCGTTAATCAGAGATTGCAGACGCTCCGCACTCCGGTGAATCTCATTTGCAAAATGCTCGGTGTCGCGCTCGTTGGTCATGCCGCTTGCGATCAGTTCCGCGTAGCCGGAGATCGCCGTGAGCGGGGTCTTGAGTTCATGCGATACATTTGCGGTAAATTCCTGCCGCATCTGTGCATGGTTTAAGATATCCATATGCTGCTGCTTGATCATCGACACAAACGGACGCATCTCCTCGTATACTTCCCGCTCATCGACGAGCACAATGTTGTCCGCCATCTTTTCGATCGGCTCCACAAAGCGCTTTGTCATGCGTTTTGCAAAAAAAGGCGCACACCAGGAATACACACAATCCCACACCCAGCGTAAGCATCGTCATATTCCATGCCAGATGGTAGATGCTGCCGCTCTCTTTTCCGATTCTAAGAACATTTCCGTCTGAGAGGCGCATCGCATAATAGAATGTGTGCTCCGCGGAAGTCGTCGATTTGCGCATCCCGCGGCCTTCCCCGACCGCAAGCGCCCGCTCGACCTCCGGACGCCCCCTGTGATTCTCCATCTTCGTCTCGTCCTCCATGCTGTCATAGAGAACCGTTCCATCCGTAGCAATCAAAGTGATCCGCAGCCCATCCTCGGAAAGCTGATCGCACACTTTCTGCGACGCATCCTCGAAATCCAGCCGGGAGATCACATGTGCATTTGCCTTTAAGTCATCATAGATCTGTTGTACCAGAATGCTGTAAAACAGCCCGATAGAACATACGGCAGTCACCAGAATGGCGATTGCCGCAATCAACATAAATTTGGAATTTAATTTTTTTTCTTCATAGGTTTTTGTCTACTCGATCATATATCCCACATTGCGTATCGTCTTGATGCAGCTTCCCGCCGCCCCAAGCTTCTGGCGCAATGTCTTGATGTGCATATCCACGGTCCGGCTCTCGCCCTCGTACTCAAAGCCCCATACCTGATCCATAATCTTGTCTCTGGACAGGACAATCCCCGCATTGATCATAAAAGATATTTCAACAATTCATATTCCTTGAACGTCAGCTCACATGGCTCATTCCCGACAAATACCGCATGCTTGTCGTTGTCCATCCGGATCTCGCCGTGGCAGATCTTTGTCTCCTCCGCCGCACTCTGCGTCCTGCGCAGCAGCGCTTTCACTCTGGAAATCAGCTCCATCACGCCAAACGGCTTCGTGATATAGTCATCCGCTCCGAGATCCAATCCCTTGACCTTGTCCAGCTCACTGGTCTTTGCGGTAACCATAATGACCGGAATAGCTGCCGTATTTTTATTCGCCCGGAGCTTTCCCAGAATCTCCAGACCGTCTTCATCCGGAAGCATGATGTCCAGCAGCAGAAGGGACGGAACCGCCCGCTCCAGCCGTTTGAACAGGCTTTCACCGCTCTCGAATTCCTCCACTTCATATCCGCTGTTCTTCAGCGCATAGCGCTCAATCTCACGGATGTTGACGTCATCTTCCACAATATAAATGGTTGCCATTGTGCTCTCCTCTCTTCCACAGCTCCCTGTGCACACCAGATCGAAGATACAGACTACAGCGCGTACTTGCTTCCAAACTCATCCAGCAGTCTGGTGAACTCTGCGCTCTCCGCCTCATCCAGCTGCTCTGTAAAACTGTGCTCCTCCAGCTGTGTATCCTTCAGCTGCATCATGTACACGGCAATATTGGAACAGTGGTCTGCCACACGCTCATAATTCATGGCGAGATCCGACAGGAGCAGTCCCAGTTCCATACTGCATTTGCCCTTGCGCAGCCGCTTCATGTGATGTTTCTTCACATCTTTATTTAATTCATCAATTACTTCCTCTAACGGCTCCACCGTATGTGCCAGTGCCTGATCGTTGTTCACAAACGCATCCGTGGTTCTTGTCAGAATGTCACGGATTGCTGCACCGTAGAGATTCATCTCTTCTTCGCCCTTCCTGGAAAACGTCAGATTTTCCTTGCGCATCTGCTGTACGCTCTCCACCACATTGATCGAGAGTGATCGGAGATACGCTCAAAATCCGTAATGCAGTGCAGCAGCGACGTCACCTGTAGGCTGTCCTTGTAGGACAGATTCTCACTGCTCAGCTTCGTCAGATATGCGGTGATCTTGTCGTCATAGACATCGACCCGGTTCTCCTTGTCAATGACATCCTGTGCTTTCTCCTCCGAATACTCGCCCAGCACGTCCATCGCCTCCAGGAATCCATCTCTTGTCATCTCCGCCATCTGGCTTACCAGTGAACGGCACTGCTCAATCGCAAATGCCGGGGAGGAGAGGAATCTGTCGTCCAAGATTACAAACGCATCGTTTGCCGTCTTCTTCTCATCCTCTGCCTTCGGAATCGTAAGATATGCCAGCTTCTCCAGTCCCTTCGTAAACGGAAGCAGAACCAGAGTGGTAAATACATTAAAAATACTGTGAACCAGCGCAATATCCGCCGCATTTACGACGTCGTTCGTAAACGGGAAGCTGAAAATGGCATTCCCCAGATAAAACAGGCACAGGAAAAGAACCGTACCGATCATGTTGAAATATAAATGTACAAACGCGGTACGCTTTGCACCCTTGTTCGCACCGATTGCGGAGATCATCGCCGTCACACAGGTACCGATGTTCTGTCCCAGAATAATCGGGATCGCTGTGCCAAATGTAAATCCACCTGTTACCGAAAGCGCCTGTAAAATACCGACAGAAGCGGAAGAACTCTGGATGACTGCCGTAAGCAGCGCTCCTGCAAGCACTCCAAGCACCGGATTCTTGAACATGGTAAGCAGGTTCGTGAACTCCGGCACGTCCGCAAGCGGCTCCACCGCACCACTCATCGCCGACATACCGTACATCAGCACAACGAATCCAAGCAGAATCTCTCCGGTGATCTTCTTCTTATCGCTCTTGCCGGACATCAGCAGAATAATACCGATCAAAGCCAGAATCGGTGAGAACGATGTCGGCTTTAACATATTTATAAAAAGGTTGTCTCCCTGAATTCCCGTCAAGCTGAGCAGCCATGCGGTAATCGTCGTACCGATATTGGCACCCATGATGATTCCGATCGCCTGTGAAAGCTTCATAATACCGGAATTTACAAATCCGACGACCATAACCGTCGTCGCGGAAGATGACTGTATGACCGCTGTGACACCTGCACCGAGCAGTACCGCTTTTAACGGATTCGATGTCAGATTCTCCAGGATGCGCTCCAGCCTTCCGCCTGACATCTTCTCCAGTCCAGCACCCATCACATGCATTCCGTATAAGAATAATGCCAACCCGCCAATCAGGGACAGTACTCCAAAAATATCCATTCTAATCTCCTTTGCATCTCATTGCTTTACATCTTTTTTACATACGCATACATAATCATTTATAACGTATTTTTTGACGTTTTGCAATTACAATCCAAGGAGTCGGTAAAATTTTTTTAATTTCAGGTAATTTTCCGGTAAGCTTTATGTAAAATCTGTGTAAAATCACGGTTTTTAGACCGATTTTCCTACTTCTCGTGCTCTCCCGTGATCGAATAGATGACCCACTCGGCAATGTTTGTCGCGTGATCGCCGATACGCTCAAAATATTTTGCCACCATCAGCATATCCGTCGCCTGCTCGCCGTTTTTGACGTTCTCATTAATCTTTTTTGATCAGCTGCTGCTTAAAGTCCGCGAGCAGATCATCGACCACGTCATCCTGCGCAATCACCGTGCGCGCCAGCTCCAGATCCTTGTTGACGAATGCGTCCACACACTTGATGACCATATCAGTAGTCTCTTTCGCCATGCTTTCCACCAGATCAATGTTGATCGCGCTGCGCTCGTATGTCGCGTCGGACATCAGAATCGTCATCTCGGAAATATCCGCCGCATGGTCTCCGATCCGCTCCATATCGGTAATCATCTTTAACGCCGCGGAGATCAGGCGCAGATCCTTTGCAACCGGCTGCTGCTGCAACAGCAGCTTCATGCAGAGCGACTCCACGGTCTTTTTCCTGCCCGTCTCGTCAATTTCCTCATCGTAGGCGATCGCCTTCTTCGCCTTCTCCACATCCTGGCGCACCAGCGCGGAGATCCCCATCTCAATCGCGTGCTCAATCATGCTTCCCATCTGGATCAGTTCATTGTTCAGTTCTAACAGCTGTCTCTCAAATCTGTTTCTCATTGCTTGCTCCTTTCATCAACCGAAACGTCCGGTAATGTAATCCTCTGTCCGCTTATCCTGCGGCACGGAGAACAATTTTTCCGTATCTCCGCTCTCAATGACCTCGCCGAGCAGGAAAAACACGGTCTTATCCGAAACACGCACCGCCTGCTGCATGTTGTGCGTCACCATAATGATCGTAGATTTTTTCTTCAGTTCTACCGCGAGATCCTCGATCTTCGAGGTTGAAATCGGGTCAAGCGCAGACGTCGGCTCATCCATCAGAATCACTTCCGGATCGACCGCCAGCGCACGCGCAATGCACAGACGCTGCTGCTGTCCGCCGGACATTCCGAGCGCACTTTTTTTCAACCGGTCTTTCACCTCATCCCAGATCGCCGCATCGCGCAGGGATTTTTCGACGATCTCATCTAGCTTTGCCTTGGAGCGGATGCCATGCGTGCGCGGGCCGTAGGCAATGTTGTCGTAGATGCTCATCGGGAAGGGATTCGGCTTCTGGAATACCATGCCGACGCGCTTGCGCAGCAGGTTCACGTCCATGCCGCTGTAGATGTCTTCCCCGTCGAGCAGCACCTGTCCTGTGATCTTACATCCCTGTACCAGGTCGTTCATGCGGTTTAAGCATTTTAAAAAGGTGGATTTTCCACAGCCGGACGGACCGATAAATGCGGTAATTTCTTTTTCGTTAATGGACAGATCCACGTCCTTGAGCGCGTGGAAATCGCCATAATACAGATTCAGATTCGATATATTAAACTTTTCTCCCATGTTTTCCTCATTTCCGCGCTTCGCGCTATTCTTTCACTGCCTCAAACCGCTTCGCGATCAGGGATGAGACTCCATTTATCAGAAGGACAATGACAAGCAGCACCACTGCAGTCGCATTTGCTTCATTCTTATGTAAACCTTCATTAGAAAGCACATACATATGGATGGCGAGCGTACGCCCGGAATCCATGAGTCCCGCCACACCGGTCACGGTACCCGCCGTGTAAATGAGCGCCGCGGTCTCTCCGACGATACGTCCGATCGAGAGAATGATACCGGATAGAATTCCCGGGATTGCCGCCGGAAGCACAATCTTAAAAATCGTCCGCAGTTTTCCGGCGCCCAGCCCGAAGCTTCCCTCTCTGTAGGAATCCGGCACACACAAAAAGCGCCTCCTCCGTGGTTCTCATGATCGTCGGCAGCACCATGATGGCGAGCGTCGCCGCTCCGGAGAGCATGGAATAGCGCCAGTGCAGTGCAATGTTGAAAAACAGCATACCGAACAGACCATAGATAATAGAAGGAATACCGGTCAGCGTCTCCGCGGTCAGCCGGACAACCTCCACGAATTTATTGCCCTTTCTGGCATATTCGATCATGTAGATCGCCGCTCCCACGCCAAACGGTACGGAAAAACAGCAGTGAGACCACGACCATCTCCACCGTGTTGATGATGGCAGGAAGCATGGACACGTTGTCCGAATTATAATGTAGCGCAAACAGGCTCGGCTTTAAGTACGGAATACCGCTGATGAGAATGTAGCCCACCAGAAAAAGCAGCGTCACCACCGTGAGCGCGGCTGCAGTCAGAACCAGAAGCAGCAGGATCAAAGAGCCCGGATGTCTGGTATAGGATTTCATTTTATCTTTCAGTGTTACTTTGTTGATCGGATTTATCTGCTCCATCCCCTACTCCTTTCCGCTTCGCTTGATTGCCGAGAAGCACAGATTGATAATCAGAATAAACGCGAACAGCACCACGCCGGTAGCGATCAGCGCCTCACGGTGCAGGTCCGTGGCGTAGCCCATCTCCATGACAATGTTCGTCGTCAGTGTACGGACGCCCCTGCAGAATACTGTTCGGGACACGCGGTTGGTTGCCCACGACCATCATGACCGCCATCGTCTCTCCGAGTGCACGTCCGACGCCGAGGATGACCGCCGCCAGTATACCGGATTTTGCCGCCGGTACCACGACGGTAAAGACACTTCTCTCATGCGTTGCCCCGAGCGCCAGCGCTCCTTCGTAATAACTCTGCTCCACTGCGCGGATCGTCGGTTCGGACGCTCCGATGATGGTCGGCAGGATCATGATTCCCAGAAGAATCGACGCACAGAGAATACTCTGTCCGTTGCTGTTCTTAAAATGCTCCCGGATGAACGGTACGAGCACAACCAGTCCGAAAAAACCCGTATACGATAGACGGAATGCCCGCGAGCAGGTTCACGACCGGCTTTAAGAGCTTGTACAGTCCTTCCGGACAAAAATCTTGCCATAAAAATAGATGTCAGCACGCCGACCGGCACACCAATGATCAGCGCGCCTCCGGTGACGTAGATACTTCCCCAGTATCATCGGGGAAAATACCGAATTTATTGTTTCCCGGCTTCCACTTGGTTCCGGTCAGGAATTCCACAAAATCCGATTTTCTTCATTGCCGGGATTCCGTTTGCAAATAAGAATATGCAGATCAGCGCCACCGCCACGATGGAGATGACCGCAGCCAGCAGAAATACATATTCCATGATCTTCTCTTTTTTTCATCAGAGCCTCCATTTACAGGTTTTCCTAAATAACGTGTATGTTCCACGAAAGGACCGGAAGAACATTCTGTTCCCCCGGTCCGTCCTGCTATGCTATTTTCAGCTGTCCGTCCTAGTTTGCTGCATCCCAGGTTGTTGTTCCGCCCGTGAAGATACCCTTTACAGTGTCAGAGGAGAGATCCTCTACCGGGTTCTCCTGGTTTACGATCACTGCGATACCGTCCATGGCGATCTTCGTTGCGGTAAGTCCTTCCTCTGTCTCGGAATCCTTTAACTCGCGGGAAGCCATACCGATGTCAAGTGTGCCGTCTGCTGCGCCGGTCATACCTGTGGTAGAATCACTTGTCTGAAGCTCGATCTCCACGTTTGCATTGACTGCCTTGTAAGCCTCGATCAGTTTCTCCATTACCGGAGATACGGAAGAGGAACCGCCGACTACGACTTTGCCTTCTGCTCCATTGGACTCGAATGCTGCTGCGGAATCATCTCCGATATAACCGTTGTCGGAGATTACTTTCTGTCCGTCACCGCTCATGATGTAGTTGATGAAATCCTGTGCAGCCTCGCTGACCTCGCCCTTTGTTGCAATGTTGAACGGTCTTGCGATCTTGTAGGTGCCGCTCTTGATGTTCTCTACGGTAGCCTCTGCTCCGTCGATCTTCACTGCCTTTACCGTGTCGTTTAAGGAACCGAGAGATACATAACCGATTGCGTAGGTATCACCTGCTACCGATGTGAGCATAACGTCCGTGCTGTTGGTGATGATCGCTTCCTCTGTGGTATTATCCACTTTCTCACCGCTCTCATCTTTTTCTTCCACACCGAACAGCTCGATGAATGCTCCTCTTGTACCGGAACCATCCTCACGGGAATATACGGCGATTGCTGATGTATGATCAAAATCTGCATTCTCTGCCGGTGCAGCTTCGCTTGTGGTATCTGCTGCGTCTGCGGTAGCTGCTGCATCTGTGGTTGCTGCTGCGTCTGTGGTGGTGTCTGCTGTCTCACTGCTGCCGCATCCTGCGAACATGCTCGCTGCCATAACACCTGTCAATAACATACACATTACTTTCTTCTTCATTTTGAATCCTCCATTCAATTTTACGGAATCTCTTCTCCGTTTTTTTTCTTTTACCTCGTTTCTTAGAACATGGTTTACTTTACGGGAGGAATGTAAAATGCAGAAGAGCACTTATGTAAAAACCTGTGTAAAAATCCTGTCACATCATTTCGATCTGCTGGCGCAGCTCTAACATCTTATTGTCCACCTTTGCGATCACATCCGAGTAGCCGCGCGTCTCTCGCGCTCCACATTGGCGATCTGTCCGGCATCCTTCTTATAACACATCTGTGTGTCCAGCTCCGCCCAGTAATCCATTGCAAACGAGCGGATCTGGATCTCTACCCGGATCTCCGTGACCGTGTCGTTGTACGTCACCGGAACGCCCGCAATCACATGAATACTCTGATAGCCGCTCTTCTTGGGATTTTTCACATAATCCTTTTCCTTGATAATATGAAAATCCTTCTGCTTCTTGATGGCATCCGCAATCCGGTAGATGTCGTCACAGAAAAAGCACACGACCCGGATGCCGGCGATGTCATTGAGAGTCTGCACCGCCTCCTCAAAAGAGACTTCCCGCCCTTTCTTTTTGAGTTTTTTGGTGACGCTGTCCGGCGTCTTGATGCGGCAGGACATATTGCGAATGACCTGGCGGTGGCATTGTTCCGTCAGGTCAGCATTGATCAGTCTTAATCGTGCCTGTACGAGATCCATGGCAGCGGCATAGGATAGCTGCACACCATCGGCTGTAACAGTTTCTCACTCAACAGGTCCTCATTCGGCAATTTTTGTTCTCCGTTTTGTTTTTCCTTTATTTCTATTCGCTTCTTTTTCTTTTTAGAATCATTCTTTGGCAAAACCCGCTGCGCCTCCCATCGCACCGCTCTGTGACGTCTCCCCCTCCATGCACCGGCGCTGCATCTAAAAGCAGATAAATCCCACAACAAACATAGCGGCGATCGCTGCCACACCGGCTCTTGATGTATCAAACAGCTGCGTGGTGATTCCCATCAGCATTGTTCCCATAAAGGAAGCTCCTTTTCCAAAAATATCGAAGATGCCGAAATACTCCGTCGACTTTTCCTTCGGGATGATCTTGGCATAGTAGGAACGGGAGAGCGCCTGGATGGCTCCCTGAAATACGCCGACAAACGTTGCCATCATCCAGAATTTCCACGCCGCATCCAGCCAGAGTGCATAGACCGCAACCACAAAGTAGGCACCGATGCAGACCGAAATGAGTTTTGAAGCTGCAAAGCGCTGGGTCAGTTTTCCGAACAGAATCGCGCACGGGAATGCGACGACCTGCGTGAGCAGCAATGCCATCAGAAGGCTGGTGTCGCTGATTCCGACGTCTTTTCCGTAGGAAGTCGCCATCTCGATGATGGTATACACGCCATCAATATAGAAGAAAAACGCTGCCAGAAACCACAGCACCTTTTTGTCATCCCGGATCTCCGCAAAGACTTTGCCGAGTCTGGAAAAGATCCCGCGCACATCGGTGCCGCCCGCTTCTACATAGTATTTCTGCTGATAGTTCCGCAGCAGCGGGAGTGTCACAACCACCCACCATGCCGCGTTGATAAAAAATGCAATCATCATCGCAACCGTGCCGGAAATGCCGATTGCGTCCGCGCCGAGGATCAGACCGAGGCTCGCCACAAACGGCACGCAGCTTCCGATGTATCCCCACGCATAGCCCTGGGAGGACACCTCATCCATCCGCTCATCCGTCGTGACATCCACAAGCATGGAATCGTAGAAAATGAGGCTTCCGGAGAATCCGACTTTTGCAATTACGAAAATGGCAAGGAACAGAATCCAGGTCCTTGGAATCGCAAGCGCCGCACAGCCGAGCACTCCCATCATCATGAAAAATGTAAACAGCGGCTTCTTGCGGTTCTTATTGTCGGCGACCGCACCAAGCACCGGTCCTAAAACCGCCACGATCAGCGTGGAGATCGAGATGGCGTAGCTTAGATATGCGGTGGAGTCCGATGCGCTGATGCCGTTTGCGGACGCCATGTTTTTGTAGTAGATCGGTATAATCGTCGACACCAGCAGTGTGAACGCCGAATTTCCGACGTCATACAGTACCCAGAATTTTTCGAGTCTGCTCATTTTCGTTTTCATAATCTTTTACCTCTTCTTCCTTAATAAAGCGGAATATTTCATCATAATATTTCGCACGCGTCCGCTCATCCGCATTAAAAATCTCATGTCTGGAATCCGGCATAAAGAAAAGCTTTGTCCGCTCCGTCTCCTCCACAAACCGCACGATCGCATCGTTATCCACCATGTGGTCACGACCTGCTGCAAAAAGCAGCACCGGCACCTTGATCTTTGCCAGATTCTCCCGCCGCATCAGCTCACGGCTGGCGCGAAGCCCTGCGCGGACCCAGGCATAACTTCCGCCGTAGGTGCGGTAATGTTCCTCTAAGAGCCGCTTTTGAAACATATAGTCATAACGCTCTCTTGAGAGACAGCTGCTCCCCTCAAACTGCGGTGTCTCTGAAAATCCCTGCTGCCCCGCCAGTGTGGCAAAGCATTTTCCTTTTCCGGTCAGACAGCAGAACTCCGCCAGCAGTTTTGCCAGAAACCGCGGATATTTTCCGGTCTGCATGGCACACATCGGCGCGGAGAGGACTGCCGCCTCAAACAACTGCGGATAACGTTCCAGTGCAAGGATTGCAATGGCGCCTCCCATCGAATGTGCAAACACGATCCGGTGTTCCTCCCCAGGACTTACGACCGTCTCCACAAACCGCGCGAGATCTGCGGCATAGCTGTCATAGCTTTGCACATGCACTAACCCGGGTCATCCACCTCGCGCCCGGAATACCCGTGTCCCCGGTGTTCCGGCACATAGACCGAGTATCCCGCCTGCAGAAAACGGTATGCGACTTCGTTATATTTTTCCGCGAATTCGCAAAACCCGTGGGAAATCACAACACATTTCCCCGCATCCGGCAGAAAATAGCGCCGGTAAGCGATCGACATGCCATCTTCCATCTTAAGATAGCCCTTCTCGCCGTGCTCTTTCAGATAAGGCTCTACCGTCTCCGCCATCCAGGCGGCATAAGCAGCCTTCTCCTCTTTCGCACAGCTTCTATCCTCCGGCATCATCCCTGCTTCCCCTGCTTCTTTATCACGCGCACCAGCTCCGGTGTCAGCGTTCCGTCCAGATACTCGGCAGCGATCCGCCTGCCCACGTCCGGATAATTCGTAATCATGGCGTCCACCTGCATCTCGCACACCATGCGCATGTACTGCTCCTCGTTCACCGTCCAGACGTGTACGCGCTTTCCGTGCTTCTTACAGTCTTCCATGTAATTCGGATACTGCAGATTGTAGAGCGCCGGATGCATGGCGTCTGCGCCCACGACAAGCGCGCCATAGCTGACCGGATTGACAATGCCGTCACAGTAGAGCATGCCGGTCTTCGCCTGCGGATTCAGCTCCTTGATGCGCTGCACCGTGTAGTGGTTAAACGACGAGTACCACACGCGCTCCTCCAGTCCCATGCGGGCGGTCAGGTCAAGCACGCGCTCTTCGATCTCCGGATAAAAAGACCACGCCGGTCTTCAATTCCACATTGATCGTAAGTCCCGTCGGCTTTAACAGCTCATAGACTTCCTCGAGCGTCGGGATCATCGCCCGCTCGTACCCTTCCTTATGCGTCCGGTTGTAATTAAATCTGGAAATTCTCGCGTATGTAAAATCTTTGACCCAGCCGCTGCCGTCGCTGGTACGGTCAACCGTCTCGTCGTGGATGACAACCAGTTCTCCATCCTTTGTGAGCTGCACATCCAGCTCCACGCCGTCCGCGCCCATCTCAATCGCTTTCCGGAATGCCTCCAGTGTATTTTCAGGCGCGTAGCCGCTTGCGCCGCGGTGCGCCCATACCAATGTCTGTTTTTCCATGTATACAAAAACCTCCGATATGATAGCTTCTTATTTCTTCTATCATATCGGAGGTTTGTAAAATTGTTCGGGTGCGTTGTGTAAAATTTAGAAGGGATATGTAAAATATCTGTAAGATCACCCTAACTGGGAAAAATGCCGGTCAGCATTTTCCCCGCTTTATCATTCCGCGCAGAATCTGTGCGGCTCCGCCGCCGTTTCCTTTTTTATATTCCTGCCCCCGCAGGTAGAGCTGCTTCACTTTGACGGAAGCCAGTTCCTCCTTCGGGATGTCGTAAGGATTGCGGTCCAGCAACACCATGTCCGCTATTTTTTCCCGCTTCCAGACTTCCACGCTCCCTCTCATCAAAGGTCGTGTAATATCCGTTGTAGGTACACATGCGCAGCGCCTGCTGCACGGAGATGGATTCTGCCGGATTGCTGTGATTGCATGCCTTATACATCCATAAAAGCGGGTCCGGATCTGTGCAGGGTCCGTCCGATCCCGCACTTAAAATCAGTCCGTGTTCGCAGAATGTGCGGATCGGATTCAGCCTGCCCGCACGCTCTCCGAGGATCTGCTCCAGATAGCTGTCCGGCTCCTGCGGCCAGTCAATGAACGCCGTCTGCACTGCCAGATTGATGTGATACCGCTCACAGACCGCAATCTCCTCCGCAGTCGGCAGACATGCATGGATGATCGTATGTCTGTGATCTTCTCTGGGCAGATCGTCAAGCGCCGCCTTGATGGCACGCACCGCCTGCACAAACGCCTTATCGCCGATCGCGTGCATCTCGATCTGCAGACCGGCGCGGTTTGCCGCCTTACAGAATTCCGTCACTTTTTCATCCGAATAGTAGAGTACGCCGCAGTCCGACGTGTTTTCATACGGCGAGAGCAGTGCCGCATCCATGGAACCGAAGCATCCGTCAAGCGCTGTCTCAAAACAGCCCCCGATTCTCGGAAGCTTCCGCTTTATCGCCTTATTCACATCGAGCGTCTGCATAAACACGCGCATCTGCATGCCGTTTGTGATGCCGCGCGCAAAAAAACGCTCCAGATCGACGTCCAGATCTCTCGCAAAGCCGACGCCGCTGACCGTATGGATCATGCCGATGCCGCGCGCAGCCAGATCGTCCAGCGCCTTCTGCATGTGCGCCACCAGCTGCACCGTAGAGAGCGAAGCTGTGATATAATCCGAGACGGCGAAAAATGCCTCCTGGTTCATCTCCCCGGTATCCTCATGAAAACCGCGCAGATGCTGCACCTTGCCGCGCACTTCGTTTAACAGCACCGTGTTGACGACACACGCGTGACCGTTATACTTTACCAGAAAGAGCGGTTTGTCGGGACACACCTCATCCAACTGCACCCTGCGCACCAGATGTCCGTCTGACACGGAATACGGCGATGCGCCAAACCCGATCACCAGCTTTTCCTTCGTTTTCTTCACATGCTCCCGGAGCATCTGAAGAATCTCCTCATTGCTCCGCGCATTCATGACATTGAGCCCGGCATGAAACGTCGCGTAACTTGCGAAATGGATATGACTGTCCACAAACGGCGGAATCAATGCCCCCTCCCCGGTGGACACGCGCTCCGCCGCCACACAGCCGGCCGGCAGCTCGTCCCCGCAGTAAAGGATTTTCCCCTGATCCTCCAACAGATAATGTGCAATCCGGTTCTCTTTGTCACAGGTTAAAATGTTACCCTCATAAAGTCTCATACCGTGCTCCTTTCCAATCCCTTAAATTTTAAAATAAGACTGGAATAATGTAAATGCCAAGTGCTATCACCGTCACAAGGATCGTGCCGGCTTTCCAGATCCGGTACTCCCTGTCCATCTTTGCCTTTTCCTGGGGGGACGGCTCCTCGAGGATACCGATCTCCTCCTCGATGGACGGAATCTTATTCTCATGCTTTCTGGTGAAAAGCGCCCAGTAGACAATCGCTGCCACAGTCACAACCGCCGCCGTCAGAAGCGCTATGCGGTCTGCGAAAATCAGAATAATAGTGTAGGCTGCAATCGTGACATAGCATCCGACCGTTCCTGCCGGCGCCCTGTACGGCCGGTTCATATCCGGATAGTGCTTCTTTAAGCCAAGGTAAGCCAGACAGCCAATCATATAACATACTGCGAGTGAGATCAGCGATACCGACGCGATATAATTGATTGACCCTGTTGCAATCAGGATAATATTGATGATGCCGACCACAAGAACCGCCATATACGGTGTCTTATACTTCGGATGTACCTTGCACAAGAACTTCGGCAGGGAACCGTCCTCCGCCATCGTGTAGATGTAGCGCGCCGGTGCCGCAATTCCCGGATTGATGGTGGAGAGATCGCCGCCGAATGCAATGCCGATGCAGAGCAGAATGATCGGGAAGCCCACCAGTCCGGCAGCCCGGAGTCCCTCCGCATACGGTGCGTCTGCCACTGCAAGGATGTGGTAAAACTCGTGCGGCACCAGTCCGACAAGAAACCACTGGAATAACGCGTTGACTGCAAATACAAGGAATACCGATACTTTTAACGCTCTCGGAAGCGTATACTGCGGATATTTCGTCTCCGCCCCCATCGATACACAGGTCTCAAATCCGGTATAACACCACCATACCAGCCCGAAAATGTACATCATTTCCTTAAACGGCGGCAGGGAATCCATGGCAATCCCGCCGAAATAGTCCAGGTGGATGCGCGGTATCATATATAAGAACCATGCCACGGCACAGCCCCAGAAGAAGAAAATGAATCCCGTCTGCGCTTTTCCGGACATCTCAATTCCCCGGAAGTTTAAGATCAGGAAAAACAGGACCAGAACAATCGCAATGACCCGCGAATCCACGCCCTCGATATTGATGCCGAGTTCTCCAAACAGAATTTTAAAATAATTGGAAAATGCCAGTGTCTCACCCGCACCGATGCCGACCACAGAGATGATGTAATGCCAGCCTGCCAGGTTCGCCCAGACCCGGTTGAGTCCGCGCTTCGCATAATTGTAAGTACCTCCGGCACACGGAAGTGCCGCCGACATCTCGCCGTAGATCAGACAGGGCCAGATCGAGATGAGCAGGGATAAAAATGTAATTACAATAATCCCCGATCCGACATATCCAATCTGTGAGGAACCACAGGTAAACAGTCCCACTCCTACTACCGTTCCTATCGTCATACTGATCGACTCTTTCAGTCCGAGAGCACGCACCAGCTGACCTCCTTCGTTTTTCTCCATAACGTATCCTCCTTTGTCTGTCTTGCTGCTCCTATAGAAAAAGAGCACAGACGTCCCGCCTGTGCTTCTTCGCAACCATGTCTTTATTCTGCTTTTGAAAATTCTACACCGCTTTTTTTCTTTTCCAGGATCTGTGCGATCAGATCCGCAATATGTGCGGCTGCCTCCACCGGCGGCACACCGTGCCTGCTGATATTCGATACGACCGTATACTCCGACTCAAGCATGTCCGGTCTCGCATGGTAGGCGATATATGCCGACATGCTCTCTGACGTCAGAAGACCCGGGCGCTCTCCGATGAGCACGCAGGTCACCTCCGCATCCAGGAGCGGTCCGACCGTCCGCGCGGTATTCACTCTGCAATACCGCACGAAAAACGGCGTCCCGACGGTAATTCCCTTATCCTCCAGACCCATTTTTATGGTTGGAAACAGATCCGGAATGTTCGCCCTGATAGACGGCGAGCACAGCCCGTCGCCGAAATAGATCTGTACCTGCGGATGATGGACACAGTTTTCCACAATTTTTTGTCTGGCATCCGGCAAAAACTCCCTGCCCCAGTCCGGGCGGAGGAGCATTTCGTTTTTATTGGCGCATCTTGTCCGCACCTCAAAAACGCCAAGCTCCTTTACCACTTCCTCCGGCACTTCATTGAACACCGCGTCGTTTGCCGCCGCATGTGCCGCCAGAAACCGGAGCTGCGCCTCGGTCGTGTAGCGTGCGCCGCACCGCCCGATCCCGATCCGCGCGGGCGTCGCATGCTTCATCTTCCAGAGTTCCTTTTCATTGTGCGGGTGCTCCACCTGCATATATTCCATAATGTCTGTCTCTGTAATATCGCGGAGGCAGGCGGTCTCTTTTTCACTCATAAATCCCGTTCCTCCTATTTAAAAAATATGGACGGATCTCCGGCGGTCGGGCCGAGATGCCCGTTTTCCCAGATGCCCCGTTTTTCAAGCCATGCCTTAAACTCCGGTATCGGCTCCTTTTTCAGCAGCTGCCGGATACTCGCCACATCGTGATAGCTGGTGGACTGATACATCAGCATAATATCATCCGCCTGCGGCAGTCCCATCACATAGTGAACGCCCGCCGTTCCCAGAAGTGTCAGGATCGTCTCCGAGTCGTTCTGATCGGTCGGCATGTGGTTCGTATAACATACGTCGCAGCCCATCGGCAGTCCGTGCAGATGCCCGCAGAATACGTCCTCAAGCGCCGCCCTTGTGAGCTGCTTGGTGTCGTAGATATACTCCGGCCCCATGAAACCTACCACCGTGTTCACCAGAAACGGATGATAGTGCCGTGCCAGACCGTAACATCTGCATTCCATCGTCTGCTGATCGCTGCCGAACGCCGCCGAGGACGACAGTTCCGAACCCTGCCCTGTCTCAAAATACATGACGTTTGGACCCTTTGCCGGTCCCTCCTCCCGAAACAGCATCTCCGCCTCCGACAGCATCCCGGTGTTGATGCCAAACGCCGAGAGCGCCGCCTCCGATCCCGCAATCGACTGGAAACACAGATCGGCGCTTCCCTGCCTGGTTCTAAGCGCCTCCATCTGTGTTGTCACATGTGAGAGCACACAGGTCTGTGTCGGAATCTCATATTTATCCCGGATGTCCCCGAGCACTTTCCAGATCGCAAGCGTGCTGTCCACCGTATCAATCGCCGGATTCAGCCCGATGACGGCATCGCCGATGCCGTAGCTGAGTCCTTCTAAGGTGCTGGCTGCCACGCCTTCCACATCATCCACCGGATGATTGGGCTGCAGTCTCGACGCGAGCACGTTTTCCGTGCCGATCGTGGTATTGCAGGTCGCCGTCACCCGGATCTTGCTTCCGGCAAGAATCAGATCCATATTGCTCATGATCTTGGAGATCCCGGCAATCACTTCGCTGGTCATTCCCCGGCTTGCGCGCATCAGCGCCCCGCTGTCTGTGGCGTCACAGAGAATCCACTCCCGCATCTCCTGGATCGTTCTGTCCCTGATCGTGCCGTAGACCGTTTCATCAATATCATCCTGAATGATCCGCGTCACCGCATCCTCCTCGTAGGGCACCACGGGATGCTCTGTTAAATCTGCCACGGTCAGCTGTGCCAGCACCTCCTTGGCGGCAATCCGCTCTAAGGCGCTCTCCGCTCCCACACCTGCCAGCTCGTCTCCCGATTTTTTCTCGCTCGCCTTTGCCAGCACATCTTTTACATCCTTAAATTCATAGGTCTGCCCCAGCATCCGTGTCTTTAATATCATAAGCTACTCCTAACCATTAAATATCAATGTCTTTACTATCACGGGAATGACGTTACCCGATGCAACCGGTTCGCCCAGATCAATAAAATCTCCGCTCCCGCAGCTGATTCCATCGATGCAGATAACGCTGCACTTCTCTTTCAGTCTGTGATGCAGCGCCTGCCCGATTGCTTTTCCGATATCCTCCTCAAGCACCAGGATCAGATGCCTGCCCATGCCGCACTCCCTGACATACTGGTCTGCAATCAGTTCTGCTATTCTTTGTACCTGTGCGAAAGCAGGGCACTTTAACCCCTTCATGGCAAGCGCCACCTGCCGGTCTTTTTCCTGATCCTCCCGGTAAAGCTGCAGCGCCCGGTGCATGTTTTCCGGCAGTTTTTCAATCTCTTCCTCACGCTCCAGCAAAAGCTTCACCACCGGAATATTTTTTAACGGAAACGGTTTCGTCGTGTACTCAATCGTACTTCCGGAAATGTTCATGCTGTAGTTTCCCGCGCCGATCACCGTCGCCCGCATGGTTTCCCGCGCATCCGTCACTGCCGCCCGGCGAAACGCTTCGTTCTTCCGGATCGCCTGCGCCAAAAGGATTCCGATGTCCCCATAGCGGAACAGATCCTCCTCTTCCCCGAAGCATGCCGCCACCCCACCGGAGAACATCACAATATCGGGCGGCGTGCCATCCGCCAGAAGATGGTTGGTCTGCATGTAGGAAAGCTCTGCTGCCTCCGGCGCCAGATGCACTGCCTCCGCAAGAAGTTCCGCCATCGCAGCGGTGAGTCTGCGCAGCTTTTCCAGTTCTGCCGTTCCGCCCTCCGCAAGATCAATCTCAAGCCTGCCGCACAGCCATTGCAGCTTGGGCGCCATGTAGGTCACCCTGCCATCCTTCACGCGGATCAGTCTGCCGCCGATGTCGAGGCATGCCGTATCAACCATATTTCCGTTCTCAAAAACGCAGATATTTGTCGTGCCGCCGCCGATATCCAGATTGACTACCCGCTTCCCCGTCTTTTGGGACAAATCCGCGGCTCCCGCACCTTTTCCTGCCAGAACAGACTCCAGATCCGCTCCCGCTGTCGCCACGACGAACTCTCCCGCCACATCGGCGATCGCCCGCACTACCGACTCGGCATTTCTTTTCCGTGAAGTCTCCCCCGTGATGATGACGGCTCCGGTTGCAAGATCTGCCGGACAAACGCCCGCCTTCTCATATTCCTTTTTTATAATCTCATGCACGCGCTCCCCGTCAATCTCCTCCCGGGATGACAGCGGTGTAAAATAAATCTCACTCTCGTAGATGACCTCCTTTGACACCACCTTGATCTGTGGAATTCTGCCAAATCCGCCTGTGTTCTGGAGAATCATCCTGCTGAACACAAGCTGCGTCGTCGACGTTCCAATATCAATTCCGGCACTTAAAATCTCTTCCGTCTGCATTCTTCTCCTCCTCAAAAAATCGTCCTTTTTTGTCTGTGTCTGCCGCTCATAATATGATTACGCGGTTGTTTTTATCTACAGCAGCCAGGCTTTCACATCTTAGCGCAATCTGGTATTGCCTATTACATTAAATAAGAATCCTGCCTGCAGGATTCTCCGCCTGCGGCGGGTCGCTCTTGCGATATCTTCCGTCTCCGCCGCAGTGCGATCCCCGGGGAGCTTTTTTATGTAATAGGAACGAAGTTGCCTATTACATAAAAAAAGAGAGCAGCCGCTACCGCGGTGCTCCCTTGCACATGTCATCTGATATCTGAATTTAGAAGTTATTATAGCATGACACTTTTTGTTCAGCAATTTCCTTTTTTAACAAATATTTTACCGGCTGCTCATATATTTTTTGTCTTTTTTGTACCTTTTGTATGACTTCTTCCAGCCTTTTTTTTGTACGGATTCAGGCAGCGTTTTTTGCCTGCCTTACATTGTAGACCGTCGCCGAACCGACCACCAGCAGGGCGCCGATGACAGCAGTTGCACCGATTGTCTCCCCATAAAAGACAGCCACCAGAATCGGATTTAAGATGGGCTCGATCGTCGAGGTCAGCGACGCCGTGACCGGAGAGACCGCATCCAGTCCCCGCGACAGGAACACATAGGACAGACCAAACTGCACCACGCCGAGCAGCAGCACGAAGAACCAGATATGCAGTGACATCTCGTTCTCCTGCCCGTAAAACGGGATTCCGATCGCCGCGCTCAGCGCACAGGATACCAGAAGCGACGATTCAAAGTCCGCTCCGCGGAATTTCTTCTGCATCATCACAAGCGCATAGGCAAGACCTGAGAGAATCGCAAGCAGATTCCCCGCCATGGCTCCGGCATCCAGCGACGTATAAAAGAAGCAGAGAATCCCTGCAAAGACTCCCGCGCAGGCAAACACCGCATCCCGCCCCGGCTTTTTATGAAAGATCAGCCACATCAGGAGAATGACAAACACCGGCTCTGTGAACTGCAGCACGATCGCATTGGCAGCCGTCGTGAGCTTGGTCGCCGCCACAAAGGCAAACGCCATCACCGTATTGCACACCGCACCGAAGAGCACCGTCTTATTCCACACAAACTTCTGGCGGCGCAGAAGCATGTAACATCCCACAACCAGCGCCGAGAAAATACTGCGCGCTCCCTGGATCGTCACCGACGACCACGGAATCGACTTGATTAAAACGCCTCCGGTGCTGAAACAGACTGCCGATAACAGTACGCAGACCGTTCCCCGCAGACTTTCCGCATTCATTTTTTTATCACTCATATCCATTCCCCCATCCGGGTTTCTGTCGTATTCTCCATCCGCTCTTCTGCCGGATTCTCCCAACTTAATACGTAATATTCTATG
>VOFJ01001342.1_pt1 | contig 87264 bp, 91 predicted proteins | sample 5384081 | NCBI WGS metagenome assembly VOFJ01 (sample SAMN12384729, study PRJNA508395) | human gut metagenome | isolation source: healthy gut I | host: Homo sapiens | reverse complement strand
ACATCATGCCGCCCATGCCACCCATTCCGGGAGCACCCATCGGCATTTCTGGTTTATCTTCTTTCTTTTCCACAATTACACATTCTGTAGTCAGGAACATACCTGCAATAGAAGCAGCATTTTCCAAAGCTACACGAGTTACCTTAGCAGGATCCACCACACCGGCAGCATGCAGGTTTTCGTAAACATCAGTACGGGCATTGTAACCGAAGTCACCTTTACCTTCGCGTACTTTCTGTACTACTACTGCACCTTCCTTACCTGCATTGGCAACAATCTGACGAAGCGGTTCCTCAATAGCACGCTTGATAATTTCGATACCGGTTGTTTCGTCTTCATTATCGCCCTTCAGGCCTTCCAATGCTTCAGAAGCACGGATGTAAGCTACGCCACCGCCCGGAACGATACCTTCTTCAATAGCTGCACGAGTAGCGCACAACGCATCATCCACACGGTCTTTCTTTTCTTTCATTTCGACTTCCGAAGCCGCACCTACATAAAGAAGAACAGCTACACCACCTGACAACTTAGCCAAACGTTCCTGCAACTTTTCCTTATCATAATCTGAAGTAGTATTCTTTATTTCAGCTTTAATCTGATTGATACGTTCCTGAATGTTTTCTTTTGCGCCTGCACCGTTTACGATAGTAGTATTATCTTTAGAAACAGTTACCTTATCGCAAGTACCCAACATTTCAAGAGTAGCTTGTTCCAACTTCAAACCTTTTTCCTCGCTGATAACGATACCACCGGTCAATACTGCGATATCTTCCAACATAGCTTTACGACGGTCGCCGAAGCCCGGAGCTTTCACAGCACAAATCTTCAACTGAGAACGCAGACGGTTTACAACCAACGTAGTCAATGCTTCGCTGTCTACATCTTCTGCGATAACCAACAAAGGACGTCCGCTCTGTACAGCCGGTTCCAGGATAGGCAAGAAATCCTTCAAGTTAGAAATCTTCTTATCATAAATCAGGATGTACGGATGTTCCATCACACATTCCATCTTTTCTGTATCAGTTACAAAGTAAGCAGACAAGTAACCACGGTCGAACTGCATACCTTCTACCACACCGATAGTAGTATCCGTTCCTTTAGCCTCTTCGATAGTAATCACACCATCTTTTTAGAAACTTTACGCATAGCGTCTGCAATCAACTTACCGATAGTAGGATCGTTATTGGCAGATACCGCAGCTACTTGTTCAATCTTGTCATAATTATCACCTACCATCTCGGCCTGAGACTTGATAGATTCAACCACTTTGGCAACAGCTTTATCAATACCACGTTTCAAATCCATCGGATTTGCTCCGGCAGTAACATTCTTCAAACCTACCCCTACGATTGATTGAGCCAGCACAGTAGCAGTAGTAGTACCGTCACCTGCATCGTCACCTGTCTTTGAAGCAACAGATTTCACCAACTGTGCACCGGTATTCTGAAATGCATCAGCCAATTCCACTTCCTTTGCCACAGTTACACCATCCTTAGTAATGTGAGGAGCACCGAATTTCTTTTCAATAATCACATTACGTCCTTTCGGACCAAGAGTTACTTTCACTGCGTTAGCCAATTCGTCTACACCCTTCTTCAATTCGTCACGGGCATCAATGTTGAATTTAATATCTTTAGCCATAATTCTATTTACAATTTAATGATTTACAATGTACTATTTAATTATCCCAAAACAGCGAGAACATCGCTCTGACGCATGATAAGGTATTTCTTACCGTCATGTTCCAGTTCAGTGCCCGAGTATTTGCCATACAATACCTGATCACCTACATGCAACACCATCTCCTCATCTTTTTGTTCCGTTACCTATTGCGACAACTTCACCTTGCAATGGCTTTTCCTTTGCTGTATCAGGAATAATAATACCACCGATTGTTTTTTTTCTTCTGCAGGAGCAGGAAGAATCAATACTCTGTCTGCTAATGGTTTAATGTTCATAGTTCTTAATTTTTATATGTTATACTTTTTAATTATATCAATTATCCTCTGTCATCTTTAAGCAGTGACGCAAAATATCTTGCGAAAAACGTGCCAAACATGAAAAAGGAGAAATTGACAGTTTTATTCTGCCAAATTGGCACAGCTATAACATATCTTTCACTAAAATGGTTTCCTCTTCCCCTGCCATTATCAGTTGCTTTTACGAAATTTATTATTTTTACCTACAAAGATTCATATATAAACCAGTCGGCTACATTCCACAGCGACAGAACGAATCTGAATATAAAAAGAGGAAAATGTGATTTTTCTTTTTTTAATATTTCCATAGGACACAAACTATCACTATCTTTGCAAAACCTAATAACTAACCCCTTTAACTATATGGCATTTACGAACAACATTATGATTGTCCGCCACAGATTGCTGACAGAACTTGTAAAATTGTGGAAAAACGGAGAACTGACAACAGACAAAATAGACCGTCTGCCATTAGAACTCAGCCCCCGACGTTCAAAACATGCAGGGCGCTGCTGCGTACACAAAAAGAACGCGCTGTATGGAAATACAAATCCCTTCCTCTATTGGGGCTGGATATGGATGACGAAACCGATGAGCTCACTCCACTATCCGAATATGCCGCACGTGCTATAGAACGTGCAAACAATGGAAAGCCCAAAGACAACATTATGTGTGTTATAGACGAAGCATGCTCGGCCTGCGTACAGATCAATTACGAAATCACCGACTTATGCCGGGGATGTACCGCCCGCAGTTGCCAGTACAATTGTCCTAAAGGAGCCGTACATGTACATGCTGACACCGGCAAGGCATGGATCGACCATGATACCTGCATCAGTTGCGGCATCTGCCACAAAAGCTGTCCTTATCACGCAATCGTTTATATTCCTGTTCCTTGCGAAGAATCTTGTCCTGTCAAAGCGATCAACAAAGATGAACACGGTATAGAGCATATCGACGAGAACAAATGTATTTATTGCGGTAAATGTATGAATGCTTGTCCTTTCGGGGCCATTTTTGAAATATCACAGACATTCGATGTGTTGCAACGCATCCGTAAAGGAGAACAAGTGGTAGCCATTGTCGCGCCATCTATTTTAGGGCAATTCAGCACAACTATCGAACAGGTATATGGTGCATTCAGACAAATCGGTTTCACCGATATAATTGAAGTGGCACAAGGAGCCATGTCCACCGTAGAACACGAAGCACACGAACTGATAGAAAAACTGGAAGAAGGACAGAAATTCATGACTACCTCATGCTGCCCGTCCTATATCGAGCTGGTGAACAAATACATCCCCGATATGAAAAAATACGTTTCCGGCACAGGCTCGCCTATGTATTATGCAGCACGTATAGCCAAAGAGAAGTATCCTGATGCAAAAATCGTATTTGTTGGACCATGTGTAGCCAAACGTAAAGAAGCTCAACGTGACGAGGCTGTGGATTTTGTGATGACATTCGAAGAGATTTCCTCTATTTTCGATGCTTTCGAGATTAACCTGGAGATTGTACAGCCATACGCTATGGAATTCTCTTCCGTTCGCGAAGCGCATGGATTCGCACAAGCCGGCGGCGTGATGGGAGCCGTAAAGGCATTCCTGAAAATGGAAGCGGACAAAATCAATGCCATACAGGTATCCGATTTAAACAAGAAGAATATCGGAACATTACGTGCATACGCAAAATCGGGCAAAGCTCCCGGACAATTCATCGAAGTGATGGCCTGCGAGGGTGGTTGTATCACAGGACCCAGTACGCACAGCGGCAGCAACAATGGAAAACGCCAATTGGTACAGGAACTGGCAAAACAGAAAAAAACATATTAAAGGTATGCATGAAGCGACTGATTGACAAATTACGTCACTACCATAGCCTGACAGGTGAGGAATATGCCAACCTCCTCTCCTGTCAGGATACCGGCACTTTACTGTATTTACAGCAACAGGCCAGGGAAGTCACTTTGGCACATTTCGGGAATGGGATATTTATCCGCGGACTTATCGAGGTGAGCAACCGATGTCGTAACAACTGTCATTATTGCGGAATAAGAAAAGGAAATACCGCCATTACCCGTTACGCATTAAAGCGTGAAACCATTTTGGAATGTTGCCGTGAAGGATATGCACTCGGATTCCGCACCTTCGTGATGCAAGGCGGTGAAGACCCTGCCTTAACAGATGAATGGATAGAAAAAACCGTTGCCGCCATCCACTGTGAATTCCCCGATTGTGCCATCACCCTTTCATTAGGAGAAAAATCACGGGAAGCATACGAACGTTTCTTCCGTGCCGGAGCCAACCGTTATCTGCTCCGACACGAAACACACAACGAAGAACACTATAGGAAATTACATCCTGAGGAGATGTCACTAAAGCATCGGCTCCAATGCCTGCAATGGCTAAAAGAAATTGGATATCAAACCGGAACAGGAATCATGGTAGGCACTCCGGGACAAACCCTGACACATCTGGTGGAAGATCTGTTATTCATAGAGCAATTCCAGCCCCAAATGATCGGTATCGGTCCATTTATCCCCCATCATGACACACCATTCGGAACAGAGCCGGCCGGAAGTGTAGGAATGACCCTCAAGCTGTTATCCCTTTTCCGGTTAATGCACCCGTCCGCCCTGATTCCATCGACCACCGCCCTTGCCACCTTGTCACCGGACGGACGGGAAAAAGGAATATTGGCAGGAGCTAATGTAGTGATGCCCAATCTCTCCCCCAGGGAGCAAAGAGAAAAATACACCTTGTATGATAACAAAGCCGCCTTCGGTGCCGAAGCAGCCGAAGGTTTACGAGCTTTGGCACAACAACTGGAAACAATCGGTTACCGGATATCGACAGATAGAGGTGACTATCACTAACCCCTAACAAACATGTATAAAGCAGATTCTAAAATAGCTGAAGAATTCATAGACCATCAAGAGATACTGGATACCTTGGAGTATGCTCACAACAACAAAAAAAGCAATCGTGCCCTGATAGAGCAACTGATTGACAAAAGCTGCTCAATTCAAAGGACTGTCCCATCGTGAGGCAGCATTACTGCTGGAATGCGACCAACCGGATCTAACAGAACGCATTTTCCGGCTGGCACAGGAAATCAAACATAAGTTTTACGGTAACCGTATTGTGATGTTCGCCCCCCTGTATCTTTCCAATTATTGTGTGAACGGATGCGTCTACTGTCCTTATCATTTGAAGAACAAGACCATAGCACGCAAGAAACTGACACAAGAAGAAATTCGTAAGGAAGTAATTGCCTTGCAGGATATGGGACACAAACGTCTGGCACTGGAAGCAGGAGAAGACCCGCTACGGAACCCTATAGAATATATATTGGAATCCATCCGGACCATTTATAGCATCAAGCATAAAAATGGAGCCATCCGCCGGGTCAATGTCAACATAGCCGCCACCACCGTAGAAAACTACCGCAAGCTGAAAGACGCAGGTATCGGCACTTATATTTTGTTTCAGGAAACTTATCATAAAGAAAAATTACGAAGCCCTGCATCCTACCGGTCCGAAAAGCAAATATGCTTATCATACCGAAGCGATGGACCGTGCCATGGAAGCGGGGAATTGACGATGTAGGACTAGGTGTTTTATTCGGGCTAAATACCTACCGCTATGACTTTGTAGGATTATTGATGCATGCCGAACATCTGGAAGCTACCTTCGGAGTGGGACCACATACCATCAGTGTTCCTCGCATCTGTCCGGCAGATGATATCGCCACGCAAGATTTCCCGGATGCCATTTCAGATGATATATTTTGTAAAATTGTGGCGGTAATCCGTATCGCTGTTCCTTATACAGGCATGATTATCTCTACAAGGGAATCGGCTGCAACCCGACGCAAAGTCTTAAACCTGGGAATCTCACAAATCAGCGGCGGTTCCCGGACCAGCGTAGGCGGTTATGCCATTCCGGAAACACCGGAAGAAAACTCAGCACAATTCGATATCAGCGACACCCGTACCTTGGACGACGAGGTAGTGAACTGGCTGCTCGACTTGGGGCATATCCCCAGTTTCTGTACAGCATGTTATCGGGCAGGGCGTACAGGCGACCGTTTTATGTCATTAGTCAAATCGGGACAAATCGCCAACTGCTGCGCCCCCAATGCATTGATGACACTAAAAGAGTATCTGGAAGATTATGCGGCACCGGATACACGAGCCAAAGGAATCCAACTGATAAAAAAAGAGTTGGAACATATTCCCAATCCGAAAATAAAAGAAATAGCAATTCGTAATCTGAAAGAGATAGAAGAAGGGAAACGAGATTTCAGATTCTAACCGCTCATGCGTCAAGCAACCTTTTCAATACAGATAATGAACCTAATTCAAGCCCAATAAAATATGAGTCTAAACAACACTCCCGCTGCCAACCGGCTACATATCGTCCTGTTCGGAAAACGCAATAGCGGCAAGTCCTCTCTAATCAATGCCTTGACCGGACAAGACACCGCCCTTGTATCGGATATTCCCGGTACAACAACAGATGCTGTCAGCAAAGCGATGGAAATTCAACATATCGGTCCTTGTCTCTTTATCGATACGCCGGGATTTGACGATGAAGGAGAATTGGGAGAAATGCGCATAATCCGCACGCTGAAAGCCATCGAACGAACAGACATAGCCTTACTTCTTTGTGAAGACGGCAATTGCGAGGATGAAAAACAATGGATGGAGCAGTTAAATAAAAGGAATATTCCGGTTATCCTGATACTGAACAAAGCTGATATCCGAAAAGACATAGCATCCACAAGGGATCGTATAGAAAAAGAATGCGGTCAAAATCCTCTCATTATCAGCGCAAAAGAACAGACGGGCATAGAGAAAATACTTCAAGCTATTCTGGAAAAGTTACCGGCAGATTTCGGACAACAGACCATTACCGGAGATCTGGTTAAAGAAGGAGATTTAGTGCTCTTAGTCATGCCACAAGACATACAGGCTCCCAAAGGCCGACTTATTCTTCCACAAGTACAGACGATGCGCGAATTATTGGACAAGAAATGCCTGGTGATGAGTTGTACAACCGATAAAATAGCCGCCACTTTGCAGGCTCTGTCCTATCCTCCGAAACTAATCATAACCGACTCCCAAGTTTTTCATGCCGTTTATGAGCAAAAACCGGCAGAAAGCCTTCTCACCTCTTTTTCCGTTCTGATGGCAGGATATAAAGGGGATATACTCTATTATATGGAAGGAGCCTCAGCCATAGACCGCCTCACCCCACAGTCACGGGTACTGATAGCGGAAGCCTGCACTCATGCCCCTGCCACCGAGGACATAGGCAGAGTAAAGCTTCCACGTATGTTGCGTAAAAAGATAGGCGAAGAGCTACAAATAGATATCGTTGCAGGTACAGACTTTCCGGAGGATTTGACACCCTATCACTTAATCATTCATTGCGGAGCCTGCATGTTCAATCGCAAATATGTACTAAACCGGATTGATAATGCCCGTAAGCAACAGATTCCCATGACTAATTATGGAGTGGCTATTGCACACTTGAACGGGATATTGGATAAGATAGCGTATTAAAAAGACATCTGTTCTTTTTTGGTTCTATCACCACAAACCATTTATTTTCAACGGTTTGTGGTGTAAAAGGTTCCGTAATTCCCCTTAACCGGTATGTATGTGTCTTTTTACCATTGTTTCTGAAGGCTCATAGATTTTCCTTCTTGATGTGTCCTGTATCTATTTACTTCAGTTACAAAAACTTATTTAGTCTTTTCAGATTCATACTTCCTTTTGTTGTTTTCTCATTCTTAAGTGTGGTAAGCGCCATCTTTGTTGCCACCGAAAAGTTTCCGGCAGCATTTTTTCACCTTTTTACTGTAGTCTTCTCGAAAGGTAACATCCAGTTGCCAATGAAGATTATTCTCAATAGACCAATGCTGCCTGATGGCAGATGCAATCTTCTCAGGTCGGGTATTATCAAGTGAAGTTACATAGTATCTGACCTCTTGAAAAGTATATTCCCCTGTTGCGACTATTGTTCTTTCCGACTTTATCCTTATAACAGACTTCAACCCCACAAGTTTCTTCTTGAACATTTTCTCCATTATAGATCCATAACTGACTACAGTACAGTTTCTTTTCTCAATCCTTCCATGTCCGGCATGTTTCCGACACATGCCTGATGACTCTATTGATTATTTCATCTCTATCCTGATAATCATCAATGATTTGTTTAGCCGGTTGATAATTTTTTTTTTTCTTATTCTCCTTTATAGCGCTAATATAATTTGCATCATGCCCAATAATGGTCTGGGTTATATCTTTCTGGCATCCCATCGCGTCAATTGTAACAATACAACCACTTAGTTCCAAAGAGTTAATCAACAATGGAATAGCTGTAATCTCACTGCTTTTGTCATCATCTACTTTCACCTGACCTAAAGAAATTCCATTAGCGGCAGACCAGGCGGAAACCATCCATAATTTGAATCCTTCTTTTCCCCTAGTATGTTCTTCCATCACATTGGCTTGGACCACGCATGAGCTTGCCATCTATAGCTACAACGCCTTTCACCTCCAGACAGACTCGTTTTACCCAATTACGGAAGATCAACTCAAAATAATCGGGCTTTATCATACTGAAGAATCTGTTAAAAGTATCATGACTGGGGATGAACTCCAGGCTAGGTATGCGACTCTTGAAAAAAGCAATTTTCGCATTGCCAAATTCCTCAATCTCATTCCAGGATTGGGCGCCACAGATTACAGCAGCAATGGATATATAGATAATAGTTTCCATTTTATGGACTTTTTTGCGGTTCATCCTAGGATCTTCTATTTGTTTACAAAGGTCAATTATACCAATTTTCATGTTAGTTTATGTTTTAATATATCTTATAAAGACAAGAAAAACAATCGATACAAACAGATAACAATACATTAATAATCAATAACATAACAAATAAGCAACAAGGGATAGTATAGTAAAAATATAATATATTTGCTTTGAAACACTTAGTTGAATTTATAGTTTCACCAAGGTGAAGCAAGCGTATCACTTGGGTGACTACGCCTCTCCACTTAGATGCCAATGTATTGTCACCTAGGTGAAACCACAAAAGAAGACAGACAAAAGATAAGCATCCGGGATTGTGCGTGTTTTTTCCAGTCATAACAAAGTCAAAAGCCTAACGTACTTCGTTTGGCTTTTGACTTTATAACAGCTTGAAGAGAAATACACAAGAGGCCGAATGCTTACAATTCTTCCATAAACTTGACCAACGAGTGAACAATGCTTCAATCCATATACACCCACGCAGGGTGTGACAGTTCATCCGAGCTATGATAGTGGTGGATTGCGTGTTTCAATCCACACACCCACGCAGGGTGTGACCTTGTGATGAGCAAGGATCGCTACGCTATTTCGAGTCTCAATCCACACACCCACGCAGGGTGTGACAATAGATATAAATGCAACTATACACGGAGGAGAGTTTCAATCCACACACCCACGCAGGGTGTGACTAAGTTAAAGATTATTATGCTTTGGGTCGTCATGGTTTCAATCCACACACCCACGCAGGGTGTGACATGGCTTAAAATCATTAAACATAACGGCATAATGTTTCAATCCACACACCCACGCAGGGTGTGACCATCCTATAAGATTGTTGTTGTAAGACCATTTTTTGTTTCAATCCACACACCCACGCAGGGTGTGACTCCGCCATATCACTGATACGGTATCGCATCATGAGTTTCAATCCACACACCCACGCAGGGTGTGACAAAGGTTCACCCTCCAGTTGTTCCGGAGGACGGTTTCAATCCACACACCCACGCAGGGTGTGACACCCGGACGCTCGATAACAATCCAGCATGTGCAGGTTTCAATCCACACACCCACGCAGGGTGTGACACTCTCCTTTGTGATATCCCCGCCTGTCAATGCCCGTTTCAATCCACACACCCACGCAGGGTGTGACTAACATAACCATCCGTACCGGTGGAGTATACACAGTTTCAATCCACACACCCACGCAGGGTGTGACAATTTTGATCTTATCGATATGTTTGATTTTCGTGTTTCAATCCACACACCCACGCAGGGTGTGACAAGACGCGAGATGGTGTTATACTCATTTTCTTGAGTTTTCAATCCACACACCCACGCAGGGTGTGACTCACCCTTATCGGTGAAGATTTCAATCAGTCTACGTTTCAATCCACACACCCACGCAGGGTGTGACCCTACAAAATTATCCAACGGTGCAAATGAAATAGTTTTCAATCCACACACCCACGCAGGGTGTGACATATTGCGCTTGAAGCAATGAAGTGCATAATGATGTTTCAATCCACACACCCACGCAGGGTGTGACGACAAAAACACCCCTTAGTGGCAGTACGAAGGTTTGCAAGTTTCAATCCACACACCCACGCAGGGTGTGACCAGTGTGCCCGGAGTATTATCGAACCAGGAGGTGGTTTCAATCCACACACCCACACACCCACACGCAGGGTGTGACTACGATAAAGAGTTCGGATCATTACCCCATTTGGGTTTCAATCCACACACCCACGCAGGGTGTGACGTGAAGTGATGCAGAAGGGAGGAGTTGATTCTTTGTTTCAATCCACACACCCACGCAGGGTGTGACTCTATATCTAATAACATATTATAAATCAGCAAATTTAATCCACTGTTATGCGAATCATCATTATTATTCAACTTCATAACGAAGAAATACTTTACAAATAATTTAATCTACTGATTATTAACACATGCGAAGATACTACTTTTTTTGTAACACACCACATTCGCATTATATTATAAGAGCCTCCTCAAGTTTATACGCCGTTTCAACACCTATTACTTCCACCCTCTTATTCTCATTTTTACTAAGAATATAAAAACGAACACTATCAAGAGACATATCAATAATATCCCTAACTCTCCCTTTTAGAAGAGAATATTGCGCTTCCGTCACTACACACTCAAAGACTGAGTTCTGCACCCTCTGTCCATAATCCAAACAAGCCTTGGCCACACATCGTAAACGGCGAGCCCCCTCTTTGCTTGTAGTATCCACATCGTAAGTCACAAGAATGTACATAATTAAAAATCATTTTATAAGAAATACCGGATAATCGTCAATATCCTGCCTGATATATCTTGCCATTAACATAGCCTGCACATAAGGCAGAAGCCCTATTTCAACTTTTTCATTAAGATAAGGATGAATTATCACTTCCCTTTTCCTTGCCTGCCATGCAGTAATAAAAGTCTTTTTCCCTTTATCTGTCATAACAACCCCATTATCACCTTGGAACAAGAAGTCTTTTACTGAAATCTGTCTTTTATTAATCAACGACAAAATAAAACGGTCGCCAAGGTAAGCACGTAACTCTTCCATCATATCTAAGGCCAACGATGTGCGCCCCGGACGGAGTGTATGGAGAAACCCGACGTATGGATCAAGGCCAACAGTTTCGAGAGCAGCCGCAACATCATTGGCTATCAACGTATATGCAAAAAGACAACATGGCATTCACCGCATCCTTGGGAGGACGACGATTGCGACCATGAAATGGGAAATCAGTCTTCTGATTAAGTATCAAGATTGGCAATACCTCAAAATAGGCATTCGAAGCCATCCCCTCATAACCAATTAATTCCGTCTTATCTTGAGCCTTCAAAGCATCACGCTTGGCACGTTCCAATACTTGCACCGCCCTATTAATGTCTTCATTCTCACCATAATCACGAATATATCTCCTCAATATATTGCGATAGTTTTGAATCTTACCACCAATCATCAACCGAACCACATGCAACGACCAAGATGCATCGTCCGACAATTGGTACTGCTTTTTGCGTAACAGAACATTCCCTTTCGTAGCACCTTGAACCCTGCTGATGAATCTGCCTTGTGGAGAAAGAAATGTGAGTGATATACCATTGTCACTACACAATTTCATCACACCGGGACTTGCGCCCATATATCCGAACGTAACGATGCCTTCTATATTTATGACAGGAATACGAAACACCTCCTCCTGCTGAACAGATATAACGACATTCAGCCCATCCTTACTAAGATACGCTTCCGGTGTCGTCACATACAAAGTATTCAATAGTTTTCTCATAGGTACAGATTTTTAGTAAGGTAATTATCTACCGAAGTACAATTATTTACCATTTCCGGCATGCAGATATCTTTCAGCGAGCACTTGTCACAATGTTTCCCATATTCAGCCTTCGGGATAACCGCTTTACTAAATATATCGTGCATATCCCGGGCACATTGTCTGACTATATTTCGCAGCTCCTCCGTTATATCCACATTAACCCGATGGCGAAGCTCCCCATAAAAAGAAAGCGCCGTATGGTATATGGATAGCATACATTTCTTCTATGCACATGATTTGTGCTGCCAACTGCACTTCATCCACCTCGTTTCTTTTCGGTTTGCCATGCTTATACTCCACAGCAACCGGTTGCCATCGCCCCGGATAGTTGGGATGCAAGATAGTATTTTCAAGAGATGAGGAAGGAAACAACTCTATGGCATCAGAGATTCCATAGAGTCCAAGTTCACGCGAAGCGATATTCACCGCACGCAATGTTATCTGGTCACCACACTTCTGTCTATAAAACGGATCATCTACATGCTTGTGCAGAATCTGTCCTTCGATGGTGAGACGATTATCGTTCCATTGCTGCTCAATGTGTATCAAAGCCCATTGCCGGGGACAGAACCTAAAGTGCTGAATCCCCGACAACATGAGCATATCGTCTTCATTGTACATACGATGGAATTATATCAGTTCCTCAATAGTTACATTTGATGGAGCATTCTCCTTATCTATAGTAACTGAATAGTCGATGAATGAGCGTGGTGCTCCATCGCAGACTTTCTCCACTTTTACCAATTCAAACAACTTGTTGGCGGGAGCATTACCCAATATGGAGTCATGCTTGAAGACTATCAGTTTTTGAGCACTCATCAATCCACGTGCCGCCGAACGATCCACATCGAACATGTTCTTTAAAGCTTCCCAAAATAGTTCAAGGTCTTCTTCAGAAAATCCTGTCTGTTGTGCCAAGTTGGCGGAGATGAAGCCGTGACAGACATAGAGGCCATAAGGAATGGTCGCTTTACGTCCCTGTATTCCCACTTGTGATTCATAGGTCTTTTTCTTCATCACGAGCTACACATACGGTTAATGCATGCTCTGCTGAAACAATCATATCTTGCGAACGGGCAAAAGTCATTTGAATCGGCCCCCTCACTTGTCCTGCGTTAGGTCCGGTTGAGAGTACTGCTCCAAAAGTCCTAACGTCAAAGAAGCGTCTGCACATAGCAATTTTACCAGCTGAACTCTTATCGGCAGGAGCTTTTTCTTTGATTTTTAGTTCTATTCCTAAATCTTCTTTGTACATTTTGCGGATTTCTTCATTAATAAAGACCTCTTCTCCAGAAATCTCTTTGGATTTGACAAGAATATCGTTACCTGCTTTTCCTGCTTGGGCTATTTGTACATAATTACGTACCTTGCGTTTCAAACAGACATCCGTAACAAGTCCCATACCTGTTTCAGCATCTATCCGAGGAAGATTACCTGCATCCGGGTCACCATTTGGATTACCATCTTGTACATCAAAAATGTAAACGAAATCAATTCTATTCTTTAATTCTGACATAATTGTATATTTTTTAAAAATTATTCTTCAGTTTCTTGATTCTCTCTGTGAGCTTTCTGATGATAATAGCCGAGGAAGAATCGTCCTTGATCTTCCAAACTCAATGTATTAGGAAAATTTTGAATTAAAACTATTATCTCTTTCTTTTGATTATCAAAGAAATTAGCAAGGCCTTTCTTCTCTTTAGCCAATTTAGCATAATGACTGTTTGATAATTTGAGAACTGTTGAAAATACTGTAGATGGCGTAGATGAAGCCGCGTTCATGTAACTTGAACGAATGGAATCTTGTTTGTATTTGCTGCATATTGTAGGTTTTCCAACACAGCAAATAGCCTTCCACAAAGATACCCTTGATTTTGATTTTCTTTGTCTAACATAACATCTAATTTTTTATGGTTGTTATTTTCGTTTAGTCTGTTGAGATATGCCTTGATGATAGCAGCACGCACTATATTGACGGATTGTTCTGCACGTATGCGACGAATACATGCTTGAAAGAGAGAAGCCGGATACGGCAACCCTTGAAATATGCTTCTCACCACAGCATCAGGAAGGTTGGGAGTCGCATCACTTGACTTTCCTCCAAGAGTAACATTTCCAAGAATGGAATGCAGTCCCACGTACGGCTTCTTATCTTTGCGAGTGTCAACCATCTCCATATCCGTAAAATGTTTACTTATCAAACCTGCAAACTCACGCAAAGGCATCTCATTCCAATATACTACCGCAATTCTTGCCGAATTGGGAGCCAAACCCAAAATGAAGAATTTGTCATCATCGTTTGCCGATAATTTTCCGTTATAGATAGACTGGAAAGTATCATATACTAACTTTATACGCCTGTTTGGGTCGTCATTTTCTTCTTCAATCCGCCCCAACAAAGAAAATAAACTATTCTCGGACTCTTTTGAAGCCTCGCTATTGGAGGAAGCCCAGAAAAGATAAGTACGTGAGCCCACCATAAACTTATTGTGAGAATCCGAACGCAGCAAATGATTCAATGCGGTTGTATATGCAAATTCAGCTTCTTCTGATATTGGAGCATTGTATCCTTTAGATTTCCCATGCGAATCATACCCGGAATTAACTTGAAATGCAACTAGTTTAGCTGTTTCTTGGCTTCCAAGTATCTTTGTAGCAGTTGTAATCTCTACAACTTTTGAATATCTCCCTGTTATCAAACAAAGATTTCCTGCCACGCCATGATTCTCGTCAAACAAATTTATCAATTCCCTTTTCGAAGCCACTATTTTCGTATCCCCTTCTATAAGGAAAGAAAAGGTAGAATATTTCTTATTAAGATTTTTGGCTATATCATCCCATAAAGAATCTTTCTGCATAGCCCCAACTATAAAAAGAAGGGTCTTGCTGATAAAATGCATAAACAGCTTTTATGTCCTCATTATCCGGAAAAGCATCATATATATCTTTTACTTTCGCCTTAAATACTTCAAAGTACTTACGTATCTTTTCCATATCCCCCTTATCGGAATAACCAAATACATATTTACTATTGTCATACAAATAGTTTGCAACAGGGGCACTTGATCGGCTAACACTTTTCTTAACAAGAAACTGCTGTGCCGACTTCTTATCTATGCGCCTGTCTTCAAAGCGCAGAAATTTTCCACATCTATCAATAACAATAATAAATCCAATCTCTTTGTATTCTAAACCAAAAGGGGCCACATCATCTCCACTTCGATGATAGTAATCATATAATGCTTTCAGTATCATCTCAACACCTCCTCACTATCTTTATCCGGTACAACAATCACTCCCTTTTTCATTTGGGCTCTATAAAACATTGCATCCGGTTTGTGTGGATTTCCCTCAAAGTCCATATCATAAAGCATAATACCGAAATCTCTGTCTTCGGCTAAGGGATAATCAAGATTATCAGTACTTTCAATATACTTCCAGTTTGCAGAAAACTCACGACATCCGAGATAGGGCTGCGTAAAACATTGCCCTTGTGATGCCCTGCGTTCGAACATCTGATAATACTTCATAGGATTCTCGTCGGCACTTGGCTGATGCTTGGCAAAAGCCTCTTTCGGACGGTCTTTTACCGGAATAAATACTAACTTAGCATAAATTCGGTAACGCACATCCAGCAGAAGCAACGTGTTCTTCTGCTGACGTTTATCTTCAATAATAATAGGTGATTTACTGGCAACTGCCCCCACCTCATTCCGTCTAATGGTAGCCCATTTAATAGGCCTGAGTACCTCAATCTTTGTTACCTGCCAACGCATGGCATAGCGTTTAAACAGTATCGCTTCAAAGATGGCGCGTGCCGCCGATGGCGTAATGACATCATAACTCACACGCTCTACTTTCAACTCCGGACGAGTGAAACAAGCCCAATCGCCCCACACCTCCAGACAATATTCTTTATCTGTATATTCCATATCATTCATCGTTTTCCTTGTTTTCCAATAAATCTTCTGGTTTCTGACCTTCAAAAAACCTTTTTTTTGCCGACAAGGGGAGTTACCACTTCACGACCGGTTTTTGCTCCAACTGTTCGCGTGCCACACGAGCCACATCACCACCGTCAGCCGCACACTGCATATTTTCACCCAATGTCTGAGGATTTTTAGCTTTAGTAATACTTGTCGTAGAGAGTTCGGCCAGCATATTAAGAACCAATTCTTCATTGGTCATATTGTCCCGGAGATTTTCTTTCTTCAAGCCCTTGAACTGTTTGTACTCCTTTGCCGACTTTCCGGCCCATTGCTGATAGATAATGTCTGTAAGAGTAGCATATTGAACACCTTCCTCTACATTATGTAGTTTCCATTGATCTGTAAGATCTTTACGGATTTCAATGCTCTTCAAGCGTTGGTTTATCCAGTTGTCAGAGTAACCAAGTCGCTTGTAGTCCATCATAGCTTGCTCAATACTCAACTCAGGGTCTTGCATCTGATCAAGACGTTCGGATGCTACATGTGCCATCCATTGCTTGAACGGTTCTGCCTTGGGAGATGGGATAGACTGAATGATACGTAGTAGTTGTTCTGTATCAGCCACATCTGTAAGTCGCATCTTACCGTCTGCGGCTTTCATTTTCAAACCGTGACAATTTGTCACGGTTTCATTTCCCTCTTCTTTAAGTCTTTGCTTTAACTTACGCCAATAAGCAGTTGCATCAACACTGTCTGTTAAAACTGACACCACATCAACTATCGAAAAATACCATTTTTCCTTTTCATCATCCCACACGGTGCGGACTTTACGTTCTTCAAACAATTTCAATGTTTCTTTCTTTGTCATATCCGTTTCTTTATATCATTAATACTTCCTCCAGCCAATGGTTATCAAGGCTGAGACCTGTGGCTTTATTATACTGAGACCTGTCTGCCAATACATATATTCCTTCCAATATTTCTTCGACAAGCCCATAGCCTTTCAGTTGCTTAAAATCGTAGGAACGGATGCCTACAGTAAATTTCGCCAATTGCTTCACCAACGAGTAGGTACACCCCGATTCTTTCAACTGCTCTATAAGTTCCATGCTGTTTTCCCAATTTACGATAACATTTATACTTGTATCATCAATCAGGCGAAATTCTTTTGATGCAGTTTCAAAACATAACTCAGTAGGTTTGTAAAGCCAGTGCTTTATATCCTTTTCATCAAATGTTTGTTTTCTGCTATACAATTGACAAAAATAGGCTTTCATGGTAGAAGGAGCAAACCAATCACTATCTTCCGGCAAATTCAACCGAGCATTGTTGGAGTCAGCCATTGAACCGAAGGGGTTTCGCTTCTCTGCACGCCAGACTGAACACAAATGTATGTCCCATGGCACTTCGTCCTTCCCGATTGCACCGTCCCGCTGCTTGCAATACAGAATCGAGTCCTGCTTCTTGACGGAACACAACCGGAAAGTCTATATCCACACCAGCCTCCACAAGTTGGGTTGCAATGACCCTGACAATCGGCTGCGACCCATCCTTCAATAAAGTTTTTATTTTACCAATAGTTTCGTGTAAGTGGGCAGGGCACATCATTCTAGACAAATGCAATTTCACTCCGTCATTGGGCAAACGGTCATACAGCTCTTTGGCATCTTTACGAGTGTTCACTATGCACAACACCTTATTATATTCAGACACCTTTGCAGCTATCTCATCGTATGTTTTTCCTGTATCATCGATTGACAACTTCACACGGCGAAGCTGGTCATGCAAAGCAAATTCTTCCGGAATAATTTCCTTGATATGTTCTATTCCCTTAAAATCAGCTTTAGGATTTGTTCCTTCTATCAGACCGCTCAATACCGGCTGACTTGCCGTGGTAAACAATACCGAAACCCCGAACATTTCCTGATACGCTTTCAGCGCATCGACTATCGGCCGCAAGAAGCCGGTTGGCAACATCTGAACCTCATCCAAAACAAGAATTGAATTTGCCATGTTGTGCAGTTTGCGGCAATCAGATGTTTTATTGCTAAACATAGATTCAAAAAGCTGTACATTGGTAGTGACAATAATGGGATAGTCCCAATTCTCTGTAGCCAATTTTGCTTTTTCCCTATTTTCCTCGTCCTTAATATCATCGGGGTCGAAATTACTATGATGTTCCAATACATTTTCTTCACCAAAGATTTCCTTCAGGAGACCTGCCGTCTGTACAATGATGCTAGTATATGGAATGGCAATGATGATACGATTCATTGAATGGCTTACAGCATGCTTCATGGCCCATAACAAAGAAGAAAGTGTTTTACCGCCTCCCGTCGGAACTGTAAGACTATAAAATCCTTTTTCGCTTGAAGAAGTTCTACTGCATTGTTCTTTCACTTGCTGGCGGATGCGGTTCACTTTCGTATCGGCTGCATTCGATTGCAGTTTTTGCATATATGCCTCCAGTTGTGGAAACAAATCGACAAGCGTAGCCAAATTTCCCCGCTTCCGCCATGACTCTACATCCATAAACCGTTCTGTATCGAGCCGGTCGGCATCTACAAGACAGGAAAAAAAAAGCATACGGGAAAGGTGATGAAAGTGTTCCCATTCAACCTTTGATTTAGAAAAAGGTGAATCAATAAATTCTTGGAATAATAAAGGTTTGTTTATGCTAATGTCACCCTCGTTTATTTCTTTGGACAATAGCCTCTCTTTCAATATGTTTTCCACATCCCCGAAATCATGTAACCCCGTGTGATGAGAAATAATTTGGTTTACAAGAAGATGGGAAACATCCTTTCCCATAAATTCTTTTGCCAATATTCCACCCACAAAAGCATGGGTATGATCATCATAGCGCTTCTTTGTCACTCGTAGGCAAACCATTCATCTTGCGTATGTATTGCTGGAATGCCGCCCGTTCCTTTCCTTTGTCATGAAGTAGACCGAGCGCACGCCCCCAAGAAGGAAGTCCGAACTGCCCGGCGAAGGATGCCGCCATATCAGCAACCCCCTTTTGATGTTCATCATTGGTTTGTATCATCCATTGACCATTCTCCCTATTTTGATACAAATGGGATATCAACTGCTTTTCATCTATCATCTGATTAAATTTATAAGGCTAACATTCCACAAATATAGTGAATAATATCAGACTCTCGCAAAAGAAAATCATATTTCAGGTCAGCTCCATCAGTTTTCATCCTTAAAACAAGAAATACAACCAACAACGACAAGAACAGGCATTCCGCTTTGTCGCCTCTACGCGGAAAAAAAGAGAACAAACCATTTCGGGGGGATACAAAAATTTCCGTCACTACATCTCTTTTTAGAATCAGTAAGATGTAGTGACGGAAGAAAAAACAATCTGATTATCCACATAGGTAATCCAGCATTTATATTTCAATACAAATAACGTATAAAGCAAACGTTATCGGGCATTCCCATGTGATGCAATCATCCATCAATGAAGCTTTTATGGTATGATTGCAGATAATTAGTAAACATCAAGCTTTCACCACCGCCAGCAACTCATCCGGTGTAACCAGTGACTGCTCGCCTGTAGTCATATTCTTCAAAGTCAGTTTCCCTTCGTTCATTTCATTTTCACCAACAATAGCGACAAAAAGGAATCTGCTTGTCATTGGCATATCCCATCTGCTTCTTCATTTTAGCAGCATCCGGATAAATTTCGGCACGTACCCCTGCTTCACGGACTTTTGCCAGGATAGGCAGACAATAAGCAGCTTCTTTATCACCGAAGTTTACAAACAACAGCTCGGTTCCGTTCACCGCTTCTTTCGGGTACAAATCCAACTGATTCAACACATCAAAAATACGGTCGGCTCCGAAAGAGATACCTACACCAGACATACCGTCCATACCAAAGACACCGGTCAGGTTATCATAACGGCCGCCACCGCTGATGCTGCCAATCTGTACATCCAAGGCCTTCACTTCAAAAATTGCGCCCGTATAATAATTCAAGCCACGAGCCAAAGTCAAATCCAATTCCACTTCACTCTTCACACCCAGTGTAGATACGGTTTTTAATATGAATTCACTTTCTTCTACTCCCTTCATTCCCGTTTCACTGGTAGCAAGGACAGTCTTCAAAGTTTCCAATTTCTCTTCATTGCTTCCACTCAATAAAATAATCGGCTGCAATTTATCAATAGCCTCTTGAGGAATCCCTTTAGAAGCCAATTCCGCATTTACATTTTCCAATCCGATTTTATCCAGTTTGTCAATGGCTACGGTGATATCTACAATTTTATCAGCCTCCCCGATAATCTCGGCAATACCGGTCAATATCTTACGGTTATTGATTTTAATTGAAACACGTACTCCGAATTTACCAAATACACGGTCTATCATCTGTACCAGCTCCACTTCATTCAATAAAGAATTGCTGCCTACCACATCGGCGTCACATTGGTAAAACTCACGGTAACGCCCTTTTTGGGGACGATCCGCACGCCAAACCGGTTGGATTTGATAACGTTTGAAAGGAAAACTTATTTCATCACGATGCATCACCACATAGCGGGCAAAAGGTACGGTGAGATCGTAGCGCAATCCTTTTTCACAGAACTTGCTCGCCAGCTTTACCGCATTGCGGCCCAGCAATTCCTCATCGGTAATGCCGTTGAAATAATCACCTGAGTTCTGTATCTTAAACAATAACTTATCCCCTTCGTCACCGTATTTTCCCATCAAGGTAGACAAATTCTCCATAGAAGGAGTTTCAATCTGCTGATAGCCGAAAAGATGAAACACATCACGGATCGTATTGAATATATAGTTACGTTTCGCCATTTCCACCGGCGAAAAATCTCTCGTTCCTTTAGGTATACCTGGTTTTGCTGCCATAATGATTCTATTTAATTTATTTTGAGCCACAAAATTACACTAAATATTTCATTCGTAAAAAGAATACTTCTTAATATTGCTCATTGCCGGCAATATTAAGAAGTTAAACAGCCGGTGCCTTAAGTGCATATCTCAGTATGGGCCGTTTCCCTACGAACTCATTGTTTAATAATTTCGTAAGCTGTAGAATGAGCCCCTCTATTCTCTATTTTTCCCTCCAATACATCCAAAGCGAACTCAATCCCTCGGACAGCCATTTGTGAACTGAAAATGTCAGCTGTAGCAACCAGTTTTCCTGTAGAAAGAAATTCTTTCATTACCGCATCATTATCAAAACCCACTACCGGCAAATAGCATTTTTTTTCTTGCATTTGCTGAAGAACCCCCAATGCCATCGCATCATTGCTGCAATATACAGCTTTCAAATCAGGATACCGCATCCACATAGCCTGAAAGACTTCGGCGGCTTTCTCCGTTTCCCAGTCGGCTGGTTCGGACGCCACCAATCTTAACCCTTTTTCTTCTATCGCCTTGATGAAACCTCTTTTACGCTGCTGCGCATTATCGGCTGCCGCCAATCCTTCAATAATAGCAACTTTATCTTCATTCCGCAACTTCTTATCCAATAATTTACCCACTTCATACGCAGCTGCAAAATTATCCGGTCCCACAAAAGCCACTTCTACTCCTGCCTGCTCCAATAGCTGAGTATCCAACCGGATATCAATATTGATTACCGGAACTCCTTTCCTGACAGCCTCTACTACAGGCTGAACTAAGGCTTTTGAATCTATAGGAACCAATACGATAGCATCGACTTGCTGATGAATCAAGGAATACATCAAGTCAACCTGTTCCTCTACCTCTGTCTGTGTAGCCGTTCCCACACAAACCAAATCCAAAAACGGAAGAGGGGCCGCATACTGAATGGCCCCTTCTTTCATCACTTTGAAAAAATCGGCTTGTAACGACTTCATTACAAGCCCCTATTTTATAATTTCTCTTCATCTAATTTCTAATTTGACAAAGTAATGCTTATTAATCCGATAATAAACAAGGAGAACATAGCCGCAATCAGTTTATTGGTCCCCTTCGGAGCTTCCTTAAATTCCTTCCAGACAAAAACTCCCCAGATCATAGCCACCACAGGCGCTGCGTTGCTAAGGGCATAAGAGATAGCCGGATTGGCAGCACCTGCTCCCATAAAACTAATCACCATGCCGCCCATCCAGATAAAGCCTCCCAGCATACCTGTGAGATGGGTCTTGGCATCACCGGCAAAGTAATCTTTCATGGTCACCGCCTTGCCTTCTACCGGATGCTTCATGGCAAAGGTATTGAATATAGGTGTGCTGGCCAGAATACCTACCGCAAAGAAGAACACACCTGTATAAGGAGTCAGCGTTCCGGTTCCTCCCGCCACATACTGCGGGTCCAGGGATTTCACTACCAATCCGTAAAAAAACATGATAGCGATACCTGCCATATAATGGCCAGCAGAATCCCCTTCTTCGGAGTGGAAGCCTTGCCGGACGATAACTTTCCGTACGCTTTTCCGCAGATCAGTATAGCTACAATGATGACTAACACACCACTCCATAGTAAAAGCTGATTTCCCTGATAGGTCTGACCGGCCAAAGAGATTAATAAATAATTGAATACAATACCTCCAATCCAGGCCAAGCCTCCACCGATAGGAAAACCTACTGACATTCCGGCTACAGCAATGGCTGCGGTAAGAAATATATTGCCAAAGTTCCACACAACACCGCCCAAGAATGCATATTGAATGCTCGACCAGTCCATGACTGCCAAATCCTGAAAAAAGGTACGGCCTTCACTTCCCATACTTCCTAAAGTCACCGCCCCCAATAAAGCTGTAAGGAACAGACCGACGGTCAAATCCCAATAAAACAGTTCAAAGCTCCATTGCTTGGCAGCAACCATCTTCTGTGTATTTGCCCAGGAACCCCAACAGGCACAGCAAATGACACAGCAGAGGATTGCCAAAAAAAAGTAATTATCTACTAATATCATATTTTATTGATATTATTCGTGAATATAGATATTCCAGTTCAGATAAGTTTCAATAGCTTCTGCCAGAATATCTTTCACATTGCCACGGCACATAGCTACGTGATGTTCGAATCCATTCTTACAGATATATTTCATAAGCGGCTGCAGATTATCCACCTTGGTTACTGCTATACAACCATCCATTCCGTATGGATCATCAGTCAGGTCACCTTTGCCCAAATAAGACTTGATACAACCCTTCGTATCATCTGTCGAGATACGGAAGAATGTAAAATCACCCTGTTTTACTTTACCGTAAACGGCACCGAAAGTATGTACCTTACCTAATGTTCTGCCTAACACTCCTAATGTTCCTAACTTCAAATCATTCATTACAAATGATTTAGGGAAGTTACCACAATGTGTACATACACACTTGTTACGATCTTCGGCAAAGTTATTGTTCCAGTCAAGCAATGCCGACGGGCGACCGGAAGCCAAAGTCAACGCATACATAGACACTGCACCGGCAATATCCACTTCACAAGCAGCAGGGATTAATTTTTCACTCAACATACTCATAGTCACACAAGCTGCACAACCATAGTTTTGCTCCAAAGAGTCCCAACACTGGATAGCTACAGCATCAATTTCATTGGCTTCCATCCATTGTTCTACAGCCACACCAAATTTAGCCTGCAAAATCAGTTTATCATTGTATTGTTCGGGAACAGCAGCATATTGTCTGATTTCTTTCAGTTTTGCTTGTAACGTTTCATCAGCATCTTCAATCTTACGGGCGGCAGACAAGATTTCAGAAAGATCTACCGGAACGACTGTAATGCCCGATGCCTGCAACAGTTTCTCGCTGGCGCGGACGGTCTGGAAACCGGCAGGACGAGTGCCGATGGCACCGATGCGAGCATGACGAAGACCATTCACCACCCGGCAGATCGCAGCGAACTTATTAATATCGGCTGCCAGCAAATCAGAATAAATAGAATAAGTATGTAGCGTAGTATCAGTAAAAGGAATGCCATACTGATACAAGTTATTGCATACGGAAATCTTACCACAGAACGCGTCACGACGGCTATCCAAATCCACCTTGTCATTCTCATCATCACATGCCTGAACCAAAACAGGCACATTCAGATCGGCCACACTGATAGCATTGATGATACCGATTTCAAAACCGAAATTGGGCAGTGAAACAATGATTCCATCTATGCGGTCACGATTCTCACGGAACAATTTAGCACACTTCAAGCCATCTTCTCTTGTTTCAATACTGCTACTGCCTGTAGGCGTAGCATCTTCGGGGAGAATGACATAGTCATAGCCCTCTTTCGTCAGTGTTTCCAACAATTGTTTACGGACATCTTTTGCTAATTCCGAGTTAAAATAAGCGCGTGTTCCAATGATAACACCAAAACACATTTTTTTCTTGTTTTTCATTTCTAATGGTATTAAAAGTTACGATATATTCAGTTAGTTATTCTGTCCTATTACTTTTTTAACAGCCTCACGCCAGCCACTATACAAAGATTGAAGTTCCTTTTCCTCCATACAGGGAGTAATGCAATTGTCAATGGTACGCATGGCAGCGGCTTCTTGGAAACTGGCCCACTTCTTACGGGCAAAGCCATTCATGACAACAGCCCCCAATGCAGAAGCTTCCTCTATCTCCGAACGGTTAATGACGGCATGCAGCATATCAGCCTGAAACTGCATCAGGAACTGATTCTTCGTGGGGCCTCCGTCAACACGCAACGCTTTCAGCTCGATTCCTGCCTGCCGGGTCATCATGTCTATCAAATCCTTCACTTGATAAGCAATGGATTCCAATCCTGCACGCAGCACATGCGCTTTTCCAGCATTCAGTGTCATTCCCCAGATAGCAGCTTTAGCATCCGGTTTCCACCAGGGAGCTCCCAATCCGGTAAAGGCGGGAACCAGATAGACTCCATCATTATTTTTCACCGAAGTCGCCAAGGTTTCAATTTGATTGAACGAATCCACCAATCCCAATTTCTCCACCATCCACTTGATAGTGGCTCCGGTGCAATGGATATTTCCTTCGAAAGCATAATACACTTTGCCTAAAGCCGAGAATCCGACGGACGTGACCAGCCCTTCAGGAGCAGTAACAGCCTCTTCTCCAATGTTAACCATAACAGATGATCCCGTTCCATAAGTCACCTTGCCCATACCTGCCTCAAAACACATCTGACCGGTTAATGCTCCATGGGAATCACCTAAAACACCTGCTATTTGTATCGGAGATTTGAACAAACCCTCTATCGTTGTTTCTCCAAAAACAGCATCACAGGGCAATGCTTCCGGCATCATACTCCGGGGAATAGTGAAGAGTTTCAACAACTCTTCATCCCAGTCCAAAGTATGAATATTAAAAAGCATGGTACGCGACGCATTCGTATAATCAGTCAGATGATTCCTGCCTTCGGTCAGTTTCCAAATCAGCCAGGAATCAATAGTTCCCATCAACAAATCGCCTTTTTCTGCCAGTTCACGTGCATTTTCCACGTTATCCAATATCCACTTAGCACCACTGGCAGAAAAATAAGGATCGATAAGCAATCCGGTCTTTCGTTGTACCAGTTCGCTGTATCCCTTATCTTTCAGTTCCTTGCAAATAGCTGCCCCTCGCTGGCATTGCCATACCACGGCATGATAAACGGACTTGCCGGTATGTCGGTTCCAAACAACCACCGTTTCGCGCTGATTGGTGATGGCAAGAGAATAAGAAATATCCTTTCCATTCACTTCTTCTTGTTCAAGCAGACAATGTATAGCTTCTATGGTATTTTTATAGATTTCTTCGGCATCGTGTTCCACCCATCCTAGTTGCGGATAGAATTGCTGATGTTCTATATTTACCCGATGCAACAATTCGCAATCTTCAGAGAACAGCATGGCTTTTGTTGCCGAAGTACTTTGATCTATGGTAATTATTCTGCTAATCATACTATTAGATTTAAAAAGGATATGTTTATTTTTTCATGAATTCAAGAGCAGCCTTACAGATTCCTTCTTTATCCAACCCATAATGAGCAAAGATTTCATGAGAGTTTCCATGAACTACATTTTCATCGGGAATACCGATAATACGTACCGGAACCGGATTTTCGGAAAGCGTCTCAACCACAATAGCTCCCAAACCACCAAACTGACTATGCTCTTCCACAGTGATAATTCTTCCGGTTTCTTCTGCCGCTTTCCTGATGGCTTCCGCATCAACGGGCTTGATGGAAGACATATCCAACACACGTGCCTTAATGCCTTTCTCCTGTAACATCAAACCAGCTTGATAAGCATGATAAACCGTTTCTCCGGCAGCAATGATGGTCAGGTCCGTACCATCCAGCAGCATATTAGCTTTTCCCAGAACAAAATCAAAATCATCATTCTCATACACATCGGGAACAGCAGCTCTTCCTACACGTACATACACCGGTTCAGGATAATCTACCAATAGTTTGACCAACTTGCGTGTCTGACGGGCATCACAAGGGAGAACGATATTCATTCCCGGAAAAGTTCTTAATACGGCAATATCATGCAGACTATGATGAGTAGCCCCTAAAGCACCATATGCGACACCACCACTCACTCCGAATATCTTCACATTATTCTGACTGTAAGCCAAATCGACCTTCACCTGCTCCAAGCTACGGGCCACATAGAAGCAAGCCGGGCCACATACAAACACTTTTTTTTTCCGCTATGTGACAAACCTGCTGATATTCCTACCGCATCCTGTTCGGCTATTCCACATTCTACAAACTGTGCAGGTAATTCTTTTTGCAAAATCCCCCAAAGTAACAGATCCCCTGGCGTCTGTTGTAACCGCCACAATATCTTTATCCTGACGCGCCAACTCCAGCAATGTATCTGTAAAGCTCTTTCTGCACGCTATCATATTATTTGCCATTGTTTTCTTTTTCTAGTTTTTCAATTCTTTCGGATATCTCACGAACAGCCTCTTCATATTGTTCGGCTGTAGGCACGCCATGATGCCATTTTGCAATGCCTTCCATATAAGACACTCCTTTTCCCTTTTTTGTAGTATGGGAGATAAGCAAATGAGGCTTTTTATTCGTATAATCAATAGAACGGAAAGTCCGGATGATATCTTCCATCTCATCTCCGTTCATTTCCAATACATCCCAACCGAAGGCAGTCCAGCGGTCGCGCATACTCTCCAATGACATGACCTCCTCGGTTGTACCGCTGATCTGCAAACGATTACGGTCAATAATGGCTACCAGATTATCCAATTTATACTGGTTTCCTGCCATAGCAGCTTCATATATAGAACCTTCCCCTTGCTCACCATCTCCCATCAGTACATACGTTTTATAATCAGCTTTATCCATTTTGGCAGCAATCGCCATTCCAACGCCTACAGACAAGCCATGCCCTAAAGCTCCCGTATTTACTTCAATACCCGGTACCTCTATAGTAGGATGGCCGGACAAAAGAGATCCGAATTCTCCTAATGTGTCGGTTACCTCACGAGAGATGAAACCTTTTGCTTCCAACGTAACATATAACGCTTCTACGCAATGCCCTTTTGCTCATTACAAAACGATCTCTTTTCGTTTCCTTTGGTTTATCCGGCCAAACACGCATTATATCAAAAAATAAAGTGCTGTAAGCACGTTAAGACACGACAGATCACCTCCAATGTGTCCTGCTTTTTTGCTTTATACACAATCTCAACCAATCGTTTCCGATTCTTTTCCGATTGTAATTCTAACGTTTCAACTTGCATATTATTATCATTTACTTTTCTTATTCTTTCGCAAATAACGGAATTTAACTGGAAACATTCAATACAAAACGAAATAAAATGAAAATAAATTTGATTATATTAACAATAAACACCTATATAATCTATAAATCAGGACAATTAATTTATTCTGCTAACAAAGTTATATCTCTATATAAACAAGACTCTCCGATTGTCTATTTTGTACCCAACAGAACTGTTATAAAAAAAAGAAGCAAACAATAAGGAGAAATAAGGAAGTAAAATCAAAGTTGATAAAAAAGGTGATCAAGAATGTATTTTCCAACATTCTCAATCACCCATATTACCTTTGTTTCAGTAAGAATCAGATATAACTTCGACCTCTAATTCTTTTAATCTTTCAAAATCCTCTTCGGTTATAGTACTATCTGTAATAATAGCATTTGCTAATGAAACCGAGCCTAAACTAGCAAAAAAAGCACTGACACCTATTTTTGAACAATCAGCCACCAGATACACTTTACTGGCAGACTCTATCATAGCAGATTTCACGACCAAATCACTTAGACTAGGATAAGTCAGCTTCATATCCGAAGAAATACCGGCCGTAGCCAGAAACAATTTATTAGCGCGTATATCTTTAAATGAATCGGCCGCCATTTTTCCTGTCAAAGAAAGTGTAGGAGCCTTGAATTCACCTCCGGTAACAATCAGATTAATACCATGATTCTCACCTAAAATCAAAGCTATATTCAAAGCATTAGTAATGACTGTCAGGTCCTTATAATTCATTAAAAGCTTTGCGATCTCTGTAGTTGTAGAACCGGAATCAAGAATTATACTGTCCCCCTCCTGAATAAACTGAATAGCTTTCTGAGCGATTTCTTTCTTTTCCTCCAAATGAGTCTGATTGAACAATTGCCCGGTCTTGGCAAACGACCCTACTCCTTTCAGAAACGCACCTCCATGCTCTCTTTGGATATACCCCATTTGTTCCAAGGCTTCCAAATCCTGACGGATCGTTACATCCGTCACATTGAAAATTTTACTAAGGTCCTGAACTTTTGCATGTCCGTCTTCACGAATCAGATGCAATATCTTTACTCTTCTTTGATTGAGTGCCATATTTATTAGATTTAGAGGTTATGTTTTTTACGATATTCCTGAATATCCTTAATGGAAACAATTTTCAAACCGAATTTTGCTGCAATCTCACCTAGTTGGGGAAGACGCGCCATTGTACCATCTTCATTCAAAATTTCAACAAGAGCTCCTCCGGGTTTCAAACCTGCCATTCTTGTCATATCCAGTGTAGCTTCGGTATGTCCATTACGTTCCAATACTCCATTTTCCGCACCGTAAAGGGGGAACACATGCCCGGGACGAGCAAACTCGGAAGGATTCAGATTTCCTGCCACCAAAGCTTTTATTGTTGACGAACGGTCGAAAGCAGAAACTCCCGTAGTACAGCCATACCCTCTTAAATCTACCGACATAGTAAACGGTGTACCTAGCAATGAAGTGTTTTCTTCTGCCATCGGAGCCAGACAAAGTTCTTCACAACGTGAACGTGGCAGAGGAGCACATAACAACCCTCTGCCATGAGTAATCATAAAATTTACAATTTCAGGAGTAATCTTTTCTCCTGAAACGATAAAATCGCCTTCGTTTTCACGATCTTTCGTCATCAACAACGATCAATACTTTGCCTTGGCGAATATCTTCCAATCCTTCTTCTACTGTATTTAACATTTTAGTGTATCTAGGGAGTTAATTATACCGCAAATTTAAGCTAAAACAAAAAGAATCGAAAACTATTAGCCTTTTTTATGATAAAAAAAAAATCAATCATCTCCCGTCAGAAGGCTTATCCCATCATTTCACTTCTGTTATTCTAAGAACAATATAAGGAGCATCCGGAATTCTTACTCCCCGATGATGTATATCAAAAACACGATAATCCAATACCTCCGTTGTTTCAAATATCACAGGATATTCCGTGACAGTCATGGCCCACACATCAATAATCTCCACTTTAAACCGTTTATTCTTTTGCAATTTGTTATAATCCGCATTTTTTACCGGCAGATTAAAAGTCCAGAAACCTTTCACATCTTTTTTCCCATATTGACCAGATAATAATCTGGTCCAGCAGTAGAAGTAACCAAGTCACGACTGATATCTGCCATCTCCAACGGATAGGGAGCAGCTTCAAGAATCGTTCTCAAAAATTTCACACGTTTCCAGCTTTCACCTTTTAAAGATCCCCCTTGCGCCCAAAAGATAGGTTCGTTCCCCTGCTGATAACATTCACCGTGAGTGACATAAATTCCACCCAACAAACCATTCAAAATAAAGCAAGTCATCTGCTGCGGACTTAACCTTCCCCAACGATAAGGTAGATTCCCTTCATACCCATCCTCATCACATATAACCGGTTTGCGATAAATTTTTCTTAAAGTAGCAGAAGCGGTAGAACTCAGTACCGGTGCCTCATCTTGTATGCTGACATGGGTAAATTCAGGCATCCAATAATCAAAATAAGTAGCCGTCGCTCCATGAATAGAACATAAATGGCGATAAGGATCATTCTCAACCACTGTTTTCGTCAACAGCTTCCAATCGTCCACAGTTTTCGCTTTTTACATAATCCCACTCGTTTGCCATAGACCACCATACATTTCTAAAAGAAGCCAAACGCGCAGTAATATATTTAATATAACGTACATTCACCTCATTCGACATAGCATCAAAGCCCCATCTTCCTTTATCATAAGGATGGAAAAGGATCAAATCCGCCTCAATCCCCAAACGGTTCAGTTGGTCTATCCGTTTCTCCAAATGCTGAAAAAAAGCCGGGTCAAATCTGTCAAAGTCCCATTCTTTCCTTTCATTTCCTTCCTTATCTTTTATCGTCTTCCTTATTTCAAAAGGATAAAGCGCAGGCTCGTCTTTCACTAAAGAATAGTTTTTAGGAAACACACATCCTTACCTTATTAAAACCGGCTTCACCAAACGATTTCAAAGTAGCCTCCTGAGTCGTTTCCTTCATATGTGTCCATGCATAGGCCGTCGTACCCATCGGATAATAACGGGTACCGTCCGCATATTTAAAATTATGTTCTCCGTCCACCAATACCATGCCATGATTATCTTTTCCGGCAGGTATCACTGTGAATGTACCTTTCCGACCATTCATAGCTCCTATACTGGAAGATGTAACATACCTCCATTCCCCCGGCGACAGCAGGCATAAACCGTATCCTATAAGTATTCTCACCATCATAAAATCCTTCCACCGTTTTCTTTTTCCTTTCCACAAATGAAAGTAGCGGAAAGACGTGTATCAAAAGGATTCCCTTTGGTCACCTGTTTAAAACTCAACTCAAACCGGTCCCAACATTCCACTTTGTCTTGTGCATTTACTTTTTACCACAAAACTTAACAGCGTCCAAACAGCTATTACATAAAATTTCGTACTCATCCTATCATGTTTAAAAAATTATATTCATAAAAGTTTTCCGGAACATTTTCATACTGTGTCAATGAGCACAAAGATAGATTTTACCCTTGAGAACCAAAGGTAAAATCTTACATCAATAAGGTATTTTCTTGCTATTTACCTTTATAAACAGCACAAAACGGAACTTAGTTATTATTTTTATACTCAGTCAAAGTCTGATTAAATGCTTTTTTAAACGCCTTGCCAAAGTAACCGGGATCAGAGAAGCCGACGGCAAAAGCAACCTCAGAGAAAGACATACCACTTTGTATAAAACTTTTCGCTTTATTCAACCTATAATTCTTTATATATTCTATCGGAGAAATCCCCATGATACCATTCACTTTCCGATTGAATACAGAACGGCTCATATTCATGAACTCTGCCAGATCATTAACCCGCAGTCCCGGATTACTGTAATTCTCTTCCATAAATCCTACCAGCTTCTGCATAAACAACTCGTCCAAAGGAACAATTTGCGACACAGGATAAGCGACGGCTTCTAAAGGTTCTTTCTTCGGTTGAGCACCATACTTTGACAAAAAAGCCGACTGAAGCACTTTTCTTTGCCTGATCAAGTTCTCAATTCTCGATTTTAAATAATCGCTGCTGAAAGGTTTAGGTATATAATCATCAATCCCTAATTGTAAACATTGAATACGATCCTCAAACAGACGATTTTGCAGAAAGGATAATAATAGGGATATCACAGGTATTGACATTCTCCTTGATGTGCCTTATCAATTCAATACCATCCATACGCGGCATCATAATATCCGTAATAATAAAATCCGGAATTTCCTCTTCTATCTTTTCCAATGCCATCACCCCGTCGGCAACTCCAACAACACGGTAAGTGCCCGACAATATTTCACATATAAATTGACGCAACTCCGCATTATCCTCCACTACCATCACTTTTACTAAAGTTTCTTTTGTTGCCGGAGGCATGTCCGGCAAAGATATTTTATCATTTTGTTCCGGTTCCGCCAAGACCGTTTCCTGTTCTTCCGAAGTGTCGTTCAATATATATTCAACATTTTTATCCTGAGCATATATTTCCTTTCCCTTATGCAAAACCAGTTTGAATACACTTCCTTTCTTTACTTCACTTTCGACCTGAATTTCCCCATGCAGCATTTTAACCAACTCATTCACCAGCGAAAGCCCTATACCCGATGAAGGCTGCATGTCATTTTCCTTGGACACTGTAGTGAAACGTTCAAATATGGATGGCACTTTATCTTTGGGAATGCCAATACCTTCATCTTTTACGGCAATCGAAACAAACTGTCCGCTTTCCATCACAATCAAGGTAATCGACTTGTTATCCGGGGTATACTTAAAGGCATTGGAAAGCAAGTTAAAGATAATTTTCTCGAACTTATCACTATCTATCCACAAAAAACAGAAGGCAACGTTGTCTGAAGAGAAAAATTTATATTTTTTTCTGTTGCCAACAATCGGAAATTATCCATTATATTATGAAGCATGATAATGATATCCCGGTATTCAATAGTCAAGCCCATTTTTTTATTCTGTATCTTTCTGAAATCCAATACTTGATTAATGAGCAATAACATACGATTGATATTTTTCTGAACCAATTGAAGATGATGCCGGGTCCGGGAAGTCAAAGGCTCCTGGGACAACACTTCGGATACCGGACCGGATATAAGGGTTAAAGGAGTACGTAGTTCATGTGAGATATCAATAAAAAGAACGTACTTTTATTTCCGCCAATCTTTGTTCCATATTTACCTTATGTTTCAAATAGTAAATATAGAAAAAAATATATCCGATAGCTAAAGATATCACCAAGACAACAACTATATAAAAAGCCTTAGCCCAACCGGTTTCCCAAAAGGTGGGTAATACCTGTAAAGTAACCGTTTTCACAGAGTTCATCCAAATACCATCCCCATTGGTCGCCTTTATCTGAAATTGATATTTTCCTGCCGGAAGACTTACAAAACTAACCGAGTTCTTCTTACCTATATAATACCATTGATTATCATCCAACTTATAAGCATACTCGATATCCAAGGAATTAGTATAATCCAACGCAGCAAATGAGATGGTAAAATTCCTCCGCCGGGTAGGGATCTCTAAATAATCCGCATCACTCAATACATGAGACAAATTATCCTCCGAATATTTTACACCTGTCACTACAATAGGAGCTTCATAAGTCTGCTTAACGATACTATCCGGAGAAAAGACAAGCATACCGCCTTCTGTACCCATTAAGATATCCCCTTGCCTGTCTGTAACCGGAAGACATTCACTATAATTAAAAAGAGCGATTGAAAAAAGTTTCTCCAAAAGACTCAAAAGTCTGATCGTGCACATCAAACAGAGTGATATCCGTTTCCGAGCCGATCCATATATTATGATTTTTATCTTCAATCAAGGCTCTAGCCAACGGAGATGTCCCTTTGCCGAACGACCGGAACCGAAGTTCATCAGATAATAAATTTGACGAAACCAACTTACAAAGGCCACCTCCATAACAATAACAATAGATAGTTTCATCCGTCGTTCGTAAAACAGACATCACATCAGCACTACACAATCCGTCAGTCGCCTGCGGACGAGGAAGGTTAAGATAAAAACGAATATTTTCGTAATCCGAAAAATCAGAAGAAAAAGTGATCAAACCTTCTATAGTACCCACCAGCATAGTATGACCGGGTCCCTCCACCATACAACGAATACTGTTGGTACGATTAATAGGAAAACCGGACAATTTATTCTCCGCATGAATAAAACGTATCGCCCCATCTTCCTTTTCCTCAACCAAATTCAATCCGCCACCGTAAGTACCAATCCAAATACTTCCGTTATGATCCTCATCAATGCATGATATTTTATTGTCACTGATGGAATAAGGATCCGACGGATTATTCATATAATGATATACCTCATAATGATAAGGACGATTCCGAGGAACAAGCCTGAACAATCCGTTTTCCTTACTGCCAAGCCATATTGTCTGCGCCTGATCCTTCAGCATGACATAGATTCCACCTTCTGCAAAAACTGTTTCCGTTTGAGCCAGTTCCCCATCAGGCGACAAATAACCCAGCAAGTTTTTCTGTGAATCCATAATACGTATAATCCCTTTCTTTGTTGCAATCCATAAATGTTCGTCGCTATCAAACAGAAATGATTTTTTGTATCAAAATAATTGTCCAACTCCCTATAAGTATAGGGACTAGGCGGAAAGAACATTTTTTATAAATGAGCGCTGGGATTTGATCCACAAATTATTTTGTTTGTCAACATAAGTTGTTTTAATAATAGGAGAATAAGGTATATGATTCCTTCCCGGTGTAAGATAGACTTTTATACTCCCGGCTCTTTTTCGTCATAATAACTGAATATACCTTTATAAGGAATAGTCCAAACCACTCCGTTAGGATCTTCATAAATAAAGAGTTCATTTTCCGGAGAAGAAGCCATGTATCCGGAAGGAGTATTCAAATATTGTTTCACTCCGGTTTCCGGATCAAGCCGGATAATTCCCGGCAATCCGGTAAATATCCATAGAAATCCTTTAGAATCCTGGTAGACTTTTCTCACAGCCGCATCATCATGCCCCGGAAGAGAGAAATCATATTTCTCCATCGCCAGTTCAGGGAAACGGCATAGGTACAAACCTTTATCAGACAAAACAGCCAGCTGATTATCTTTCAACACTTTAATTCCGTTTATATGCTGAATCTTCTCTTGAAAAGGAACGATGTTGAATTGCATGGTATTTACATCATAATAGGCTAGCCTGCCATTCTGTGATGCAAGAAAAACAAGATTATCCATTGTTTCGAACATAGAAAAGGGATATGAACTAATGGTCCGCTTGCCAAATATGCTAACTCCCTTGTCACTAAATACCCATTCCTCTCCCTGTTTATCTTCAAAGACCCTACTGACTTTCCCCAGTTCCACATCATCAATAGCTGTAATATACTGAATCCCTGAAGAAACAGTACCCTCTTTTTATCTGAAATTCTGAAACATCCTCCATTATTTAAAGTAACCCAAGTAATCCCTTTGGATAAAGGATACAAATTTTCTATTTGCAACGGAGTATTAAAATGTTGTTCATACTGTTTCAGAACATTAATCAGCTTATTTTCATGAATATCATATAAATACAGGCTATGACGATCGTATGCAATCATCCATAAATTGCCGTCGGCCGTATTCTCCAGCCGCTGCATGTGCTGGTTCAAAAGAGAATCAAACTGAAAAGTCTCGAAATCGCGTCCATCAAACCGGCTTACCCCATTCCAAGTACTAACCCATATAAAACCATTATGACTTTGAAGAATCTGCGCCGGATTACTTTGAATCAATCCATCTCTAACAGTATATTGACGTGCAACACAAATCGGTTGTCCTTTGACAAAACCCCAATGAAGAAGTAAAAACAAGATACACCATATATATTTTAACTTTATTGTGTTTTCCATTTTATATCGATTTACCAAACAAGTACAAAGATAACCAAATGTAGATTTCCTCCTAGAATAAATTATCAATTAGACATAAAATACAAGGTTAAAATAGAAAAAAACGGCAACTTTGGTATAAGAACCAACAGCTGCCATTTTTCCTAACTACCTTTTCACCCTATTTCCTACAAGCCTATTTATATCCCTCATTTTGTAAAAATTCGTCTTTATTCGTTATGGCATCCAGTAAAGTTTGCGGGAACGGACGCAACATATGATAAGCTTCCACGTTTTTACCGGCATCAGGATTTCCGGATTTTATCCGGCGGATAAATATTTCACTTCCCATTCGTTTCAAATCAAACCAACGTAATTGTTCTCCGACCAATTCCCGGGCACGTTCATCCAATATGAAATCAATATCCTCAATGTCACTTTGAGCAACTTTCATAGCCTCCTCTTTGCCAGCCTTAGCTCTTTGGGCACGAAGAATATTCATATAAGCCAACGCATCTGCTTTGCCGGCTTTTGCTCCTGCTTCCGCCACAATTAAATACATTTCTGCCACACGGATTATAAAAGCATCCCGTGTTCCACGATCCTCGTTCACCGTAGCACGAGTAGGGTCTTCAAATTTAGAGATAGGCATACATTGTTTCTGACTTTTTACAGAACCATCTTCATGATAAATATCTGTCCGATCAAGTATCTGATAACGTCCTTTGGCCCACTGACGCTTTACCTGAGGAACAACATCTTTTGTTATCCATATAGCAGTATCCCCTTGTACCATATAAGGGTAGTTATCTCCGGTTTTTCCTCCATTAGCCTTCCATAACGAACGGAAAGTCACTTCAAAACGTTGGTCTATATTCTCGTCATAACAATCCAGCAAATAACGCGTCGGCATATAGTGATTAAAAAGGACGACCATATTCTATGCTTCTAACCATACCGGGCTGGTCATCATACTTCATACAGAAAATCAAATGAGTATGGTTACCGCCTGAACGAATTATATCATTATCCATCTCCTGATTATACAACTGATTGGTAGAAGAATAATCAATATACCAAATCACTTCTTTATTGCCATTTCCATCAGAATTTTCCATATCAAATACTGAGGCAAAATCCTTTGATAACTCGAAAGGACCATTATCAATCACTTCTTTTTGCCAAAGTATAGGCTTGTTCAGTACAATGCTTTATCATTCAATTCACTTGCTCTAGTCAATAGCAAACGAGCCTTCAAAGCTTTGGCAGCCCACATCGTAACACGCCCTCCATCCGATTGCGCAACAGACAACCGGCTATCCATACAAAAATCCAAATCTTCAAAAATATGAGTATAAATCTCTGAAACCGAGGTTTTCCTAGGTGCCATAACAATAGACTCCGATGGCTGATCCGTATAATAAGTATCCCCAAATGTTTCCACCAGAATCCAATAATAATATGCCCGTAGGAAACGCACCTCTGCTTCTCGTTTGCTGGTAAGTGTCTTATCACTGAACGGAACATTCTTTACATGATAGATGGCTGTATTACAAAAGTTGATCGCTTTGTAAAAACGGTCATAATACTCTTTACTGATAGGATTGGTCCCATCAAAATCATTCTGATAAGAAACAATGGCGGGATAATCACAACCACCGCCCGGAGCCAATATATCCGTTCCCGTTTCACTGAATGCCATAGCAGCAGACTTTCCACCCCAAAAAACGCAAGGGAGTATAACAAGAGTTAATCAAAGACTCAAAACCTTTCTCAGTATCATAATAACCACCTTCGGTAGTAACCGCACTACGATTGTGTTCTTCCAAAAAAATCAGAGCAGCCCGAGCAAACCATAAGAGTAGCTGCCAATGCATATAATAATGTAATTCGTTTCATAATTTTCATTCTTTACCAGTTAAAATTCTACATTCAGACCAAATACAAGTTGTTTTGTCATAGGGAAAGAAATACTTCCTCCCTGTTCGGGATCATAATTATCAATCTTGCTGAAAGTAAAGAAATTCTTTGCTGTAGCATATACACGGAGTCTGGATAGATTGAGATGTTTCAAAAGTTCCGGTTTGAAAGTATATCCCAACGTAATATCGCGTATTTTAAAGAAAGAACCATCTTCATACTTCAACGTTGAATAGTAAGTAACCTGTGTATAACTCTTACTTTTATTAGGACGCGGAAAAGCATTGGTAGGGTTCTCGGGAGTCCAGTAATCTACATTTCCACCATTTTCCAACGCATTGATACGATACGTAGTATTATAATCATACGCAATCCACTGACCCAAACGAGCATACAAGAATACAGACAAATCAAACCCCTTATAATTAAAAGTATTATTGAAACCAAAAGTTACATCCGGACGCTGACTGTAAATGATACGATCATCTGTCGTTATGACACCATTACCATCCACATCCTGTACCTTTATATCACCCGGTTCCTGTCCATTGGCAGCAGCGGCAGCCTCTTCACCCAATTGCCAGATACCTTCTTTCTTATAATCATAAAACACTTTGAAAGGTTCTCCTACAAACCAAGCATTCGCCTCATCCTTTAATTGTCCCGAAGCAAGTTCTTTTATTTTTTCCCTATTGTGTGACAATGAGAAATCTGAGAACCAGGAGAAGTTCTTGTTTTGAATATTAACCGTACTCAGTGTCAAATCAACACCAGTACTTTCAGTCTTACCGATATTTTCCATAACCGAAGCATAACCGTTAATAGATGGAATTACACGATTCATTAAAATATCCCGGGTTTCTGCCTTGTAAATATCAATACTACCTGAAATACGATTATTAAAAAATCCGAAATCCAGACCAAGGTTATACTGCGTGGTAGTTTCCCAAGTCAGTTCCTTGTTTGACATCGTTTTAGGATAGAATCCATAAGCTCCCTCATTATTGAACGAATAAGTGGAGTTACCCAGCAAACCAACGGTTTGATAAGGATCAATAGCACATTGGCCAGATTGTCCCCAACTCAACCGGAGTTTTAAATTTGAAATAGCATCCACATTTTTCAGGAAATTCTCTTCATTGATACGCCAGGCCAGTGCTACAGACGGAAAGTATCCCCATTTCTTACCTAGTGCAAAAACAGAAGAACCATCGGCACGCAAAGAAGCAGTCAGCATATAGCGATCCATCAATTTATAATTAACACGCCCGCCCAAAGAAGGAAGCCAGATTTTGATCGACCAGTGAACTCTTTTATAGTGATTTCTTTTTCATTGGAATACAAATTATGGAACCAGTTATCAGCATATACTTGTCCCTTTCCACCTGCATAGGTATATTCTTTAGAGTTGAGAATCGTACAGGTTCCAACCATTGCCTGCAAATTATGGATATCAGAGAAGTCCTTTGAATAAGTCAGCACATTCTCCCATGTCAGATTACGTGTCATGGTGTGCTCTTTATAGGATTGTGAATCCTTGCCACTTCCCTGCAACGAGTTCTTATCACAGAAAAAAGCCTCTACGCACATTCACTGAGTTCAATCCCAGCGTTGTACGGAATAAAATATCCTTGGTGATATTCCAGTTCAGGTACAAGCTGCCGAAGAAACGCTCCTGAATGGTATTATCCACACGCATACCCTCCTGATCGTCAATCAACGGATTCATCTGAGTATTATAACCGGGAGACGGATACATCACTAAATTCCCCTCCTCATCATAAGGTTTCGAGATAGGAACAATTTTATTAGCCATATTCAGCGGACTATAACGATTATTCTTATCTACATAGGCATAGATAATGTTTGTCCCTACCTGCACATTGTCAAACAATTGATGGTCCAGTGCTACACGGGCATTATACCGTTTATAATTATCATCCTTAAAGAGTCCCTCTTCGCTTCTGTAACCCAAAGATATATTATGTTTGGTTTTCGTATTGCCCCCAGATACAGACACCTCATAATTTTGGTTAAATCCGTTGTGCATCAACATGTCACGATAGTTCGTATCATATCCTTTTTTCCAGATAAGTCAGTTCTTCAGGAGCAAATACAGCAGCATCCTCTGCGTATTTTCCTGTTGTTCTGTCCCGATAGGCCTCTCTTTTTGTATTGGGCATATTCTTCAGCATCCATGATATCAGGATAATCAGTTATCATGGTAGAAGAAACAAAAGCATTAAAGGATACTTTTGACTTTCCTTCTTTTCCCTTTTTAGTCGTAATCATAATAATACCATTCGCACCCCGTGTTCCATAAATAGCTGTAGAAGAGGCATCTTTTAACACTTCAATAGATTCTATATCAGTGGGATTTATATCTAGCGAGGTACCATAATCAATACCATCCACAAGAATCAACGGAGCATTACTAGCCGTCAATGAACGCTCTCCACGGATCGTAAAATTAGGTGTGCTTCCTGCTTGCCCCGAAGAGTTTGTAAGATCAAGTCCGGCTACTTTTCCTTGTAATGACTCCAAGGCATTGGTAGTAGGAATAGCTGTGATATCCTTACTTTTAATAGAAGCAATAGAACCGGTCATATCCCTTTTCTTTTTGCACACCATAACCTATTACTACGACTTCTTCCAAAGTCTGGTTGTCTTCTTTCATTTGTACATTCAATGTCTGCTGATTTCCGACAACTATTTTCTGTGAAACATAACCGATATAAGAGAAGACCAAAGTGGCATCGGCATCCACTTCTTCCAACGTATAACGTCCGTCAATATCCGTTATAGTTCCTCCGCTATTTCCTTGAATAACTATACTTACCCCAATCAGCGGTTCATTATTAGCATCGGTTACCCTACCGGTGACTCTATGCCTGGAAGCCTGTACTTTACCGGAAGATGCCAGTACTTGTTTGGCAAGACTCACCACAATGGTATTATTCACCTTGCTCAATTGCAGACTAGTTTGTTTCCTGATTTGCTCTAAAGCCTGATCGAAACTTACATTGTCCAAATCAATATCGATCGTATTATACTTTTGGACAACACTCTCATCATAGAAAAACTCATAACCGGAAAGGTTACTCAGTTTCTTGAACACATCAGCCAATTTCACTTTACGCATCTGCAATGTAACTATCTGATTCAATTCAACTTGTGCTGCATGCACGGGGAAAGCAGCCATAGATGCCGAACCTAGCAACAAGGTCGGTACAAGCAATACTCGGGCCCACGAAGCCCTCTTCGCATGTTGTTTCATAGATCTTGATTATTTAATTATTAAGGTATTATTTATATAGAATATACGAATTGTTTGCTTTCCTGTATTTAATTCCCGTAGCCAAGCGAATGGACTCCAAAACCGCCTCCAAACTCCTATTATCATGCGTACCCGAAAGGAAATTGTTAAAGACAAAACTTGAGTCTAATCGTATAGTACAATTATACACCCGTTCCAACCTCCTCGTCACTTCTTGTATCGGAGTACGGTTAAAGTATAACTTGTTCTGCATCCACAACATATAATTTTGAGTATTCACATGCTCACGTTCCAGATGCATATTGGTTTTATCCAATACCAATTGCTCGCCGGGGGTCAGTTTCAATTGTTCTTCGCCGAAATTCATCAGCACCTTTCCTGTGCATAGAGTCAGTTGCAGTTCCTCACTATCTTCATAATTATTCAGATTAAAAGTAGTACCCAAAACACGTATTTTATAATCCTGACTTTGAATAATGAAAGGACAGTCTTTTATTTTTAGCTACATCAAAATAAGCCTCTCCCTTGAAATGAACGTAACGGCCTTCTTTTCCAAACTGCCTCGGATATTTCATATAAGAGCCTGCATTCAAGATCACTTTTGTCCCGTCAGGGAGCAGCACTTTTTGTCTTTTACCATAAGGTACGTGTATTTCATATTGAGCAACCTTCATGCCTGCCGGATTAGCAAAATAAACTACGCTCAAAACGATGCAAAGCAATACAGCGGCAGCAATGCTCCCCCATTTTTTTACTAAATAGATAGATTGACTCCGACGCCTGTCCTCGTAATTGCTGATAATTTGAAGTGCCTGACGCTCATTGGAAATCCATTCCTCCCATGAGGATGAAGACTCTTCTTCACCAGTTTTCCATAAACAAGCAGAAGCTTCATCAAAGTCTTTTGACCGGTCTGTCTTTGTGTCTGCCAACAGTTCCTCAATATCCTTACAGGTATAAATACCGTCAACAAATCTTTTCCAAACCGAATAATGTATCTTTTGTTTTTCTTTCATTATGCATTTCTTTCGTTTCTTTATAAAGGATACGAATCAAAAGCAAAAGGTGGGGATAGGAATCTTATGGTTTAACGTATTTTAATATGATTAGGCTTACAAGTATTGGACAGGCACTTATGAAAGGGATCAGATAAGCACGAATTTTCTCTAATGCATTTTTTATATGATCTTGCACGGTATAAACAGACAAACCAAGTTGTTCAGCTATTTCTTTATGAGACAGTCCTCTATTCCGGCTCAATTCGAAAATCTCCCGTTGGCGCGGACTCAACTGTTCCAAAGCCTGTGCAATCAATTCCTTAATATTCTTTTCTTCCAGACTCTTCTCTACATCATCTACATAATCAATGGCCTGTTCCATCAGTTTTTCGTATAGCACAGATCGGGCAGACAGAGAACGAAATATATCGTAAATACGATTTCTTGCTATAGTATAAAGAAAAGCGGAAAAAAGACTGCTCAATCCGAATATCTTCCTTCTTTTCCCAAACGGTCAAAAAAAATATCTTGTGTTATATCCTCAGCTATCTCTTTATCCTTGACAAAATGGACACAATAATAAAGGACCTGGGACTTATAAAAAGAGAAAAGATGGCTGAAAGCAATCTTGTCTCCATTTATAAGTTTCCGAATTAATTCCCGCTCTATGTCAAAAGGCAGCTTCATACCTAGAATTCAGTAACGAATGGTTTCCCATCCAACCATGCAGCCATATTCAACACCAGTAAATTCCAGTTCTGAAAACCTTTATTCAATACCGGCTCACCATTATCAGGCAGATAATATTCATGTAATGCCCCGAAACGTTCATAGTCACGTCCCAAAAGCAAAATGGTCTTTTCCGCCAATTCCCGGGCCTCTTCCGTAAATCCATATTTCACCAATCCACGAAAGACCAGATAATTCACATTAATCCAAACCGGACCTTGCCAGGAAGACGGATTCCCACTGGCACGTACATTATACATTTTTTCCAAAGGAGACAAAGTACGGATTCCCGCCGGAGCGTTAAAGGAGCAAGTATCATGAAAATGAATCCGCACTATTTCCTTTGCTTGCTCCGGAGTGGCTATTTCAGCCCACATCGCCATAAATCCGCTCCACACACTAAGACGCTGAATCAAACAATCATAATCACGCGGCTGCCCTACGTGCAGAAACAATTGTCCCGGGTACAGCCCCTTTATATCCGGTTTCTCCACCGGAAGCAGATTCAAATCCACACTATAATAAAAACGGTCACGCGGGTCCCAACAATGTTCTTGTACCTTTCCTTTCAATACCGCCGCTTCTTTCTCAAAGGAAACTGCTATATCATCCAAATTCAGACAGCCGGCCAAGTATGCCATAGCCTGTAATTCGCGATACATCAACGCGTTCAAGAAGATGGATCCCGAACTGCCCTGAGGACGATAAAAAGTACTGGGATCATTATCAACTCCGATAGCCTCATCAGTTTCCCAATAGAATAACCCAGTCGCCTTGTGACGATGAAAATTCAAATATTTACAGACAAATGCCTGCAACGTATAAAAATCATCGCGCAACCACTCCGCATCCCCGTTCATATTGCGGACAATAAAGGCGGCATGTTGTGCCAATGTAGGTTTGTGCATATTGCTTTTCCAAGGATTCCGTGTTTTCAACATCTCTTCGCGGCTAGGGGCATTCCGTTCTATCCAGATAGGAATCCAACCGTCCATACCTCCATAGTGCAAGGAATTGAGGATGCATCCCTGTTCATACTTCAGGGCCTCCTGCTTATCCTTTTCCGTGCCGTTCTCTAATAAGATTTGACGCAGAGCGATGTTGCTCAACCAAGAATCCCAATCCCATAGCATATCTAAGTATTGATTACTTCCCGGAGCAAGGAATGGAAAGACTAAAGCTCCTCCGGCTTCACGATACATGCCTTTCATATCTTTATAAATATGAGCACGGCACAATTCTTTGTATTTTGCAATATTCTCGGGAGTACGTTCCGGCATTTGTGCATTTAGCATAAACGGGAAACAACAAATTGTTAAAAAGATCAGTAATTGTTTTTTCATAGGTATTATCTCATTTTGCTGACAGGGCAAAAAATACAAATTAAAACGAAAAGAAAAAGAGATTAAAACAAAAATTATTTCGAAACAAATCAAAATATAACCAGAAAAAGGCTGCCCCGTAGGCAGCCCTCTATAATAAAAATATATTTCCCTTATAAGGTCTTAGTCGCGACGTCCCATATAAATCATTATATAGTAAATCAGTGTAGCCAACGAACTAAGTGCCGCAACCACATACGTATAAGCAGCCGAACGCAACGCATCCTCTGCCGCATGATGGTTATATGAATTTGTAATTCCGGCCTTGCTCAACCATACCAAAGCCCGCTGGCTGGCATTGATCTCAACAGGCAACGTAATAAAGCTGAAAAGAGTGGTCATGGCAAAAAAGACAAATTCCTGCCAACAATAACTGCGGCGAAAGTATTCACCATCAAAATACCTGCCAGTAACACCCAAGTCATAATAGAAGATGAGAACTGCACCACAGGCACCAAAGCCGAGCGCATCTTTAGCGGAGCGTATGCACGCGCATGTTGCACGGCGTGTCCGCATTCATGGGCGGCAACTGCCGCAGCAGCTACACTGTTACTTCCATATACCCCTTCACGAAGGTTCACCGTTTTGTTTGCCGGATTATAATGATCGGTCAGCATACCCGGAGTGCTGGTTACACGCACATCATAAATACCATTATCATGTAACATTTTTTCAGCCACATCCTTTCCTGTCATACCACTAGCCAAAGGCATCTTCGAGTATTTCTTAAACTTGCTTTGCAGACTATTCTGTACAATATAGCTGATTACCGCGATTCCAATAAATAAGATCCAATACATTGACATAGTTTTGTTCTTTATAATTTTGTTGTTAAATATACATGTTATTATGTACAAATAGTTTGCCAGCATCCCCCTTTTAAATAGAATTAAGAATTCCTGCCATCACACGCCTCCGAATTCACATCCGTCAATTTCAATTAAAAAATAATATTATGAGAAAAAAAAGAATGGATTATTGACTTTTTGATTTATACATTTGGGGCAAAATTAAGAAATATGGAACATGAAATAGGAAATATATCCATAGCCCGTATCCGACAGATGAATCCCAGTCTAAAAAGGGATTAACAATGATTTTGTAATGGATAGAAGCGAACATTACATCCCCGAGAATATGAACCCCATCTTTAAATACCCATTACGGCTGGATGGAATCATTATCTCTATCCGTGAAAAAGGCTCTGCCAAAGTCAATATCAATTTACGGGAATACGACATTGAGCAAAACGATCTGATTATTTGCGCTCCCGGCGATATTCTACAGTCCATGTTATCACCGGGCATTCATTTGTCACAAATGTTTTTAATATCATCTGATTTCTTAAAAGAGATGTATATCAACCTGAACAGGTTTCATGCCATTTTTCATCTCATTGAAAGAGAATCCCAAATTCCATTTGACAGAAGAAGAAGTGCAGGAACTGAAATCCTTCTATGAACTCATAGAAGAAACCGTAAGCCGGAACGATAACTTCAGGACAGAAATCGTACGCAGACTGATGGGAGCCTATTTATACAAGATAGGTTCCATCCTTCATAGAAAACAGCCGGAATTCCTTTCCGAGAATCCGAAATCACTGAAAAGAGAAGAAGTATTGTTCAACCAGTTCATCAACTTGCTGACCGAACATCACCGTAAAGAAAGACGCGTAGATTTTTATGCGGAGCAATTATTCCTGAGTCCCAAACATTTCTCCACCGTAGTAAAGAAAGTGAGCGGAAAAACTGCCGGAGAGTGGATTGACGAATATGTGATACTGGAAGCCAAAGCGCTGTTGAAATATTCCGTCATGTCTATTCAGGAAGTAGCCTATTTTATGAATTTCCCGAACCCTTCCTTTTTTGGCAAATACTTCAAGCACCATACCGGGTTATCTCCCAGCGAATACAAGATGCAATAATGAAAACAGAAGATAAAAAATAGTAATCCAACGGGGGCTGTCCGAAAAAAAACGGACAGCCCCCGAAAGTAAATTATATAAGTGTGACCACACTACCTCTCATCTTAAAATAATTTCGCAGGATATTCACCGGCATCCACCAATGCCTGTATCTTGTCAACCACACTCTGACGGTCTTCAGGATAAGTTACTCCAAACCATTTGCTGGTAGTATCCAATACCTCAACGGTAGCAGTACCGTCATTAATCAGCTTGTCCACCATCAGCGGAATAAAGAATTCGCTCTTCAAGTTTTCCATATTTTTAGGATCGCTCAAGAATGCTTTAAAGAATTCCTTGCTGTAAGCAAAGTAATCAGGAGTAAAGCCCCAGAAGTTCATGCTCACCGGAGTTGTGTCAGGGGTAGCTGTCCATTCGCCATTGTCGTCAATATACTTCACTTCTCCGTCTATGCGCTGAATCTTGGTACGTTCTACCACGGAAGTCAACAAATGATCCGCATTGGTTCCGCAGATGCCGCGGGATACCGTTCCACTCTCGCTCAATGTATTTCCTACGCGGAAGCCCACCATAGCGTAAGTGTTTTTAGCACCTTCGGGCAATGCAGAAAGGAACTTGCCCATTACCTGGAATGAGTCACGGCCATAGAAGTCATCGCAATTGATCACCGCAAACGGTTCCTGTATCACATCAGCTCCCATCATGACAGCATGGTTAGTTCCCCAAGGTTTTGTACGCTCCGCAGGACAATTAAAACCCTCCGGCAGATTGTCTAAAGCCTGGAATACCAGTTCGCAAGAAATATGACCTTCATATTTAGAAATAATCTTTTCACGAAAATCTTGTTCAAAATCTTTACGGATAACAAAGACCAGTTTTCCAAAGCCGGCGTTGATAGCGTCATAAATAGAATAATCCATAATAGTTTCGCCGTTAGGACCCAGACCATCCAATTGCTTCAATCCTCCGTAACGGCTGCCCATACCAGCCGCCAATAAAAATAAAGTTGGTTTCATAGTTTATTTATTTAAAATTGAATATTTGATGGTACAAAGCTACAAAATAATACGGAGGAAAAAAGCTACATTCCATTCAAATTCGAGCATAAATCAATCATTTCCCTCCTTTTGACACAAATCAAGCCCTATTTCTAGAAAGGATAGCCGATGGCAAAGTGCAATCCCAGTCCATCCTTAAACTTAGGAATATTATAATATCCTTTCTTGCCGGTGTCATACGGATCATGAAGAGCAATACCCAGATCCAGGCGGATCACCAGGAAAGTAAGGTCATAACGCAATCCCACCCCAGTACCCAAAGCTATACTTTTAGCAAAATTACGAAGAGTAAGCAAACCGCCGGGACGTATATTCTCACCTTCCTCATTCTTTTGTTCACGCAGCAGCCACACATTTCCCGCGTCCAGAAAAGCTGCCCCGTACAAATCACCCAGGATAGGGAAACGGTATTCCACATTCGCTTCCAGCTTCACATCTCCGGTTTCATCCAGATAACCATACTGTTTATCTTCGGGACGATAAGAACCGGGGCCGATAGAGCGCACTGTAAACGCACGGATACTGTTAGCTCCCCCAATATAGAACTGCTCGCTGTAAGGCGCTACAGTCTGGTTCCCATATGCATACAAAATTCCCCCCATCAAACGAGTGGCTATATGCTGTTTCTCTCCGACTTTAAACAAACAACGCACTTCAGATGTCATTTTCAGGAATTGCGCATAAGGACTGTTTAATAACTTCTTATCTGTTTCCTTGAATCCTTTCCCAAAAGCAGCATACACCAACGAAGTCAGATTACCAGCCGAAGTAAAGGACGTCTCCCACCATAAATTATTGCGTTTCTTCAACGGGGCGTTATCATACGTAAACGTATAACTCATAGCCGGAATAAACTGATTTCCCAAACTGATCTTCAAACTCCGGTTCTTGTCCACTATCGTATCAAAACGTGTAGTAGTATGCTGCAACGTATTAAATGCCAATCTGAAAGGAGTCACAGTATGTTTCCATACCCGCGAAGGCTGGAAATCGTATGACACCGTTCCACCGAAAGAAAGCATTTTAAAGAAGCGGGCACGGTTCAACTGACTGGCATACAACTTGAATGAGGTATGCTGCGGAAATCGCGAGCTCATCATTTTTTACTCATCCACGGCAACACCAGGCGAGGATACTCCAATGAAAAAAGAAGTTCCCAACTCGTATGAGTTCAATTTAGAACTGTTCCCGTCCGCCGTAGAATTGGTCTGCCATTCGTATGACCCTTTCAACTGGAAAGAAAGCGTGGCGGCTGTACGCATGAAATTCTTCCGCGAGAGGCTGAAAATCGCTCCGGGACCAGTCTGATCCGTACTTTTGGTAGTCACATTGAATTCCAGTTCTCCGTCATACGGCAAATCGAATGTAGCATTCATCCGCACATTCAGCGTATCACACCCCGGCAATGTATCTTGCGGGGCATAGCGGAACTCGGCAAATTTGAAAATGCCCAAACGCGCCAAGGCTTCCTGCGTGAAATTCTGACGGGCCTGAGAATAAAGCTGCCCTTTCTGGTAAAAGAAGCGCTTAGCCAATACTCCGGGGCGGATACCGGGTTTCTTACCGCTATAGTGTAAAGTCATTCCCGGAAAGACGATGGAATCAGTAGGTTCCTCTCCTTTATATCCGGTAAGATAAACAGAAGTATTCCCTATATAATAAGGTCTTTTCGCATCGGCAGGCACTCCAGCTTTCGGGACAACCTGCAAACTGACCATTCCCGGTTTGCGCAAGGTATCCGCACGGAAAGTAATGAATTCAGGACGGAAATAATAATAACCATTGTTACGGAAAAGGGTACTCAGCCGCTGGCGTTCCTCCTCCAGTTTCAATACACTGAAATTATCTCCTTTATGCAATACCCTCTGGTCATAAGCAGCCCTGATCAGACTATCGGCGCGAGGAGGATATTTCAGATACATGACAGAGTCCAGATAATAAGGGTTCGCCATATCAATCTTATAACTTAACTTGGCTTTCCGAGGATTCTTCAACGAGTCTACAGAATAAGTCACAGCACCATTGAAAAAGCCATAATCATGCAACAGATTGGTGGCCACCTTCACACGGGTTTCCGGATTCACCGTAGACAAATACACCGGAGTAGACCCCAGCTTGTTGAAGATCCAATGCCCCACCCCCTTTTTATCCTGGTATTTCACAAAATCATTGTATATCCACAAACCGAAAGGAATGGGAAAACGCAAGGAGTTGCTTCCCAGAATGGCATTATTGGGAGGATAAGACAAAGCAGCCTCCACCTCTTCCAAGGTCTGGACACCGGCAGGGGTCTTGTCTTCATTCAGAATCTCCATATTTTTCACACCGACATATAGCGTTTCGTCTTCCGGCAAGTTCCTAGTAGTAGAGCAGGCAGCTGTCACCAGCAACAATACCGATAATAGAAACAGGTTTATGTTATGTTTTCTCTCCATATCTCCAACGATCATTTTTTCTTCTTAGACTTGAAAATAAACAGTTCGCCCAGGTGGCTCATCTTCTTGCGAAGCACAATACCCACACCGGTCTCTATGATCTCACCTTCCAGCACACTCTCATAATTCTTGTCGTGGAAGAGCTTGACATACCGGGTACCGCTGTTGTCCAGGCGGTATTCTATGGATACATTATCAATAAAGGTTTCATCCTGCTGTACCGTACTTCCGGTAGACACTTTACCGCCTACCACTATACGGAATCGGTTATTCCAGAAACGTTTGGCGAACTGGAAGTTATAATCCGTGCGTTTCCCGCCGCTATCGGCATCATCCACCGTTTCCATGCCCACATTGATATCAAGTGCTTTTCCGGCAATATTCGAGATTTCGCTCTGCAAGAATGAGTTCAAGGCATTATTCACATTAAATCCTCCCGTAGAGTTTCCTTCAGCCATATACATTCCGGTCACCAGCATGGTGACAGCCAGTTTTCCCCGTTCCTCCACCGACATGGCATTCAGCTGGTCTTGCACAGACGCATCCTCGGGAGCCGAAAGGGTAAACGCCAGCCCCAGATTCTCCAGACTCTGGCTCAAAGCGATCCCTACATCAAACCCGACGATACGCGAAGTCTTTCCATCCTCGCCCACCGAAGCACGGACCCTTTCGGTCGCGGTAATGTTCAGTTGCGGATTCATGATATTTCCCGTCCACTCCACATAACTGCCATTTTGAATATTAAAAGTCTTCAGCGGAATAATCGGAATCTGGTATTTCATCTCCCCGCTCATCAAGGAATAACGCCCGGTCAGCAACATATCCCCCTGAGGAGTGTACTGGAATGACAAGTCTCCGCCTCCTTCCAGCAACATATAGTTGGAGCCGTCCGGCACCAGATCCACACGTGCCTGCACCGCCTGGTCTATATGCATGGTCATGGCCACATCCATCCCTCCCAAAGAGATTTGCTGGACAGAGGACTCCTCTACCGAAGTTGTGTCGTTGAAATTGACAAAAGTCACCATATCCCCCAAACGGTCGTTCACCGTCAAGGGAGAGTCTTTCAGGACATAGGTCACATTGGTCTTCCCCAATATGTTCATGTTCCCCCGCATCACCAGTTCCTCCACAGGACCGCGCAGCGTTGCGTTAAAATCCACATACATCTTGCCGTAAACCATAGCCCGCTTGGTACGGGGAGCATTCAGCAACTCATAATTCTCGGCATGCATTTTAAGGTTCACTGCCGTCCGTTCCAAATCCGAGAAATCCACCTCTCCATTAATCGTAAAAGGGGTCTTCCCTTTGGTGAATATATCAAAATCCTTGAACATCATCTTACTGTTCACCACCTGCACCGGTTCATTATCAAAACGGAACATGGCAGACATCTCCGGCATGAAGAAAGTCACGGAATCCAATGCCAGTTCCCCATTCAGCAAGGGTTTGGCCGGATCACCTTTCATGGACAATGTTCCATCAATATCCCCGTCCAGTTCCACCATGCGGTCGGGCACAAACGGATTGGCGACATTCAGCGGAAAATGTTCGAAGGCTATATCCGCGCTCAGGCTTCCCGTTCCTTCCTCCGCGGGCAGATAGATACCTCCCAAATGAGCTATCTCCTCACCATCATGGCGTATATAGGCATCCAGATGATGATCCTTTGCCTCACCGGGCAGATACACACCACCCAGTTCCCAATTTCCCAACGCACTGCCTTCATATTTGAATTCATCTATGCGCAAATCACTGCTCACCATCATATACGGACCGGAGTCTATATAGTGTGCTTCCGCCCCTATCCACCCTTCTATATCAGGCATGTAGGGAAGGATACGCCGGAATTCTTTCAGATTGATGCGTGAAAGCTCCACAGTCATATCCTGTTTGGCTATGGTATCTTCCCGATTGGTATAGAAACTGAGTCCGGTCCCCTGCTCGTCATGCAAATCCAGATTTGCATGAATCCGCCCGTTGTCAGCCAGATAAATATAGTTATTTTTATTCACGGTAAAAGGACGGTATACCAGCGTGGGGTGTTCCGGAAAAACCTTCATGCGTATGCCGTGGCGGCGCAGGTCGGCCATCACGCCCATATATACTCCCTGTTCTTTACGGGCATTCAGGTATTGAACCAACAACTGGGCACTGTTGTTTCCCACATTTCCCTCCAGCGTCACATCAAACGCCTCCTGTCCCGGTTTGGGTCCCGTTCACCACTCCGCTCAACATATTTATGCCATTCAGGTCCTGCTGTACATCCAAATAGATGGTATCCAAAGTCAGGCTGTCTGTACGCAATCCATATAAATAAGCCTCCCCGTTCAATCCCTCTGCCGGAGATGAATCCACATCCATAAACAAACGGCCGTATGACAACCCCATCATAGACAGGTAATTGGCTATCGGATTATCGGGACCGGAAGATATCCTCAGACATAGTCCCGGAAGAAATTCCCGAAGCTCCTCCTGTTCAATATGTTTGCTTTCCCATTGTTCCGTCAGTTTCTTCATCAGCAAATCCGCCCTGCCGGAAATGTATTCCATGTGCCCTGCTCCTTCCAGACTCAAATCAAGATCCCCCGCACGCAGATAAGCAAAAGTGGAATCTCTGGAAGTGCTGAATCCAGCAAACAGGTCCTTGGAATGGGAAGTGCGTTTGGCAGTGACAATCGTGGCATTCGTCATCTCGGCCTCTACGACATACCTTTTTCTGAGGTCACTGCTGAAACGGACCCCCAGGTGCTGGGAGGTCTGAAAACGGGTATCCATCAGATGAAGCGCCTGCCAATCCAAATGAGCCACATCCATTTTCAAGTTGCCCGAAACATCATGAGGTTTTAAGATACCATCCAGATGCGCCTTGATATCCATGGTCCAGTTTTTCACTGCCAGTGAAGCATGTACCTTCGATTTCTCCAGTCCGGCAGCCAGTGAGATTCCTGTCAAATGATAACTGCCATAATGGAAACGGTCTATACCGCCCTTTGCATTGAAATAAGTACGGGGGGAGAAAAAAGTCAAAACCTTCCCCCTCCACTTTCAGACGGGTGGACAAGGTGTACAAAGAATCGGCAGGCATAAACTGGTGCAGGTCAAAATGATTGACAGCCAAGTCTGCCTCATACCTGTCACGCGACAAGTCGTATTTGGCAAACAGACGGGCTGCCCGTTCCATCTTGAAATCATCCGCTACGGAGATGCTGTCATTATAAACCGTTATAGGAATAGTATCGGCCGCAACCACCGCCTGGGCTTCGGGCTGCATCAGCAACAGGTCCGTGCCCATTTTAGGGCCCGCCATCGTAAATTTACCCTCCAAGCGCGTTCCGTATGGAATTTCTATTCCTTCGGCCAACGTGGAGATAAACTTCAAATCTTTGGTTTCAGCTTCCAAAGTGATATCCCCCCCGCGCAGCAGACTGTCTGTCAGATGGGTTAGCTCCCCCCGGGCGAACAATCCCAATGCACCGGGCAGCTCGGCAGTCAGCGTAGTCAGTTTCAGCTTGTTCAAATCACCGTCGATCCCTGTACGGATGCGCAAGGGTTCGGAAGGATATTTCCGGATAAACTTTTCATCCATACTTCCCATGAATCTCACCACATCCGGTTTTCCGATATCAGCCATCAGGCGTGCGGACACCAAGCCTTCCTTCTTGAAATCCAAGGCATCCCAATCCATCGCAGCATTCAGTTCCAGATAAGAATCCCGGGTTTCCAGTTTCAATGAAGGCACACGCAGCACCTTGTCATTGGATACCAGCCGCCCTTCGGTAGAAACGATCTCCACCCCCGAACGCTCTTTCAGCACAAACTGGCTGATTATGGCTTTCATATTCCTACCTCCGTAGTATAGGGAATCCAGTTTCACACCGATATCCGTCAGTGCAATATGGGACGGGTCCAGTCCGGAGGGCAGGCTGTCGGTCGGCAGCCAGCGGCTTCCCGCTGTCGTAGCGCACACGTCCGTTCTTTATCCGGAACGTTTGCAGCGAATAGGCCGATTTATGCAAGTCTATCAGCCCGTCGCGCAGTGTGGCATTATCCAGCGAAGCCGCCAATGACAAGCTGTCCAAAGGCATATCCAGTGCAAAGGATACATTCTGCAAATCAATATCCTGCAATATTATTTTCCAATAGGCGGGGTCGCTTGCAGCCGTATCGGCCGCAGCGGTGTCATTCAGGCAAAGAGATAAATCCGTATCTTTCAACAAGACTTTGTTAACGATGGCAGTTTCGGGGTCCAGTGCCACTCCATGACTGGAAATGAACAATTCCCCCAAAGTACCGTTCAACTTCATGCCATGTATCAAGTCATTAGAATTCACTGTGGCTCCTTGCAGGGATATGCCATCCACTTCCACCTGCTTTTTCAGCAGTGGCAGCAACTGCACATTCACTTGCAGGCGGCGCACACTGAGCAACGTATCATTATGCGGGGAAGCAGCATCTACATTGGTCACCACCAGATTCAACGGAAAAGACAAAGAGATACGTCCCACGGAGATATTCATACCCGTAGCTTCCGAGGCATATACAGCAGCTTTGTCCACCAGAAAATTCTGAATAGGTGGCAAATAAATCAATATACATAAAATGATGAACAGAATGAACGGAGATGCTATCGTCCACAATGTCCAACGAAGCTGTTTCTTCATTGAGTGTCTGTACAAGTATTCCTGCAAATTTAAACAATTTTATCGGCATAATGGTTGAAAGAACGCAGCTTTTATCTTTTGTTTCCCATAATTTATTAAAAAAGAACTTACGGACTACCTGTTGCCACTAGGAAAGATCTATAATCTTACCGCCGCAAGATTTAAATCTTTCAGCTCTCCCGTCTGTTCCCATAACATGAACAATACAGACAAGAAACGGCAGATGCCCAAGAAGACGGAAGCTACTTCCAACGCAGACGCAGTTCCTTTTTTCACACACGTGCGCGCATATTACAAATATGATATAAATCCGGCATCTCTCATCAAAGGCTTCCCCCTGAAACGATGTATGCCATACTACCATTTAATGCGAATTTCAAGACTTATGCAAACCATGTTATTCAGAAACTTTTTTAATTTCCTTTTTTCCAAGTCTTATCATCCCCTTCCGGTTTTGCCGCCGGTCTTTTTATCTATTTTCTTTCGTCTTTTCTCTTTCCGGCGCTTCTCTTCTCCTCACTCTGCCTCATTTACTTTTCTTCTCTACAAATTATAAGAACACGCACGTTTGTGAGGAAAAAGGACCTGCGTCTGCCGCGTCTGCGTCTGAAGTATTCCTCCGCTCTCTCCCTTTTTTTATCCTTCCTTTCTTCGCTTTTCCGCTCTTACTCTCAATTTTATTTCCTATCTTTGTCCGATAAATAAAAAATAGCTCATGACTTCAAACAAAATTTTACTAATATGCCTGGCCTTCATCGCATTGACTGCATGCAGCGCCGGCTCGAAAAGACAAACAAATCATCATATGGAAAATGAAAAGCGTACCTTGGTAAAACTGGAAACCACCATGGGGAATATCACAGTGGCCCTGTATAATGAAACGCCGAAACATCGTGATAACTTTATCAAACTGGTAAAAAGAGGGAGTATATGACAGTACATTGTTCCACCGGGTTATCAAACAATTCATGATCCAAGCTGGCGATCCGGACAGCAAAAACGCATCGGATACTGCCATGCTGGGCAGCGGTGATGTGGGTTACACCATTCCCGCCGAATTCAATCCGAAATTCTTCCACAAGAAAGGAGTATTGGCGGCAGCACGCCAGGGTGATGATGTGAACCCCGAAAAGGCTTCATCGGGTTGCCAGTTCTATATTGTTACCGGACGCAAGTTCACCGAACCGCAATTGCTGGGCATGGAGAACAAAATAAACGAACAGCGTGAAGAAGCTCTGTTCGACAGTCTAGCACGCCAGCACATGAAGGAAATATACAAGATGCGCAAGGCAGGCGACAATGCCGGGTTACTGGAATTGCAGGACACACTGGAAGCCCAAGCCCGTGAACTGGCGGACAAAGAAGAGAAATTCCGCTTCACCCCCGAACAGATCAAAGCATACAGCACCATAGGCGGCGCTCCCCACCTGGACGGTTCTTATACCGTATTCGGTGAAGTAACCGAAGGCATGGAAGTAGTGGAGAATATTGAAATAGCAAAAACGAACCGCGCAGACCGCCCTGTAGAGAATATCCGGATTCTCAAGGCCAGTATTCAGTAATTTGCGACTCAGATGATTAACATTAACCGATACACCTTGTCCAACGGGCTGCGTGTGATACACAATGAGGACAATACAACCCAGATGGTGGCACTGAACCTGCTGTACGATGTGGGCGCACGCGATGAAGATCCTGACCATACCGGATTCGCCCATCTGTTTGAACACCTGATGTTCGGAGGCTCTGTCCATGTGCCCGACTATGACACTCCGGTACAAAATGCCGGAGGCGAGAACAACGCATGGACAAATAATGACATAACCAATTATTACATCACCCTCCCCCGTCAGAATGTGGAAACCGGATTCTGGCTGGAGAGTGACCGTATGTTGTCTCTCGACTTTAACCCGCGCAGTCTGGAAGTGCAACGGCAAGTAGTAATCGAAGAGTTCAAACAGCGAAACCTGAACCAGCCATACGGAGACGCCTCACATCTGCTACGCGCCCTAGCTTATAAGGTGCATCCGTACCAGTGGCCTACCATCGGTAAAGAAATCAGCCACATAGCCAATGCCACCCTTGAAGAGGTGAAAGCCTTTTTCTTTAAATATTATGCACCGGACAATGCCATTCTGGCTGTAACGGGACATATTACTTTTGAAGAGACAGTGGCACTGGCCGAAAAGTGGTTCGGCCCTATCCCGCGCCGCAACGTACCCCCCCGCTCACTGCCGGCAGAACCCCGGCAAACGGAGGAACGCCGGCTGACAGTGGAGCGGAACGTGCCTGTAGACGCGCTCTTTATGGCATTCCATATCTGTGAACGACGCCATCCCGACTATTATGCTTTTGATATGCTGAGCGACTTGCTAAGTAGCGGACGTTCCTGCCGCCTGGTGCAGCATCTGGTGCAAAAGAAACAGGTATTCAACAGCATCGACGCCTATATCTCGGGCAGCATTGACGAGGGATTGTTCCATATCACCGGCAAACCCGCCCCAGGCGTCACGCTGGAAGCTGCCGAAGCAGCCGTATGGCAGGAACTGAAGGCATTGACGGAAGAAAGTGTGGACGAGGACGAGCTGGAAAAAGTAAAGAACCGCTATGAAAGCGAACAGATATTCAATAACCTGAATTACCTGAATGTGGCTACCAATCTGGCTTATTTTGAACTGACCGGCAAAGCGGAGGATATTAACAATGAAGTAAACAAATATCGCTCGGTCACTGCCGGACAGATAAAAGAAGCTGCACAAAAAACATTTGTGCGAGAAAATTGTTCCACACTCTACTATAAAAGTAATTTGCCGACCTGATAATATGCTAATTTGCCAACTGGCTGCGCCATGCGGAATACAGCGCAGCCAGTTGGCAAATTAGCATATTGGCACATTAGCAATTTATTAACCATGCAACATTACAAAGCACTTTTCACTTTAGGTATCCCTATCGTTATCGGCCAGATAGGTGTCATCATTTTGGGTTTTGCCGATACATTGATGATAGGCCATCACAGCACGAATGAATTAGCCGCCGCCAGTTTTGTCAACAATATGTTTACTTTGGCCATTATTTTCGCTACCGGATTCTCATACGGGCTGACTCCTATCGTAGGGAGTCTGTTCGGACGAGGAGAAACCCATGTAGTGGGACGAATGCTGAAGAACAGCCTGTTTGCCAACACACTGCTGGCCGTATTGCTCACACTCATCATGTGGATACTCTATCTGAATATCCACCGGCTGGGGCAACCCGAAGAACTGCTGCCTTTAATGCGTCCCTACTTCATCGTTTTACTGATATCCTTGTTGTTTGTACTGCTTTTCAACGGTTTCAAGCAATTTGCCGATGGCATAACCGACACCCGCGTTTCCATGTGGATCTTATTGGCAGGAAATGTGATGAACATCATCGGCAACTACATCCTGATTTACGGTAAACTGGGAATGCCCGAAATGGGATTGCTGGGAGCGGGAATTTCCACATTGGCCTCCCGTATCATGATGGTGGTCGTGTTCGCCGTCATTTTTTTCTGTACCCGGCGTTATCATATTTATAAAGAAGGATTTCTACACAATGCGCTCAACCGGGCAGACTTCCTGCACCTGAACAAACTGGGATGGCCCATTGCCATGCAGATGGGGATGGAAACCGCTTCGTTCAGCCTCAGCGCCATTATGGTGGGATGGATCGGGACTACCGCTCTGGCAGCCCACCAAGTGATGCTCGCCATTTCCCAAATCTGCTTTATGATGTATTATGGCATGGGAGCAGCCGTTGCCGTGCGGGTTAGCAACTTCCGCGGACAGAATGACCGGATGAACGTCAGGCGCTCTGCATACGCCGGATTCCATATCATGCTGCTCATCGCACTGATAGGCGCCCTGCCCATCTTCCTGCTGCGTAACGAACTGGGAGGATGGTTCAGTGACAGTCCGGCGGTCAGCGTAATGGTAGCACAACTTATCATTCCGTTCATCATCTACCAGTTTGGTGACGGATTACAGATAAATTTCGCCAATGCCCTTCGTGGAATCGCAGATGTGAAACCCATGATGTATATCGCATTCATCGCTTATTTCCTTATCTCCCTGCCGGCCGGCTATTTTTTCGGTTTCATCATGGATTGGGGAATCATAGGAATATGGATGGCATTTCCTTTCGGACTGACTACAGCCGGAATACTCTATTACCTACGCTTTAACCGTGATACGAAATTAAAATAAAACCACCATGAGCCTGCCCAACCGTTCCACCAAGCTGAAAGTTGCATTCGGCTATATCCTGCTGACTGCACTGCTCTTTATATCCATCGGATATATCTATCAAGAAATGAAGTCACTGTCCGGAACCGGCGATGATGAAGCCATCCTGAGCCAACGGCGCCATGTCACCAATCAGATTATCGGCCAGCTTTATCAGGCGGAAGTTATCGGACAATCACTCAGTACAGGACAACTAGGACAGTACTACCGATACCAACGAGCCATGAAACAAGCCACCACGGCACTTGACTCCCTACGCACGTTGCTGACAGACAGCATACAACTGGCACGGCTGGATACGGTGGGAATGCTTTTCATGGATAAAGAACGGAATATGCGCAACCTGCTAAAAGCAATTCAGGACGGCGGAACAGATAAAATTTACAAACAGCATATAGACGAACTGATCGCCGAGCAAGATTCCTTGCTCAGCCTTCCCCATGTACGCAAAAAAGTAATCACACACACCAATTCTTATGTTATTCGTAAAAAGCCCAAAAGCTTCTTCAAACGACTGGGAGAAGTGTTCGCACCCGGGAAAGCGGATTCCACACAAGTCAGCAATGTGATTCAGGAAGAATATACCGATACGCTGACCGAAGCATACAGCCCGGCAGACACGGTGGTCACCATGCTGAAAGACATACAGAGCCGGGTGACCGACACCCATCAGGAACGGATGGAAATGGTGAATCGCCGCACCCAGTCCCTGCGCCTCAGTGGCTTGAAACTGAGTCAGAAAGTCAATCAGCTATTAAGTACCATAGAGGAAGAAGAGCAGGCTCTGGCCCAAAACAAACATATACAAGAGGAATACATCCGCCAAAGCTCTATCCGCACAGTGGCAGGAATCGCCATTGTCGCCGTGGTTCTGGCTATTTTCTTCCTGGTCCTGATATGGAGGGACATCACTCGCAGCAACCACTACCGCCGAGAACTGGAAAAAGCCAAACGTCGCGCCGAAGACTTATTGGCGGCGCGTGAAAAACTGATGCTGACCATCACCCACGATATCAAGGCCCCCGTGGGTTCCATCTTGGGCTATACCGACCTGCTGGAACGGATCACTACCGAAGAACGCCAGCGTTTCTATCTGAACAATATGCAGAGTTCAGCCAATCACCTGCTCAGCCTGGTCAAATCCCTGCTGGATTACCACCGGCTGGATGCACATAAAATGGACATCAACCAGGTATCGTTCAACCCCCACCAACTGTTCGACACCATTTATATTAGCTTCAAACCGATGGCAGACTCCAAACAGCTGGAACTGAACTATCATTGCAACGAATCATTGAACCGCGTATACATAGGAGACCCGTTCCGTATCCGCCAAATAGCGGAGAATCTGCTATCCAATGCACTGAAATTCACTAAAGAAGGAGGCATCACCCTGCGGGCAGCATTGGAAAACGGCCAATTGCATTTCAGTATCAGTGACACAGGATGTGGTATCAGCCAAGAAGAGCAACAACGTATCTTTCAGGAATTCACCCGGCTCCACAACGCACAAGGACAAGAAGGATTCGGCTTGGGACTGGCCATCACCCGTAAACTGGTGCTTCTGCTCGAAGGAGATATCAAGATAGAAAGCGAACAAGGCAAAGGCAGCCGATTCCATGTATATCTGCCTTTGCCTGAGGGTCCTTCCCATCCGGATGAAAATCTTTCCGGACCGGGAGCAGAACATACTCCTGCTTCCCCTGACGCAACCGGGATCCGGCAAACAGACACTCCACGCGAAGACAGTGAGCCGATTCACCTGATTTTAATTGACGATGACCGCATACAGTTACAGCTTACCACCGCCATGCTGGAACGCCCCGGAGTGACTGTGACCTGCTGCCATCATCCCGAAGAGCTTCTCAACAAATTGAAAGAAAAGCGCTTCGACGTCTTACTCACCGACATACAAATGCCTGCCATGAACGGATTCGACTTATTGAAAGCCATCCGCACGCTGGACACATCATGGGTGCAAACCCTGCCGGTGATCGCCCTGACCGCCCGTAGCGATATGGACGAAAATTATTTCCGTTCACATGGCTTTGCCGGTTGCCTGCACAAACCTTTCACCATAAACGAATTGTTTACAGCCATCTTCCAGGTCACAGGAAAGGATGTACCCGCCACAGGAAATCCGGCTCCCCATATAGCACCGGCCAAAGAAAACCATCCCCAACAAGAAACGTTGGATTTCTCTGCCCTGACCGCCTTCTCGGAAGATGATCCGGAAGCAGCCGCAGAAATACTCCGCACCTTCATCAGCGAAACAAAAAAGAACCGAGAGTATATGGAAGAAGCGTTGGCGAAAAAGAATATGGAAGGCATCACGGCAATAGCTCATAAACTGTTGCCGCTGTTCACCATGCTGGGAGCCACCCGTTGCATTCCTGCACTGACATGGATGGAACAAAGACGAGGGACAACCGAAAATCGGTGAAGAAGCGATAGAGAAAACAAACTTTATAGTAAAAGAAATAGAAAAAATAATTGACGAAGCACAAAAACAGATTGAAATTCCGGATGAAGAATGAAGAATTAAACCCTGTTAAGTTAAAAGGTATTAGAAATAGAGTCCGTGTTTCGGCACACCGTGAAAAAAGTTTATTTTTGTACGAATAAAAAACACATAAAGATGCCACATTCCATTCTGATAGTAGAAGATGACTTGACTTTTGCCACCATGTTGAAAACCTGGCTGGGTAAAAAAGGATTTTCGGTTGATACAGCAAGCAGTAATGCGCGCGCACGCAAACAACTGGATGCACAACCATACGATCTTGTTTTGTCTGATCTGCGCCTGCCTGATCAAGATGGTATCTTCTTGCTTTCATGGATGAAAGAACAGAAATATAACATCCCACTCATCATCATGACAGGCTATGCTGACATCCAAAGCGCTGTACAGGCTATAAAACATGGAGCCAGTGATTACATTTCAAAGCCGATACAACCGGATGAGTTGCTGAAGAAAATTAATGAGGCATTGCAAAACAAAGCTTTACCTACACCGGCAGGAATAGAAAAGAACACAGTCACGCCCAAAGCATCCAAGAGCAAAGCCGTTCCCCACAGTGCAACCGTTCCTCCCTCTAATTTTCTGGAGGGGGAAAGCGAGGCAGCGCGCCAACTCTACAATTATGTAGGTCTGGTAGCTCCCACCCCCATGTCCGTACTGATAAACGGTGCCAGCGGAACAGGTAAAGAGTATGTGGCGCACCGTATTCATCAGCTAAGCAAACGGGCCGACAAACCGTTCATTGCCATAGACTGCGGTTCTATCCCCAAAGAGCTGGCAGCTTCCGAATTTTTCGGTCATGTCAAAGGCTCCTTCACAGGGGCGTTAAACGACAAAACAGGAGCATTCGTAGAAGCCAACGGAGGTACTTTGTTTCTGGATGAAATAGGCAACTTAAGTTATGAAGTACAAATACAGTTGCTCCGTGCCTTGCAGGAAAGACGTATCCGTCCGGTCGGCTCCAATAAAGAAATAGAGGTAGACGTGCGACTGGTCAGCGCTACCAACGAGAACCTGCAACAAGCCATTGAAAAAGGAAACTTCCGCGAAGATCTTTACCACCGTATCAATGAATTCACCCTTCGTATGCCGGCATTAAAAGAGCGGCAAGAAGATATCCTGCTATTCGCCAATTTCTTTTTGGACCAGGCAAACAGGGAACTGGACCGCCAGCTGATAGGGTTTGACGCCGCTGCCAGCCAAGCTTTACAAACGTATTCATGGCCCGGAAACCTCCGGCAATTGAAAAATATAGTAAAACGTGCCACCCTATTGGCACAGAGCAACTTCATCACCCTTGCCGAATTAGGTTATGAGTTGCAGGAACCTGTAAGGTCCGCCAGTCCGCAGACGTTCAGCCTGCATGATGAAGCGGCGGAAAAGAAACGTATCCTTGAGGCATTGAAGCAGACAGGAAACAATAAAAGTAAAGCCGCCATCTTATTAGGCATAGACCGGAAAACTTTATATAACAAATTGAAGCTGTACGATATTCAATAACTTTACCAACAAGAATCTACTGTACCGTAAGGCTGTTACCCCTGCTGTTCCAGTAGGGCACAACCTTACAGTATATACCCCATTCCCCCATCGGCCATGTGGAATAATTCCACAAGATATTCCCCATATTCCACACTTTTTCCCATCTTCCTTTCATCCCAATCGAAGGCAATTTACTAAATATCAGCACTTTAAAAAACAATCCCGTTTTCTGGCACAGATATTGTTTTTCTGTTATCAGAGAAAACAAAACAACATAGTATTAACAGTAAAAACCTACAATTATGAAAAAAGTTATTTGTTGCAGTAGCATTGGTAATGGGATTAGGAACATCAGCAGCATTCGCCGACAACTTTATGGTGGACTCTGTGACCGTAACTATGATAAATGACTTTACCCCTATTGAAGTGAAAGACCTTCCGGCTGCCGTGCAGGAAGCTATCACAAAGAACTATGCAGAATCTACTATCAAAGAAGCTGCCGTAGAAGCGAACGAAGATGGAACTAAAACTTACAAGGTTGTTTTAACTGATAAAGAGGGAACTGAAAGCACTGTACTTTTTTCAGCGAAAGCGGAGAAGTTTTGAAGTAAATGAAAGATGCCTAAAAGTAAGAAAAGGGAATGCTGTGAAGCATTCCCTTTTTGTTTTCTATCTTTAGTCTATCTCAAAACCGTTCCACAAGTTACCTTCGGGTACCGGCGCAGTCAACCGGATCATTTCCTTCGACACAGGGTGAACGAACTGTACCGTCCGGGCATGCAGGCAAATACTGCCATCCGGATTGGAACGTGGAAAGCCATATTTCAAATCACCTTTAATGGGACATCCCATCTTGGCCAACTGGCAACGAATCTGATGATGCCTTCCGGTTTTCAGATCCACCTCCAATAAATAATAATTCTGAGAATGGCCGATAAGCTTATAATGCAGTACAGCTTTCTTGGAGTTTTTTACTTCCTTATCGTATGCATAAGACTTATTCTGTTTCTCGTTACGTACCAGATAGTGTACCAGCTCGCCCTCCGTTTCCTTGGGGCATTCTTTCACTATGGCCCAATAGGTCTTTTTCACCTCACCATTACGGAACATCTCATTCAGTCTGGGCAATGCCTTGCTCGTTTTGGCGAACACCACCAACCCGCTGACGGGACGGTCCAAGCGGTGGGTCACTCCAATGAAAACATTTCCCGGCTTATTATATTTCTCTTTCAGGTATTGTTTCACCATCTCCGACAAGGGAGTATCACCGGTCTTGTCTCCCTGAACGATCTCGGAAGAAGTCTTATTGACTACAACAATATGATTATCCTCGTAAACAACTGTCATATTACATGTTCATACCGCCGTCAACCTGGATAACCTGTCCTGATACATACGAAGACATATCAGAAGCCAGGAAAGTAGCTACATCCGCCACATCTTCAGGAGTACCTCCACGACGCAAAGGAATCTTCTTAGCCCACTCAGCTTTTACTTCGTCAGACAATTTGGCTGTCATATCGGTAATGATGAAACCCGGAGCGATTGCATTGGCACGGATACCGCGTGAACCCAGTTCCTGAGCGATCGATTTAGCCAGACCGATCATACCGGCTTTTGAAGCCGAATAGTTACATTGACCGGCATTTCCGTGAACACCCACTACAGAAGCCATGTTAATAATGCTCCCACTCTTCTGACGCATCATGATCGGAGTGCATGCGTGGATAAAGTTAAAGGCAGACTTCAAGTTCACAGCGATTACCGCATCCCACTGTGCCTCACTCATACGCATCATCAAGCCATCTTTCGTGATCCCTGCATTGTTTACCAGAATATCAACAGAACCAAAATCATCCTTAATCTGATTAACCACTTTCTCAGTATCCTCAAAATTCGCAGCATTAGAAGCATAACCTTTCACCTTTACACCCAACGCAGCAATTTCTTTTTCTGTATTCTGACCGTTTTCATCAATTACCAAGTCTGTAAAAGCGATATTTGCTCCTTCGGCAGCAAACTTCAATGCAATCGCCTTACCAATACCACGAGCGGCACCTGTCACAATCGCAGTCTTTCCTGTTAATAATCCCATAATTTTTGATTTTATAATTATAAAGTTAATTTTATTCCTTATTCTGTTCTTTACGTCCCAATGCGCCATACACAATTTTTGCCACGTATGCCCATCCTGTTTCATCGTCCAGCTCCTCACCTATCTGACCACGTATATAAGGCGCTTCAATTCCCTTCACGCAATAGTGCACAATATCCGCCACGATATTCACATTGTCTATATCAAAGATTCCCTTTTCCTTTCCTTCCGTCAACACCTGCCTGAACAGCTTTGTTTCCGTTCGGTCAAAATTCTTCCGCACTGCCTCCACTCTCCATATATCACGGAAAAAACCGGCACGCAAAGTTCCGTTCCTGAACACCACCATCTTGATAGAGTCCAGATGTGTTTCTATCAGCCGCAGTATTTTCGTATCAGGAGCGATATCCTGTTCAGCCACTTTCTCCATAGCCCCCGACAGCATCTCTAACTCCGACTCCACCACTGCCATATAAATGTCTTCTTTGCTCTTGAAATACGTATAGAGCGTGCGTCTTCCTTTCTTGGAAGCCACCGCTATATCATTCATTGTCGTATCATCCACCCCATTCTTCGCAAAAAGCTGACGGGCGACGTCTACCAATTTAGCCCTAGTCTTTGATACTGCCATATAAGTTCAATTGCACATTACATATATATGTGAGCAAAATTACATTTTTTCTTTGTACCACACAAACAAATAAAGTATAATCTTAAAGTAAATGTTAATTAACATATTACATACACTCTATATATCAACACATTAGCTAAAAAGATTATTTTATTTGAGAAAAAGATACAGAAATAGTTTGGAGATTAGAAAAAAAGCCGTACCTTTGCACCCGTAATCAAAACACAACATCGCGGAGTGGAGCAGTTGGTAGCTCGTTGGGCTCATAACCCAAAGGTCGTCTGTTCGAGTCAGGCCTCCGCAACTAAAAAAAGAGGATAAATGATTGAATCACAATCTTTTTATCCTCTTTACTTTTAAAACAGTCGGACAAAAGTCGGACAAAAATAATTGAATTCATTAACGGTATACGTTTTCGGGCTCGAAAAAGGCTCAGTTTGAAAACTTGGGGGAATTAGTTAAAAACACTATCTTTGTGGCATGAAACAGAACCTTCAACCCCCTGCCACTCCACTGGAGATGTTGAGCTTGTTCTTTCCTGCAGGCCTGCTTGACTATTTTGACCTGGTTAACCATGTCTCTCAAGAGACTTGCTTCATTTTTTTCTTGAGGAAAAGCCTTCCATTCCTCAAAGAGCATTCCCATTACATCTACATTCCAAAGGTTTCTTCCCGGAAATAGAAGTGCAAGACTTTCCTGTTCGCGGCAAGGCTGTATATCTACGCATCAAGCGGCGTCGTTGGGAAGACCCGGAAACAGGACAAACTTATAGTCGTGATTGGAACTTAGTAGCCTCCGGTACTCGCATAACAGCTGAGTTCGGAGCTTTTTTAAAAAGTGTTACTTAGACAATCATGCGGTTAGTTGCCAAAGTGTAGCAGAACATTACTGTATGGATGGCAAGCAACTCCAGACTCAATACAAAAGAACATTTAAGTGATTTCAATAATTGGAATCAGAAGGAACATGCTGAAGACTTTATTCTTTATCCTAAAAATATAGGTTATCATTTATGTATTGATGAAACGGCTTTAAGCAAAGGCGAACTATATACAATCCTTACCAATCAGGATAAGCATGGTCGAAAAGGCACCATTGTAGCTATTGTAAAGGGAACTAAAGCAGAGGATGTTATCAATGTGCTTCTCAAAATAGATGCCGATAAGCGCAACCAAGTAAAGGAAATTACACTTGATATGGCCGGCAGTATGCAGAAAATAGCAAAACGTTGTTTTTTTCCGGGGCTATGCAGGTAGTGGATCGTTTCCATGTCTCAAAGTTGGTTTATGAAGCTGTACAAGACCTTCGGATCGCTTATCGCTGGCAAGTAATGAAGGATGAGAACAGGAAAATCAAAGGAAGCTAAAGCCAAGGGGAAAGTTATGAACCTAAAGTGTTTAGCAATGGAGATACACTCAGACAGTTGTTGGCCAGAAGCCGGTACCTGCTGTTTAAGGCTCCGGACAAGTGGCTGCAAAGCCAGAAAGGTAAGAGCCAAACTACTCTTTGAACAATTCCCGGATATAAAATCCGTGTACTATTACGCACTACGATTAGGGAAGATATTTTCAGACTATACAGATAAAGATGTGGCTCGTGCCAAACTGGCACTTTGGTATAATGAAATTGAGGAGTTTGGTTATGATACATTCACTACTGTTGCCAATTCCATTGAGAATCATTACGAACGGATATTAAACTACTTTGTGAACAGAAGCACAAATGCTGCTGCGGAAGCTTTTAATGCAAAAATTAAAGCATTTAGGGCTTCATTTCGTGGAGTAGTAGATAAGAGGTTCTTTCTGTATAGATTAGCAAAGGTGTATGCATAAAGGGAAATTAACAAATATTAATCCCCAAAATTACAACTGAGCCAAGTTTGTTTTCAGGGGAAAAAGGGGTCAGCGGATTTTCCTGGTTGGTAATCTTTCTTTTAAGCGTATAGCCTAGCCAGTCTGAACATGAAGAATTTCAGATCAGCCACCCCTCTTAACTGGCTTCGAAAAAGCTTTGATTTTAGCATTGAACGACTCCGCTGAAGCATTTGTCAATCGTTCTTCAAAATAATTTATGATGGTCGTACTATGGTTTGAAAAGGTATCAAGTACCTTGTTGAACTCCATATAGTCAAACTTTTCCACTTCATTGTACCATCTTGCGAGATTTAGCCTTGCTTCATCGGGACCTGACTTCTTGTTGAAGATGTCTGTCAGTTTCATGCTAAGGCTGTATCCTTCCAGAAGCTTTGGGGGGAATTTATCAAAGAGAATGGCAGCCCTGGTCTTTTTTGCTGTTCATTCCATTTGCTCCAGTGTTTCAGTATAATATGCTTGCTTCTGCTTACTATCTGTGGCAGGGTTTCTCCGTTCTCCATTCTTTCAGGCTCCCATTTCCCTATTCTCTCCCTTTCCGCCTTACTCTTTGCTTCTTTCTTCTTTTTTTTGACGGTGCTCCCTGATAGCCTGATTTTCCGCATCAAGTACTTTCCACCGATAGCGTATTCTTAACCGGTCTACAGCTTCAGACATGAGCTGCTGTACATGAAAACGGTCATTGATCAGCTTTGCGGCAGGAAACACCTTTCTGACTGTCAGCATCATGGCTGAAGATAAATCTGTAGTGACAGTCTTGACAGACAGCCGTTTCCGGTGCGGAAGCCTGCGCAAGATTCCGCTTACCGCATCTGTGGCCACTCCACGAACCATTGCAACTAAAGCCCCCTTACGGCCTTTAGCTGCTTTATTGGTTCAGAATCGTATAAACATCTCCATTGCTCAGGCAAGTTTCATCCAAAGAAAGGTTTTCTCCAATGTTTTCAGGATAAAGGAGGTAGTCATGCGCATGTTCGAGTTGGTCCCAGTTCCGGTAATCACTGATTTTCTCCTTGTATTGTTTACGAAGAGTCTGCCCTTTTACGCCATAACGTTCCGCAAGCACACAGATACTCACAGGAGTAGATTCAATCTCCTTCTTTTAAAAAAGAAACGAACTCAGAATTCAGCCGTGTACCGTCAAATTCGGATAAATCCCAGTCATAGCTGAAGATTTCATTGGAAGACTTGTCAAGCCATTTACGTTTACGAACATGGAGATAAGTGGCGCGACCACGAATAGGATAGTCTTGGATTGTACGGTACTCACCAAAACCATAGGATATGATATCCGGGTTGGTCTTATCTTCTTTTTTAGCTGAACTTTTTTTTTCATCAAGATAAATATCAAAACGGTCAGCACTCTTGTCGAAATTGACAATATCAAAGTTGTCTATAAGCACATCCGGAAGGATGGCACGAAGGAGTCGTTCGGGTTTCATAAAACAAAGGTAAGCAAAGGTAGCTAATTTTAAAACTTAACAACCAGAAGTTTCCGCTGAGCCGAAAAAGAGAAAAAGGAACTTCAGGTCAGCGGATTTTCGGCTCAGCGGAAAGCGTACCTTCTGATACAAAATAAGCATATCCCCCCTACACTCTCCATATTTTTACAGGTGATTCATACGTTTCACATTCGAAAAATTGTAGTACTAATAAAAAAAAATGTATTTTTGTACTAATCATGAATCAAACGACGCATAAGATGACCGACCCCATCCAGATAAAGCACTATAAAGAAGACATTACCTCTTTTAACCAACTCTACAAGGAGTTTCAAAGACGTTTTGTACGCTTCGCCAATACTTATGTCAGAGATTTAACCACAGCAGAAGATATTACTATTGAGGCGATGATGTATTATTGGGAAAACAGGGCAATCCTTAAGCGAAGATTCCAATATTCCAGCCTATATCTTAACAATTATAAAAAACAAATGCCTGAATTATCTGCGTCATCAGCAAATTCATGAAGAATACTCGGATAAAATAAAAGATTACTATGAATGGGAACTGAATACCCGGATCGCCACTTTACAAGCATGCGAACCTTATGAGCTTTTTATTTCCGAAATTCAAGAACTCGTCCAACAAACCCTCACCGACATGCCCGAAAAAACCCGTACTATCTTCATGTTGAGCCGATACGAAAACAAATCCTATAAGGAAATTGCAGTTCTCATGAATATCACCCCCAAAGGAGTAGATTTCCATATAAACAAGGCATTAAAGATGCTTCAGACTAACTTAAAAGATTATTTTCCACTCTTTTTCTCTATTTTTTTATGAAATGCCACTAGGAATTTTCCATTCTGAAGTGCTGTTTATATAGAAGCATAAAAGAATGCAATAAAATGGAAAAAGAGAAACTCTACATCGTTTTTTTGCCGGAACTACTTCTATACAAGAAGGCATGGACATAAGAGCATGGATGGAAGCATCCGAAGAGAACAAGCGCATTTTTTACAAAGAGCGTAAATTGTTCGATGCCCTCATGGTGCATGATGACCAAACTACAAATAACTGCATTTCCACCAAACGAATTCCCAAAATTATTCGTCAATGGCTGAAAATAGCTTCCGTCATCATACTGACGCTTACCATTAACTATTTATATCAGGAATATAAATCGGAAAATGAAGTCATTGCCATGAATACAGTATCTGTTCCGGCAGGACAACGTACCAATATTACTTTACCAGATGGAACTAATGTATGGCTGAATGCCCGTACCACTTTACAATATCCGGTCACTTTCAGCCAAAAGCAACGAACAGTTTTTTTAAAAGGAGAAGCTTATTTTGATGTAACCAAGAAGAAAAAAACTCCTTTTATTGTACGGACAGACAAATATGACATTGAAGTTTTGGGTACACAGTTTGATGTAGATGCTTATCCTGACCAAACGGCGTTTGAAACAACTTTAATGAAAGGTAGTGTAAAAGTTACCTCACAGCACTTTCCTGAACAGACAATAACCTTGAAGCCTCATCATAAAGCATATGTAAAAAGACGGGCAGTTGGCAGTTACCAAAGTAAACGATTTCACTCCTTACCGCTGGAAAGAAGGTTTGATCTGTTTTAAAGATGAACCTTTCCAGACCATCATGGAAGATTTTGAAAAATATTATGGTATCCGGATCATCATCAATAACAAAAAGGTATTGAAATATTCCTATAATGGCAAGTTCCGTCAAGCAGACGGTATTGATTATGCATTAAGAGTGCTGCAAAGGGATATCCATTTTAAATATGAAAGAGCCAACGATGAAGAAATTATTTACATCAATTGACCAGACAATACTAACCTAAAAACAACAAGCCTATGAAGAAAAGCTCAAGTTAACCTTAAAAAGAAAAAAATGCCGATAAGTGTTGCCGCACTTACCGGCATAGACTCAAAACAATTTTTCAAGTAAAAAAAATCTATTTAAATCAACGCAAAGGTATGAAAAATAACACTTTGTCGGGGAGATATTGCTTCAAAAAATCCCCGATTTAAACAAATCTTTAGAATTATGAGAATTTCCACTTTCCTATTGATGGTCTGTGTGTTCTGTTCGTATGCTGGGAATGCCCATTCTCAAAATGCAAAAGTCAGCATACGTATGAATAATGTTAAACTGGATAAGATCCTGAATGAAATTGAAAACCAAACTGATTATCTTTTTATCTACAATAACCAAGTAGATATTAACAAAATTACTTCCGTAAAGGTCAAAAATGAAGCCGTAGCACAAGTACTGGACAGAATTCTGTCAGGGACCGAGTATCAACTATGAACTGGAAGGTACACACATTATTTTAACTACAGAAGCTATTAAAGACTTGCATGCTCAACAACAAGCTAAAACAGTAAACGGGAACGGTAACAGATGTCAGCGGAGAACCCATTATCGGAGCCAACATCCGTATAAAGGGAACCACAACAGGTACAATCACAGATATAGATGGCAACTTCAGTATTGAAGCCGAACCACAATCTGTTATCGAAGTTTCCTACATTGGTTACCTCACACAAGAAACGGTTATCAACAACCAAAAAAGTATCCGTTTTCTATTAAAAAGAAGATACAAAAACTCTTGATGAAGTGGTAGTCATTGGATACGGTGTACAGAAAAAAAGCAGACTTGACAGGATCTGTTGCAAACATTAACACAGAAAAACTAAATACACAAAGTAACGCCAACATCGGCCAAGCGCTGCAAGGCAAAATTGCAGGGGTAGACATCGTATCTCAAGGTGGTGCCCCAGGTTCGGGAACCCGTATCATGGTCCGCGGTATTGGTACGCTAAACAACGCCTCCCCTCTTTACATTGTCGATGGCATGTATATGAACAGTATTGATCATATCAACCCCAATGATATTGCCAGCATTGACGTATTGAAAGATGCCTCATCCGCAGCTATCTACGGTTCCCGTGCAGCCAACGGTGTTATCATTGTCACTACCAAAGAAGGAAGTAACACAGAAGGAAAACCTATCATTGATTTATCTGTCAACTTAGGTATATCAACTGCCAGCAAATTTCTTGATATGCTAGATGCCAAAGGATGGGCAGAAGTTACCACTATAGCCCGTCAAGCTATCGGCAAACCGGCATTAGACATGGCTACCGATCTGGCTAACAAACCAGACAATGACTGGCAAGACATCATGTTTCGCCCCGCACTGATGCAAAACTACAATTTGTCTGTAAAAGGTGGTGGAAAATATTCCACTTATTACACCGGCTTAGGTTATTTCAACCAAGACGGTATTGTAAAAGGTACCAATTACCAACGGTATAATATCCAATCCAAGAATGATTATAAAAGAGGGATATTCTCTGCTGGAACAAATCTCATTATTTCATTCAGTCATGACAAGCCCCTTCACCAGGAACTTCGAGGCGGCATGATTGGCACCATTCTGCAAAGTGTTCCTACTTTGGAAAAATATGATGATACTCGTGAAGGTGGATATGGTGGCACATATGGTGATGTGGTAAACATTCCTCACCCATTGGCCATTATTGATGACAACATCATGGACCGTTATAACGAAAATGTAAAAATATTCGCTAACTTGTATGCACAAATTGAACTTTTTAAAGGACTAAAATACAAACTGAATTTAACTCCAGACTTTTCTTTCGAAAGATATAAGAATTATCTCAATAAATATGATTTTGGATTAGCGACCAACAGCATCACCCAATTAACAGAAAGACAAAGAAGGAGACGTAATATACTTGTTGAAAATTTATTAACTTTCGACCGTACGTTCGGAGAGCATAAAATTTCAGCATTGGCAGGTTATACCTATCAAGACAGCAGATTCCGCCACATACAAGCCTATGGTGAAGGATTACCCCCAGGGATTAGAAGAAATAGATGCAGCCACAACCAATCGCAGCAACGAAGGCAATTCATGGAGAAGTGTCCTTACCTCTATTCTCGGACGCGTATTCTATTCCTACCAAAATAAATACTTATTCACCGCCACTATCCGCCGGGACGGTTCCTCCAAATTCGGTAAGAACAATCGATATGGTTACTTCCCCTCTTTTTTTCATTAGGATGGAATGTGGCCGAAGAAAAGAGTTCATGGAAAACGTGCATTGGCTTGATCAGCTAAAGCTTCGTGGCGGATATGGCGTTTTAGGAAATCAAGAAATCGATAACTATCAATATTCCTCCACCATCACTACCGGCATCAATTATCCCGATGGCAACGGTGGTCTGCTTCAAGGAGCATTTCCTAAAAATTTTGCCAATCCGGATATAAAATGGGAAGAAACCGCTATGACTAATGTCGGCATTGATTTTATGGCTTTTAATAACCGACTAAGCTTAACAGCAGACTATTATGTGAAAAATACAAAAAGATATCTTGCTGACCGTTCCTATTCCTATCTCTTCCGGTGGTGCCAATGACCCTATACGCAATGCGGGCAAGATACGTAACAATGGCTTTGAATTCAATTTAGGATGGATGGACCAACCCAATCCGGATATTTCGTATGGCATCAACTTAATTGGGTCTTTCAATAAAAAACAAAGTAATAGCCATGGGAAGTGAAAGCGGATCTATCAAAGGCGGTTCTACCAACCAAAACATCACTACCAGTGAAACCAAAGCCGGATATCCTATTGGAGGTTATTGGCTTATCTCTACAGCCGGATATTTCAATAGTCAGGAAGAAGTAGACGCATATGCCAAAGACGGTAAAAAAATACAACCAGCCGCCGAACCGGGTGATATAAAATTTGTAGATGCCAACAACGATGGCGTTATCAATGACGACGACCGTGTATTTCAAGGCAGTCCTTTTCCCCGATTTTACTTTCGCGCTGAATGGTAATATGAGATACAAAAATTTCGACTTATCAATCGGACTGCAAGGAGTGTTAGGAAATAAAATTTATAATGCAACCCGTCAGACATTAGAAGATGTAACCAAAGGTTCCAATTTTCTGGCAAGTTGCCTGGATTATTGGACTCCTGAAAACAAAAATGCCTCCCATCCACGCCTGACATGGGATGATCCTAACCGTAATACCCGTGCAGAATCCGACCGTTATCTTGAAAATGGTTCTTATTTGCGTCTCCGCAGTGTTCAATTAGGTTATACATTTCCTCAGACATGGTTTAAAGGTGCCATACAGCATGCCCGTGTGTATATTAACGCTGAAAACTTATTTACTATCACCAGTTACAGCGGATATTCACCGGATGTCAATGCAGACAATGCCAATTATCGGGGATTTGATAATTTTATTTACCCGACTAACCGTACTTTCATGTTAGGACTAAATGTAACATTCTAAAAATAAACATCTTATGAAAACATATATTAAAAAAACGACATTGACCATATTGATTTCAGGCATGCTATTCAGTTCCTGCGAAGATCAATTAAACCAGGCCAATCCCAACCAAGCAACAGAAGATACTTTTTGGAAAGATGAAACCGATTTCAATCTGGCCTTGACCTCTTGCTATACTCCACTGAAGAATGCCCTAAACGGCGGTTATTATGGAACTCGCGGTGTAATGCTGAGAATAGCCCGAGCCGATGAAGTCGACTTCCGCAACGATATTTCGGATGTATATACAGTAAACCGTTTTACTAATAGTAATACAAACTCACTGACACAAGGCATGTTCTATCAATTTTACAATGCCTTGTACCGTACCAACTCCATTATGCAAAAACTGGAAGAAAAGAAAGAACAATTTTCTACCGATTTTCAAAATTCGGTAAAAGGAGAATGTCTTTTCATACGTGGCTTCTATTTATTCCAGTTAGCCAAAGAGTTTAAAGACGCCCCTCTCCGCCTGACAGCCTCCCAATCTCCCTCGACTTTCCCTTTAGCAAAATCATCACAAGCTGATATATGGGCACAAGCCAAAGAAGATTTAAAAACCGCTGCTTCCCTATTGCCCATAACGAATAAAATAGGAAAGCCTACACAAGGAGCCGCTTATGCCGCTTTGGGTAAAATATATGTCTATGAAGAAAATTGGCAAGAAGCGATAAACGTCCTCGAGCCTCTGACGCAGAATCCTTACACCTACAAACTAGTAGAGGACTTTAATTGGAATTTTGATGACACTCATGAAAACAATGCCGAAAGTATTTTCGAGTTATTGATAGAAGATGTGGGTGGAACAGATCTTTGGGGAGATGGAGAAAATATCAATTCCACCCAATCCAATACCCGCCCTAAAGAATATGCCGCTGCTGAAGTCGGAGGATGGTATGAAGCAAATCCTACCCAGCAAATTATGGATATCTTCTGGAAGGAAAAAGACAAAGACGGCAATTTTGATTATCGTGCCCGCTGTTCTGTGGCATGGGACTATGAGGGATGCACTTACTACCAAAGACCTTTCCGGGAAGTTTTTGCACAAGACAAGTGGAAAACATACTGGATTTTGAAATATCAGAACTGGAAGACTCAAAAAGATGAGCCGGCACCTCCCAAGTCATTCATCAATGAAAAGAGCCATCCGCTATGCCGATGTATTATTGATGCTGGCAGAAGCCTATATGAACAAAAAGGGGCTTTAGACACATCTATCGGATATATTAATCAAATCCGCCGACGCGCCAACCTGAATGACTATAGCGGCCCAATAACCAAAGAAGGGGGTTTTTGAAGATCTGGTACACCAACGCGCCATTGAATTCTTTGTGGAAGGGGAACGTTTTTACGATTTACGCAGATGGGGATTGTTAGAGCAGACATTAAAAACTTGTGATGATACCCGCTATAAAAACTATCAGACTGGCAAATCCGGTAATATCAATAAGTTCAACTACTTCCCGATACCAGCCAAAGAACTTGACACCAATCCACTTTGTACGCCTAGTGAAGGATGGTAAATCAACAGGTATTAGCTTATATATAACATCAGTAAATTAGTTCTGGGGCTGATTGTTCTTCAAGCAACATTCAGCCCCTCTTTCTCTTCACACTAACCATGAAACGTATCCTTTTATTTGTTTGCATACAATTTTTCTTATTGGCATCTTTTGCCGGAGAAACCATAAATTTCTGTAAAAGCTGGAAATTCCATCTAGGAGATGCAGGCAAAGGAGCCTCTTCTTCCTCATATAACGATTCTCAATGGCGCATATTGAACATTCCTCATGACTGGAGCATAGAAGGCACTTATAAACAATTTGAAAACGGAACCGACTGGCAAAGCGGCTTCCTGCCTGCCGGAATAAGCTGGTATCGAAAAACTTTTACCATTCCTTCCAAATGGAAAAATAAAAAAGTACAAATCCTATTTGAGGGCGTATATCTGAACAGCGAAGTATGGATAAACGGTCATTGGCTGGGCAAACGCCCTAATGGGTATATCAGCTTTGTATATGATTTAACTCCATATTTGCAAGAAGGCAAGAACCAAATCGCTGTAAAAGTAGATCACAGCAAAGCATTAACCGGACGTTGGTATACAGGATCAGGAATATATCGTCCTGTATACCTGCTGGTCAGTAACCCCACCCACATTCCTTATTCCGGAATCCATTTCAGATCCAAGCTACAAAATAAGCAATCTGCCACCTACACCCTATCTATAGAAATTGAAACACAGGAGAAAAAGCCAATCAAAGTAAAAAACATATCTACAAGCTCCCAACGGTAGCATAGCCGATACTTCTGAAAAAAAATATTTGTCCCATCTGCAGATTCTCTTTGCTTCCTGTCAGGGAGCATCAGGAAACCATTATTATGGTCGCCTGATTCTCCTAACGTCTATACACTTATATGCCAACTGACAAGAGATAACAAGATACTAGATGAATGTAGATTACCTGTAGGCTTCCGTCAATTAGAATTCAACCCGGTCAGCGGATTCCTGCTCAATGGCAAATCACTAAAGATAAAAGGAGTATGCGATCATCATACAGCCGGTGCTGTAGGAGCCGCCGTACCCGACGACCTACTTCATTATCGTCTCAAATTATTGAAAGATATGGGATGTAATGCGATACGCACCAGTCATAATCCCTTCTCTCCTGCTTTCTATAATTTATGCGATACGATGGGAATCATGGTACTAAACGAAGGATTGGACGGATGGAATCAACCTAAAGCCGCCGATGACTATGGAAATTACTTTGATGAATGGTGGCAAAAAGATATGACTGATTTCATAAAACGAGACCGCAACCATCCCTCTATCATTATGTGGAGTATCGGCAACGAAGTAACGGGAGCTACCCCCGAAATCCAACACAACCTGGTCAGCCTATTTCACCAACTGGACCCTGACCGCCCTGTCACTCAAGGAGGAACTGATCCTACTAGAGGTATGAAGACCGATTATCAAAAAAAAAAAAAATCAACTATCTAGAAATTATCGGCTTCAATGGAAATGGAGAAGAAATAGGAGAACTAGAACACTTCCACAAAAAACTACCCAACACTTTGTGCCATTGCTACAGAGGTACCCCACACTTATCAAACCCGTGGCGTATACCGAAGCCAGACACAATGGAGAAGACGGGATTTCCCCGCTCCTTGGGAAAAAGGAAACATAAACTGGGAACAATTTAAACATCGGGTCTTTCCTATACCTGACCTGACGGAAAAAGAATGCTTCCCCGAAGAATCCGATTATCCCTATTATCAATCGTCCTACGACAATGCTTCTGTACGTATCAGCGCCCGTAAATCATGGCAACGCACCTGTTCTTTCCCTTGGTTAATGGGAGAATTCCGATGGGGCAGTTTTGACTATTTAGGTGAAGCCGAATGGCCTCAACGATGTGGCAATTTCGGTATTATCGACATAGCTGCCATTCCGAAAGACGCCTATTTCCTCTACCAAAGTTTATGGACTCGACAAACCAATGGTACACCTTCTTCCGCATTGGACGCATCCGGGAAAAGAAGGAAAAACAATTCCCGTAGTCATTTATACCAACTGTGATGCAGTAGAGTTATTTATAAATAATGTATCTTTGGGCAGTAAACCTTATACAGGGGAGCAACTGATATGGTTAGTTCCTTATTCGCCCGGAAAAATAGAAGCCCGAGGCATAAAAAAAGGAAAAATCGTGGCAACAGACTGTTATCAAAGTGCAGAAGCACCTCATTCTGTCGCCCTTGCCAGTAACAAGTATTCTGTAAAAGCCGGTTCGGATGAAATCATACGCATAGAGATCGACATAACAGATAAAAACGGAATTCCTTGTCCTTATGCCTCCAATGAACTCAGTTTCCACGTAAGTGGACCACTCCGGCTATTGGGGGTAGACAACGGAAACCCTACAGATATGTTTCCATACCAACAGCCCCACTGCCGTTGCTTTCGGGGAAAATGTGTAGTATTATTACAATCTGACGAAGAAAAAGGAAAAGGAACCCTGACTGTACAAGGAACAAAATTAGTAGAAAAAAAATTAATCATCGAAGTGATATGAAAAAAATTCTTTTATTACTCTGTTTATGCTTATTCATAGAAGAGGTTGCTTCTCGAGAATTAGACAAGACATTCCAGTTGCTTCCACAACCACAATCCATAGAACTGACTTCTGGAAAAGGAATCAATTATTGGGAGTTATCCTATATTCTGTCATCAGACACAACTTCCATCCCCATATTGGGAGATATGCTCAACAAACTTCCCCGTTGCCTACGAAAAGGGGAAAAACCCATCCGGCTCCAACTCACCAGCCAGCATGTTCCTGCTTCTCCGGAAGGATACATGATGGAAATTAATGAAAAAGGAGTCTGTATATCAGCCAGAACCATGACAGGTATCTTCTACGGTTGCCAAACTTTAGAACAATTAATGGAAGACAGCCGGGATTTCAACATACTTATTCCAGCCATGCTAATCATCGATTATCCGGCCATTTCCTATCGGGCCGTGCACTTTGATGTAAAACATCATTTAGACCGCATGGAGTATTATTATCAGGAAATAGACAAACTGGCCCGATACAAAATAAACGCAGTTATTTGGGAGCTGGAAGATAAACTGCGTTATACCCGACGCCCCGAAATAGGTGCCCCCAATGCCATCAGCAAGCAGGAAATGCAAGCCTTATGCCGCTATGCCAAAGAACGGAATATTGAAATAACCCCCTTGGTCCAAGGTTTGGGACATGCCGGTTTTATTTTAAAACATCATTGGGAACTACGTGAAAACCCCGACAGCGACTGGGAGTTTTGCCCATCTGACCCTCGTACCTATGATTTGCAATTCGACCTTTACCGGGATGCTATCGAAGCCATGCCTTACAGCAAATACTTACATATAGGAGGAGATGAAATTACCGCCATAGGCATAGACCAACGCTGTAAAGCCACCGGAAAAACTCCATTTGAACTACAAATGATCTGGTTGAAAAAAGTATGCGATTTCGCAACAGCTCACAACCGCATTCCTATTTTCTGGGATGATATGCCATTAAAATATGGCGGTGTATGGGATTTGGTCAACAGTAATGAAACCCAGGATGAAATAGCAGCAAAATGGAACGATAAAAAATTGAATGAAAGCATCAAATTATTCCCCAAAGAATGTGTGTATATGCGATGGAACTACAAAGATGCCACCCAACCGGGGCATCAACGCATTTTACAATGGTATCATGACAAAGGACTGAAAGTAATGGGAGCTACCGCTGCTTCGTGTGGCAGTTCTCCATTTATACCGCGTGAAAATTCACTGGCCGGCTATATCAAAGGATTCAGCAAATTAGTTGCTCAAAATCAACTGGAAGGAATTTTGGCCACAGCATGGGATGATGGTTCCCCACACTCTGAAACGGTGTGGCGTGGATACATCGCACAGGGAGAATATGGCTGGAACCCAACAGCACGGACAGTCGAAGCCTTCAAAGCCGCACATGCCCAACGAGAATTTGGCTTTCATCCAAATGACAACCATATGGCTTTTCTGGATGAACTGGAACAAGAAGCATTTTTTCTTTGATGATGCCCTGGTCAATTCGGGAAGGCGCAATCCGGCATGGGGAACTACTGATTTTACTTTAATCAGCCTACCGGATCCAGACGCACCGGGAGCATGGAGCCGTACCTACCAACAAAAAAATAGCCCAAGCAAAGGTGGAACAAAAACGATATGAAAAAATATGCCAAGGCATAAAAGAGGCTAAACAACATGCTTTACGCAACCGCTATACATTAGAGGTATACGAACAGACAAACCACTTGTTCAACTTCCCTGTCCGTCTGATTCTAGCCTTGCACAACTATGATATCACTATACATGAACAAGACAAACAGACAGCATTGCAACAAATAAATGAAGTGTGCAATGACTTTCAGACCATGAGAAAACAATTGGAAGAGACCTATTCACAGACCCGTTTTATGGAACAACCTGACGGTTACATTGCTGACCAAAACCACCACAACCATCTTGCCGCCAAAACCAACAACAGCGACTGGTGGTATTATTATGAAATTCCAATGATAAGGAAGACAAGAACATGGATGAACTCTCAGACCGCCCGACAGAAAAACATTCCATAAGAAACAACGAATGAAACTTTAATATAAAAAATAATATGAACCTTATAATACAACACTACTTTATGAAACAACATTTTTTATCTTATCTCATCGCCCTGCTGCTATTTCCTCTCTATGAGATGCAAGCAGCCTACCAGCCTGAGTTTTCTACTGCCGGTTTCTATGAACTGGCAAACTCCGGACGTGAAGTATATTCCATGAATCCGGCATGGCGATTCCACAAAGGAGCCGCTACAGGTGCGGAAACCACTGACTTTAATGACCAGGACTGGAAAGTGGTTTCCCTGCCCGACGGCATCGAATATGTACCGACTGAGGCCAGTGGATGTATCAACTATCAAGGTGAGGTATGGTACCGCAAACATTTCACTCCGGCAAATGAATTGAAAGGCAAAAAACTTTTCCTGCATTTCGAAGCTATCATGGGAAAAAGCAAAGTTTTTGTAAACGGCAATTTATTGACCGAACACTTTGGCGGCTACCTGCCTGTAGTCATTGATGTCACCGATGCACTGAATTGGGGACAGACAATGTGATAGCTGTATGGGCAGACAACAGCAATGACCCCAGTTATCCTCCCGGCAAAGCACAGGATGTACTGGATTATACTTATTTTGGCGGCATCTATCGTGACTGCTGGCTAATAGCCCATCGTCCGGTTTTCATCACCGATCCCAATTTCGAAAACGAAATGGCAGGCGGCGGGCTTTTCGTGGCATACGACAAAGTTTCCGACACTTCCGCAGAAATAATCCTGAAAGCCCATATACGTAATGACAGTAAAAAGAACTTCAAAGGAGTAGTAGAATATGAACTTCAGCAACCCGACGGCACACAAGCCGCATTTCTGAACGATGTCATTCAAGTACGTCCGGGCAAGGCAGTCACTTCAAAAGATAAAATAATGTTGAAGTCTCCCCTGCTTTGGAGCCCTGAAACGCCTACGTTATATAACCTGATTGTCCGTATCCGCGACAATGAAGGAAATGTAGTGGACGGCTACCGCCGCCGCATCGGTATCCGCAGCGTAGAATTCAAGGGCAAGGACGGATTCTGGCTGAACGGCAAACCTTATCCAAGCCCACTGATTGGCGCCAACCGCCATCAGGATTTTGCCGTAGTAGGCAATGCCGTTGCCAACAGCATTCATTGGCGCGACGCTAAAAAGCTACGCGACGCAGGTATGAAAGTCATCCGGAATGCTCACTGCCCTCAAGACCCCGCCTTTATGGATGCATGTGACGAACTGGGGCTGTTCGTCATTGTAAACACACCGGGATGGCAATTCTGGAATGACGCCCCCGAATTTGCACAACGTGTCTATAGCGATATCCGCAACCTGGTACGGCGTGACCGCAATCACCCTTGTGTATGGTTATGGGAACCTATCCTGAATGAAACCTGGTATCCGGCAGACTTCGCCAAAAATACCCTCGATATTGTCAATCAAGAATACCCTTATCCGTATTGCTATTCCGGTTGCGACAGCGAAGCACGGGGACATGAGGTATATCCGGTACTCTTCACTCATCCGGCCAATGCGGACAAGGACTGGGCCATCAAAAGCCTCGACCCTAAAATAACCTATTTCACCCGCGAGTGGGGAGATAATGTAGACGACTGGAACTCGCACAACTCCCCCAGCCGTGTGGCACGCAACTGGGGGGAACAGGCTATGCTCATCCAGGCACAGCATTATGCCGCCCCCCGTTATCCTTTCACCTGTTACGATGTACTCTGCCGTACTCCGCGCCAACACGTCGGCGGCTGTTTGTGGCACTCGTTCGACCACCAACGCGGCTATCATCCCGATCCCTTCTATGGTGGTGTGATGGACGTATTCCGTCAACCCAAATATGCTTATTATATGTTCAAAGCCCAGCGCTCGCCCGAAAAGCAAGACCGTCTTTTCGAAACAGGACCGATGGTGCACATCGCCCATGAAATGACTCCCTTCTCACCCAAAGACGTTACTGTGTACTCCAATTGTGACGAGGTGCGGCTTACTTATAATAAAGGTGGCAAGACATGGACTTACACCAAGCCGGCAACGAAAGAAGGAATGCCCTCACCCGTTATAACATTCAAAGATATATACGACTTCATGATAGACAAAAACATGTCTATGAGAAAGAAGAAACAGGACGAGGTGTTCCTACTGGCCGAAGGCATCATAGACGGAAAAGTAGTTGCCACGCACGAAGTACGACCGGCCCGGCGTCCCGAGAAACTGCTGCTTTGGGTTGACAATGAAAACACCGACTTAAAAGCTGATGGCTCCGACTTTGTAACCGTAGTAGCCGCCATAGCCGATAAAAACGGGAATATCAAACGTCTGAACAACTATTATGTGAAATTCCATGTAGAAGGAGAAGGACGTATTTTGGGCGGAGCGAATATACTGGCCAATCCGGCTCCGGTAAAATGGGGAACAGCCCCCGTACTGATACAATCCACCTTGAAGCCGGGTAAAATCAAAATCACTGCCAGCGTATTGTTCGAAGGCTCGCAAATGCCTGCCAGCGCAGTGTTGGAATTAGAAAGCAAGCCGGCGGCTCATCCTCTCATCTACACCGAAAGTGAAGCTGCGCTGATTTCCATGAACAGCGACTCACCTTTCGGGCAATCAGCCGCCAAATCGGCTTCCGAACTGGAACAGGAACGTCTGCTGAAAGAACGGAATGCACAAAAGCTGAAAAGAAGTGGAAAAACAGCAAGCTGATTTCGGTGAAAAGAAGTAAACCTTTCCATCCGGTGTGGGGGAAGAGGCAGAAAGAGAAAAAAGCAATTCAAAGTCTCTTCTTACTCCATCCCCACAAGGGATGGAACAAAATGAAAAAAACTAAAATACAAATCACCCATGACATATAAGTTAACCGTTACAACCCTGGCACTAACTGCCATAACCTCCACTGTAGCAGCCACTCACGCCAAACCAGACACGGAACATCCCCATATCGTATTGATTTTATGCGATGATATGGGATTCTCTGATTTATCCTGCTACGGAGGAGAAATACATACTCCTAATATAGATTATCTGGCCGAACAAGGCATACGTTTCAGCCAATTTAAAAACACAGGACGAAGCTGCCCCAGTCGTGCCGCCTTACTCACCGGACATTATCAGCACGAAGCGGGAATGGGATGGATGACCGCGGTAGACGAACATCGTCCGGGGTATCGGGGACAGATTTCGGATCACCTGCCCACCCTTGCCGAAGTACTGCGCGACCAAGGCTATGCCACTTACATGAGTGGCAAATGGCATGTTACCTTAGATGCGGCCTTTGAAACCCCCAATGGAAGTTATCCAGTTCAACGGGGATTCGACAAATACTACGGCTGCCTGCATGGAGGGGGAAGCTATTACAAACCAGATCCCGTTTATCATAACCTGCAACGGATTACCGAGTTTCCGGATGATTATTACTATACCACCGCTATCACAGACTCTGCCGTTAGTTTTATCAAACAACATCCCACGCAGACTCCCATGTTCATGTACATAGCACATTACGCACCTCACTTGCCCCTACAAGCCCCCCAAGACAAGATAGATGCTTGCCGTGAGCGCTATAAAGCCGGCTACGATGTTCTACGCCAACAACGTTTCGAACGTCAAAAAGCCTTAGGGCTGATAACGCCGGAAATGGTTCTTCCAGTCTTCCAAAAAAGAATTTCCGGACGGTAAACGACCCGCCTGGACCGAACTTACTCCACAGCAGCAAGAAAAATGGATAACCGATATGGCTACCTATGCCGCCATGATCGAAATCATGGACAGCGGCATAGGAAAAGGTAATACAGACCTTAAAAAGACAAAGGAATGTATGAACATACCCTGTTTCTGTTTATGAGCGACAACGGCTCTACCAGTGAAGGGGGGATTCATCAAACAGCTGATGGCTGATTTAAGCAATACCCCCTATCGCAGTTACAAACAAACAATGGGTATTCCAAGGAGGAACCAGTTCCCCTCTCATCCTTACAGACGGAAGAAGCAAAAGCCAGACAGAAAAAGGCAGTATCTGTCGGGAACCCAGTCATATCATTGATATTTTTCCCACCTGCCTGGATATTGCTTCCGCACATTACCCCGACACGTTTCACAATCAAAAAGTGAAATTGGCCGGAACCAGTCTCCTGCCGGCTATACGAAAACAAAAAATACAGCCGCGCGATCTTTTCTTTGAACATCAGACCTCATGCGCCATCCTGTCTGACGGTTGGAAACTAGTACGTGCCAACGGCAGACAGCCTTGGGAATTGATTCACCTCACCACCGATCCTTTTGAGACACAAGATCTTTCCGAACAATTTCCTTTAAAAGCAAAAGAATTAGAAAACAAATGGACACGATGGGCAGAGCAACAACACGTTTATCCTTTTGAATACCGTCCATGGACAGAACGAATCAATTATTACCAGTCACTATATCCCGATCAAAAAGGCAAAGAAAACTAAAAAGTTTCCATAAAAATCCCTGTTTAAATTCTCATTCATACAATTCCCTTCATTCAAAACAACAAAAAACTATGATTTTCAATGAGAATTTAAACAGGGAGACAATGACCCCCCCTGCCATCTCCTCAAATTTCCCCTTATTCCCCTAATTTATCGAAAAAAAATCAGCTTTCGCCGAATAGATTAGAAAAATCGGCCGAGAACATTTACCTTTGCTGTCTAAAATTAAATAATAAATACCATTCAAGTTTTAATCATAAAACAGCAAAACGAAAACGATGATGAAAAAGACAACAACTATTCTCTGTTTGGGCATCGCTCTATGCATGTTGGGGTGTAGCGATGACGACGATCAAGTTACGACAACCTCCACCGTTCCTTTTTCTCTCACAGCATCTCTGTCTCCCCGTTCTTCAGATGCAGAGGATACAGGCATCCTGCAAGGCAACTGGGACGCCAACAGCCAACTGGCCGTAATAAAGACCGGTTCCAGCGGCGTTCCCAAAAGCATTCTCACAAGAAAAACCGACTCTTCTGACACCTTTACGGGCAATCTTTCGACACTGGTAAAGAATGAGAATGAAATTGCCGTATTTTACCCGGCGGCAGCCATCACCGCGAACAGCAGTGACACCCTGACCCAAACCCTCAACCTGAGCGGACAGGACGGAACACTGGCAGGTATAACAAATTATGATTACTCGTGGGCACAATGTAAAGCCGGCATGAACGAAACCACAGGCTCTTCCGCCTGCGAAATGACCAGCTTGGTCACCATCGGTAAATTCCAGTTCACCGTCAACGGTGGCAGTCCTTTGAACAACATCACAAGAATTACCATAACCGCCACTGCCGGAACCCTCTACTCCAGTGCCGTTATGAAACTAAAAAACGGAGAGTTCAGCAGTACCCAAACAGGAAATATCACTATTAAAAACAAAGCCGGTATTTCCGGAACCACCTACATCTCCTTCTTCCCCTTCCGAAGCACAATTGCATTTCACCCTTGTTACCACCACCGGTGAAGTGTATGAGGCAGCTACTTCGACAACCATCAAATTGGAGAAAGGCAAAGTATACGAAGCGCCGACACTCACTTGCACTCTTTTACCTTCTGCCAAGGTAGGCGATTATTACTATAGCGACGCTACCTTCTCCAGCGAGAGGAATGAGAATAAAACCTGCATCGGTATTGTCTATGCCCTGGATGATGCGGACGGCAATCTCTCGCCCACCCTGTCCACTTCTCCATTCGGACGCATCGTGGCATTAGGCGACAACCAGTCCAGTACCAAATGGATCAGCAAAGCAGAAGATATAGAAGGCATCGAAAACTATACCACCGCCGACGGCACATTGACAAGCGGTGTCCTCCCTTATTATAACGGAACCGCCGATTCTTTCTTCTCCGATAAGGACGAGGAACGCATCAAGGGAGCAACCATTCATGTTGAAACCGGACAACCTGCCACCTGGGTGTCAGAAGGAGCCATCAGCGACTTCAATGGAAAGGCTCACACCGCCTACCTCGGTAAAAAGTTCTTCCAGCTACCCGGCAGGAGGCTACTGCTACCAATACAGTACCAGCGGCAAATCGGCAGGTGAATGGTATTTACCGTCGGCAGGCGAGTTGACTTTGTTGTGGGAACTTCAAAAAGCCGGAATCATTTGCAAAGACAAACAAGATTGTTTCAATGATTTTGCACGCAAAGCGTACTGGTCTTCTTCCGAACACTCGGCAGAATCCGCCTGGCATCTGAATTTTGTAAGTGGTGCGATAGTTGCTAACAGTAAAGCCAGCAACTACGCCACACGCCCTGTCGCACAATTCTAAAGGTCCGATGGAGGCACAGCAGTTCCCATTGGCTATAAATGGTTGACAAATTGATTGTAAAGCCCGGTCCGTTCACCACCAAACGGACCGGGGCTTCTTTTTTTTCATATTTTCCACTCTTCCTTTATCAACCCGGACATTTTCCGATCTTCGCAACACACTAATTCTTATGCCCATGAAAATACGCCCCACCTGTAAATTACAAGCAATCATGAAGAAAGCGGAAAGATTGGCAACAAGCATGGGAACCAGCCTGAAGAGATGTAACGTATCATCGCCCGCAAACTGAACATGCCCGTATAGAAAATGTATGGCATGGTTACTTACTATACGTTCTTTGCCATGATCCCCAAAGGAAAACATCCCATCTCCGTATGCATGGGAACGGTCTGCCGTGTACGTGGTTCCGAAAAACTACCGGAAGAATTTAAACGGATATTGGGAATAGAAGCAGGAGAAACAACTCCCGATGGTAAGTTCTTTCCGGACTGTCTGTGGTGTGTAGGCGCCTATGGATTGCCCCCTGTAATAATGATAGAAAGTCTATGACCGACTGCAACCTGTGGATGTGGAGAAGATTATTGAAGACTTGGAATGAAATGCAATCCTTTTTTCTTATTATTAAAATCTTTCTTTTTAATCATTAAGCGTTTTCTTCCTTTCATGTTCTATCTCCCAAGCTTGCGGAGTTAACTCCAAAGGCTATGGAGATAGAACACATCCTTTCAAAAAAGGCTTACTCTTACGGTCAAAAAGAATTAGCTATTCCTATACTATCACTAAACCCTACAATAAAGTTAAATGAGGAAAAGCCGCATAAACAACGAATAATGCAAAAGTTTGATAAACCGGTGAAAGAATACCACAAGATATCAGAAGAGTTCCCCGCTTTCCATCTGTTTGGAAAGCGGGGAACTCTTCTGCATTAATAAATGCATTCAGTTCAAACAGATTATAAAAAAACAAGTATAAACT
>VOFJ01000421.1_pt1 | contig 88001 bp, 131 predicted proteins | sample 5384081 | NCBI WGS metagenome assembly VOFJ01 (sample SAMN12384729, study PRJNA508395) | human gut metagenome | isolation source: healthy gut I | host: Homo sapiens | reverse complement strand
CGCTCGACAGCATGACCATAAAAGAATACAACCGGCTGAAGGATCTCCAGAAGGAGGCGCGACAAGAGGCAGAAGCCGCAGAGGCCGCCCGCTGCTGGCAGCACGTCGAGACACTCCACTGGGCAGACAACAGTGTCGAGGAAGTCTACAAGGACAAGGACGGAAACATCAAGCACGTCATGACGGTCGGCCCGCACGGCGACGCCTGCTGAAGGAGGCGACACCATGAACAGCAACACGATCCTCACCCTCTCCGACGAGCTCCTCGAAAGGTACCGCAGCTCTATCCCTCGCAAAGCCTTCGAGCGGTTCGTCGAGGACATCACGACGGGGCCGGCCGCGACGGCCGCCCCGAAGTTTGACGCCTCGCTGCTCTGCCGGGCCTCCTTCCCGGCCGAGCTGGAGGACGACGGCGGCCGCTGCATCGTGGAGGTGACGGTCTACCGGCTGAACGCCGTGGCCGTCCACACCTTCCTGCTGGACGGGCCCGAGCCGCTGCTGCGGCACCTCGGGCTCTCCGAGGCTGACACCTACATCACCAAGCACGACATCGACGACATCGCCGCCGGCATCCGCTGGCACTACGAGCGGGGCACCAATGCCCTCGCCGACGACGACACCCTCACGCAGGCCCGGGCCGACATCGAGGCGGCCCGGCAGCAGGCGGCCGAGGCCGGCCTCCCCTTCAGCGAGCGGCTGGTCGAGGGCCCGGAGGACGAGATCAACCCCTACACCTACGACGGCAGCATGACGGTCGCCGACTATGAGGCCGCACAGCGGGCCAGAGACGCCCACGCTGCCCTCGTCGAGGTCGTGGCCGACCACTACCCCAACGCCACCGAGGAGGCCGTCGAGCGCGTCGCAGAGGCCGCCAGCAGCATGAAGCTCAGCCCGGAGGCCGTGCAGCGGATCCTCGACGCCTTCGACAACATCATCGAGGCCATCAACCGCATGATCGAGTGGGCCGCTCAGGCCATCAGGACGCTCGCGGACTTCTTCGGCGAGACGCTCGACAACTTCATACTGCGCCGGGCCCCGCCCAAGTGGCGCCACTACGCCCTCCATGCGAAGCGGGCCCGCGTCCGCAAGAAATACCGCAACCGCATCCGGCGGGCCTTCTTCGCTGCGCTGGCTTCGGAAGGAGGTGGGAGCTCGTGAAGTTCAAGTGCGTCGGCTGCGGGCTTTACTGGAATGTGAGCATATACCAGCAGATCCCCCGCGGCGGCTACATCTGCCCGCATTGTGAGAGCCGGCTGCGCGCCGGCGAGACACTACCCAACCAGCGGCCCGGCCAGAACGACCGGCCGCAGACAACGAAAGGAGCAAAACCATGAAGAAGGCCCTCAAGACTGCCGCCCGCGGCACCGTGTTCCCCTACGCCGGCGAGAAGTGGGTGGTGCTGGAGCACGAGCCCGCCGGCCGCACCCTCTGTCTGCGCCTCGACCTGATCCCGAACAAGCCCTTTGACGAGAACAACTGCAACAACTTCGCCACCTCCAGCAGCAAAGAGTGGATGAACGGCCCCTACCTCGACAACCTGATCGACGCCGTGAAGGGCCCCAACGCCTTCCTCCAGACTGAGCTCGACCTGACGGCCGACGACGGCCTGAAGGACTACGGCACCTGCACCGTCACCATCTTCTCGCTGACCGTTGACCAGTACCGGCGCAACCGCGATGTAATTCCCAACGCTGACGACTGGTGGTGGCTCTCTACCGCGTACAGTACCGCCTCCAATGGGTACGAGCATAGCGCCCGCCTCGTCAGGGGCGATGGCGCGCTGGACTCGTACTACGCCTGCGGCGGCCTCAACGGCCTGCGCCCCGCTTGCTATCTGGACTCCGATCTCCTGATCTCCATGGACGGAGACGAGCAGTACACCGGCATCGGCCCGCAGGAGGCAGCCATCATCGTCGCGGAGCTGGTCGACCAGTTCGGCGGCACCTATGCCACCGAGGGCCAGTTCACGGCAGAGGTCTCGTTCCTGCTCGGGAAGCTGCGAGCCATCCGGGAGAAGGAGGCCGACCATGAGTAACCTCGCAAGCCTGTTCGACCGCTACAAGGCCCTCGTCATCTTCGACACAGAGACCAGCGGCCTCAACCCGGGAGACGACCAGATCATCGAGCTCGCGGCGCTGCGCGTGGAACGCACGCAGGCCGGGGCCCTGCGGATCGCCGGCAAGATGGACACCTTCATCCGGCTGCCGGAGGGCGAGCGGCTCCCCGAGAACATCGTCACCCTCACCGGCATCACCGATCGGCTGCTGGAGACCGAGGGCGTGCAGAGTGGCACGGCCGTCAGCCGCTTCCTCAAGCTGGTCAAGCCCGGCCCTGTCCTGATGGTCGCCCACAATGCGCAGTTTGACGCCTGTTTTCTGCGGGAGCTGCTGCGGGGCTTCAAGCCCGGCCACCTCGACTGGCTGGACAGCCTGACGGTCTACAAAGACCGCCGCCCCTACCCCCCACAAGCTCGCCAATGCGATCCTCGCCTACGAGCTGGAGGACAAGGTGCAGAACAGCCACCGGGCCATCGACGACGTGCTCGCCCTGTTCGAGGTGCTGAAGGCCATGGACGAGGAACGGGACGACCTCGGCAGCTATGTCAACCTGTTCGGCTATAACCCCAAGTACGGCGTCAGCGGCCGCCGGATCACCGGCGTGCGCTATGAGCCGCAGGGCTTCAACAAGAGCATCACGCGCCCCGAGCAGACGCTCCCGGCCCGGATGTCACGGAGGTGAAGAACATGGCCCCGGCCATCACCATCACGAGCGAGGAGCTGCGCGAGCGTGTCGAGGAGCACCTCGGACACTGGATCCCCGACAGCCTGTGGGAACGCTCCGAGCCCTATGCCCGCAGGAAGCTCGACCTCTGCCGGGAGCGCAGCCCGGAGATCGACTACTACAACGACGAGTACCTCGTCCTGCTGACCGCCGACACCGTCAGGGAGACCGCGTTCAGCGACTTCACCCTCGCAGCCTGTGAGGCCCCATCATGGCGGCCCGGGGCCAGTGAAAGGAGAAACCCATGGAAGCAACAAAAGAAAGGGCCGCCCGACGCGACCGGGCGACCCCTGCGAGAACATCCGGCAGCTCGCCAGCGCACGGATCCCGCACCCAAAGTATAACACGCCGCCGGCGCCGTGCCAAGGCCCGGATCCGGCAGGCGGCCGTCCTTCTGACCGCCGCGGTCATGGTCGCCGGCATCGGCGTGGCCGTCTCGACCATCGGGACAGACCGACCGACGGCCGCAGACCTTCCGACACCGACCGCAGAACAACCGGCAGTCGTAATTCAAACACCGGCAGCGAGTACGCAGACGCCGGAGCCGACCGAGGCGCCCGTCCGCTTCTACCTCAGCGCCAGTGAGCGCGACACCGTGGAGCGTGTCGTCATGGCCGAGTCTGGCGGCGAGAGCTTCGAGGGGCAAATGCTGGTCGCTCAGTGCATTCTCAACGCCGCCGAGAAGGAGGGCGTGCAGCCCTCTGAGGCCGTCGTGATTTACAGCTACACCAGCAACCGCCCCGACCCCACGCAGAGCGTCAAGGACGCCGTCGCGGCCGTATTTGACCGCGGCGAGGTCGCTATCGACGCCCCTGTCATGTACTTCTACAACCCGGCGCTCGTGACGAGCACCTGGCACGAGAGCCAGATCTTCGTCGCTGAGGTCGGCGGCCACCGCTTTTTCGCAGAAAGGAGCCCGGCAGCATGATCCAGCCCAACACCGTCATCACCGGCGACAGCCTGACTGTGCTACGCAGCATGGACGACGAGAGCGTCGACATGGTCATCACTGACCCGCCCTACGGTATCGACTACCAAAGCGGCCGAAAAGAAAAGGCCAGCCGTCTCGCAAAAATCGCCAACGACAAGGCCCCGTTTATCTGGTGGATCTATGATGCCGCCAGAGTCGTGAAACGCGGGGGGTACTTTGCTTCGCAAGATGGGATGTGCAGCAGACCTTCATGGACGCCCTGCGGCTCGCCGGCCTGACAGTCAAGTCGGTCATCGTGTGGGACAAAAAGGCGCACGGCATGGGAGACTTGAAAGGATCTTTTGCCCCGCGATATGAGGCCATCATCTTCGCAACCAAGGGACGCTACGAGCTCCCGGGAAAACGGCCGGACGACTTGATCGCCTGCGCCAAGGTCGGAAACCAGAGCCTCACCCACCCCAACGAGAAGCCCGTGGCGCTGCTGGAGCAGCTCATAGAGGCGACCACCACCCCGGACGCCCTGATCCTCGACCCCTTTGCCGGCAGCGGCTCCACGCTCGTCGCTGCCGCCAAAACAGGGCGCCAGTACATCGGGATCGAGATAGATGAACATTACAGCCAACTCGCGGCCACGCGGGCCGCAGAGCACCAGAAAGGAGCAACCGCATGAGCGATAAAACCACCGCGGCCATCGCCGCAGAACAGCAGGCAGAGGCCCCCGAGGCCCCTGCCGAGGCGCTGCCGGCCGTCACCCTCGACGAGCTGGAGCAGGTCGACCTCGGCACCGTGGAGCAGGGCGAGCGCGCCCCCTTCCGCATCACCGACGACCGCTGTGCCGACTGGGCCATCCGCAAGATCGCCGAGGAGCGCAGCGAGTACAACCGTCTGAAGGATCTGGCCGACCAGCAGAAGGCGGCCATCGAGGAGAAGGTCGAAGCCGCCCGCCGGCGCATGGAGAACGGCACCGCCTTCCTGACCTCCTGCCTCGCCGACTTCTTCAACACCGTGCCCCACAAGACCACCAAGACGACCGAGAAATACCGGCTTCTCTCCGGCACCCTGACCCTCAAGAAGGGCACCGTCAAGGCCACGGTCGACGACGCCAAGCTGGTGCCGTGGCTGCGCGAAAACGGCTACGGCGACCTCGTCAAGGTCGAGGAGTCGGCCAAGTGGGGCGAGCTGAAGAAACTGCTCGCCTACACCGGCGAGATCGCCACCATCCAGAGCACCGACGAGATCGTGGAGGGCGTCACGGCCTACGAGACCCTGGCCACCTTCACGGTCGACATCTAAAGGAGGTGCCACATGGCAACTGAGACCAAAAAGCCGGAGGCGGCCGCTGCTGCGGCCCCTCCCATCGAGGCCCGCTGTCTGACGCTCCGGCAGAAGCTCGTGGAAATGCGGAAAGCCTGCCCGGAGATCGTCAAGAAGAAGCACAGCGAAGGCGTCAAATACAAGTACGCCAAGATCTACGACGTGTGGGAGAAAATCACCCCCATCATGAACGAGCTCGGCGTCGACTTCGAGGTCATCGGCGAGAAGGCCACGCGCTACGCCGAGAACGGCGACCCGGTCTACTGGATCACCATGCAGACCAAGACCTACAACGGCGACAAGCTCATGTTCCTCTACGAGGCCGACCTGACGATCCGCTGGATCAACCTCGACAACGACGACGAGACGCTGGAGGCAGTCGTCCACGCCCCTCGGCTGGAACGACGACCCGGCCAAGGCCAAGGGGGCCGCCCACACTTATGCCCTGAAATACTACCTGTTCGAGAAGTTCAGCATCGACCAAGGTGAGGACGACCCCGACAACAGCGACTTCGGCGCGCAGAGTAAAGGCTCCGGGGGCGGCTCTGGCGGCTCCAGACAGGGCCAGCAGCGTCAGGGGCAGGGCTCTGGCCGCCTGTCCGAGGCACAGCTCAGCCGCCTCTACAAGAAGGCAGAGGCCGCCGGCATGACCAAGGAGCGCACCATCGCCCGGATCCTCGAGAAGTACAAGAAGCAGGATCCGGCCACCCCTGACCCGGCAGGAGTACGACGAGATCTGCAACTCCCTCGACGCTGCTGCCGCGCAGCATAACCAGCAAGGAGGACAAGGCTGATGTATAACCACACAGGACTGCAAGGGCGGCTGACGGCCGACCCTGAGCTCAGACACACCCCGAGCGGCGTGGCGATCACCAGCTTCCGGCTCGCCAGCGACACCGGCCGCAAGACCAAGGACGGCCAGAAGATCACCAACTTCATCGACTGCGTCGCGTGGCGTGCGCAGGCCGAGTTCGTCAGCAAGTACCTCACCAAGGGCCGGCTCGTCCTCGTGGAGGGCGAGCTCACCAGCCGCAACTACGAGGACAAGGACGGCAACCACCGCAAGGCCACCGAGATCACCGTCTCCTCTGTCCACTTCTGCGACAGCAAGAAGGACGGGGCAGGCGCCGGCCATCAGGACACCGGCGGCGACTTCGCCGACTACCCGGACAGCTCCGGCGACTTCACCGAGGTGGACGACAATGGGGACTTGCCATTCTGAACGACCGCCGGGCGACCGGCGGCCGACCGAAAACGAGCCAAAGACACGCGACCGCATAGAAGGAGGTGACGACCGTGGCATGGCTTCAAGTGCACCAAACACTCAAAGACCACCGCAAGCTCTTTGACGCAGCCGACGAGCTCGAGATCACCCCGCCGCACATGATGGGGCTGCTCGTGTCCTTCTGGCTGTGGGCCCTCGATAACGCCCCCAAGGGAGACCTCGCCGGCATCACCCCGCGCATGATCGCCCGGGCGGCACAGTGGGACGGAGAGCCCGAAAAGCTGGCCGAGACGCTGATCCGGGCCGGATGGATCGACGAAAACGAGGACGGCACCCTCGAGATCCACGACTGGTACGAGTACGCCGGCAAGCTGATCGACCAACGGCAGGCCGAGAAAGAACGGTCGGCCCGCCGCCGTGCTGCCGCCGCTTCGTCCTCGGACGATACGCAGGACGACCAGACGCCGGACCGCCGGACAACCGCCGGACGCCACGCCAACGACCGGCGGCAAGAGTAGAGTAGACCAGAGTAGAGAAAAGAAAGGGAGAGTAACACCCCCTACCCCCTCAGCCGAGGGGGATGGCGCGGGGAAGAAGTCGCCCATCGAAGTCAGGTTTGACGAGTTCTGGAACGCCTACCCCAAGAAAGTCGGCAAGCAGTACGCCCTCAAGGCGTGGAGGAAGATCAAGCCGACGGCCGAGCTGCATGAGGCCATCATGCAGGCCGTCAACGCTCAGAAGCACTCCGAACAGTGGCGCCGGGATAATGGCCGCTTTATCCCCAACCCGGCCACATGGCTCAACGGCGGCTACTGGGAGAACGGCGAGGAGGTGAGCACAGGTGAAGGCTATCAGCGAGATCCTCAGCGGGATGCAGACGCCGGCCGAGACTGGGGCAAGGGCTTCAAGCCGGCCGACGACGACAGCGACCAGTGACGACGGCGACCGCTGGATCTGGAGCAACGACGAAGGCGCGTCGCCGACCTGCCCGACACCCCCGGCTCCTGTCCCCTGCGAGTTCTGCGGGGCCATGCGCTACCACAAGGGCTTCAAGTTCGGCGACCGCATCATCTGGCCGCCCTACGGGGCCGAGAGGTGCACCTGCCCGCAGGCCGTGAAAGCCTACGAGGAGGAAAAGGCCGCCAAGGCCGCCGAGGAGGAGGCAAACCGCAAGGCCGAGGCCGAGCGCAAAATGCGGGAGCGCATCAACCGCATCATCGGCGAGTCTGGCATGGGCGACCGCTTCCTGCGGCGCACCTTCGACACCTTCCAGATCACCGACGACAACCGGCGCGCAGCCGCAGCGGCCCGCAGGTACGCCGACAGCTTCGACACCCTGCTGCCCCGGCCCGGGGCTCCCGAGCCCGGCCGCAACGGCCTATTCATCGCAGGCCCGCCGGGCACCGGCAAGACACACCTCGCCGCAGCCATCGCCAACCACCTGATCGCGCAGGGCCGGCCGGTCGTCTGCATGACCATGATCGACCTGCTGGAGCGCATCAAGCGCACATTCTCCAAGCGCGACACCGACGAGGGCAGCGTGCTGAAGATCTACAAGACCGTCCCGCTGCTCGTCATCGACGACATAGGCAAGGAGCCGCCGACCGAGTGGGCGATCTCCACGATCTACAACATCATCAACGGCCGCTATGAGGCATACCTGCCGACAATAGTGACCACCAACTACGACACCGAGGCCCTGATCGAGCGCATGACACCCCGGGAGACTCGGGACGACATGACCGCCCGGGCCACCATCGACCGGCTCATGGAAATGTGCAGGGCCATCACCCTCACAGGCCAGAGCTGGCGCAGCAGGTGATCGAGGTCAAGCCCACGACGCTGAAGCAGGCCAACGCCTATGTCGAGGCCGTGCACCGTCACCATGGCAGAGTCGTCGGGCACAAATGGAGCCTCGCAGCCTTCAAGGACGGCCGCCTCTGCGGCGTCGCCATCGTGGGACGCCCAACCGGCCGCCGGCTGGATGACGGCAACACGCTCGAGGTGACGCGCCTCTGCACCGATGGCACGCGGAACGCCTGCTCGGCGCTTTACGCAGCCTGCGCCAGAAGGGCGAGGCGCGAGGGCTACGCCAAAATCATCACCTTCATCCTCCAGAGCGAGCCCGGGACAAGTCTCAGGGCCGCAGGCTGGACGCTGGAGGCCGAGAAGGCCGGAAAGCCAAGGTGGAACAAGCAGAGATACGCAGGAAGGCCGACGCAGCTCTCGCTCTTTCCTGAGAAGCAGCCGCCGGCCGAGTACAAGAAGCGATGGGCCAAAGTGCTCACGCATAAGGAGGACACAACCACATGAAAAAGGTCTACATCTGTTCCCCGTGCCGCGGGGACTACGAGAACAACATCCAGCGGGCCAAGGAGTTCAGCCGGGCCGCCGTGGAGCGCGGCTGCATCCCTGTTACCCCGCACATCTACCTCACGCAGTTCATGGACGACACCGTCCCGGCCGAGCGCGAGCTGGGCCTGAGCATCGGCCGCGAGCTGGTGCTCATGTGTGACGAGCTGTGGGCCTTCGGCCTCGACTGCCCGACCGCCGGCATGGCCGCCGAGATCGAGCTGGCCCGGGAGCGCGGGATCCCCGTGCTCAACGGCTTCAAGGCCATCAGCGAGATCCCCGAGGCCGAGAAGCGGGACGAGGATCCGCAGGACGCCGGCAGCGTCATCATCCGGGTGCCGGCTTTCCGGGCGATGGCCCGCTGCAACGAGCACCTCAACCACGGGCCCATCAGCATCGAGGTGGACGGTCGGATCATCATCGACCTTGCCAAGCGCCTGAAGGAAAACCCGGGCAGCCGGCTCGAGATCGGCGGGTGATCGCCATGGATAACCCGAAGAAGAACGCCGAGGGCTACAATGACCCGACGCCATACGAGGCCGAGAAGCACATCCGGGCGCAGATCCGCGGCAAGCAGGCCCGACTCGCCGGCAGCTACTTCGAGTCGATGATCTCCGGCTCCTGCGACTACTACCGCGACCGGGGGCTCGCTAAGATTGAAAAGACGCCGGAGCCCATGAAACCCCTCGGCCCGAAAAACCGCAAGGGCCAGTTCCTCGCCTGCTACACCAAGCAGGCCCAGCCGGATTACAAGGGCACCCTCAAGGGCGGCAGGGCCGTCGTGTTCGAGGCCAAGCACACCGACGACGACCGCATCGAGTTCAACCGCCTGACCAAGGAACAACGGGACGACCTCGAACACCACCACAAGCTCGGCGCCGTCGCCTTCGTCCTCGTCTCCATGAGCCTGACCGAGTGCTTCCGCGTGCCGTGGGCCGTCTGGAGGGATATGGCCGCCACCTACGGCCGCAAGTACATGACCCGCGACGAGCTGAAGCCCCCTACAAGGTGCCGGTCGTGGCCGGCTTCGTGAAGTTCCTCGACAAGCTGCCGCCGGAGGCCATCACCGTGAAAGACCTGAGCCCCGAGGAGATCGAGCGCCTGAAGCAGATGATCCGAGAGCAGCCGAGCACCATCATCGTCGGGGGAGGTAAAGCCATGAAGGACACCATCGACAGCAGGGCCGTGAAGATCGCGGCAAGAGTCATGCAGGCCGCCGGCCTTTGCCGCTATGACTCCATCGCCAAAGTGCCACCGCGTCTATGTGGAGGAAATCACCTGCGAGAGGTGCATCAGGTCGTGGCTGCTCTCCAAGGCCAAGAAAGAGCTCGAAAAGGAGGAAAAAACAGTGATACCATTCCCGGATAAAAAATACGACATAATCTACGCCGACCCGCCGTGGAGTTATTCAGACAAGGGCTGCAACGGAAACGCAGCCGACCACTACCCCACGATGACGGTCGAGGAAATATGCAAGCTCCCCGTCAATGTTGCGGGGGGTATTGCTTCCGATAACTGTATTTTGTTCATGTGGGCGACCTACCCCATGATGAAGGAGGCCCTCAAAGTGATCGAGGCGTGGGGCTTCACCTATAAGAGCATCGCCTTCCAGTGGGTAAAAACAAAACCGCAGCGGAAACGGCTACTTTTTCGGACTCGGCCGCTGGACAAGGGGGAAACACGGAGCCTTGCCTTCTGGCTGTGAAAGGAAAGCCGAAACGGATAAGTGCAGGAGTCGGTCAGCTCGTTTTCAGCCCGCTGAGGAAGCATAGCCAAAAGCCAGACGAAGTGCGCGACAGGATCGTCGAGCTGATGGGAGACCTGCCCCGGATCGAGCTTTTCGCCAGAGAGACGGCTCCCGGGTGGGACTCGTGGGGGAATGAGGTGCCAGCCTCGAGCACCCGAAACGGAGGAAAACGATGGAACAGCTCACCATATTCGAGGCGATGGAGAAGATGAAACAGCCGCCCCAGCCGGATCCTGCGGATCCGCTCAGCCTGCCGGGCTTCGCCAAGGTGAAGGCGTACCTCGAGGGCAAGGGGCTCCCATGGGAATGGATCATTAAAATACCAGACACCTCGGACAAGTACACCATATACCTGAAGCATGGCCGGCCATTTTACAAAAGCAACTGTCCGCACTACAAGGGGTACTGGGCCGACGGAGTCCATGACGGCGTCGACTGCGCAGCCTGCGACCGGCCGCTGCCGTCCTTGATGTGGGACACCACCTGCAAGGGGGAGTTCACGAGCTGCCCCTTCTACGGAAAGGAGGAAACCGATGGACAAAACGACCCGGGAGACCCGGCGCCACAGCTATGACGCCGTGCTCCCCAAGAGGGAGAAACGCTGCCGGCTGATCCTCGAGACCCTCGGCGCCCGGGAGATGACCGCCAGCGAGATCACCGAGGAGCTCGTCGCAGCCGGCCGGATCCCGTACTTCAACCGCAACTACGTCGCCCCGCGGCTCACAGAGCTGAAGGAGATCGGGATCCTCAAGACGGTCGGCCGCAGGAAGGCCACCCGCTCGGACGCCACCGAGGCCGTGTGGGCCCGGGTGCACACCGCAGCGGCAGACCGGCCCGCAGCCGATCCGGCCGACAATCCCGCCACCGGGCCAGAGCAGATGACGCTCCTCGGCCCCGGGGCCTGACAGGAAGGAGAGAAACAAGATGAACGAAAACCGCGACAGCATCATGCGCATGGCCCGCGGCGCCTTCGAGGAGCGCGTCGACTATGAGATGGACAAGGTGATCCAGAACATCCTCGACCCCAACACGAAGGCCACGGCCAAGCGCAAGATCACCCTCACCATCGAGCTGACGCCGGACGACGAGCGCCGGCAGATCCAAGTCTCGGTGACGGCCAAGAGCACCCTCGCTTCCACCAACCCGGTCGCCACGGCCCTCTATGTCACCTCTGACGGCAACGGCGAGCTCGTCGTCGCCGAGATGGTGCCGCAGGTGCCCGGCCAAATGAACATGGACGGCACGCAGCAGGAGGCCCCGAAGCTCCTGAAGCTCGTCACCCGCGCATAAGCGCATAAATATTCATAAACGAGGAGGACAACACAATGCTCGCAAAAATGATCGACAAAATCGTCAGCCTGAAGGAGACCAAGATCTTCGAGATTGACGGCCAGACCTACACCGACGGCCACCTCACCCGCATCCCGCCGCATGTCGACCGCCCCGACTGCATCAGCGTCAGCGGCCTCGACGGAGTCTGCAAGCTGATCCGCACCGAGCTCGAGAAGGTCGACACGACCATCATGGTGCAGGTCAAGAGCAACGACACCGTCGAGGTGATGACCACCTACCTGAGCGACTTCTCCCGCAACACGCTCTACCGCGCCAAGGCTGACGCCCCGGGCATTTACACCGGCTTCCGCAGCCGCGAGGTCGCTCTGATCGAGCTGCGGAGTCTCTGCATCCCTAACGAGGGCACGGCCTACCTGCTCGACCTGCTGAGTCGCATGACCAACGAGAACAGCGTCAGCACCAACGACAACGGCGTCACGCAGACCGTCGAGGCACGTCAGGGCGTCGCCCTCAACGCGCTCGTCGAGATCAAGCCCCGCGTCATGCTGCGGCCGTTCCGCACTTCCTCGAGGTGGAGCAGCCCGAGAGCGAGTTCCTGCTGCGCGTGGATCCCGACGAGGGGATCGGCTTTTTCGAGGCCGACGGCGGGATCTGGAAGCTCGAGGCCAAGAAGAACATCGCCGACTACTTCAACACCAACCTCGCCGACCTGATCGAGGCCGGAAAGGTCGTCATCATGCAGTAAGGACATCGGCCGGGCGGGCTGCGGCCCGCTCGGCCTTCCAGAAAGGAGCGATCATATGGAACGCATGACGCACGAGAGGTGCAACGGCATCAAGACCGGGTACTGGAGCGCAGCGACCAAGGAGGAGCTCGTGCAGCGCCTCGCCCTCTACGAAAACACCGGCCTCGAGCCATGGGAGATCGGCCCGGCCATCGAGAAGGCTGCGAAGGACGCCGAAACCGCGACCGCGACCAAGATGGCCGAGTGCATCGCCGGCGGCATCAAGGACACGGTCGAAGCGATCCACCGAGATCCTGATGGATTTTTCAAAGGAGGGCGCCAGATGAAAGACTACAAGACCCTCACCCGCGAGAAGGTCGACGTCGAACCCGGGGCCGCCCGCTATATGGGCGAGACCCACATGATGGAGGACTGGAGCGACAAGATGATCGACCTGGTCCTCAACGGGCCGACCCTCAACGGCATCAAGAAGGACGAAGTGCGGGCCATGCTGCGCGAGACCTACACGGCCCTGAAGCAGTACGAGAAGATCGGCCCGATGGCCTCGCCCTTCATCAACGACCCGACGGCCATCGTGGCCCGGGCCTTCTCTGAGCTCTACCCCGGCGTCGAGTACGTCGCGCAGTACGTCCCCGACCTGTGCGACGAGTCGGGCAACAGAGCCTTCGGTCTGACCATCTTCCCCGACGACGGCAGCACGCCCATCGTCTGCATCTCGGCCGAGGCGCCCATCAGCGCCGCCCCTGAGCTGCTGGCGCACGAGCTGGCCCATGTAGCCACGCCCGAGGACAAAGACCACGGCGAGGCATGGCAGACGGCCGAGAAGGCCATCGGCGACAAGTATGACGAGCTGCTCAACTCCATGATCCCCGACGACGATCCGGGCGTACTCGTCCCGCACGAAGTCGGAGACGGCGGGCTGCTGCTCATGCCGACCCGGGCGCATATCCCGGATCCGCAGCGCGACGACTGGAAGCCTGCCACCTGCCCTATCTGTGGGGCCGAGTGCTGGGAGACCGAGATCCACCGGCAGGCGCTCGCTGCCGAGCCCGGACTTCGGGCCGTCTGTACCGACTGCGGCCTGCGTGGCGCCGCCGGCGTCGGACTCGTCGACACCAGCAGCAAAAAGGAGGAAAAAGACCATGAATGAGAACAGAAACAACAGCGGCACCGCGGGCGGGATCGGCTTCTGCGGGCTGCTGACCATCGCCTTCATCATCCTGAAGCTCACCGGCGTCATCTCATGGAGCTGGCTGTGGGTGCTGGCCCCGATCTGGATCCCCACGGCCATCGTCCTCGCCGTGCTGCTGGTCGTCCTGATCGTCGTCCTCGTGAAGGAGGGCGTCAAGCAGACCGAGGAGCGCCAGCGCCGGGAGCTGCGCAGCGAAAACATCGACGAGCAGGCCCGCCGCTACGGTCTCGAGCGCCAGCCCGGGGAGAGCGATCTCGAGCTGAAGAAGCGCATCGCCTTCCTCAAGCAGGCCGAAAGGAGGGACGGGCGCAGATGATGGACGAAAGAGAACGCCGCGACATTATGCTGCGAGCCATTCACCGCTATGGGGAGGCCGCACAAATCGACATGGCCGTCGAGGAGATGGCCGAGCTGACCAAAGCCCTCTGCAAGGTCAAACGGGCGACGCCCGGGGCCACCACCACCGCGGCCATCGCCAACGTGATCGAGGAGATCGCGGGCGTCCAGATCATGCTCGACCAGCTCCGGCTCATATTTGCCCGCAGCACCGACGAGGTCGAGGAGGAAAAACTGCGCCGGCTGCTCGGCCGGCTCAACAGCTACGCAGAGTCCAACCCTTCACAAATGGCTGAACGGACAGTACGAGCCGGGGATCTGGAGCCGCACGGTCGACGCCGGAGCTCAGCCCCGCGAAGGAGGTGCCCCGGATGAATAAGGCAACCTGCCGCGGCTGCGGCGCCCCTATCGTGTGGATCAAAACGCCCGCCGGGAAGGCCATGCCGTGCGACCCGGCGCCGGTCTACTACAAGGCCACGCCGGACGGCAAGGACAAGGTCGTCACCACCCGGGGCGAGGTCGTGAGCTGCGAGATCGTCCCCGGGGCCAACGCCACCGACGCCGGCTACCGGCCACACTGGGCCACCTGCCCGCAGGCCGACCGCTTCAAGAGAGGAGGCCGCCACCATGAATAGAGACAAGGCCCGCGAGCTGCTGGAGAAAGAGCTGCGGATCCGGCCGACCGTGAAGGCGAGCGCGATCTTCACTGGCAAAAACGGGAGCATGGGCTTCCGGACTGGCCGTTTCTACGCCGTCACCATCGTGAAGCGCAAGGGCGAGGTCGTGCTGATCGCGCCGGATGACGGCCTCAAGTGCCCCTACTCGTCCCTCGACACCATGCTGAACAAATGGCACATCCTCCTCGTGATTTTCAACAGGTAAAGGAGGAAACCCATGGCAAAAGACAAACCCCTACCGCAGGCCGGCCCCGAGCTGGCCGAGTACACCACGGCCGCGCAGCCCAAAGCCTACGCCGACGGCGTCCCCGTGTTCTGTGCGCACGACGCCATCGTCCCGCTGAAGGATCTGCGGCCCAACCCCAAAAACCCCAACCAGCACCCGCCGGAGCAGATCAAGCTCCTCGCCTCTATCATCAGGGCGACCGGCTGGCGCGCCCCGATCACCGTCAGCAAGCGCAGCGGCTACATCGTCAAGGGCCACGGCCGCATGATGGCCGCAGAGCTGGGCGACATGAGCGAGGTGCCTGTTGACTATCAGGACTACGCCAGCGAGGCCGAGGAGCTGGCCGATCTGACGGCTGACAACCGCATCGCGGAGCTCGCCACCACTGACAACAAGATGCTCGCCGAGGTTTTCGCCGACATCGACACCGGCGAGATCCCGTTCATGCTCAGCGGCTACACCGAGGACGACTACGGCAACATCGTGACGGCGCTCTCTGAGGCGCTGCACGCTAAGGAGCCGAGCAGCGACCCTGACACAGAGATCCCGGCCCCGGCCGCACCGGTCACACAGTACGGTGACCTCTGGATCCTCGGCCGGCACCGCGTCCTCTGCGGAGATTGCACCCGGCCGGAGGATCGCGCCCTGCTGCTCGACGGCAACAAGCCCGAGATCCTGCTGACCGACCCGCCCTACTGCTCGGGCGGCAGCAAGGAGTCGCAGAAGTCGACCGGCAGCATCGGCACCGAGAGAAAGAACGGCAAGGCCCCGAAGATCGCCAACGACATCCTCAGCACGCGCGGCTACCAAAACCTGATCCGCGGCGCGCTCACCGACATCCCCTGCCTCTACGCCTACATCTTCACCGACTGGCGATGTGGGTATATCTGTTCGACCTCGTCGAGGCGGCCGGCTTCGGCGTCAAGTCGGAGCTCGTATGGGACAAGGGCACGCCGGGCATGGGCGTCGGCTGGCGCTCGCAGCATGAGCTCATTCTGTTCGGCGCCAGGGCTGCCACCCACTTCGACGGCCACAAGGGCTACGGCAACGTCCTGAGCATCTCCCGCTCCGGGAATGAGCTGCACCCAACGCAGAAGCCCGTCGAGCTGCTGGAGAAGCTCGTCGACAACACGGACTTCGCCACGGGCGTCTACGATCCCTTCGGCGGCTCCGGCACCACGCTGGCCGCCTGCGAGGCATACGGGCAGCCCTCCTACATCATGGAGCTGACGCCCGCCTTCACGGACGTGATCGTCAAGAGGTACATCAGAATAACAGGAAAGACAACCGTGCGCTGCGTCCGTCAAGGCCGGGAGCTCTCGCGTGAGGAAATCGCCGGGATCTTCGAGCCTGACGAGGAAGGAGGTGGACAGGAGTGACGCCCTGACCTAAATGAGCGACAAGCCGATCACTCACGACATCAAGGAGCGGCTCGGGAAGTACACCCGCCTGCTCCGTGAAATAGACAACCAGTACGAGCGCCTCGGCCGCATGGAGATCTCCATGGCCGCGCCGCCCGGCCCTGACATGACGGGTATGCCCCGGGGCTCCGGCACACCGACCGACCGCACCGGGATGATGGTGCTGCGGAAGATGGAGCTCGAGGAGCAGATCAAGGAGCGCCTCGCCGAGGAGCGCGAGGAACGCGCCGCCCTCGAGGCGATGATCCGGCAGGTGGAAAACCCTGACGAGCGCGCCGTGCTGCGGCTGCGCTACTTCGACCGGGCAGACTGGGACGGGATCTGCGCCGTCCTGTTCAGTGATCGGCAGGACTACCTCGAGAGGATAGACAGCTACCAGAACAGGACATACAAGGCCCACGGCCGCGCCCTGCTGCGGATGGCCGAGATCCTAAAGGAGACGGAGGCACCGGCAGTAAAGGGAAGTAAAAGGCAGTAAAGGGCAGTAAAATCCATTGAACGGCAGTAGCGCCCTGTGCTACACTGTACCATGTCGAAAGACCGCCGGACACCCGGACAACGCCGGGGAGCCGTCCGACGGACACCCGCCCAACAACCGAACAACGACAGCGAGAAAGCCGTCGGGCAACCACAAGAAGCCCGGCGGCTTTTTTCTTTTCCCCCGAAGGAGGTGACGACCATGGCGGGCGGCAGCATATCCATCCAGATCGAAAACCTGCGGCAGCTCGTCGCAGACGTGCAGGCCATCGAGGCCGGCGGCCGCAAGGCCATCAGCAGCACTGTGAAGGACGTGAAGGCCCGGGCCCCCGGCTGGATAGCGCAGGAGGTCACGGCAGTCTACAACATCAAGAAGGGAGAGATCACGCCGTCCAGCGGAGGCAAGCCGAAGAAGATGGCGGGCAGCATCCGCATCACAGGCGAGACCATCCAGGAGCTCACCCTCGTCTACAAGGGCCGGCTCCTGACCCCTGTGCACTTCGGCATGACACCCAAGGCCCCGCCGTCCGGCAGGAGCTACACCCTGAAGGCGCAGATCCTCAAGGGCAGCAAGAAGGTCATCGGCCGCTACAAGAACACCCGCACCAAGGGTGGGCCATACTCGCAGCGGTCTCACTGGATCCTCATGGGGACAGGCAACACCAAGGCCGACGGCACGAGCTGGATCCCATTCCAGCGCATGAGCAAGACCCGCACCGACATCCAGAAGATGACCACCATCTCGGTGCCGCAGATGATAACCAGCGACCGCACCAACGAGGCCATCATGCTGAGGCTCAACACTGAGACAGCCAAGCGCCTCGACCACCACATGAAGCGGGCCCTCGGCCTGTGACCCACGGGCCACCGCCACGGCCAGCAGGACGCCTGCCAAGGCGGCCGAGCACACCGAGGCAAGCCAACACCCGCGCACAAAAAAGACGCGGCACGCGGCCTCGCAGAGGCCACCACGGCCACTCAGAGCGGCCGAAGGTACTGTGACGCACCCCTAACGCCTGCGGTGCTGGCGAGCCCAAAAAACGCGCAGGCTCCAAAAAGTTTTTCCGGGCCGTTTCGCTTCGCCCGGGGGCCTGCGCCGATCATTTTCCTGACCTCACGAAAATGGTGGGGGCACGGCAGCACGACAGAAAGGAGGGGACGCCATGCCGAACCCAACCAACACCAAGCTCGTCGACAGCAAGACCATCGCGGCCCTGTTCGACATGACGCCCCGCCGAGTGCAGCAGCTCACCAAGGAGGGCATCATCACGGCCACCAAGGAGGGCAACGCCAACCGCTACGACCTGCTGCCGACGATCCAGAGGTACATCCGATACCTGACGGCCAAGGCCAATGGCCGGGAGCCGTCCAAAAAGGACGCCGAGATCGAAGGGCGCCGGCTCGAGGCCGAGGCCGACCTCAAGCGCAGCAAGGCAGACATCGCCGCGCTCCAGCTCAAGGAGCTCGAGGGCACCATGCACCGCAGCGAGGATGTCGAGGCCGTCATGACCGATCTCGTGTATAGCATCAGGTCGATGCTCGTGGCGCTGCCCGGGCGTCTGGCCGTGGATGTCTCCAGCGCGGCCACCGCTGCGGAAGCGTCCGACATCATCCGCGCCGAGGTCTACAAGATCCTCGAGGAGCTGGCCGGCTATAAATACGATCCCGAGGTGTACGCCCGGCGAGTAAGGGATCGGGAAGGCTGGGGCGAACAGCTCGCCGATGACGCGGACGACTAAAAAAGCCGCCGCGAAGCTCAATACCGCCATCGCCGGAGCGGTCAAACGCTTCGCCCCGCCTGAGAGTCTGACCGTGGACGAGTGGGCCGACAAGCACCGCCGCCTCTCCCCGGAAAGCTCAGCCGAGGCCGGCCCGTGGCGCACCAAGCGCACCCCGTACCTCGAGGAGCCCATGCGGGCCTTTACGGATCCGAAGGTGCACAAAATAGTCATGGTGGCCGCTTCTCAGGTCGGCAAGTCCGAGCTCGAGCTCAACATCATCGGCTACATAATCGACCAAGACCCCGGCAGCATCCTCTACGTCCACCCGACCATCGACGACGCCCGGAAGTTCAGCCGCCTCCGCGTGGCCCCCATGATCCGCGACAGCAAGCCCCTGAAGGCGAAGGTGCACGACGTCAAGGCCAAGGACAGCGGCAACACGATCCTCCAGAAGTCTTTCCCGGGCGGTATGCTCACCCTGACCGGCTCCAACAGCGCCTCAGCTCTGGCCTCCACGCCCGCACGCTACATCATCGGCGACGAGCGCGACCGCTGGGCGACCAGCGCCGGCACCGAGGGCGACCCGTGGGCGCTGGCTGAAGCACGTCAGGCCACATTCTTACAACGCCAAGGCGGTCGAGGTCTCGACCCCGACCATCAAGGGTAACAGCAACATCGAGACGAGTTTTTACCAAGGCACGCAGGAACGCTGGTGCCACCGCTGCCCCGAGTGCGGGGAATACAGCGAGATCGTGTTCGACGCCATCCACTTCGAGCCCGAGGCCAAGCGCGTGCGCGGCAAAAAGGTCTGGAGCCTCAAGAGCGGCGTCTCGTGGAGCTGCCCGGCCTGCGGCTGCCTGATCCCCGAGGACATCATGCGAAAGCAGCCGGCCAAGTGGATCGCCGACAACCCGGACGCCTACAAGAAGGGCGTCCGTTCTTTTTGGCTCAATGCCTTCTCGAGCCCGTGGACTCCGTGGGAGAAGATCGTCCTCAAGTTCCTCGACGCCAAGGATGACCCGCAGCGCCTCAAGGTCGTCTACAACACCCTGCTCGGCCAACTGTGGGAAGATCGCGGCGACCTCGAGGACGAGGACACCATGCTTGCCCGCCGTGAGGACTACGGCACCCGCCCGGACGGCACCCCTGTGGAGCTGCCCGATGGCGTGCTCGTGCTGACCTGCGGCGTCGATACTCAGGACAACCGCCTCGAATATGAGGTAGTCGGCCACGGGAAGTACGGCGAGACGTGGGGCATCGTCAAGGGCTACATCATGGGCCGACCAGACACCCCGGAGGTATGGCAACGGCTCGACGACGTGGTCGACCACGTCTACAAGTTCAAAAACGGCCGCGGTCTGAAGATCTCCATCACCTGCGTCGACTCCGGCGGCCACTTCACCCAAGAGGTCTATGAGGCGTGCCGGGCCCGCGTCGGCAAGCGCGTCTTTGCCATCAAGGGCAAGGGCGGCGACGGCATCCCCTTCGTCTCGCCCCCGAGCAAGGTGCCGATCCGCGACAACAAGCGGATCACCTGCTGGCTCTACACCATCGGCGTCGACGCCGGCAAGGCGACGATCATGGCTAATCTGAAGGTGCAGGAGCCCGGGCCAAATACTGCCATTTCAACCGGCACCCCGACGCCGGTTATGACCTCAATTTCTTCAACGGGCTCCTCTCCGAGAAGCTGGTGCTCACGCACACGCGCCGCGGCGACCGCTGGGCGTGGGAGAAGCTGCCCGGGCACAACCGCAACGAGGCCCTCGACTGCCGCGACTACGCCAACGCCGGCCTCAAGATCATCAACCCCGACATGGACGCCATCGAGCGCCGCCTGCGCGGCCTCGAGGAGCAGCCAAAACCGGCGCCGCAGCGACGGGCGCGCACCAAGCGCAGCAGCTCCAGCGCCTTCGACGACTGGTAAGGAGGACACGACCACATGAAAACGCGCAAGACCATCGAGATCGAGCTCACCGGCAAGCGGGAGCGGCTGGAGCTCTACCTGAAGCGAGAGGCCGAGATGCTGGACGGAGGCGTCCAGAGCTACGGCATCGGCTCGCGCAATCTGGCCCGCTACAACACCGACCTCGGATCCATCCGGGCCGCCATCAAACAGCTCGAGGCAGACATCGAAGCCCTCGAGGCCCTACTCAACGGGCAGCGCCCCCGCAAAGCCGTGGGCGTCGTCCCCCGAGACTGGTGAAAGAAGCCCCGAAAGGGGCTTTTTTCATAGGCCGACGCCGGGAGTTTTCGCTCCTTTTCTCCCGACTCGGCCATCTTCACCATGAAGGAGGTGAGCACCATCAGCAAAAGAAAGCAGAAGCCGCCCACAGAACAGGCGGCAGCAGCCGCGCCCTGTGAATAAGGGCTACGGCGACGCCGGCGCGAGCTGGCACAAGAAGGCGACCAAGGGCTTCAGAGCTATGAGCGGCAGCCCGAAGGAGGACATCGACGCCAACAACTACACCCTGCGGCAGCGTGCCCGGATGCTTACATGGCGGCCCCGATCGCCACCTCTGCCATCCGCACCAACCGCACCAACGTCGTCGGCATCGGCCTCCAGCTCAAGAGTCGGATCGACCGCGAGGCGCTCGGCATGACGCAGGAGGCCGCTGACGCATGGCAGGCTCAGGCCGAGCGTGAGTTCGCTCTCTGGTCTGAGAACAAAAGGGCGTGCGACGCCACCGGCGTCAACAACTTCGCAGCCATGCAGCAGCTCGCACTCTCCTCGTGGCTGGTCAGCGGCGATGTGTTCGCCGTCGTGAAGCAGTACGAGCCGACGCCGCTCACGCCCTACTCGCTGCGCCTGCACCTGATCGAGGCCGACCGAGTCGCCACCCCGACTTCCGGCATCATCACCCCGATGCTGCTGACCACCGGCAAGGCGGCCAACGGCAACACCATCTACGACGGCGTCGAGGTGAACGACGACGGACAGATCGAGGCGTACCACATCCGCAGCACCTACCCCTTCGAGCTGGGCGCGGCGTCGACCAAGTGGGCCCGCGTGGAGGCATACGGCCGACGCACAGGGCTCCCGAACATCCTGCACGTCATGGAGAGCGAGCGCCCGGATCAATACCGCGGCGTCAGCTATCTCGCGCAGGTCATCGAGCCCCTGCTCCAGCTTCGCCGCTACACCGAGAGCGAGCTGACTGCGGCGGTCGTCGAGTCGTTTTTCACGGCCTTCATCAAGACCGAGGCGGGCGCCGGCGACAACCCGTTCAACGAGGTCGGGAGCAGCCTGCCGGAGGTGAGCCGAGATCCTAATGAGTACGAGATGGGCCCCGGCCAGATCAACATCATGGAGCCCGGCGAGGACGTGACCTTTGCAGACCCCAAGCGGCCGGCCAGTGGCTTCAACACCTTCCTGCGCGCCATCTGTGAACAGGTGGGCGCCGCGCTCGAGATCCCGGCCGACCTTCTCCTCAAGAGCTTCAACAGCTCGTACAGCGCCAGCCGCGCCGCCCTGCTGGAGGCGTGGAAGGCGTTCCGCATGAGGCGCAAGTGGTTTGTCGATGACTTCTGCACCCGGTATATGAGATCTGGCTCTCTGAGGCCGTCGCCCGCGGCCGCATCAGCGCCCCGGGCTTCTTCGCAGATCCGGCGATCCGCGCCGCATACCTCGGCGCCGAGTGGATCGGCCCCTCTCAGGGGCAGCTCGACCCGACGAAGGAGATCACAGCCGAGATCCTCGCCATCGGCGAAGGCATCACGACCAGAGAACAGGCCACCATCCGACTCAACGGCGGCCAGTGGGACGCCAACGTCGACCAGCTCGCTCGGGAAAATGAGAAACTGCGGGCGGCTCAGGGAGACACCGGCAGCACCGGCGACTCCGGCGGCACCTCAGTGGCCGGCACATCCCTCTCGGCTGCCGTGCGGGCTGCCATCGTCGCCGAGGTGGAAAAGACCATCAAGGAAGGAGACAAGGACAAGCATGAAAACGAGTAACACCCCGCGCCTGTGCGCCGGGCCGCAGGTCGTCCAGCAGACGCCGACGAAGTTCTGGAACGTCGCCAGCACCGGCGACGACGAGGGCGAGATCACCCTCTACGGCGACGTCGTGAGCCGTCAGCCTGTGGACTGGTGGACGGGCGAGCCCGAGCCCGGCCTCTACATCGCGCCCGAGAGCTTCATGGAGGATCTCGCGGCCGTCAAGGGCAAGAGCAACATCACCATCAAGATCAACAGCACCGGCGGCGACCTCTACACCGGCATCGCCATCCACAACGCCATCAAGGGCCTGAGCGGCCACAAGGTCGTCATTGTGGAGGGCATCGCTGCCAGCGCGGCCAGCGTCATCGCCTGCGCCGGCGACGAGGTGCAGGTCTACCCTGGCAGCATGGTCATGATCCACGGCGTCGCGGGCCTGCTGATGGACTACTACACCCTCGCAGACCTGAAGAAGCTCCAGAAGGACTTCGACGCCAGCGAGCGGGCCATCGCGGAGATCTACCACGCCAAGACCGGCATCGAGGTCGAGCAGCTCCGCAGCATGATGACCCGCGAGACGTGGATGGTCGGGCAGGAAGCCATCGACAACGGCTTCGCCGACACCCTGCTCGAGGGCGACGGCCCCGATGTCAGCGTGAGCGCCGACAAGCAGGTGCTCCTCGTGGCCGGCATCCGGCACAACATCAAGGGGCTGCACAATGTCCCGAGCACGATCCGCATCAACAGCATCCACGCCGCCCCTGCGGCTGGAAATAAGCCGACCGGGAACGGCGGCGAAAACAGAAAGGAAGATGAGCCCATGACTCTCGAGGAAATGAGAGCACAGCACCCCGACCTCGTCGCTCAGATCGAGCAGCAGGCCGCCGCAAATGCCATCACGCAGGAGCGCGCCCGCATCGAGGCCATCGACAGCATCGCCGCAAGTGTGGGCGACGCGCAGCTCGTCAGGGACGCCAAGTACGGCGAGAACACCTGCACCGCTGAGCAGCTCGCGCTCAAGGCTATGCAGAAGCAGGCGGCCCTCGGCGCCAAGCACCTGAAGGACGCCGCCGCCGACAATGCTGACTCCGGCGCGGCCGGCGTCGGCGCCGCCCCCAACGGCGGCGAGGAAGGCAGCGAAAACGACGACAAGGCAAAGGTGGACGCCATCGTCGGCCTCTACAACTCCACCAAGTCTCAGAACGGAGGTAAGAAGTAATGAGCAAGAGACTGGACGAAAACCTCGGCAGCGTCGGCTATGACGGCCTGATCGTTGCCAACGAGCCCGTCGCTGACGTGTTCACCGTGACCATCCGCAAGGAGACCAGCGAAAAGGCCACCTTCAAGCGCGGCACCGTGCTGGCCCTCTCCAGCGGCACCGGCGACGACGGCAAGATGGTCGCCCTCGGCACCACCGCCGGCTCCAACGAGACCCTGACCGCCAACGCCATCCTCTGCGACGACACCGAGATCGGCACCGCCGCCGATGTGGAGGCCACCGCCTACCGCACCGGGCACTTCGCCCGCAACAAGCTGATCTTCAGCGGCGAGTATACCCTGAAGCCCGCCGACGAGGAAGCTCTGCGCGCTGCCGGCATCCTGCTGAGCGACGCGCTGGACTACTAAGAGAAGGAGGACAAGACCATGCCTTTTAACTTCTACGACACCCACACGCTGCTCATGGCCGTGCAGCAGCTCACTCCTGCTGCGACCTTCCTGCGCGACCGCTACTTCCCCGACCAACGACGCGAGCGACATCTTCGCCACCGACGACGTGCTCGTCGAGTTCCGTGACGGCAGCAAGAAGCTGGCGCCCTTCGTGGCCCCTCGCAAGGGCGGCGTCACCGTCCTGCGCAAGGGCTACACCATGGAGCGGTACACCCCGCCCTTCGTGGCTCCCCGCCGCACTCTGACCCTCGACGAGCTGCGCAAGCGTGGCTTCGGCGAGGCCCTGTACTCTCAGCTCACCCCTGAACAGCGCCAGCAGGTGCTCATCCTGCGCGACGCTGACGAGCTGGGCGAGCTCATCACCAACCGCGAAGAAGCAATGGCCGCCGAGACCATGCTGACCAACGGCTGCGTGATGAAGCACATCGCCGACGACGTCGACAAGGCCGACGAGATGGAGATCCGTTTCTACTCCGAGGCCAGCAACCCCGCGACCTACACCCCGACTACCAAGTGGGACGCAGAGGGCGCCAAGATCCGCGCCGACCTCGGCGCGATGGCCCGTATGCTGACCAGACGCGGCCTGCGTGCTGCTGACCTCGTGTGCTCCCCGGACGTGGCCGACGCCATCGTCGAGGATCCCGACATCAAGGAAATGCTCGACAACCGCCGCTACGAGCTGGGCTCTGTGGCCCCCGAGGAGCTGGCGCCGGGCGCTGCCATCATGGCCCGCCTGAATATCAACGGCCGCATCATCAGCGTGATCTCCTACGACGAGACCTATACCGATGACGACGGCAACGACCAGCTCTACATCCCGAGCGGCAAGTGCATCCTCACCGCCCCCGCTGCGGGCCGCACCTGCTACGGCGCCGTCTCTCAGGTCGAGCAGAGCGACGGCGAGTTCCACACCTACGCCGGCCGCCGCGTGCCGAAGTATGTGAGCAGCGCCGAAGGCAACAGCCGCACGCTGACCATCTCCAGCCGCCCGCTGATGATCCCCAACAACAAAAACCCGTGGATCGTCGCCGATGTCCTGACCTCGGACTAAGCCGGCAGAAAGGAGCACGAACATGATCCAGATCATCAAGGGCACCTTCGGCTACTATAACGGCCGCAAGGTGATCCCCATCACTGAAGCAGACGGCCCTCAGAAGTTCGACGACGAGCTGGAGGCCCGTCTGGTGAAGGAAGGCGTCGCCAAGTACGTCGACGAGCAGCCCGTGGCCCCTGCCCCGGCCGCAAAGCCGGAGCAAGAGCCCGAGACTGCACCCGAGACCGACGACGCGCCCGCCGCTCCTGAGTACAACGAGGACATGAAGCTCGACGAGCTGAAGGAAGTGGCCACGCGCTATGGCGTGGACGCCTCTGCTATGCGCAAGAAGGCCGACGTCATCGCTGCCATCGAGAAGGCGAAGGCGGCGGCCAACGAGGTCGACGACGACCAGACCGGCGACAATGAGGAGCCCCCTCAGATCGGCGCCGCCGATCCCGTCTAATGGCCTTCGACTTCAAGAAGATGGTCGCTGACGACCGCCGCCTCGTGTTCCTCAACCTCGCCGAGTTCGGCGAGGAGCACAAGGTCGACGGAAAGACCATCACCGTCGTGCTGGATGACAACGCCCTGAAAGAACGCCAAGGGGGGCAAGAGCTGGGCGTGGCAGAGTCGTCCCTCATGCTGTATGCAGCAGTCGAGGATCTGCCCGCTGGCGCCCGGCGGGCGAAGGGCTCAACGTCGACGGCCGCGAGTACATCGTCAACGACTGGAGCGAGGACATGGGGATCGCCACCGTGGCCCTCGGCCAGACCGTGACCATGTAAAGGAGGTGCCGCCGTGTCCATAGTCAATAGCATCGAGATCGTCCGGGAGTGGCTGGACTCCACCGTCTGCCCGATGGTGCAGCTCAAGCTCCCCGACGACAGCGCGACCGACGCCTCCTACCCCTACAAGCTGGTCAACCCGACCGCGTTCTCGCTTTTCGTCCCGTCGAAGGACAGATTGCCCCCGAAGGTGCCGGCCCCCATCCCCTCGGTCTGCGTGCAGATCGTGGAGGGCACCGACAGCCTGACCATGAGCTCGAGGAGCATCAAGATCCGGCTCTGCTTCTCTGCGTGGGATCCCGGCTACCACGGGCGCGACATCTTCAAACCGAAAAACGACGGCAGCGGCGCATACGTCCAGTGGCAAAACGAGGAGGCCACGGCCTTCTTCGAGAAAAACGGCGAGGGCTGGCGCGACGCATGGAATTTTGTGGACACGGCCCTCCGCATGATCGAGAACGCCGAGTACATCGGCCCGCTGCGCGTCATGAAGGAGGAGGGCATCACCTTCGGCCCTGTCTCGGAGCAAGACGCCGTCCCCGACTTCTACCCGTACTGGTTCGCGTGGGTGGAGTTCGCCGTCGAGGAGATCCTGACACGCACGCCGAAGGACTACCAACACCTGCTTTAAGGGCAGCCGACCGGCTGCTCTAATTTTATGCAAAGGAGGAAAAGCAGATGGCAAACGAATACCTCTACGGCGCATACGGCCACATCGGCGAGACTGTGGCACAGAGCGCCGTGCAGGCGGGCACCACGCCGGTCTACATCGGCACGGCGCCTGTCAACCTCGTGCGCGGCTTCGCAGACGCCGGCGTCATCAATGAGCCCATCAAGCTCAGCAACATGATCGACGCGCAGCGCAAGCTCGGCTATGCGGCCGACTGGGGCACCTTTACGCTCTGCGAGGTCATGAACGCGCACTTCAACAACACCCTCGGGAACATCGGCCCCATCTACGTCATCAACGTCCTCGACCCGTCTGCGGGCAAGCACCGCAAGGCGACCGAGACCACCCAGCAGCTCTCTTTCACGGGCGGCCGGGCCGAGTTTGCGAGCTCCACCATCATCCTCGACACCCTGACCATCGCAAAGAATGACAGCGGCAACTACGTCGAGGGCACCGACTACGCTGTGGACTATAACTTCACCAAGGGCACCGTCATCATCACCAGCCTGATCGCGGACTCCCCGCTCACCGGCACCCTGACGGCCAGCTTCTACGAGGTGGACGACAGCGCCATCGAGGACGACGACATCATCGGCGGCGTGACGGCCGGCGGCGAGTACAGCGGCCTGAGCGCGATCGCGCTGCTCTATCCCGAGCAGTTCGCGGTCTGCAATCTGATCGCGGCCCCCGGCTGGAGCCACAGCCCTGCCGTCTACAACGCCATGCTGACGGCCTGCCAGAAGATCAACGGCCACTGGGACGCCTTCGTCGTGGCCGACCTGCCCCTCGTGGACAGCACCGCGCAGGCGGTCGACACGATCACCAAGGCGATCGCATGGAAGAAGGCCAACGCCTTCACCGGCGAGCGTTCTAAGGTCTACTGGCCGCAGGCTGTGGACAACCTCGGCAACGTGTTCCACCTGAGCACGCTGGCCGTGGTCGAGCTCATGCGCGCCGACTTCAGCCACAACAGCGTGCCGATGGAGACCTGCGGCAACAAGGCGATCCCCATCATCAAGCAGTATTTCGGCGCCAACGCGAAAAACCGCGGCTTCGACCAGCAGAGCGGCAAGGAGCTGACGCAGAACGGCATCAGCACCGCCGTGGCATGGGGCGGCGAGTGGGTACTGTGGGGCGACCATACGGCTGCCTACACCTACGGCGCAGACGTGGATCCCCGCGCGATCTTCGACGTCTCCATGCGGATGCTCATGCACATCACCAACGACTTCCAGCGCGAGTGGAGCCCGGAGATCGACGAGCCCATGACCCGCGCGCTGAAGGATCGCATCATCAACCGCGAGCAGGAGAAGCTCGACGGCTATGTCAGCATGGGCGCGCTGCTGGGCGAGCCGCAGATCGTGTTCCTCGAGAGCGAGAACAGCACCACCGACATCATGAACGGCGACTTCCGCTGGGACATCGCCGTCACCCCGACCCCGCCCCTCAAGTCTGCGAGCGTGTACGTCGCCTACACCGACGCGGGCTTCTCTGTCTACTACGAAGGAGGTGACGAGTAATGGCAAATCTGTGGCTTGACCTGAAGGGCCCCATCCTCGCCGACACCGTGTACATCAACGGCGTCCTCGTCGCCAAGGACGTGACCATCACCCTGCCGGCCGTCACCCATGTGACCGCCGATTATAAGGCGATGGGCACCTACACCGCACCCATGACCGGCCAGATCGAAGGCATGGAGGCCGCCATCACCAAGATCGGCATCGACAAGGGGCTGCGCTCCATGGTGCAGCTCGAGAGCAAGACGCTGGAGGTCAGATGGGCGCAGGATGTCAAGTACGCCGACGGCTCCACCAAGACCGAAGGCTGCAAGGCGTTCATGCGCTGCGTCCCGAAGCTGATCCCGGGCCTGTCCGTGGATCCGGGCAACCCTTCGGAGAACGAGGTCACGCTGGCCGTGAGCCGCTATCAGGTTTTCGTCGCCGGCGAGGAGTTCTGCCTGATCGACCAGCTCAACACCATCATGCGCATCGGCGGCGTGGACTACGTCAAAGACCTGCGCAGCGTGCTGTAACAACAGATGGGCGCCGCCCGAGGTGGGCGGCGTCCCTCTTTTTATCAACGAAAGGAGACAACGACCATGGAAAAGCTGACACTCAGCAACCCCATCACCATCAACGGCAAGAAGGTCAAGACCCTGACCTATGACACCGGCGCGATCACCGTGGGAATGTTCGCCGAGGCCGAGGCGCTGAAGCTGCGCGCCACCACCCACAAGGCCGGCGGCAGCGCCGGCGCCACCGAGCTCGACTACTCCATGCACGCCTATCTCGCTATGATGGCGATCACCGCCGTCAACCCCGACATCGACATCGCCGACCTCGAGCGCATCAGCGGGCCCGACGTCATGGAGCTTATGAGGATCGGCCGAAATTTTACTACGGCGAGGTCGGCGGCACAATCCGAGGAAAGCGGCTCGGAGAGCTCGTCCGAGACTACTCTCGAGCCTTCCACACCTCAGTCGGCGAGCTCCGACGGGAACGCCTGACCGACTTCCTGCTCGAATACTACGAAGCGGCCGAGGAGGCGAAAAAGCAGCGGGCCAAGATCCCGAAGCCGAGGATCCCCCACATCCGGCCGCATAGGAGGAGGTGACGCCAGTGGCCAAAAATAAAATGCTGCAAGCCGTCGTGAGTCTCGCCGGCACCATTGACCCGTCACTCGGCAAGGCGCTGGACGATGTCACCGGCAAGCTGGAAAACGTCAACTGGAAGGCCGTGGCCGTCGGCGGCGCTGTGGGCGGCATCGCAGTCGCAACAGGCAAGGCGGTCGTGGAGGCCGGGAAGTATCTGGCCGACCTCGGCAACGAGTACAACACGGCCATCAATCAGCTCTCGGCAGCAACCGGGGCGACCGGCGACGAGCTGGACGCGCTCGGTGAAAGCGTCAAGAACATCTACGCCCAAGGGCTCGGCGATGACTTCGCCGACGTGGCCGACGGTCTGGCTGCAACGCAGCAGGCCAGCGACCTGACCGGCGAAGCTCTGGAGCGGGCAACCGCCGCCGGCTTCAACCTGCGGGACGTGTTCGACTACGATGTCAGCGAGAGCGCCCGGGCAGCGTCGGCCCTGATGAAAAACTTCGGCATCGACGCCGAGGAAGCATACGGCCTGATCGCCGTGGGCGCGCAGAACGGCGCAGACAAAAACGGCGACCTGCTCGACACCCTGAACGAGTACTGCCCGCAGTTTGCGGCCCTCGGCCTCAGCGCCGACCAGTTCATCGGCACCCTCGTGGAGGGCGCTGACGCCGGCCTGTTCTCCATCGACAAGGTCGGCGACGCCGTCAAGGAGTTCAACATCAGAGCGAAGGACGGCAGCGACACAAGCCGGGAAGCCTTCGAGAGCCTCGGCCTCAACGCCGACAAAATGTTCGCAGCCTTCTCCGCAGGTGGAGACACCGCGGAGGCCGCGTTCTTCGACACCGTCGAGGCCCTCAACAGCATGGACGACCCCCTCGCCCGAAACGCGGCCGGCGTGGCCCTGTTCGGCACACAGTTCGAGGATCTGGAGGCCGGCGTGCTGCCGGTGCTGGCGAGCATCGAGACCGCAGCCTACGACGGCGCGGCCGCGCTCCAGCAGATCAACGACGTCAAGTACAACGACCTCGGCTCTGCCTTCGAGGCGGTCAAGAGGTCGGCCGAGGTCTCGCTGCTGCCGATGGCGTCCATGATCGCCAACACCCTGACGGCTCTGGCACCGATCCTGCGGGAGACCTTCGAGGCCATCGCCCCCGTCATCACGGAAACGCTCAACGCTTGTATGCCGTTTGTGCAGCAGTTCCTCATGGGAATGGGGCAGGCCCTCCAGACCGTGCTCCCCATGGTCTCGCAACTGGCCGCCGGGCTGCTTCCGCTGCTCTCGCAGCTGATCTCGGCCTTCCTGCCGCCGCTCCTCGAGCTGGCGCAGCAGCTACTCCCGCCGCTGATGCAGATCGTGCAGGCCATCCTCCCGCCCATCGTGAGCATCCTGACCTCGATCCTGCCAATGCTGACGCAGATCATCTCGACGATCCTGCCCGTCCTGACCAGCCTGATCTCGGCCCTGCTGCCTGTCATCACCCCGCTGCTCGAGGTCGCGCTCCAGATCGTCAACAGCGTCATCATGCCCCTCGTGCCCCCTCTCATGCAAATCGTCGAGGCGCTGCTGCCCGTCCTGACCAGCCTGATCTCGGCCCTGCTGCCTGTCATCACCCCGCTGCTCGAGGTCGCGCTCCAGATCGTCAACAGCGTCATCATGCCCCTCGTGCCCCCTCTCATGCAAATCGTCGAGGCGCTGCTGCCGCCCCTGATGTCGCTGCTCAATGCCATCATGCCGATCCTGAGCCCCCTGCTGGGGCTGCTTCAGCCCATCGCGTCGGTGCTCGGCACCATCGCCAGCGTCATCGGCAAGATCGTGAGCTTCGGCGCGGGCGTCATCAACAGCATCGCCGGCCTGTTCGGCGGCGGCGGGGGCGGCGGGGCTTCCGGCTTCGCAACCGGCGGCTTCACGAGTGGCCCGTCCATCGCGGGCGAGGATCCGCGCTATCCGACCGAGGCGGTCATCAGCTTCAACCCTGCATATAGGGCGCAAAACCTGTCCTACTGGGCCCGCGCCGGCGAAATGCTCGGCGCTATGGACGAGGGCAGCTATGAGCCTATCAGCTCCGGCTCGGGCACGTCCGTGGTCTATGACCTGAGCGGCCTGTCCTTCAGCCCCACGATCAAGGTCGACGGCAACACCGACGAGGACGCCCTGATCCGAAAGCTGCGGGATCTGGAGCCGGAGTTCATCGACTTCATCCTCGAAGCACTCGCAAGAAGGGAGGGCGGCGCCTATGTCACAGCAGACAGTCGGCTTTATTGATTATGTGGCGCAGGGCGGCGACACCTTCGACAGCATCGCGCTCGTCGCCTATAACGAGGAACGCATGGCGAGCACCATCATCGAGGCCAACCCCGACCTCAGCGACGTGCTGATCTTCGAGGGCGGCGAGGCTGTGCGGATCCCGATCGTCGAGACTGTGGAGACGCCGGAGACCCTGCCGCCGTGGAGGAGGTGACCCCGTGAAAATCATATACGAGGGCGTCGACATCTACCCGGACGTCAGCGTCCACCGCTGCTATCACGATATGTACGCCGAAAAGCAGAGCGACGAGCTGCTGCTCAAGCTCAACGACACCCGCGAGCTGTGGGACTCGTGGAACCCCAAGAAGGGCGACACCATCGCCATCGAGGACGGCGCTGCCAAGACGGGCAAAATGTTCGTCGAGAGCGTCGTCCCCGAGTCCGGCATCATCACCCTGCGGGCCTACTCGGCCCCGCAATCCACCAAGGACAAGAGGAGCAAGTCGTGGGAAAAGGTCAAGTTCCTGCAACTGATCCAAGAGATCGCCGGCCGGCACGGCCTCACGGTCGAGACCTACGGCATCACCGACCAGACCTACGACTACGTCGAGCAGAACAACCTCCCCGACTTCGCTTTTCTTCAGGCACGCTGCACCCTCGAGGGCGCGGCTTTTCTTAGTCTATGACGGCAAGCTGGTCGTCTACGACGAGGCATACATGGAAAGCCAGCAGCCCGTCGACACCATCACCATCACCCCGGCCAATGACTTCGAGTACCGCGACGAGGGCACCAACGCCTACGGCTCGGCCGAAGCCGTCAACGGCGGCCTGACCGGCACCTTCGCAGCCCCGAACGGCGGCGACAAGGTGCTGCGCAAGATCCTCCCCTTCCGCATGACCGACCAGAGCGAGGCCGACCGCTTCGCCAAGGGCCTCCTCCGGGACGCCAACAAAGAGGCGACCGTCGCAACGCTCTGGACGGGGACGCTGCTGCGAGACTATGCGGCGGGCTCTGTGGTCACGCTGGCGACCGAGGGCGTTAAGTCGTGGGATGGCACGGCCTTCATCAGCCGGATCCGGCACGACTACGTCAAGACGCGGAGCAAGCTCTATCTGCGCAAGCCTCTGGAGGGATATTGACCATGCCAAACAGCAACACCCAAATGATCCAAAAGGGCAAGATCTCCAGCGTGGAGGGAAAGGCCGACAGAAACGGCGACAAGACCACGGCCAGGGTGCTCCCGAGCACCGCCGACAGCATGGTCACACGGCCGCTGACGATCCCGTGGTATCTGCGCGGGGACATGGGAAACCTGAGCCCCGGCGTAGAAGTCGCCTACGCTATGTTCGAGGACGGCACCGGCATGATCCTCTCCCGCATGGACGGGGAGTGGCCCGGCATCGTCCCCGGCGACATCACCATCAAGAAGGGCGCGCTCACCGTGCAGGACAAGGGCGTCAGCGTACCGTCGGCCGATGTCACGGCCAGCGGCATCAGCCTGACCAGTCACACCCACACCGCACCGCACGGAGAGACAACCGGCCCGCACTAAGGAAGGAGGCCGAGCATCATGTCCGTCATGGCATCATGGAACGGCAAGACATGGGGCGTCTCCAGCCCAGCGGATCGCCGCCCTGAATGGCGTCTCGGCCAGCGTGGAGCTCGACACGGAAAACAGCGACGACAAGGCCGGATCCCCGGCCACCAAGACCAAGGCGCTCAAGCTGCAAAGCATGAGCTTCGACTTCGATCTGGCGTCTGCCGTGGGCGGCGACGCCCGGGGAGAGTTCGAGTCGTGGACGTCGCTGGTGGGCCAGTACGCCCCCTTCTACCTCGGCGGCACGCGCTTCGGCCCGGCCAATCTTCAGCTCACCGGCGTCAGCCTCGCAGACACCACACTCGACAACCTCGGCCGGATCCTGAAGGGCAAGATCACGATCAACCTGACGGAATACGCCGAGGAGGCCAGCAGCAAGAAGGCGACCGCCGGCAGCTCCAACGGGGGCAGCTCGTCCCCGGCCGGAGTCTCCACCGGCGTCGGCCCGCGTCTGAGCGCCATCACCGTCGGCGCATCCAGCAGCGACAAAGCTGCAAAGAAACCCAACAACACCCAACTGACCTAAAGCGAGGTGATCCCATGAAAGCATCCGGCAACGGAGCGCCCGAGATCTGTGTGCAGAACCTCCTCAAGACCATCCGCGGGGAGGTGCCCTATGAGCGCATCAAAGGGATCGACCGCACGCTGATCGACAAGCCGAGCGAAACCGCTGCGACCGATCTGGCCGCCGACGTGGAGTTCCTCGTGGAAACCTACGAGCCCCGCGTGCGCCTGAGCTCGTCCGATCTGGTCGCGCTGGTCGCGCAGACCGGCGACTTCGAGCTGCGGGCCAGCATCGACAACATCACATGAAGGAGGTGAACAGCGTGAGCGACGCGACAAACACCTACGGCGAGGACATCAACCTCACCACCACCGACGCGACGACCATCTACAACACCCTGATCGCTGCGCTCGAAAAGGGCGCCGGCGAGCCTCTGTACCCCGGCGACGAGCGCCGGATCTTCGGCGAGGGGCTCGTGGCCGTGTTCGTCGCCCTCTACAACAGCCTCAACGACACCGGGCGGCAGACCCTTCTCCGCTATGCGAGGGGCGAGGTACTGGACGCCATCGGCGAGCGACAGGATGTGAAACGACTGGAAGGCACACCGGCCAAGACGACCATGCGCTTCTCTGTCTCCACGCCGCAGGAGAAAAACATCATCATTCCGAAGTGGACGAAGGTGACGCCGGACAGCGAAAACTATTTTGCAACCGACGAGATCGCCGTCCTTCAGGCCGGCGCCTACTCCGTGGAGGTCCCGACCTCGGCCGTCAGCAACGGCACCGAGTACAACGGGTACGCCCCGGGCACGATCGCCACCCTCGTCGACCTGATCCCCTACATCGAGTCCGTCACCAACATCACCGCGACGGCCGGCGGCGACGACGGCGAGCCCTACACCACCGAGGGCGACAACCGCCTCCGCGAGCGCATCCGGCTGGCGCCGGCGTCCCGGTCTACGGCCGGGCCGGAACAGGCTTACATCTACTGGGTAATGACGGCCGACAGCTCCATCGTGGACGCAAAGGCCGTCAGCGAGACGGAAACCATCAGCCGCACCCTCACGGTCTACGACGGCCACGCCTTCATCGGCGGCGGCCGGCTGCTGCCGGACACCCTGATCGTCAAGGAGCACGGGGAGAGCACGGCCGGCGTGGAGGACACCGACTACACTGTGGACTACACCGACGACCTGCTGACCATCGAGCTCAAGGGCGCCCTCGCGGACGCCACGAGCCTCGACATCACCATCACCCGCACCCTCGAGGGCTGCGTCAAGATCGTCCCCCTGCTGGAGGGCGGCGCCGTCCCCGACGAGAGCATCCTCGAGAAGGTGCTGGAGGCGTGCAACGCCTCGGACATCCGGCCGCTCACCGACGTGGTCACGGCCGTGGCGCCCGAGGTCATCACCTACGACATCGAGATCGTGTACTACACCACGCCGGAGAGCGAGGCCGAGGTGATCGCCAACGTCGAAGGCACAGGCGGCGCGATCGACCGCTACAACGAGTGGCAAGTCGCAGCCCTCGGCCGGGACATCAACCCCGACCAGCTCCGCAAGCGGATCCTCTGCCCGTCGTGGGGCGAAAACCTGACCGGCGCCTTCCGTGTGGACGTGACCAAGCCGGTCTACACACCCGTCAGCGACACACAGGTCGCCAAGTTCAGCGGGCACCTGACTGTCAGCCATAAGACAGAGAGCGAGGTGGTCTAAATGCGACTCAGCGAAGTCGAGATGATCAAGCTCCTGCCCTCATGGATGGCGCAGGACGGCGCCGACCGAGGGCTGGCCGCCGGCTGCGACACCCTATCCCGGGACGCCTTCGCCCGTCTGAAGCTGCTGAGCAGGTGGGACAAGATCGACCAGCTCAGCGAGGCCGAGCTGGACGAGATGGCGTGGGAGCTGAACATCCAGTGGTATGACAGCACCGCACCCATCGAGACCAAGCGGGCCGTCATCCGCAACAGCGACCGCGTCTATGCCAAGCTCGGCACCCCCTACGCCGTGGCGCAGATCATCGCTGACTACTTCGGCACCGGCGAGGTCAGGGAGTGGTATCAGTACGGCGGCAAGCCCTACCACTTCAAAGTGCTGAGCGACAACCCGGGACTCGTCAACGAAAACCTCGACCTGTTCCTCTCGCTGCTGCGCACCGTGAAGCGGCGCAGCGCATGGCTCGACGCGATCCTGATCTGCCTGACCGGCGAGATGTTCCTTTATGCCGGGATGGCCGTGCGAGAGCACGGCGAGGAGCGGCACGTCATGGGCAGCGACGAGATCCACATCTACCACGCGGCCGTCGTCCACGACAACAACCGCGAGACCGTCACCATCGGCACCAGCGTCCTCGCTTCAGACTAAGGAAAGGAGAAAGACATGGCTGCATTTATCAACAACGACATCACCACCGCCGGCCTGATCGTTCTGGCGAAGGGCGTGGCCGGCCAGAAGATCAACTACACCAAGATCGTCCTCGGCGACGGCTACCTCGAGGAGGGCCAGACGCCCCGCTCCCTCACCGGCGTGGTCAGCCCGAAGGCGACCATCGACATCACCAAATGCGTCGTGAACGGCGACGGCACCGTCACCGTGGGCGGCGTGTTCACCAACGACCAGACCAACGACGGCTTCTACTACCGCGAGCTCGGCCTTTATGCCGAAGATCCCGATCCCGAGGTCGGCGAGGTGCTGTACTGCTACGGCAACTGCGGCGATCTGGCCGAGTGGATCCCGCCCTCCGGCGGCGCCACCATCGTCGAGAAAACCATCGACATCGTCACCGCGATCGGCACGGCCACCAACGTGACCGCCTACATCCCCGCCGACGCCTACGCCACCAAAGAGGACTACGAGACCTACAAGGCCATCGCCCTCGCGGCGCAGGCCACGGCCAATCAGGCCATCCTCCTCGCGCAGCAGGCGGTCGAGATCGCGCAGCAGGCCGCGGCCGCCGTGATCGACCTGAGCAACGTCGTCCAGCAGAACACCAGCAAGATCACGACCCTGTGGGACGCTGTGTTCGGCGACATCACGACCAACCCCTTCCAGATCACCTTTGCCAATCTGGACGGCATCACCCTCACCTCTGGCGTCTGGAACGCTACGCTTCAGCGCCTCGAGTGCTAAGCCGTGGACGGGTACGGCTACACGCCGATCCCGCCCGCAGAGGCGTCCTGCATCATCGCGCACCTGTTTGTCGAGCTGGCGCCGCCCTGCTCATGCTGCAAGCGTGAGGACGGCGTGATCGTCATTCAGGGCACCGCCTACGACGGCACCGGCGCGAGGATCACCATCAAAGGGGAGGAGGTGAGGTACTACGGCAAGCAACGGACACTCGCGGCCATACGAGCGGGCCAATGTAGGCCGCCCGCCCTTCGGCCGTGAAAAGCTCCCGGAGATGCAGGTCATCAGCGACGCCAAGGAGCTCGAGAAGCACACCCTACATCAAGACGCGCAACCCGAACATCTTCCCCAAGAAGGAACGGCTCAGGCTGGCGCAACGGATGATGAACGAGGCCAGCGACCTCGTCGCCGACCTGATGGAAGCCAACGACCTGCTCCTGACCGACCCGCAGGAGCGGGAGCTGCGATACCGGGCGCAACGCTCAGCTCTGCGCAACTGCCGGAAGCTGATCCACCCACATCGAGCTCGCCCACGAGATCCTCAGCGGGCTCGGCGACGACGCCTTTGCACACTGGTCGCGGATGGCGGCCGGCGTGAAGAACCAGACCGCCAAATGGTACAAAACGGATAAAGAAAGGGCCGCCAAGATGGACGCGCAGAAGCGTCATCAATAGGCAGCCCGTGGGGTATGCCTTGTTTTTTCGTGCCGGGTCGGCCAACAACGCCCGCAACGTCAGGAACGATGGCACGCTGAACAGGAACAACGCCTACAACGGCAACAACGGCCTGCGCCCCGCTTCGATGGATAGCCCGACTTATTAACCGGCCGGAGACGGCCGGCGAACACTGTGCACCATCATCCAAGGAAGGCGTATCCCTCCCGCACCCGGCGCCGTATGACCGGCCCGGCCATGGGTAAACACAGGACTGCCGATGCTCCCGGCGGCGCACGCAAAGCGTGGCCGGAGCTGCCGACGGCAGAGATTTTTTCGCATGGAGAACATCGTCAACAGCTTCAACTCGCTATACAAAGCATACCGCAAAACCCGCTGCGGGAAGCGGGACAACCCCACGGCCATGCGCTACCGCATGGAGGCCATCGAGCGCACGGCCGACCTCTCTGACCGCCTCCAGCGGCGCGAGTACTCCTTCGGGCCCTACTACCCTTTCAAGGTGTATGAGCCAAAGGAGCGGCTCGTCCTTGCTATAGACTTCGAGGGCAAAGTCGTCCAGCACTCGCTCTGCGACAACGTCCTCGAGCCAGTATTCTCCCGGCGCTTCATCCGGGACAACTATGCGGGGCAGATCGGCAAAGGCACCCACGACGGCCTCGACCGTCTGGCCGGCGCCATGCGCCACTACTTTTTCAGCCGGAAGGCAGCAGACGAGGAGGCCCGGCGGGCCGCCGGCCTGCCATACCGGCCGATGGAGGAGTGGGACTACGCCGAGGGCTGGGTGCTGAAAGGTGACTTTTCCAAGTTCTTTTACACCCTGCTGCACGCCGTCTGCTTCGAGAAGGCCCGCAAGGCTCTGGCCTTCCTGTCTGACGAGGAGCTGATCGACTTCGTCGAGTGGCTGCTCTGGATCGTCATCGACAGCACGCCAGGCCCCGGGATCCCCATCGGCAACCAGTCGAGCCAACTGCTCGCCCTGCTCTATCTGGACGACTTCGACCACTGGCTGCGGGATGGCCTCGGCCTCGTCTATGGCCGTTACATGGACGACTTCTACATCATCAGCAGCGACAAGCTGCTGCTCCGGGAGATCCTCAAGAAGATCGAGGCGTACATCAAGCCGCTGGGCCTGCGCCTGAACGGCAAGACGCAGATCTTCCCGCTCAAGAATGGCATCGACTTCCTCGGCTTCCATACCTACCTCACGAGCACCGGCAAGGTGGTCAGGAAGGTGAGGGCCAAGAGCATCGACAACATGAAGCGGAAGATCCGCAAGTTCCGCGGCCTCGTGGACAGGGGCAAGATGACGCTCGAGAGCGTGAGCCAATCCTACGCAAGCTGGACGGGCCACATCTCGCACGGCAACACCTACCACCTGCGGCAGAACATGGACGCCTATTTCTACGCATACTTCCCGGAGCTAAAACCTACCGAAAGGAGACAAGACTCATGCCTCAAACCCTCGGAAGCCTTGCCAACAAGGCAAAAATCAAGTTCGGCAGCCTCTACGGCGCGCCGATCATCTGGATCAAGGCCGACAAAAACCACGCCGGCTACCCTGCCAACAGCGTCACCCTCGTGACCAACCAGATCATCAAGCTGCTGTGCTTCGACGCAAAGGAGAGTGCCAACGGCAACAGCGACCGCCGAAACTACGGCAACAACCGCTACATCTACTCCAACCTGCGCCAGTGGCTCAACAGCGACGCCGCCGCAGCGGGCCAGTGGTACACCGCGCAGCATAGCGCAGATGCGCCTCCGAGCACGGCCAACGTGTGGGACGGCGTCAACCAGTACCAGACCCTCGCCGGTTTCCTCAATGGCTTCACGGCCAACGAGCGGGCCGCCCTGCTCGCCACCACCATCACCGTCGGTAAGAGCTCCACGGACGGCGGCGGGACGGAGACCTGCGTGGACAAGGTTTTCCCCCTGTCCTGCACCGAGGTCAACCTCTCGGGCGACCATGTGTGCGGCAGCAAGCTGGCGATCTTCAGCGACAACTCCAGCCGCATCGCTACCGTGACGGCGTCCTGCGTCGCCAATTCCAACTACGGCAGAAACCCGTCGGCAAATCAGGCGTGGTACTACTGGCTGCGGGACGCCTATGCCGGGTCGGCCATCAGCGCCCGCCGCGTCAGGGGCGGTGGCGCGCTGGACTTGGACTTCGCCTACTACGGCGACTACGGCCTGCGCCCCGCTTGTAATCTGTCATCCGATCTCTTGGTCTCCGATAACACCGACTCGGACGGCTGCTACACAATCGTCTACAACCAGCCGCCCACGGCCCCCGGCACCATCACTGTCCCGAGCGAGGTCATCGGCGGCGAAAACCTGAGCATCTCGTGGGGACAGTCGACCGATCCCGACGGCAACCTCGCCGGCTACAAGCTGGAGCGCAAGGTGGACGACGGCACATGGGCGCAGATTTACAGCGGCAGCTCCCGGAGCTACACCGACTCCATCACCTACGGATGGACGAGCGTGCAGTACCGCGTCAAGGCATACGACGCCGCCGGCGCAGAGAGCGCATACACCACCAGCGCCACCCGCACCGTCACCAACAACAGGCCGCCCGTCATCAGCGGCAGCGACACCGACCTCGGCAGCTTCACCACCACGCCGCCCTCCCTATGAGTACACCGTCACCGACGCCGACGGCCATCAGGTCACGGTCGTGGAGAAGCTGGACACCACCACGCTGCGCACCTACACCGCTACCCTCGGCGACACCAACGAGCTCGAGATCACGGCCGACCAGTGGCTCAAGCTGCTGAACGGCGACCACACCCTGACCATCACCGCCACCGACGCCAAGAACGAGAGCACCGTGCGCACCCTTTTCCTTCGACAAGGCCATGCACTCGGTCGAGTTCGAGCAGACCGTGGCGATGGCGGCCGACGATATGCCGACCAAGGCCCTCGTCAATATTCAGGGCAGCTTCCCGGCCGGCTGCACCCTTCAGGTCTGGATCTGCAACAACGGCAACGACGCCGAGCCCACATGGGAGGACATCACCACCAAGGCCCTGACCAGTCAGAAGCACTATTTCACCAACCAGACCAAGACCGCCGCAAGCTGGGGCGTGAAGATCAAGGTCAAGCTCCTGCGCGGCTCGGCCGAGGGCGACTGCTACATCCAGTCGGTCGGCGGCAACTTCGCATAAACCAACACCCCAAGACCAGAAAGGAGGAGCAGCATGGTCTACTTCATGGAACACAGCATCAAAGCCATCCACGAGAAGGAGCAGGCCGCCGCCGGCGGCGGGGGCGGCACCTCTCCCGAGGACAAGGAGCGGATCACCAAGCTCGAGGACGAGCTCGAGGATCTGTCTGGCGCCATTGAAAGGGGGCTGACCACATGAGCGACAAGTACAGCGGCCTCGAGGCCGCCCTGCGCAGCGCCCGCATGACCTTCGTGAGCGAGGCCGAGGCCGGCGACCGTACCGGCACCGAGATCATCGCCTGCGAGGATCTGCTGCCAGCGTGGACGAAGGCCGGCCCCAAGGGGGATGGCAGCCACGAGGTCGGCGAAGCCTGCACCCACGACGGGCAGAGCTGGCGCTGCTGCCAAGCCCACAACACCAACAACAACCCGGACATCGAGCCGGGCAAGAGCCCCGCACAGTGGGTGCCCTACCACACCACCGACCCGAAGAAGGCGAAGCCCTTCATTCAGCCGACCATGGCCGAGGACAGCTACCAGAAGGGCGAGGTCTGCATCTGGACTGATGGCAAGGTCTACCGCTCCATCATGGAGGGGGCCAACGCATACAGCCCGGAAGCCTACCCGCAGGGCTGGGAGGTCGTCGAGGTCGAGGATGGAGGTGCAGCATGATCCAGCTTGACATCGGGCAGCTCGTGGCCCTCATGGGGATCCCGTCGGCCATCACGGGCCTGTGCTTCTGGATGATCCAGAGGCAGCTCTCCAAGAGGGACGCAGAGCTCGACCGGCGCGACGCCGCCCGGGAGAGAAACGAGGTGCTGCTCGTGCGCAGCGTGGGGGCCGCCATCGCGCTCGGCGAGGCTACGGCCACCGCCCTGAAGAACGGCCACGCCAACGGCGAGACTGAGGCGGCCCTCCAGTATGCGCAGAAGATCAAACACGAGCAGAAGGACTTCCTCACCGAGCAGGGCATCCACGCGATCTACTGAGGGAGGTGACACCCATGGGAAGATACCGGCGCAAGCGGGAGGCCAAGGCCCGACGCAGGCCGTGGGAGTTCTCGAAGAAGTTGGCGGCGTGGGCCGTCCTCGTCGCAACTGCCGCGGCCGTGGCGTCCTATGTGCTGGCCTTCCGCGATCAGCAGACCGCCAGCGATGTCACGACCACCATCTTCACGGCCTGCATCGGCTACCTCGTGAGCTATGCGGCCAAGTCGGCCACCGAGAAGATCAGCCGCAACCGGCACGGCCTCGACGCTGATGGCAACCCCATCAGCGGGGCCGGCGCCGGCCAATATACCACCACCACAACAGACAAGGAGGCAAAAGGATGAACACCATCGACATCACACCCATCGTCAACGCCGTCATCGCGCTGGCAGCCGCCGGCGTCAGCGTTTTCCTGATCCCGTGGATCAAGAGCAAGACCACCGACGAGCAGCGCAAGGAGCTGACCGCGTGGGTAAAGATCGGCGTCGCCGCCGCTGAGCAGCTCTACGTCGGACAGGGCCGCGGCGAGGAGAAGAAGCAGTACGTCCTCGACTTCCTCGCATCCATGGGCTTCACCGTGGACGAGGAGGCCGTCAACGCGGCCATCGAGGCAGCAGTCAACCAGCTCAACGGCGGCAACCTGCCGCTGGAATAATCAACGCAGAGGGCGGGCCGGCTGGCCCGCCCTTCATTTTGCAAGGGAGGCAATATCATGAACGGAAGCAAAGAGAAACCGGCGCTGAATATGCGCTACTACAACAAAGAGATCGACGACGACCTCCCCTATGTCGGCACCCTAAGCTACGACGAGGAGACCGGCCACATCTATGACGAGGAGGGCGACGTCGTTGACGAGGACACCATCGCATCTTTCCTCGAAGGTGACGGAAAGGGGGACGACGAAGATGAGTAACAGCTCGCTGATCTCCTACACCAAGCTCAGCCCGAACCACTCGGGCAAGCGCACCAAGAAGATCGACACCGTCACGATCCATTGTATGGCCGGCCAGCTCTCCGTCGAAAGCTGCGGCGCTCTGTTTGCTAAGAGCAGCAAGGGAGCGTCCAGCAACTACGGCATCGGCACCGACGGCCGGATCGCTCTGTACGTCGACGAGGCAAACCGCTCGTGGTGCACCTCGTCCAACGCCAACGACCAGCGGGCCGTCACCATCGAGGTCGCCAGCGACGCCACTCACCCCTATGCGGTGAACAGCAAGGCATACGCCGCGCTGCTGGATCTCGTGACCGACATCTGCAAGCGCAACGGCATCAAGCGCCTCGTCTGGTCGACCAGCAAAAACGACCGCGTGAACCACCTGAACGGCTGCAACATGACCGTACACAGGGACTACGCGAATAAGAGCTGCCCGGGCGACTACCTCTACAACCGCCACGGCCAGATCGCGGCCGAGGTCAACCGTCGGATCGGCTCCGGCAGCAGCACACCCTCCACCGGGGGAACCACCGGCAGCGCCGCCGGCATCAAGGTCGGCGACGTGGTGGAGTTCACTGGCTCCAAGCACTACGTCAGCGCCACGGCCACGAGCGCGTCGAGCTGCAAGCCCGGCAAGGCTAAGGTCACGGCCATCGCGGCCGCAAGGCGCACCCCTACCACCTGATCGCCGTCTCCGGCGGCGGCTCCACCGTCTACGGGTGGACGGACGCGGCAGACATCAAGACCAGCAGCAGCTCTACGGCCACCTCGTACCTCGTGAAGGTGACGACCGACGTGCTGAACATCCGCAAGGGCCCCGGCACCAACTACGGCACCAACGGGGCTATCCGCGACAAGGGCACCTACACCATCGTCGCCGAGAGCGACGGGCCCGGGGCCTCCAAGTGGGGCAAGCTCAAGAGCGGCGCGGGCTGGATCTCTCTGGACTACGCCAAGAAGGTCTGATTGTGCAGTTTGCCACCGGCGCGGCGCGGATCGGTGCCGGCCAGAAGCTATGAAACCGTCAGAATACACAAAAAGAGCCCGCTCGGGAGTGATCCCGGGCGGGCTCTTTCTGTTTATGCACTCATTCCTCTGCGGCGTCATCCTCTGCCAGATCCTCGCCGCCATCGCTCTGCGCCGCCTCAGCAGCGGCCAGCTCGGCCTCAGTCGGGTGGAAGCGGACAACATAGCCGTTGACATCATAGAAGCCGCCGAGGGCGACCGTGAAGATGTCCACGATCCAACCGATCCCGAAGAAGCCAGCCGTCAGCGTCCAGATGACCCCGGTGCCAATCTTCCCCACATAGTAGCGGTGCACACCGAGCACCCCGAGGAAAATGCACAACGGCAGGACGACCGCTTTGCTTTTCGGTGAGGTGGGGCGCTGTGCTGCCGGCACGCTGGCCGGCCGGCCGCCACTGGTCGTGTACGACAGGCCCGTCCCGGGGATCCCGACGGTCGTGTGGCTTTTCCCCGTCGTGCTGACCGTGTGTGCTTCAGACCCTTCGGGCCGAAGCTGATGCTCGCGCTCTTTTTATTCAAGTTCACACGGACGCCGGGAGCGATCTTAATACTGCGCCGGAAACGTAAACCCATTGAAAAACCTCCTTTTCGTCTGTCCTATTGCGTTTTTTAGTATTTAGTCATCTTTGGGATAATATTATCACGGGCGGCGTGTTATTGTCAACTTGCACTACCCATCTTTGGCATAAGTGGCAGAAAAGGAGGCGGCGCGTATTTGAAAATATACAGGCCAGAAGGCCGATGCAATATCTCAGGCGAGCGCGTCCGCGCAGCCAGAGAGCGGGCCGGCATCTCGCAGGAGCGCCTCGCGTACAAGATCCAGATCGCGGGGCTCGACATCACGCAGAAGGCCATCAGCCGGATCGAGACGGGCGACAGCATGGTCGCAGACTACGAGCTCGAGTATCTGGCCAACGCTCTCGGCGTGACCATCTACTACCTGCTCGGAAAGAATGAAAGCAGCGCAGCCAGAGCGGCCGCGCTGCTTTTCTCTTGTCTCCCCTCTTGACTTTATACAACAAATGTTGTATAGTAAAGACACACGAAACAAAAGAGGGAGGCGCTCAACATGGAAACGATCACCACCGGGAAACGCCTGAAGGCGCTGCGAGAGGATCGCGGCCTGTCTCAGTCGCAGCTCGCCAAGAAGGCCGACATCAACAGCCGAGTGCTCCAGACCTACGAGCAAGACGACCGAGACATCGCGGGGGGCGAAGCTGAAAACGCTCCTCAAGGTCTGCGTCGCTCTGGAGTGCCGGCTCGAGGACATCGTCACAGACGACGAGACGCTGGCGCTGATCGCGGCATACAACAGGCGATGACAACGAAGGGCGGCCAGCCGGCCGCCCTTTTTTCTATTTCACGGAGGGATCACCATGGGGAAACACTTCAGCCACCTGACACCAACGCAGCGCACGCAGATCGACGCCTTCAGGCGCGCCGGCATGAAGCCCGTGGACATCGCCAAAGAGCTCGGCGTCCATCATACGACCATCTACCGGGAGCTGAAGCGGTGCACCTATGAGCACCTCAACAGCGACTACACCACCGAGACCAGATACAACCCCGAAGGCGCACAGGCCCGCTATGAGGCCAACCTCCGCGCCAAAGGGCCGGAGCTGAAGATCGGCAACGACTACGAGCTGGCCGACTACCTGATCGCCAAGATCCGCGACGAGAAGTACAGCCCGGAGGCCGCGATCGGTGAGGCCGAGGTCAAGGGCTGGCCCTTCAAGACCCACATCTGCGCGAGCACCGCCTACAACTACATCCGCGGTGAGATCTTCGGCGACGATCTCACTGTGGAAATGTTACCGCAGCACGGGAAGCGCCGCAGGAAGCCGGAGCGGCCAGAGGGCGCCATCCCGAGAAAGCCGGCAGGAAAGAGCATAGAAAAGCGGCCGGAGATCGTGGACACGCGCACGACCTTCGGCCACTGGGAAATGGATAGTCTCGAGAGCGGCAAGGGGCTACAAGCGGACGTGGCTCATGCTGACCGAGCGAAAGACCCGCCGGGAGATCATCGTCTCCATGAAGGACAAGACGAGCGAGAGCGTCGTCCGGGCCCTCAACGGCATCGAGCGGAAACTGGGCGCTCTATTCCCGCAGATCTTCCTCTCCATCACCTGCGACAACGGCACCGAGTTCTCGGACGCCGAAGGCATCGAAAACAAGCGCCGAGGGAAAGGAAAGCGCACCACCGTCTACTACTGCCACCCGTACCGGCCGAGCGAGCGCGGATCCAATGAGAACCAGAACGGCCTGATCCGGCGACTCGTCCCGAAGGGGACAGACCTCGGCACCCTCTCGCCCCAAGAGGTGAAGGCCGCCGAGGCATGGCTGAACAACTACCCCCGCAAAATGTTCGGTTATCTGTGCTCCGAGCAGCTTTTCCGGGAAGAAATCGCCCTCATTCTGGCCCGCTGAAAAATTTTTTAGACTTTTTTAGCATTTACTCTTGACAAACGGCTGTCAAACAGCTTATATAGATTGGAGAAAATACATGGACAAAACAGAAAAAATTGTTTCCGCAATTCCCAGCGCAGCCGAATTAGAGCAACTGGCTGAATTGCATAAGGCAATGGGCGACCATACCCGAATGCGAATCCTCTGGCATCTAACGCAGAAAGAATACTGCGTCAGTGATCTTGCCAAGGAAATCGGTGTTACAGAATCCGCTTTATCCCACCAACTCCGTGCATTGCGGATTGTTCGATTAGTCCGGTCACGCAAAGAGGGAAAGAAAGTAATCTATTCCTTGCAGGATGAACATATCGGATGGGTACTGGAAGAAACCTATGCCCATATTTCAGAAAGATGAAAAGGCAGCCCCTGCGTTGTGGGCAGGGGCTGCGCTGGGCGCTCGTTACAGGTTTTCGTAGGAAACCAACTGGCTCATCGGGATACGCTGGGAATCGAAACGATTGGTGTCAGCGTCCTCCTCATCTGAGTAGCCGACAACCAGGATATTGACCGGCTCCAAGTTGGCCGGGAGGTTAAATTCCTGCTTCAGCACATCAGGCTGGAAATAGCAAACCCATACCGTGCCAAGTCCCAGCTCTGTGGCCTGGAGCATCATGTGATCTGTCAAAATGGAAGCGTCGATGTCACCGCTCTGCTTCTTATCGAAAGGCCGTGTCCATGCCTTGTTGTGATCGGCGCACACGATGATTGCCATGGGCGCACCGTAGATGCCCGCTGCCTTGCTGATTTTTGGCAAGGCCCTCCTCACTCTGAACGACAAGCAGATGAACCGGCTGGAGGTTCGCCGCAGTCGGAGCCACATGAGCGGCTTCCAAAATCTGCTCCAGCTTTTCCGGCTCAACTTTCTGGTTAGTGTAACTGCGTACCGAGTGACGTTTTTTTGCGATATTGATAAAATCCATAGTATGAAGTCCTTTCTGTAATCATGTATTGTGTCAAATCAACCGTTAAATTTATTGTAGCACTTAGAATGAAAACCGCAAGAATGCACTTTTTTTGATAGGCACTATCCCAAAAGATAGCAGCTTGCGTGAAAGGAGTTATCTTAAATGAAATGCGAAACGAACCCAAATAACTGCCCTATTGAAGTAACATTGTCCTTAATCGGCGGCAAATATAAGCCGGTGATTCTCTGGTTTCTGATAGACCATCCCCCTGCACTATGCTGAATTGCAGCGACTCATACCAAAAAGCAACCCCTAAAATGCTCTCTCAACAGCTCCATGATCTGGAAAACAGTGGTATCATTCATCGTGAAGTTATACCGGAAAAGCCACCAAAGACTCTGTATTCCCTCACTGCTTTTGGCAAGAGCCTTATCCCTATTTTGGACGCAATGTGCCAATGGGGAAACAGTTATCTGGACGGGCTGGATGTTCAGGCACCATGCTGTCAAAATCATAACTCTCAATAATACAAAAAATTGGATAATCGCCTTTTCATGGTAACTACCCGTATGTTGTGCTTTGTTAGAATGTGTTGTATCATAAGAACCAAACTGTCATAATATGAGCCAATAAATCTGGAATTTGTAAAGGAGATATAGAAAGAAAATTGAGAAATCAAATTTGGGATTGCCTAATATAATTACACAGCGCAACAAAGTCAACATCTGGACTTTTACCCAAAATATTTTTCAAGCTTTCTTCCGCCTTTTTTATGCAGCTCCGGCTTTTTCAGATCATCCAGCAGAAAGAAAATGTTGAGCCGCCTGCCAATCGTAAAAAGAAAGTTTTTCATCCGGGGATAAAGACAAAAACCGATCAATCGCCGATAGCATTTCCTGTTTCTCTGTCCGCAAATTGCCCCGGACTTCCAGAAGAAGATTGATGATGTGTTCATTTACATAGTAGCTGTCCATCGCTTGTAACTGCTGCAAAAACATCTTTTTGCTCTATTACAATTTCTTCTTCTGATTGCAAGGTGAAAGAGCCATCACGGACGAACTCCCCAGCTTGGATTCCGGTTTAATACCCGTAGCATGGACACGGATAAAATCAGGCTGGATCACGTTCAATGCTTTTGCCGTCTGGATCGCATTTTCTTCCGATAACTCTTTACCGCCGATCCCAAGCAATATAAACTCTGACAAAATCATGTCAGCGTCTTTTTGCCATGCAGCCACTTCGTACAACCGTATCTGAATCGAATCCTTTATTTATTAGTCTCAATATCTGAGCTGAACCGGTTTCCATTCCGCAGTAGAGATGATTTAGTCCAGCTTGCCGGGAGTATCTTTAACTCTGCTGGAGTTTTCCGAGTGATACTATCCGCACGGGCATAGGAAGTGATGTATTGAATGTCGGGGAAATACTGATTGATTGCGTCCAATATGCGAAGCAAATAATCTGTTTTCAACACCAGAGCATCCCCGTCCTGCAAGAAACAGGAATTGATTTTCTTGCCCTGATAAAACTGGGCTTGCTGTCTAATGTCCTCTATGGTTTCGTCGATGGGACGCATGGAAAACTGCATGGATTTATAAAGCCCACAGAAATAGCACTTATTCCAATGACATCCTCTTGTAACTCGTATCAGTAGGCTATTACTCTCAGAGGGCGGGCGAATAGGCCCAATTTCTATATCTTTCATGAGTATATGTCCTTTCTATGTATTCATGTTTAGGGTATCATCCCGGACAAATCTAAACAAGAATGTACTTTTTTTTGAAAGGCACTATCCTTTTGGAAAGTAGCAAGATGCGGTACACGGGAGCAAATAACGAAAGATTTTGCAAGCAATGGAAAGGGATATCCTTTTTGCCCTCCGCCCCTTATAGGGCTGCTGGCAGAAGTTTATCCCTTTCCGCTTGTTGGGAGTTCCCAAGCCCCCGGCAGAGTGCTGGCGCAACTCTGACCGAACACCACAAAATTGTGATGGCTACGCTTCGCTTATAAAAGAAAAAACCGGAAGCTGGGCACTATGCCACAGCTTCCGGTTTTCCTAATACCTTAACGGTCTTGCTCCTGTTTCTTCTCTTGTTTCTGTTCTTTCTTTTCTTCTTGTTTAATCTGAAGCAGGCTGTCCACGTTGGACTTGACCGCCTGCAATTCCTGGTTTTCCTGCCGCAGCCGTTTGAAATCCTCATAGGCGGCTTTTTTTCTTTGCCAGCAGATCAGTGTACTCCGCTTGCAGCACTTTGACGGTCGGCAGTTTTTTTTTTCACCCAGGGCATCAAACGCCCGCTTCGCCGCTTCATGCAAAAGCAGATCTGTTTCATGGGCTGCCCCTAAACGCCGGTTTATCCGCAGCTTTGGTTTTCCGATAAGCCAGATAGGTATTCCGGGTCTTGGCATAGTTGATGATATGCGTCTTTAAGGCTGCGATCTGTTCCATACGATGCTCCATCTGCTTGATGGAGATAGAAACCGTTTCAAAATCTGCCGCAGCCGTTTCCACTCTGGATGCCAGAACATCATACTCCGTGATACCATGCTCTGTAAGGTAGTTGAGGGTCTTTGCAGCCTCTTTCAGATTGTGAATCTTCATCCACCGCTCCATGCCGGGGCCACGCCCTTGCAAGCGGGCCTGAATGTCCATAAGCAGATTGATACGGGTATCCTTTTGCAGATTGACTTTCTTTTTTTACGGCGGGGCAACTGGGTCTTGCCAATGCGCTCTTGCAGAACTTCCAGCGTGTAGTCAGCCCCCAGTATCCGGGAACGGGTAAAACGCTCCTGACCCTGGGCACGAAATTTCAAAATCTTTTTACTCTGAACGACCTCATAGCCCCTCCTGCCGCATAGCTTCCAAAAATTCATCAAAAGTCTTGACCGTAGGCAGTATCCGGTCAATATTTTTCCGCAAGAGATTTTTCCAACTCTTGCCGGTTTTCTCTGCCGCCCACTCTACATAGTGCTTGCCTTTTTCCTGGGGTTCTTCAATGATGTTCAGACCAAATTCCTGGCATATCCGGTCATTGGCTTTCCGCAGGGGGGAGAAAGCTGTTTTTCACATTGTTGAACTTGTGGGAGCAGTCCAGAGCAGTGCTGTTAAATTCGATGTGATTATGGATATGCTTCTTATCCACATGAGTTGCCACAATGAATTGATGTTCCCCACCGGTAAACTCCATCGCCAGTTTATACCCCAGCTTATTGGCATCCTCCGGCGTGATGGTTCCCGGCTCAAAAGACTGAATAATCAGATAAGAAATCACATCCTGATCCGGGGCACGTTTGCGTCCGGTAGTGGCGGTATAAATCTGCTTGGATACCGCAAATTCCTGCCATGCCGTATCCGGGGAACACTGATAGCCAGTGACCAGTAAGCCGCCGTCTGTTTTCTCTGGATTCTTGTCATAGTCCAGCCGGTCTTTTAACGCAGCGGCAATGCTGCGTCCCTCGCTGGCATGGCGGGGTTTGAGTTTTGAGATTGCCATACAGCGGCTCCTTTCTGTCAAAAAAGTAAGGGGCACGGCAGCTTGAAAATACTGCCGTGCCCGGTTGGGGTTATGCTGTTAAATTGCCTTTCGCATACTGTTTATATCGTCCACTCGTTCTGTCAGCCAGACAGCCGCCCCCGGCGGTTCATAAGTCCTCAAACTTGGAGAGCAGGGAGCTGAACGCTCCCCACAGTTCTCCGTATCTGGTTTTTAAATCTGCGATGTCCTCCTCATACAGATTGCCGGTGCTGTTCACACGCCTTGCGATCTGGTTCAAATTGTTGGAGCAGGTGCGCAGCAGGGCGGCCAGTTCCTTAACGTCTGTCATATCTACCCGGACAACGTAGCCGTCCACCGCCATTTTTCTGAGGTACGCCCTCTGGTTGTGCGTGCCGAGCAGTTCCATCTTTTTGTCAATAATCTCTTTTTCTTCGGGCGATACTTTGAAATACAAGGGAATGGTGCGCCCACTGCGTGGATTCATTAAATTGCCACCTCCATTTCTTTATCTTTCTTTGGTGCTGCACTGGCGGCGGACTCCACACCCATACGGCGCAAAAGCCGCTTGATGGAAGTCTTGCCGTCATGCTTTTGCCGTTCCCGGCTGTTTGGTTTGTCTTTGCCGCCGATATTTAACGCCACATTTAAGGCAGCCAGCCGCTCCGATTTTTCCGCAAGTTCCGCTTCCTGGGGGAATGGGCGCTTGACCTCAACCTTGGCGTCCTCCATCTGCTGGAGCAGGTTTCCAAGAACCGTCTGATGCTGTTCCAGGTTATCCCGCATTCCCTCCAGCACATTGTCCATACGGGTGATGTTGCCAAAGGGGTCGCTGCCCGGTTCAAAAAGTATGGGAGCGGGTATGCTTCAAAGTAATCTGAAGCTTCGGGGACAGTCCGCTGTCGGATACCCATAACGTCATGGGGAACCCACGATATTCGCCCAGTTCTACCTTGTCGCTCAAATCTTTCAGGCTTTCAAACGCAGCGATGATCGCCTGGCCTGCTTCTTTCTTTTCGGTGTAAGTAGTGCCCATGACCGTCATGGAAAACTGCTCCTTATCCGGCGGCGTATGGGCTTCCAGGTGCCGGATGTCCGTTTCCAGGTCAGCAATCGTTTCCTGTTCCCGTTTGATTGCCTGGGGATAGAACTTAATCAGGTTATCCTCCAGGGCGTACCGCTGGCTTTCATGGTTGGCTTTTAACAGCTTTAGCTTCGTGACCTGCCCATCCAGTTCGGTCTTTTCCATAATCCTGGGGTCGCCGGATGCCAGCGCCTTAACTTCCGCATAGGAAAGGGCAGCTTCGTCCACGTCCTCACAGGAACGGGAGGGATTTTTGCCGCTCATCAACTGGCCGATGAATTTCTGCTTGTTCTCGATCAGCCCCCAGTTATAGGCGTCAAAGGTTCCCTCCGTCACATACTTAAAGATTTTGACACTCTTAAACTGGTTGCCCTGGCGCAGAATGCGCCCCTCACGCTGTTCGATGTCCGCAGGCCGCCAGGGGCAGTCCAAATGGTGAAGCGCCGCAAGCCGTGTCTGGACGTTTGTGCCAGCCCCCATCTTGGAGGTGGAGCCTAAGAGAACACGCACCTGGCCTTTCCGCACTTTAGAAAACAGTTCCGCTTTCTGAACGTCGGTCTTTGCGTCATGGATAAAGGCGATTTCCTCCGGCGGTACGCCCTGGGCCATCAGCTTTTGCTTCATATCGTCATAGACATTAAAGGAACCGTCCCCCTTTGGGGTGGACAGGTCGCAGAATACAAGCTGGGCACCTTTCTGGGGTTCCGTATCCCGCCAGACTTGCAGCACATTCCCCCACACAGGCATTGACCTTTTTGCTTTCCGGGTCGTCAGGCAGTTCAGGGTATGCCAGACGCTGATCCAGCGCCAGCTTCCTGCCGTCCGACGTAATCTTGAGCATATTGTCCTCCCTGGGTTCCACTAAGCGGTTTCTCACATCCTCCGCACGTTCCCCAGTTCGGCAACCAGTTCTTTTTTGAAATTCGCTGGGTTTTGTGACTACCGTGATATTTTCCGATGCCGGAACCGGCAGCTTTAACATTTCAGCAGTCTGGATGTCCGCCGCCTCTTTCCACATGGCCATCAGTTCCGGCAGGTTAAAGAACTTGGCAAACCGGGTCTTTGCCCGGAAACCGCCGCCTTCCGGTGCCAGTTCCAGAGCCGTAACCGTTTCGCCAAACGCAGCCGCCCAGCTATCAAAATGGTCAAGGCCGGTTTCTTTTTAGCAGGTCATATTGCAGGTAGCGCATCATGGTATAGAGTTCCACCATGCTGTTGCTGACCGGGGTTCCGGTGGCAAACACCACGCCTTTCCCTCCGGTCAGATCGTCCAGATACCGGCACTTGGCAAACATATCACTGGATTTCTGGGCTTCGGACTGCCCGATACCGGCAACATTCCGCATTTTTGTTGTGAGGAAAAGATTTTTTTAAATCCGTGCGCCTCGTCCACAAACAGCTTATCGACGCCCAGTTCCTCAAAGGTAATCACATCGTCCTTGCGGGTCTGGTCATTTAGCTTTTCCAGTTTTGCCTGCAAGGATTTCCGGGATTTTTCAAGCTGTTTGATGGTGTAGCGTTCACCGTTCTGGGCCTTTGCTTCCTGAATGCCGTCGATCACCTGGTCGATCTGCTCCTGAAGGATGGCTTTCTGACGCTCCGGGGAGAGGGGGATTTTCTCAAACTGGGAATGCCCGATCACCACCGCATCATAATCGCCGGTGGCAATCCGGGAGCAAAATTTCTTCCGGTTCTGGGGTTCAAAGTCTTTCTTTGTGGCAACCAGCACTTTGGCACCGGGATAGAGCCGCAGAAAATCTGCGCCCCATTGTTCCGTCAGATGGTTAGGAACCACTACAAGGTTTTTCCGGCATAAGCCCAGTCGTTTGCCCTCCATAGCCGCCGCAATAATTTCAAAGGTCTTGCCAGCGCCCACACAGTGGGCAAGCAGGCTGTTCCCGCCGTAAAGCATCCGGGCAACGGCATTCTGCTGGTGAGAGCGCAGCTTGATTTCCGGTGTCATACCGGTAAAGCGGATATGGCTGCCGTCATATTCACGGGGTTTGATGCTGTTGAAGATCTCATTGTATTTCTGGCACAGCACTTCCCGGCGCTCCGGGTCTTTCCATACCCAGGATTTAAAGGCTTCCCGCACCATTTCCTGTTTCTGCTGGGCCAGCATGGTTTCTTTCGTGTTGAGGACACGCTTTTCCGTGCCGTCTGCATCGTGGATGGTGTCATACACCCGGCAGTCCCGCAGATTTAAGCTGTCCTCAATGATGGCATAGGCGTTCTTGCGCTTGGTTCCGTAAGTCACATAGGCAAGGGTATTGTTCGTACTGTCACGGGTCTTGCCGCTGATGTTCCACTCGCCGGTAGCGGCGGAATACCGTGCGGCAATGGTATCGCCCCTGAGATAGCCAGGGGTCTTTAAGAGTTCATGGACAAATTGGGTGTAATACTTCGGGTCAATCCAGGTAACGCCGATCCGCACGTCGATCTCCGCTGCGGAGAGGTCTTTGGGCTGTGACTGCTCCAGTGCAGATACGTTGACCGCATACGCCGGGTCATGTTCCGCCGCAGCCCTGGCAGCCGCCAGCTTCTTCCGCACATTGCCGGAAAGGTACTCGTCAGCGTTTTCCCAGCCCCCCAGCGGATGATCCAGCCCTTTTTCCGGGTTCTTAAAGATCACGCCGGAGAGTTCCTTGGCAATCTCCAGTTCCTCACCGGGACGGTCTAATATCTCCGCCATAAAGGAAAGGTCAACCCCGGCCCGTTCCCCAATGGACACCGCCAGGGCTTCCACCGGGGTATGGTCCACATGGTCAATGCGCTTTTCCTGGTTGATGGTGCGCTTGGAGAACATATCCGCTTTGCGCTCCAGGTTCCTGTCCTCGTCCAGCACTTCCAGGGAACATAACAGGCAGTAGGAGCTGTCCTGCTCAAACGCCCGCTTGTTGCCGGTGCTGTTGAGAAGCCCCCATTTTGCGGTGAAGCTGTCATAAGCCGAGTTCAGCCGTGTCTGAAGCTGTGCAATCTGCGCATCGGAACCGCCATTTAGCTGGGTTTCAATTAAGTTCCGGGTAATGTCCCGCAGGGCGATCATGCCCCGGATGCGTTCCTCCGTAGCAGCCGGGACTTCGACCGGAATCAGCCCGCCATCTTCCTTGTAGTAAAGTTTTCCGTTTGCTTCGGTGTAACTGAAATTGCGGACTTCGGCAGGGGCGTCCAGGGTTTCGGCATTCTGCTCCGGTGCAGCTGCTTCCTGCATCAGCAGGGCTTTGTCCGGTGCGCTTAAATTTGCCACCGCAGCGGCAAGCTGTTCTTTTAAGTCGGCATCCGGCAGCGGCTTGCAGGCGGTTTCCTGCCCGTAGGGGGGCGCTTTCCCATACCATAGAACCCAGAACCATTTCCGGGTGCTGTTCAAAATATTTGTTGACGGAATGCCGTCAGCGGACTGGGAAACGTCTACCCAGTCCGGCATCTGTTCCGGCGGTGCGGCCCGTTTCTGCAAAAAAGATGATGTCGCTGGTCACTTCCGTACCGGCATTTTTAAACGCATTATCCGGCAGGCGGACAGCGCCCAAAAGGTCGGCTCTCTCTGCCAGGTATTCCCGGACGGCGGTGTTCGGCTTATCCAGTGTGCCTTTTGATGTGATAAATGCCACGATACCGCCTGGGCGCACTTTATCCAACGTCTTTCCAAAGAAATAATCGTGGATGAAAAAGTGCTGCTTATCATACCGGGCGTCGGCTATCTGGTAGTTGCCAAAGGGCACGTTGCCCACCGCCAAATCAAACCGGTTATCGGCAAAGTTATTGACACGCTCGAACCCGTCCACTGTGATATGCGCCTGGGGATAAAGCTGCTTGGCGATCCTGCCCGTGATGGAATCCAGTTCCACGCCGTAAAGGGCAGTATCTTTCATGGAATCCGGCACCATGCCAAAAAAATTGCCGGTGCCCATCGCAGGCTCCAGCATGGTTTTTGGTTCTAAGCCCATCTGCTCCACGGCATGATAAATGCTTTCAATGATGACCGGTGCGGTGTAATGGGCGTTTAGGGTCGAACCTCTGGCGGCTTCATATTCAGCCGGTGTTAAAAGCCCTTTCAGTTCGGCATATTCTGTTTTCCACTTTTCATCGGAACCGTCAAACGCCTGGGCCATGCTGCCCCAGCCCACATAGCGGGAGAGGGCTTCCTGTTCCTCGGGCGTGGCGTTTCGGCCATCGGCTTCCAGTTCCTTTAACAGCCGGATAGCAGCCACATTCGCCTGATACTTTGCTTTCGGGCCGCCCACTCCCAGATCGGGGAGCAGTAATGCGGTAATTTTTCTGCTTTAGGCGGTTGGGGCTGCACAGGTGCTGCCGGTTCGGACGGCTCCGACAGCGGAGCGCCGGATGCAGCCAGTTCTTCCAGTTCCTTATCTTGGGCATCTTTGACCAGTTCCCGGACATAAGATACCGACTCATTTCTGAAAACCGGGAATCCGGTTCCGGCCGCAAAGGTATCATCCCGCAGGCTGACCGAACCAAAATCATAGTCCACGCTGTCAATGGTAAAAGTGCGTCCCTCGTCTGTGACCTGCATCCCAATGGGGATATAGTCTGCAATCTCCAAGACTTTCTGGACTTCGTAGGTTTCTCCCTCCGGGTGGGCAAACAGGGCGCTGTTTCCGTGCTGGAGCAGCTTTTCCCCCAATGCCTGCCAGCTTGCGGCAGAGCCGGTGACGGCAGTTTCTCCAAGTCCCGGTATTTCTCTGGTAACGATCTTGCTCCCCAGGACTTTGGCGGCAGTTTCCGCATCCTTGCCATAGAAACAGGTACAGATCATCCACTCGGACACCTGCCACATGGCCGGGGTATTCTGCTTTGATCTTTAAGTATTCTTCGGTAAGCGGCGTAAGGTTCGGCTCCGGCTGGGGGCTTTCTTCCTCTGACGGTGCGCCCGCACGGGTTTCCCTGTCAGTACGTTCCGGCTGGGGCAGGGTACTTTCCTGTCCGGCTTCCTTTAAGGTCAGTGTACGCCCCAGGGCGGTATAAGTTTCGCCGTTATCCTGGAAGAACACCGCAGGCAGGCCCGCCGTCTGTAACCGGTCAGCGGCTTCCTGCCAGCCCTCCCGGATACCTGCCACGGTCACTTCGCCTATTCCCGGCAGATCAACCGGCAGAAGCCAGGATACCGGCACCGCTTCAAAGGCAGTCCGGGCATCTTCACCGTAAAACAGGCAATACCCGCCGTTTTGGATACCGACCAATTCTTTCGGGTGCTTTTCTTTTTAAGGCGTTGTAGGCATCCACATGGGGTAAAAGGGTTGTAGAGCCAGACGTTTCAGCCGGTTCTTCCGGTTCTGTCTTTCCCGTTACCCACGCAGGAGCATCGGGGTCATTTTCGTGCTGTTCCACGCTGGTACGGCGATCCGTTACCATATCCTGATAAGTACGCTCTAAAATATCGTCGATTAAGTATTCTCTGAAATCCGGCAGCGTGGTGTAGGCTTCATAAAGGGCGGGACGGCTGTCTTTCAGACCGGACAGCAGTTCGTCCAGTTTTGCTGAAAGTTCTTCCTGGGCATCCAGCACATCTGTATCCCGGTCACGCAGGAAAGGATAGATCTCACTCTGTTCGATCAATCCGATCAGTTCCGGCAGCGCCGCTTCATAAAGCCGTTTCGGGGTAAGGGCTGCCTGTTCCGTTGCCTGGGCAAGCACTTCCTTGTGCAGACGGTTATGGAAAGCGGACACATCAAAATAGGCTTTGGTCAGTTCCACATCGTCCACGGCAAGCACCGCCCGCCTGATAGCGGCGTCGCACTCGATTTTGATATTTTCCTCATCGGAATTTTCCAGGGCGTTGGCAAAGGCGTTATCCTGTAAGACCTGGGCTAAGACCACGGGCTGGAATTGCTCATAAATATCCCGGACAGTGCGCTTTGCCGGTTCCGGCTCCAGGGCGGCCTCCGCTTCGTCACGCTCCAGCATAGACCGGGTGTGGTCTGCCAGTTCCTCCGGCTTCGGGGTTTCACTTCCCAATTCCTCAAAAGCGTCATTCAAATATTCTTCAGAAACCACAAGCCCTTGTTTATCCAACAGTTCCTGTGCCTGTAAAATGATTTTCTCACGGGAGGATGGAGCATCCGGTTTTTCCGGTTCCGTCTGCACCGCACTTTCCGAAAAAAATCAAAGGAAAGCTGTTCCGGTTCGTCCGCTTTTGCCGTTTTGCGGCTCTGGCTCTTTAACCGCCGCAGGGCAGACTGGGCGGCATCCAGGGGCTTTTTGTTCCCGGCTGGCTTTCGGCTGTTTCGCCGGTGCCGCGCTTTTGGGGCATATCCGCCGCCCTTTGGATCAGCGAATAGGAGCCGTCTTTGTAAGCGGAAAGCCTGTCATACGCCCTGGTGCAGACTTCATAGCCATACTGTTTGGGTGTCAGGGACTGCAAGCCGTCTTTCATCACAGACAGCAGGCCGTCCACCTGCACCGGATTATCAAGCATGGTGCGAACCTGCTTCCAGCCGTCAAAGAATCCCTCCACCTGATAAGGACGCTGTTCTTTGGCTGCATAGTGGAAAAAGGAATCCACATCACGGGAGAGGATAAAACGCTCATATTCCGGGAACCGTGCCTTATCGTCCGGGGTAAGGAACCGCCCGCTTTCCATAAGCTGATGGATACGGCGCTCGGCCTGGTTCCAGTTCAAAGAAGTTTCCGCATAAGGCTTCCCATAGCTGCGCTTGATCTTCATGCCTTTGGCATCATGCCAGGTATCACGGATAGAGCTGCCACTGCCGCCAGTGCCAAAAGACTCTTTCAGATAAATCCTGTCTTTCTTTGCGGTCTGTGTGATTCTGGAAAAACACATACGCCGCCAGCTTGCTGTCCGAATAGCCGCCGCCAGGGGGCAAGCACCTCATTGATTTCGTCCTCTGTAATGAAAGTGGGGCGTTCTACCTTGAACTGCCCATCCAGGGGAAAGACTTCTGCCGGGATCTGCGCCTGCTCAAGCCGGTGCAAAATGGCGTTGGGGCGGTGAAAATGGAACCGCAGGATTTCCCGGTTCGCCTGGTAAGCATCGCAGAAGCCCTCCATTTCTTTTACAACAGCCGCCAACTGCTCCGGGGATTGCAGCAGCTTTTCTAACTTAGCCGTATCCTCCGGGAAACCGCCCCTCTGCATATAGACTCCATCCACAGTGGGGAGAAGTCCGGCTTCCTTTGCCCCATCGCCAAAATCCTGCCGAAGATACCAAAGCTGCGCCGCCAGTTCTTTAAACTCATTCCCTTTGACCTGGCCCGCCTGTTCCACAGAAAGATATTTGCCGGTTTCCACTAGCCTGCGGATACGGCTTTCTACCTCCGTCCAGGACAGGCGCAGGCTCTCTTTTGTCATAGCGGGCGCTTTTGCCGCTGTTGATAGAAAACCCGTTTTCATCAAACCAGACCGCATAGGGAGTGCCGTCTATAGTAAAGCCACGCCCGCCGGTGCCAAACTCTTTGCGTAAGGATACCGCCATTTCTCCCGCAGGAGCGCCTGCCTGGTACTGGGCATAAATACGGAGCGCCCCAGCAGGCTCGTTGGTTCCGGCAGACAAAATCCGCTCAACTGCCTGCTCCGGCACCATGCCCACAGAAAAAGCGGGGGCGCTTGCCTCCGCTTGTGATTGGGCGATCTGTTCAATCTGTTCCTCCACGGTGGGGAACAGGGACATTTGTGTAAAAGTCGGGCTGGCATCGGAATAGGGGCCGTCCATCTCCACAGACGATAAAACGGCAGGCTCGCCGCCTGCCGTCCGGGTGTCTGTATTTAACTGTAAATCAGGTCTGCCATCACGATCTCCTCGGCTCTCTGCCGGATGTTGTTCATCCGCTGTACCCATTCCATCTGATTGGCTGCTTTCAGTTCCTCCGTCACGCCCTCGCTCATCGCCAGTTCCGCCATCACGCTCTCTACCTGCTGGTTCGCCGCCTGGTCGATCTCCGTCAGATGTGCCCACAGGGTTCCTTTCAACAGCATCGCCGTGTAAGCCGCTTTCCGGTGTTCCATCAGATATTTCTCCCTCGCCCTGCCGTACCGGGTCAGGGTTTCCGGTTCGTTCTTCCTGCTGTCCATCACGATGTTCGAATCTGATAACCGTTCCGGTTGGTGTATGTCAATTCGCTCATCTTCGCCACTCCTTTCACGCTTTAAAGTGTTAAACTGTTCATCTTTATTATAGGACACATCCGGCTGTTTGGCAAGGCTTTTTTTCGCCTGTCTGACCTGTTCCAGTTGGATATTTTTTACCGCCTCACCGATCTCCATTAAAATGGTGCGGTTGGCTTCGGCGGTGGCAGTGCCCAGGCAGGCCAGGGTGCCCACGTTGTTAAAGTTCGTAATGCCCCGCAGATCGTCTGCGTCGATATAGAGGGAAGCGTCCAGCCCGCAGCGGGTTAAAACCGCATACTGGACGCTGGCTTTTATGGTGTCACGGAAAATGACCTCTATGTTGTGGTCGTCCAGTCCCTCTAAAAAGCTGTCCTCCACCTCATAGTGCAGGTCACGGAGATATTCCCCATAGTGTTCCTCCGACACCTTTGAAGCCGCTTCCATCAGGCACTCGCCCAGGTCGCCGCCCTCCGGGATACCGAACGCTTTTGCCAGCCGTTCCATAACCGGGGCATGATAGGCTTCCTCCATTCTCCAAAGCCACGGGTCTTTGCCGCCTTTTACCCTATGAGTATCAGAAACATCGTGGACGTTCTGGATATAGGGCCTGCCGCCTGTGCCTTTGCGGATCAAGCCGATTGCATTGGAACCAGCGTTGACCCAGCGGTGCATCCTTGTTATTCCACGTTTCGATGTCCGCACAGGCGACTGCATCCGGGCGCTGGATATAGATTAAAAGCTGGTCGTCAAAATCATAGCTTTTATAAAACCGGGATGCCGTGGTTAGAAACTTCTGCCAGTTTTCCGGTGTTCTTGTGACTTCCTGCTGGGCTTTCTGCGCCAGCTCAGAAATATACAGAAACCATCTGTTTGCCATTGTGACCTCCTTTCAAACGAAAAACACCCAGAACCTGCTTTTTTACAAGTTCTGGGTGTAGTTTACAAATAGGATTCTTTAATAATTTTGTTTTGCCTGTTCCGATAAATGGCGGATCAATTCTTCTGGGGTTGGGATTTCTCCCTTGCATGGAACACGGCTCTGATAGGCTTTGGTTATCTCGTTATTATTTAGTGGATTGGTATATGCGTCCGTAATAGCAGCCTGCATTTCCCGCTTGACTTCTTCCACGCTGACACCGTATTCTTTCGCTACTTTCCGGTATATCTTCCTCATGTTCATAAAAGTTTCCTCCTAAGTAAATACTGTAATCGCCTGAATGATTCGATTATAAGCGATAACAACACTCGTTTCAATAGAAACAGGCGTTACAATCGCTCGGTTTTGGCTTCGGCGTGACTTATGATTATCTACAAGGAGGGAGCAGCAAATGGAAGAACAATTTATTCGTGACCGGCTTTCCAAACTTCGGGAAGAAAAGCAGGTTTCAGAACGAAAAATGAGCCTGGATTTAGGACACAGCACCAGTTATATCCGTGGCATCACATCCGGCAGGTCGCTCCCCCTCTATGAGCGAGTTCCTTTATATCTGTGAATACTTAGGTATCACACCATCAGAATTCTTCAAAGAAGAAAAAAAAAACCACTTTGACCCAACAAAAAGCGATTGACTATATCTATACCATGACGGATGAGGACATCCAGTTACTAATTGGATTTATTGAACGGATGAAGCACACAGACGAATAACAGGCGGTATCTGAAAAGAACGGACACCGTTCCTGTTTCTTATTGTCGGCGTTCTTTATTTTTCCGGTTCATATCCTCCAAAAACCTTTTTCTGTGCTTCAGACAACACCCTGGGCAGGGGCAATCTTAACCCACTTCTTGGGAAGTGAGTATGTCAGACCGCCGTAGCCATTGTCGCCAGTCTGCGTGACCTGCTCCGGGTGGCTCTGGTACAAGCTGTTCAGCGTGTTCTGCAAGCCTGTGTTGTAGGTATAAACCGCAGCAGTGGATTCACTCTCATTAAAGAGGATGATCGTTTCCTGCTCATACTTTGTTAATCTCATAGGCATTACCTCTCCAAATCTTTCCGCTTCGCCGGGGCTTGGCTGCCGTATGCTGTTCCGGCTTTTTCGCAAGCTGCTCCCGGATCGAGGGCTTTTCTCCGGCTTCTTTTGCGGCTGTCCCCTGGAAAAATCTTTTTCCCGCATCTGCCTAAAAGCGGTGATCCTGCCGGTTTCATCCGTGACGGGGGCATACATCTTCGGAATCTTAAAACATCATGCCGTCCAGACTGATGCCGCCGTAGTAATTCCCGTGGGCGTCCCGTTCTTTCTGAAGCAGCACGGTCTTATCGGCAAGGATAAAGCCCTCCATTTCATGCTTATAGACCAGGCCACAGGGAATCCCGCCAGACTGGGTAAGGGCGATTTCTTTGCCCACCGGCTCAAAGGGATTCTCCACCGGCGCATCCTCCACCACACGAAAAGCGGTAGGCTTGCCCTGTTTGCTCCGCTCGGCAACTTCATAGATATGGGCATCAATGTAACTGCCGTTTACCCTGCGGTTGGAGGACTCATAAAAATCCGGGTTGGACGCACAGGGCGTTAAAAGGATGCCGCCTTTGACAATGTACTGATCCTGGGTAATCTCACCGGGTTCGATATACCGCTCAAAGCGGTTGACCGGCACGACCCGTAGAAGCGGCGTTTCCGATTTTTGTTTCAACACCTCATTTGCCGTTACTGGTTCTTCTTTTTTTTTGGCTGTTTCCTCCCTGGACAGATATGTTATTGATAATGCCGTCAATCATGTTATAATTCTGTTCCATGCTCATTTCTGCATATTTTATAGGATTTTCCTCCAATTCCATAAATGGAAAAAGCAGCACCGTAATGCTTTCCCAACTGCCGGAGGGATGTCAGGGTATGTTCTGTTAACACAGAACTGGTTCCATCTTGGTTATATACAATCGCATCATTCAAGAGAAATTTATAGAAATTTTTTCCCGTCCATTGACTGTCTGCGTCTTTTTTTGCAAATATCCGCCCATCTTTTGTGTGGGAAAGGCGGATGTCATAAATTTTCAAACGGTCAAGGGTGGTATAAAGGATGTCAATCTCATCTTCCAACAATGTTTTGATGTCCATCATTTACCCCTTTCCTTTGGTTTTCGGTCTGGGCGGCAGCTCGATCTTGTAATTCACATACTTTTCGCCGGTATCCGCCAGCACCACCACAGCATCATAGAGTACGCCTTTTTTCTCGCTGAACAGAAACCTTTCATCTTGATACGCCCATTCTTTAAGAGCGCCGCCGCCATCGGTTTGGTCAGTTCCTTGTGCTTGAAGTGAAAAAGCGGTCGTCTTTCCACATGGAAAACTGGCACTCCCGGTTAGAGCAGTAAAAATTCTTCTTGCCCTCCAGCACATCAGAGCCGCAGCGGGGGGCATTTCCCGATAACCTCCCTCTGTTGGAACAGGGAAGTATCCGCTTTGACGGCGCTATACTGGGCAACCAGATCGGATACCATCTGTTCAATGCCGCCCATAAACGCATCAGGGGCTTGTTCGCCTCGCTCCACCGACTTTAAGCCAGCTTCCCACTGGGCAGTCAGCCTGGCGGACTTCACGCTGTCCGGCAGCACCACAATCAGGTTGAACCCCTTTTTTGTGGGAAGAAGCTGCCTGCCCTTGCGTTCCAGGAAACCGCCACGCACCAGCTTTTCCAGCACACCGGCACGGGTGGCAGGTGTGCCCAGGCCCGTGCGCTCTGCGCCCCTCGATCTCGGCAAATTCTTCGGCGCTGGCGTGTTCCATAGCTGATAAAAGCAGATCTTCCGTGAAGTGCCGGGGCGGGCTGGTGGTTCCCTCTTTGGTGGAAGCCTCAACCTTTTTCAAAGGTCTGCCCCTCTGCAAGCGGCGGCAGGGCTTTGGCATCCTCGTCCTTGGAATCATCCTCCGGCTTCTTTTTCAGCGTGGCAAAAAAAGCCTGTTCTATCTCCTTAAAACCGGGCGATACCACCACACGCCCCTTTGCCGTAAAAGTAGCGCCGCCGCAGAGAAGAACAACGGCGGTATCCTCATAAAGATGTTTTTCCCCCACAGCACACAACAGCCGCACCGTTACCAATGTCAGGATATTGCGCTCCCCCGGCAGGAAGTGAGGAGAAATCAGCACCGGAAATCTGCTTTGTGGGCAGTAATGCGTGGTGGTCGCTGACCTTGCCGTTATTGATGACACGGGGCGCATCCACGCTGAGAGCCGCCACAGAAAACGGCAGGGCGGACGCCGCCAGCTCACACAGCGCCGGAATGGTGTCTTTCATATCCTCCGTCAGATAGTTGGAATCCGTCCGTGGGTAGGTCAACAGCTTTTTCTCATACAACGCCTGGGCGTAGTCAAGCACCTGCTGGGCGGTATAGCCAAACAGCCGGTTCCCGTCCCGCTGAAGCGAAGTCAAGTCATAGAGCTTGGGCGGCTGTGTGGACTTCTGCTTCTTTTCCACAGACTGCACAACAGCCGCCTGCGTGCTGCAGGCGGCTGAAAGATGGTCGGCGGCTTTTCGGTTCTCACACCGTTCACTGGCGGCGGTAAACTTCCCGCAGTCCAGCACCACCGTATAAAACTTTTTTTTTTTAAAATCGGAAATGGCAGTTTCCCGATCTACTACCAGGGCAAGGGTCGGGGTCATAACCCTGCCAATGTTCAAAGTTTTCCGGTATAGGGTAGAAAACAGCCTGGTGCCGGAAATGCCCACCAGCCAATCCGCCTTGGCACGGCACAGGGCAGCTTCATACAAAAAGATCATACTCTGCGCCGGGACGCAGGTTCTCAAATCCCTCCCGGATTGCGGAATCTTCCATACTGCTGATCCACAGCCGTTCAAAAGGCTTTGTGCATCCGGCATGGTCATAGACCAGCCGGAAAATCAATTCCCCCTCACGCCCCGCATCCGTAGCGCACACAAGGCTTTCCACATCCGGGCGGTTCATCAGGGAAACCAGCACCTCATACTGGTCTTTTTATCCGGTGCCACCGTGTATTTCCATTTTTCCGGGATAATGGGCAGATCTTCATAGCACCATTTGGAATACCGGGCATCATAAGCGTCAGCCGCCGCCAGCCCGATAAGATGCCCCACACACCAGGACACCACATAACCGTTGCCCTGCAAATATCCCTGTCCACGTTCCTTTGCGCCCAGCACGGCGGCTAAACTCTGCGCCACACTGGGCTTTTCTGCAATTACTAACTTCAAGCCGTTTTCCTCCTTTCCGCCCATCAGCTTCTTGTAGCAGATACCCACACAGCGCCGCCCCTTGCCATAACCACAGTCATAGCAGGGGGGGAATCGGGGGCAGGTGCCGGCCTTTCCTCCGACACCTGCCGCCCAGCGGGTTTCTGCTGCATCATCCGTTCCAGTCCGGGGTTATCAGAAAACAAGGTCATCGTCGCCCTCGATGGGAATATCCTCGTTATCTTCCTCATAAAGCCTGCGCTGTTCGGCTTCTTCTTCCTCGGAAAGTTCCTCCTGACCTGCATCCTCGCCGGTTGCTTCCTCATCTTCGTTGACAGTAGGCTCCTCCGGCCCCTCAAACTCAAAATCGTCGATGTCCTCGGCATCATCCAGATCATGCTTCGGCTTATAAACCTTGAAATAGTAGCCCAGGCCGCCAGCCGCCAGCGCAGCCACGACGACAAGGAACATCATGCTGTTGTTACTCTTGGGGGGCGGGCTGCTCCGGTTCGGGTTCCGATGTTTCCGGTTCTGACGGGTTCCTCCGGCTCGGCAGGAGCGGCGGGTTCCGGCTCTGACGGTGCGGTCGGTGTGACAGTCTGGCTGTCCGTGTCTTTTTTGTGCCAGTGCCATCAGGTCGCTTTCCGTTACGGCATTGAGGAAATACACATTTTCGCTGTCACGCTGCTTGTCGATAATAAGGTAAAACACATTTTCATCCGGGGTCATAATGGTATAGAACTCCTTGCCCTGTTCATCGGTAGCGTTATCAACCACCGTGGCGCTGCCATCCGGGGTAAACGGGTTATCCTCCGTTTCCTCCGTGGCAACCGGGCTTACCGCAGACGGGTCTTTTTCGGTATCCGCTTTATTAGAGGAAGAAATAGTGCCGCCGGTAGGCTTTGCCGTCTGCCCGGTAGAAGCAGTCCCGCCAGTGCCAGACTGTGAAAGCGTGGTGCCGGTGCCCCCGCCCGTGGGCGTTGTAACCGTGGATGCAGGGATAGACGGACTGGTGGGAGAACTGGAAGTCTTATCGCTGTCTTTTTTTCGGTTCCTCATAATAGGGATTGTTAAGCTGGGTCATGCGGCTTTTATTCCCGGCACGGTCAGTGGCCTGGATCGTGATCTGCTCATAATTGTCCGCATAATCTTTCAGGCGAATATCCAAGGTGCCATTATTCAGCTTGGAAAAGGAATTGCCGCAGACGTAGATTTTGTCCACGCCGGAGAGGTCATCGCTTGCTTCCACACGGAGCAGCTCGCCCTCAATCCCCGCACGGATTGTCGGGGCTTCCCGGTCAAAGACCTCAATGTAACGGTTCTTGGTGTGGGACTTTCCGTTTTTTATCGGTTACGGTCACATAAATGGTGCAGTTTTCGGAGATTTCCAGGGATACCTTGTCTTTATCCACCAGATCGTCCGTTAAATCAATCCAACTGCCGCCGCTGTTAATCTTGGCTTCCACGGTATCCCAGCTGGTTTTATTGACATCCTTAATGCGGATTTCCACGTTTGCCCGATTGGTGTACCAGCCGTCCGGGGCAAGAATGGAAATGGTAAACTTGGGGTCAACCACTTCCGGCTCCTTGCCCTCGCATTTTGTCAGGTCATTCTTGCAGATCTCGCAGCCTGTATTGACCGCACCAGCGGCACATTTATCGGTGCAGGTGCATTTTTCCGGTTCGGCAGGCGGTTCCGGCTCCGTGGGCGTATCCGGTTCCGTAGGCTGTTCCGGCTCCGTGGACGTATCCGGTGCTTTCCCGATGCACTGTGCCCGGTCAGACTGGCAGACAGCACAGTCAGGATTCACCGCACCCTCCTGGCACAGAACCGTGCAGATACAAGCTGCCGGTTCTCCTGCCGGGGGAGCGGTACACAAATCCATATCGGCAGCGCAGGTGGGGCACTCGGTATTGTGATCGCCCTTGGTGCATTTCTTCTCGCAAAAACAGGGCAGCGTGTTCGGCTCTGCCGCTTGCCCTTTGCAGGCATCGGCATTTTCCTTACACACCGGGCATTCCTGATTGGGAGTTTCCACAGAGCATTTCGTATCACAAATGCAGGCGGGCGCATCGTTGCCCGATACGTCCTGCGCCGCAGCCATGCCCAAAAGGGGCATCGTCAAAAGGAAGATGGAGAGCATCATGCAGACCATTCCGGTCAGCCGCTTACTCCGCTTCATGTTCAGATTCTTCATGTTCGTTATCCTCGCTTTCCATAAAATCAGGCGTCCCGGCTTTAGAGCCACGGAACGCCTTGATAAATGCTGCCAGTTCCTCCGGGGCTACATCCAGCCCACGAACCATACCGACAATCTCCATATTTTCCAGTTCGGTCTTTTGCTGCTCCAGTTCCCTAAGCCGGGTCTGCTGGACAGCGATTTTTTCTTTTACCTTGTCGATCTCCGACAAGACTTTCTGCAACTTGTTACTCAAGTCAAAACCTCCTTAATTTAATCTGCCAATAGCATAGAAATGCTGCGACCAATAACTGCTGTCAGTCCTTGCGTATTGGATGGGCGACCCACAGTGGATCAATCATATTGTTGCCGACGTAAATTCCCACATGGCTCACCGGCCCTGGGGAGTTATAAGTGCCGGTAAAAAAAAAATAATGTCGCCGGGCTTGGCTTCTGACATTGGGATATGGGCGCATTGGTTATAAATGCCCTGGGCGGTGGTGCGGGGCAGGTTGTGGACGCCGCTGTGCGTGTAAACGTAGCAGACAAATCCGCTGCAATCGAAGCTGGTGCTTGGAGAAGAACCGCCCCAGACGTAGGGGAACCCTAAGTATTTTTCGGCTTCTGCGATCAGTGCGGCAAAATCAGGGTCAGCCAGGGCTTCCCCGGAATGTCGTAATCTTCACCAGCGCTTTCATTGGCGTAAATATCGCTGCCGAACAGATAGGGCTTATTCCCCTTTAAGGAAAGGGTAGCCGTATAGCGTTCTTTCTGCTCCTCGTCCAAGTTCTCCAGGGCAACCGCCCCGAACCCTTTATTTCTAAGGGTCACATAGAGGATGTAATACTCGTATTCCTCCTCATCCTCCGTGGTTTCCCCGGTTTCCGGGTCGGTGGAAGTAACCGTGCGGGTTCTGATCTCCACCACCTCACGGGTAGTCAGGCTGTATTGCCTGTCGAACATGCTTTCCAGTTCTGCCTGCACCTGGGCAGGGGTAAAAGCATCAAACTTTGCCGTCAGATAGGAAATCAGTTCATTGGGGTTATACCCGATGCTGTCCACATCGTACCGATATTCATCATAGCCGGGATGGGTGCGCTCGATGTTTGCCAGTTCATTTTGCAAAGCAGTTTCCAGAGCGGTGTAATTGGCTTCCGTTTGAATGATGTCGGGATCTTCCGAAGTGTAGGATGTGCCCAGCACGGCGCTCATGGCTCCATCCATCATCACAGAGCAGGAAGAAAGGGACGAAAACACCATAATAATCAGCATGGCAATCGCACCAGCCATCACCAGCCCGCCTTTATGCTCCTGCACCGCAGTCGCCACGGTCTGACCGATGCTGCCAAACATATCCCTTTGCTTTCTGAACAAAAGCTGAACCCTGTTTCTCAGCCTGCTTTGCTTTCCGAAACTCTTTGGCATACTGGTGCTTGATGCGCTGTTTCTGAATAAGACGCTTGACGGTGTTTTCCTGCAATTCCGGGTTATCCCGGACAGCGGCACGATAAGCGGCACTGACATTCGCCCGGTTGACCTGGGCTTCCAGCTTCTCCACACGCTTATACGGGGCGTTCTGCCGGTACTTGCGGATTTCATGGCTGGCGAGAACAGCGGCCCCCTCAGACGCAAGCTCTGTCCGATGGGCGGCTTTCGTACCCACGTTTTCTTCCTCCACCTGATGAATCTTGGGTGGACGGTGGCGCTGGCACTCTGTACCATGCGCCTGCCCGCCTTTTTCGGCAGGGCTTCCTGCCCTCGTTTTTTTCTCCACTTCCTCAAACCGGAGTGTGTGCTTCAGCTTGCTTTTTCGGGATCAAGTTCTTTTTTTGCAAGCGCAGCTTTTTTCTTCTTAGGCACTTTCTTTTTCGCCTTTTCCAGCTTCGTGCCCAAAACCTCCGCCTTGTGTTCCGCACGGGCAGCCCGTTCCTCCGGGGTGAAATTCAGCCGTTTGCTGCGCTCCACATCATCAGCATCGTAGATGTTGGCTTTTTTCTTCATGGCAGACCTCCTTATGCTGCCAAATCCGCAGGCTTCGTGGTCATAACCTGGTACAGCTTCGTATCCGTGGGGAACTTATCAACAAAGGGAATGATCTTATCCCCAAAGAACAAAAGCCCCTCGCCGGCGTCACTGTTCGTGATGTGCCCCAGCTCCTGGGGGGAAATGCCAAGCCGCTGGGCCAGGATATTCCGGTCGCTGGCACCCTGGTTCAACATCAGCACAAAATCGCTGTTTTCCAGGATGTTCTCAATCTCCGGGCTTTCCAGCAAATCCTTGACGTTCTGCGTTAGGGATGTGGGGATGCCATTCCACTTGCGGAACCGCTTATAAATCTCGGCGGTGTAGGCCGCTGTCTGCGGCTCCTTTAAGAGCAGGTGAAACTCATCTAAGTAGATGCGGGTGGTCTTTCCGGCATAGCGGTTTACAATGGTGCGCTGCCAGATATTATTCTGGACGGTCAGCATACCAGGCTTTTTCAGGTTCTGCCCCAGACCGCTGATGTCATAGCAGGCCACACGGTTATCAACATTGACGTTGGTTCGATGGTTCAGATAATTGAGGGAACCAAACACATAAAGTTCCAGTGCCGTAGCAAGTTCCTGTGCCTGTTCTTCCTGCTGTGCCCGCAGGCACTCATACAAATCCCCCAGGATCGGCATATTCTCCGGTCTGGGGTCTTTGATAAGCTGGCGGTAGATTTTCGGAATACAGCGGTCAATGACCGATTTCTCAATGGGCTTTAGACCGCCCTGAGCGGCGGACAAAATCAGTTCACAGAATGACATGATAAAGTCCGCTTTCATCAGAAGCGGATTTTCGCCGGTATTCGTGGTCAGGTCTACATCCAGCGGATTTTCGATATAATCGTGGCTGTCCGGGGCAAGCCGGATCACCTGTCCTGAAAGCTGCTGGCACAGGGAAGTATATTCATTCTCAGGGTCGAGGAACAAAAGGTCATCCGTAGTATGCAGATAGACGTCTGCCGCTTCCCGCTTACAGCTAAAGGACTTACCAGAGCCGGGGGTGCCAAGCACCACTCCGTTGGGGCATTTGAGCGTTTTGCGGTCGGCCAGAATCATCCGGTTTGTGGTGGCGTTTAACCCATAGTAAACGCCCTTGGGCTGGAATACCTCACAGGAACGGAACGGCAGAAATATTGCCGTTCCACTGGTGGTAAGGCCGCGCTGGACTTCCACCTGGTTCACGCCCAAGGGCAGGGCTGACACAAAGCCCTGTTCCTGCTGATAGTCCAGCCGGATTAGATCGCAGTTCTGGGTATTGGTAATGCCGTTTGCGGAGTAAATCAGGTTTTCCAGCTTCTGACGGCTGGACGCCGCATGGACAACCAGGATCGTGACCATAAACATTTTCTCGTCATGGTTCTGCAAATCCTCCAAAAGTTTCTGGGCTTCCTTCCCGAAGGTCACAAGGTCAGGGGGAAGAATGTCCATGTCAAAGCCGGAGCGCACTGCCCGTTTCTGCTCGTCAATTTTTGCCTTGTCCAAATCGCTCAGTTTACGCTTGACCGCTTTCAGGGCGGCATTCTGGTCGAGCGCCTTTGCATGGATACTGACGATCTGGCTTCCCTCCATGTTTAAAATGCTGTTTAATAGTGTGTCATACAGTTTGGTCGCCCGGATCTGCAAAAAAAGAAACCGCCCCCGAAAGATGCGCCGGAGCGGAAGTAACGCCCATCCTTGAAGAAGAAGGAGCTGGGGGCAATATAGTCTTTGCTGGACAGCCCGGTGTGGTTTAAAGAATCCCAGTTAAAACGGAACTTCCGGTTCTCCTCCAGATGCAGGCACCGATGGAGAATCGTCAGCCGCTCATAACCATCCATCGGATGTGCGGCAACCGTCAGGGCACGGAAATGACCCACCACATCATTGTCGATCTGCTCCAGGCGGGAACGGGCCTGCCTGATGCCGTCTGCTTCGATAGTATAGGTCAGGCAGATACGGCGCTCATACCGGCTCTTGGAAACCTGCCGCACCAGCATATCGCTGTATTCCTTTCGGATTTCATCGAACTGATCGCCCTGGGGGTTAAGGGCAAGCATCTTCCGGTATTCCACCAGGTCTGCCGGGTAGCAGATCACGGAAAGTTCAAAGCCCACAGACGGCCCGAAATAGTTGACCAGCTTGCAGTAAAGCTCAAACAAAACCGCCTTTTCATCGTCAGACGCTTCGGCATAGTTGATGTCATCGCAGAGAACGCTTTTACTGTAAAGCCGGTTTGTGATGCGGCAGATGCCGTCCGGGTACATTTCTTCATAGGGAATGGTCTGCTGGGCGGTCTTTGCGATTTTACCCTCTTTTTTTTTGCCCGCCGGATTGCCTTTTCCACACGCCTTTTGTCGGCGGCGGTCAGCTTGGTGTCGGGCCGGATCATGAGATGTTCCCAGCCCACGGCTGTTCTTGCCGGTGGCTTTGTTCTGAATGGAAACAAGTTGTTGTACCTCCTTTTCATAGCGTGCCTGCCGCTCCAGAGCGGCAAACCGGTTGTTGGTCTGGTAAGGTCTGGCCGCAGGTGCAAGCAGCCGGACACGGATGATATTTTTCAGAATCTTTTTCCAAAGGCTGCCCGTTCTTCTCATACAGCCCGAACAGCATAAAGGGCGCTGCCAGGGCAATCAGAAGAAGCAGGGCAAAGTCATTACCCAGGGAGTGCCGGGTCAGGAAGTAAGTTCCCACGCCTGCAATCCCGCCCAGGGAAAAAGCAGACAATCTGGCGCTTGGGCAGCCCGCAAGCCACCTTGTCCTTAACCTCGGTCAAATCTTTGGTAATCGTCACATAAGCCAATCGAAACCCTCCTTTCTCGAAACTTAGTGTGCGTTTAGGATGCTTTTCGCCACGGAGCCGGTCTTAAACAGGCTGAAGCACAAAAAAAGCACTGTGTAGGCGGCGCAGCTCCAGATGGAAGCCTGCAAATCCCCGCCCAGGGAAAGAGCATTGACCAGTACGGCATAGATACCGACGCAGATCATGATTAAGAAGCCTTGCAGCCCCAGGGCGGCAAGCCCCCGACGTAGTTGGTGCCGATGTTGCCCCATTCCCGGTTCATAAAGGTGGCAAAGGGCAACGGGCCGACACTGGCGTAAATATAAATTTCAATCATCCTGCCATACAAAATGACCGTGATGATAAGCCCCATCGCTTTCATGGCAAAGGATACGATCCAGGTTTCCAGCATCAAGGCAAACAGATCTCCCAGCCCCGTGGCCTGAAGCTCCGTTGTGATGTTGGCGATTGCAGAGGAAATGTCGATGCTGGCGTTGGTATCTATGACACCGGCACTCCTTTGAACCATTGTCTGTGCAACCTGGAAAATTGCGATGATGAAATCAAAGGTATGGATTAACGATGATTGCCGCCGCCGCTGACTTGAACGCCCATTTGAAGAACATAAAGGTATCAATGTCGTGCATATTGTTCTTCTCGATAATCATGGAAATCAGTTCATACGTCAAGACGGCGGCGATCACAAGCCCCGCTATGGGGACTACCACATTCTTAGACAGCGTAAGAATAATGGAAAAGACGCTGGAGTTCCAGGACTCCGGCGTCTTTCCCCTTTCTTCGGTTGCGATTGTGGCGACCTTGCTGTTGACATCGCTAAACATACTCGACAGATTGCCAGTGATGGCTCCGATTAAGAAGTCTTTCAGCCACTGTTCAATGGCGTCGATTATGCTTTGCATAAGCCGCTACCCGTGCCGATTAGACGGTAATCAGGCTGGACAGCAGCGGAACCACTTTCAGGCCGAGAAGCATAATGCCGCCGCCCGCCATAAGCTGCTTGACCCCCTGGCTTTTGGAGGCAGGATTATCTCCCCCGTATCCTTCCATGAGGTTGACCACACCCCATACGCCAACGCCGCCGCCCAGGGCAACAACCAGAGTAGACATCGTAGAAACAGCAGTCGTAAAGAAACTCATAATAAAATCCTCCTTGAATTTAAAAAACGTGTTGATATGTTGTCGGTTTGGTTTTTGGATTGAGCGGCCCCTTTCAGGCTCTGCCCGGACAGGCGGACGGATATGCTTTTTCATCCGCACCGCCGTTTTGGAAAATTCCGGGCAGATCGGGGGTTTTTCTCCGGGGGGAGCGGTTATAAAAATCTGCCATTGAACCATAGGAGAAAGCGCCGTTTAACGCCCTGGCTATCGTTTCCAATACATGAACCGCTTCGTCGTAAAATCCCATTTTGACCTCCCATGTGTTGAAATTACCGGTGTCCGGCTGGTTTTGGGCAAAAAAAGAAAAGGCTCCACCGATTTCAAAGCCCACAAAGGGGCATCGGTGGAGCCTTTAGGCAGCCGCTTGGGACTGTTTTATCTCTCAAGGTCATAGACCTCAAATTCATCCTCCGGCTTTACTTTCAGCCGGTGTTGCAGGTATGCCTTTACATCAAAGGCAAACTTGGGGTTGGCGTCTGCCGTGTACTTGTACTGTGGATGCTTCGTCAGATCGTACTTCTTGGAGTAGAACGGGCGGACGCCCTGCACCTGGACGATGCAGCGGCTGGAGGGCATGACAGCCAGCTCATCCACGCTCATCAGTTCTTTGCCACAATGTCAAGTGATGAATTAAAAAAAAAGCTATCAAAGAAATCCTTCTTCGATAGCAGCGTATTCAACATCTATTCACATTTCCTGCCTTGCGTTCTTCGAGCTAATGAAATATAATGAAAGAAATTGTCGGAGGTATGAGCATGGACTACATGACACTCAAAGAGGCAAGCGAAAAATGGGGCGTTTCGTCCCGTCAAGTCAACTATTACTGCGTCGAGGGGCGTATTCCCGGCGCTGTGAAAATGGCCGGTGTTTGGCTGCTTCCTAAAGATGCTGTAAAGCCGGTCGATGGCAGAACGAAGGAAGGGAGAGCGCAGAAGTGAGTCAAATTTTACTTTTAGAAGACGATGAAGCGCTGGGGCGTGGTATTTGTATGGCACTTGAAACACCAAACTGTACCGTCACACATTGCAGCACACGTCTCCAGGCAATCAAGATTTTGCAGGGCGTAGTTTTTGATTTATTGATTTTGGATATTAACCTGCCAGACGGCAGTGGGCTGGAACTGTTGCGAACACTGCGGCAGAATGGCACCTCCACACCTGCTATTTTGCTTACGGCTAATGATTTGGAACTGGATGAAGTTACCGGTCTGGAAGCTGGGGCAGATGATTATATTACCAAGCCTTTCTCCTTGGCAGTGCTCCGGGCCAGAGTAAATGCCCAACTGCGGCGCTCTGTCCCGGCAAAGCAGGATCGGATCGAATTGAACGGTTTCATCCTTGACTTCACACGGATGGAGTTTTCCAAAGAAGGGACAATCATCGACCTTTCCAAGACAGAACAGCGCCTGTTGCGCCTGCTGGTGGAGAACCGGGGCCGCACGTTACCAAGAGAATTGCTGCTTGAAAAGGTGTGGGACGGCGGCGAGTTTGTGGATGAAAATGCCTTATCTGTGGCGGTGCGGCGCCTGCGCGGGAAGCTCGGGAATGCCCCGATCAGAACTGTGTACGGGGTTGGTTACACTTGGGAGGTAAGCAAATGACAGCTTTGACCTGGGTGTTGCTGGCTTTCGCTGTCATTGGGCTTCTATTTGGGCTCTGGCAGTGGACGGCCCGGCGCAGAACCGTTCAGCGGCTGGATAATATGTTGGAACAGTCTATTTCCAGTGGTTTTACCGAGGAACATTTTGATGAAACAGAACTGTCTGCGCTGGAGACAAAATTTGCTCGCTTCCTGCGCGGCTCTGCTCATACGCAAAAAACGATGAAAACCGAACAGGAAGCGGTGAAAACACTGATCTCCGATATTTCCCATCAGACGCGCACACCCATCGCAAATTTACTTGTATACGCTTCGCTTTTGACGGAAAGCGATCTGTCGCCGCGTCAGCGGGAACAAGTCCAGGCGCTGCTAACACAGGGGGAGAAACTGTCATTTCTGATTCAGACTCTGGTTAAGGCTTCGAGATTGGAAACAGGTATTGTGGTTCCAACTCCCACACTGGGTCCTGTGGCTCCTTTATTAGAGGCGACTGTCGAACAGGAAAGACCTGCGGCGGAAAAAAAGAAAATCACCTTGCAGAGCCTTCCGTTTGTAGGCGACGCCTCCTTTGACCCGCGCTGGACAAGCGAAGCCCTTGGCAATGTTGTAAACAACGCGGTAAAGTACACACCCGCTGGCGGAAGGGTTACCGTATCTGCCCAGATGCTTGAGACTTTTTGCCGGGTAGACGTGACGGACACAGGACCCGGTATTCCAGAAGAAGAACAGGGTGGGATTTTTAACCGCTTCTATCGTGGTGCGTTAACGCACTCGGCGGAGGGGCTTGGCCTGGGACTTTACCTGGCACGGGAAATTCTGTCCCTTCAGGGCGGTTATATCAAAGTATCCTCCAAACCAGGAAACGGAAGCACTTTCTCACTGTATTTGCCTCGTAAATTGAATCGGATATGAAGAGCAGGAAATCTTTCAACTCTGTTAGATTTGAGAAAGGCTCAGGAAAGAATTATGTGGTAAAGTCTGTATTGTCAAAAGGCAATGCAGACTTTTTTGTAGAGGTATACACGATGACGATTTTGGAAACCAAAAACTTAAAGAAATATTACGGAAAAGGAGATACGCAGGTAAAAGCACTGGATGGTGTCAATCTCAGCGTGGAGGACGGGGAGTTCGTAGCCATCGTGGGCACCAGCGGCTCCGGCAAGTCCACCCTGCTCCACATGCTGGGCGGGGCTGGACCGGCCCACTTCCGGCTCCGTCACCGTGGACGGGAAGAACATCTTCTCCCTGAAGGATGAGGCACTCACAATTTTTCGCCGCCGAAAAATTGGTTTTGTATTTCAAAGTTTTAACCTGGTGCCGGTGCTGACGGTGCGGGAGAACATTGTTTTGCCCATCCAGTTGGATGGTGGTAAAGTAGATGAGCGCTATGTAGGTGAGGTAGTCACCGCCTTGGGGCTGGAAAAGAAGTTGAACAGCCTGCCGGGGCAGCTTTCCGGCGGCCAGCAGCAGCGGGTGGCTATCGCCCGTGCCTTGGCAACCAAACCCGCCATTCTCCTGGCCGACGAACCGACCGGAAACCTGGACAGCCGCACCAGCCAGGATGTGCTGAGCCTGATGAAAGTGACGGGCCGGAAATTTTCACAAACCATGGTCATGATTACACACAACGAGGAAATCGCCCAACTTTCTGACCGAATTGTCCGCATTGAAGATGGGCGGATTGTGGCACAGTAAGGGGGGAGAGCCATGAAAGTTTCAAATCGAAAATGTGTTCGCCATTTGGCGTGGAAAAGCCTGCTGGCAAGCCGCACGCGCAATCTGATTGCCATTGTGGCCATCGCCCTGACAACGATGCTGTTTACCTCTCTGTTCACCATCGCCCTGTCCATCAACGAGGGGTTCCAGCAGTCCAACTTCCGCCAGGTGGGCGGCTTCTCCCACGGCGGCTTTAAGTACATGACCCAGGCGCAGTTTGATGAACTGAAGGATGATCCTCTCATCGGCCAGTGGGGCGAACGGAGATACCTGGGTATGCCTAGGGAGGCGCCTTTCAATAAAGCTCATGTGGAGGTGAGCTTTGCCGACGCCAACGAGGCCCACTGGATGTACTGCGACCCGGTGGAAGGCTCTTTGCCGCAGGAGGGCACCGACCAGGTTGCTACCGACACCCATGTACTGGAACTGCTGGGCATAAAGCCGGAGATCGGGGCCGAGTTTACCCTCACTTTTGATGTAGATGGACACGAAACCACTCAAACCTTCACCCTCTGTGGCTGGTGGGAATACGATGAGGCCATTGTGGCGAACCATGTCCTGATTCCCGAAAGCCGGGTGAACGAAGTCCTGGCGGAAGTGGGCGTAGATCCTGACAATCCTGACGACGGCATGACAGGCCGGTGGAATTTGGACGTGATGCTGAAAAGCGGCTCCCGACATATCGAGCGGGATTTGAACCAAATTTTGGAAAACCACGGCTACCAGAGCGAGAACGCTGGGGACAATTACATCGATACCGGCGTCAAATGGGGCTACACCGGGGCCCGGATGTCCGACATTGTGGACCCCATGACGGTCATGGCCATTGCCGGGGTAATCCTGCTTATCGTTTTCACCGGGTATCTCATCATCTACAATGTGTTCCAGATCTCCGTGGCCGGGGATATCCGGTTCTACGGCCTGCTGAAGACCATCGGCACCACGCCCCCGGCAGCTGCGGCGGATCATCCGTCTGCAAGCCCTGACCCTCTCTGCTGTTGGCATCCCTATCGGGCTTGTCCTCGGCTGGCTCATCGGCGGGCAGCTGACCCCGGTGATTGTGGCCCGGCTCAATGGGATTATGCCGATGACCTCTGTCAGTCCCTGGATCTTTGCCATCTCCGCGGCCTTCGCACTGTTGACGGTGCTTATTTCCTGCCGGCAGCCGGGACGAATGGCGGCCAGGGTTTCCCCGGTGGAGGCAGTGCGCTACACCGAAGGCAGCAGCGAAAAGACCCGTGCCAAGGGCCGAAAGGCCCGAAAGGTCAGTCCCTTCACGATGGCCTGGGCCAACCTGGGCCGCAGCAAGGGCAAGACCGTGGTGACGGTGCTGTCGCTGTCCCTGGCGGTGGTGTTGCTCACTGTGACGGTCAACTTCGCGGGCGGCTTCGACATGGACAAGTATGTGTCCAACTTCACCGCCAGCGACTTCATCGTGGCCAACGCTGGGAAATTCCAGACCAGCACCCTGTTCAGTGCGGAACAGGCCGTGCCCCAGTCCGTCATCGACGACATCGACGCACAGGGTGGCATCACCGGCAGCGGCGTGGTGTATGGACAGACCTCCCCTATGCTGGAGTATGTTACCGAGGACTGGTTCCGGCAGAACAAGGGGCACTTCTATACCCAGGAGCAGATGGACAACCTGATACGCCTGACTGATAAGAACGAGGCGGGCCTGCTGGCCGACCGTATCCAGCTCTCCGGCATGAGCGCTTTCGCATTGGACCACCTGACGGTGCTGGAGGGAGATTTGTCCGCCCTCTACGAGCCGGGCAGCCGGGCTATCGCCGCCGTATACTCAGAGGACGATTATGGAAACGCAGACATGGCCTCCCACTGGGCCCGGTTGGGGGACACCGTCACCCTCCGCTATGTGGAGGAGAGCGAGTATTACGACCCAGACACCGGCGAGGTCTGGGCTTCCCTGGAGGATGTGCCGGACGGGGCCAACTGGGTGGAGCGGCCGGTGAAGTACCGGGACGTTGACTACACCGTGGCGGCCCTGGTGACGGTGCCCTCCGCCCTCAGCTACCGCTACTATGGTAGCGATGAGTTCATCCTGAACGACGAGACCTTTGTCCAGGACACCGGCACGTCGGATGTGATGTACTACGCCTTCGACACCACCGACGAGACCAACGCCGCCATGGAGTCCTTCCTCGCGGACTACACGGAGAACGTCAACCCGGAACTGGATTATGAGAGCAAGGCCACCTATGCCGGGGAATTTGAGAGTATGCGCTCCATGTTCCTGCTGCTGGGCGGTGCGCTCAGTTTCATCGTTGGGTTGGTCGGTGTGCTGAACTTCTTCAATGCCATCCTGACTGGCATCATTGCACGTCAGAGGGAACTGGCGGTGCTCCAGGCCGTGGGCATGACCGGACGGCAACTGCGCGCTATGCTGATCTGGGAAGGATTGCTGTACGCTCTGGGGGCGGCAGGGCTGGCTCTGATTTTGACGCTGACGTTGGGCCCGATTGCCTTCCAGGCGGTGGAAGGACTATTCTGGTTTTTTACCTACCATCTGAACCTCACGCCCTTCCTGTTCATCATCCCTCTCTTTGCCTTGCTTGGGGCTGGTATTCCTGTTATCACCGGCCATGAGATGGCAAAACGCACCGTAGTGGAACGGTTGCGGATGGAGTAAACCCAATCAATATAATGCTGCCGGACGACGGCAAAATAAAAGCCCCATCCCTCAATGGTTGTGAGAGATGGGGCAAACTATTTACGCTGCAATCTCCGGGATTTCCCCGACAAAGTTATACACGATCCTGACTTCCTGCACCTTCTGGCCGTCCACCTTCTTAACCTCGCCAATCAGGATCTTGCTGATAAGTCGGTTCAGTACGGACTCGTCCAGTTCCTCAATCGTGGCATAGCGCCGGATTTCCTTGATAAAGGTGCGGACTTCGCTTTCCTGTGCGTCCGCCCGGCTCTGCATCAATGCCAGATCGTGCAGGCGTTTCTGGTTGGCTTCCTGTTCCTGTTCCAGCGCCGCCGTCAGCTTCATAAACCGCTGTTCGGTCAGGATGCCTTTAGCTTTATCCGTGTACAGGCTTAAAAAAACATCCCGTCAATTTCCTGATTCCGGGCTTCCAGCCGTTTCCGTTCCTTCTCCGTCTGGGAAGCGTCCACCAGATACCGGCGCTCCATCCGGCTGCTGAGCCGCTGGTAAAACGCATCCGCGTCCTTCATGGCCTGCGCCGCCAGTTCCTGTATATCCTTCAGCACCAGATTGTACAAATCCCTTGCCTCGATCTTGTGGCTGGAGCAGACCTTGCAGCCCATGCGGTTGTAAGTCTGACAGATATAGTACGCCTTGTCGATCGGCTCCCGCATCTCGCCGGTGAAGCGGTTCTTCCCAGTTCTCCCGACCTTCTCATACCGCACCTGCATGGACTTCCCACAGGTGGCGCAGTAGACAAGCCCGTGGAACAGATTGTAGAAGGGGCAGGAGTTTCCCTGAATAGTTGGTCTGCGGTCAATCAGTTCCTGTACCTGTTCCCATTCCTCCGGTGTCACAATCGCTTCGTGGCAGCCCTCGATCACTTCCCACTGGTCACGGGGGATAATGTCATAGGTGTTGGAACGGATGCCCTTCTGGTGTGTCCGGCAGACAAGGTGTGCGCCCTTATAAAAGGGATTTCTCAGGATATGGCTGATCCTCGCCCCTCCCCCAGGAATAATAGTTGGCGTCAAACTCCGTGTTGGCCTTGACACGGGTGATGGGGATTTTTTCTTCCATCAGCCGTTTGGAAATCCTCATGCAGCCCAGCCCGTCAAGGGCATAGTCATAGATTTTTCGGATCACCGGCGCAGTCTCCGGGTCAAGGATGAGATGCCCTTTGTCCTCCGGGTCACGCATCAGACCAAGAGGCGGCTGTCCGCCGCAGAACTTTCCCTGCCGGGAGCGGGTAGTGCGTCCCGCCAGCACCTTCTTGGAAATATCCCGGCTGTACATGTCGTTCAGGATATTCTTAAAGGGTGTGATGTCCATTTCCTGACGGGTCAGGCTGTCCACACCGTCCGTGACGGCGATATAGCGTACATTGTGTTTGGGGAAAAAGATTTCGATATAGCTGCCAGCTTCGATATAATTCCTACCGAGCCTCGATAGGTCTTTCGTGATGACGCAGCCGATTTTCCCGCCTCAATGTCAGCGATCATGCGCTGGAACGAGGGGCGGTTGAAATTGCGACCCGTATAGCCGTCATCCACATAATACTCATACTGGAACATCCCATGCTTTTCTGCGAAGTCCCGGAGCATGAGTTTCTGGTTGCTGATGCTCATGCTCTCATTGTCGCCGCCGTCATCCAGAGAAATACGGCAGTAGAGAGCGGTGATTTTCTCATAGACTTGTTTTTTCCTGCTCATAGCGTTCTCCTTCTATGAACAGGGACACGATACCATTATAGTACCATGTCCCCGTTCCTGAATCAACCGTTTTTACGCAGCTTTTTCTGCCATTTCCCGCTGATGCCGCCATTCCTCGAAGTGTTCGCAGGTCTGGCGCTCAATGAGCTGCTCAAAGGCTTCCCGCATGGACTTCTCCCCGGAGAACTCCCGCACCACCACAAAACGGACTTTATTCTTCTGATTTTTGCTTTTTTCCATAGGCTACCTCCATAGAGAGACAGGCCGGACGGCAGCACCGGCAACGAAGTCCGGCAACGAACCTCTAAAAACCTGTAAACTACCGTCTGGCCTGCAAATCTTACTTTGTGAATTTTCTTGAAAAATCTCGTTGCTTTCGTTGCCGGAGATAATGATAATGAGAAAAATATCCCTTAGTTATAGGCTTTTTCCCGTATCCAGACAGGGAAATCCCCGGCAACGAACCCGGCAACCAAGTGGCAACCATCCCGGCAACAGACCGCCATTTTCAGGCGATCCACTCCTTCGGAAGCTCCAACTGGCGGCATTCTTCCTCGCTCAGTTCCACAAATCCATCTTCGTTGCCGGGCAGTTCGTTGCCGGAAACATCCCGTTCCCAGCCCTTCTGCCTGCCGTATCCGGCGAACATTCTCGGATTAGGAGAATGGCTTCCAGCCCGTCACCACTGTGTTCATGATCTCGTTGATATTGTGAAGCTGCCACCGCTTCGGCTCGTCATAGGTGTGGCCCAATGCCTCCTTAAAAAGCTGTTTGGAACAGACCATGCTGCCGGTATAATGTTCCAGAAAGCCCTGTATTTGACCGGCCTCCGTGTCCTCCGGCATGAAATCCTTCTGTACCTCCACCAGCTGGCGCTGGATGGACTTGCTGAATTTCATGGAATACCTGCCGCTGCGGTAGATCGTCATGGCCTCCGCCCAGACCTGCAACAGGTAGGCTCTGGAAGCGTCCTCGTCCTCCAAAATGTGAACCTCCGCATTCTCCGGGTAAATCATGATGGGAAGGAAGCGCCGGTTCCCGGCCCGGTCAAGGGGCAGGAAGTCCAGCGTGTTAGAAGAACCGCCGAACACGCACTGCCGCAGCCGGTCTTTGGGCTGGGCCTCGTAAGGTGTGCGGTAGGTTTCCTTCTGGCGACTGATGAAAGATCGGATTTCCTCTATGCTTTTGGCGCTGCTGGTAGCCAGCATTTCTGACATCTCAATGATCCAGTGGCCTTGCAGCTTCAAAAATACCCGGTCATCGTCCAGCTTTTTCAGGTCATCGGAGAACCACTCGTCCCGGATCGCCAGCAGGCGGAAGAAGCTGGACTTACCAGCCCCCTTGTCCGCCCACCAGACAGAGCATTTCCTCGTATTTGGAGCCGGGGAAAAACACCCGCCGGATAGCGCCCCAGCAGGAAGTGCTTCAGCATTTCCTCCACATAATCGCTGACTTCTGCACCTAAGAAGTGATGGAGACAGGAGCGGATGCGGGGCGTCCCGTCCCAGACAAGGCCGTTCAGCACGTCCTGTATGGGATGGTAGCAGTTTTCATTCGCCACGATGGACAGGGCCGCCGTCATTTTCTTCTCGCTGGTCAGGCCGTAGGTCTGCTCAAAATAGAGAAGCAGATACTTCACATCCGTATCCGTCAGGGCGCTGGTGTTCCTGCGCCAGCCCAAATCCCGCACGATGTCCACCCGGTCAGTCAGGAGGTTCAGCCGGATGGCGTCCCGCAGCAGCGGGTCATGGCAGAACACTGTCCGGCAGTTGCCGATGGTGTTGGCGGGCTGGCCCTTTTCCGTGACAGAAAGGCTTTCCCGCACCTCGTCAACGCTCTGTTCCGGCGCTAAGGCTTCGGCTGCGCTCATGACGGCCTGCCGGGTGGCTGGCGGTAAACTCTGATATTCGCTGCTCAATCTTCCTCACCTCTTTTCCGTACTCAGCGACCACGCAGGCCCGTTCCTCCATACCGCCGGACAGCAGAATATCCAGCAGATACTCCGTGTACGGTTTCTTGCAGGGCCTCCACAAACAGCGGGTTCCATGCTTCCTCCAGCGTATGCGGGGCATATTCCTTCTCCCAGCGTTCCAGCAGATGCAGATAATCGCACAACACCCGGAAACATTTCTGTTCCGCCTGCCGGTAGCGCAGTTCCTCGCTGATTTTTCGCTTGACCGGCTTCCTGCGGGGCGGGTCATGGCCTTTGGCGTCATAGCTGACCGAGAAATCCTCCGCCAGCTTCAAGGCCGCCTCCTTACTGCTCAGCCCGAACAGACGGGCGGTAAAATCAATCACATCCCCGTCCGCCTGACAGCCGAAACAGTGGAACCGGCGGTCAACCTTCATGCTGGGATGTTTGTCATCATGGAAGGGACAGCAGGCCATCCCATTTCTGCCTACCGGAACCCCATAAATTTCCGCGGCCTGCCTTGTGGTGACAGCCTGCTTCACCGCTTCAAACACATTCGATTTTCTCACCTCCAGACAGAGAAAAAGGCACCCGGTTTCCGCAGAAAATCAGATGCCTCATAGCTCCATATCCTTCTTTTTTGTCGGGGCAATGCGCCCCTCCCGTTCCCAACGCTCCCGGTTTTTCCGGTCAGCATCCAGCTTGCCTTTCGCCAGCTTCTCCCGGATGGACTCCCTGGCTTTCTCCTTGATTTGCTCCTTACCGGCCCGCTTGACTTCCGGCTGCATAAGGGTTCGCTGGATTTTAGCCAGAGCAGTCTGCATGACATTTTTAATCTTGTGAATAACCCCATCCAGCCGGACAGCTGCGTACTCACGTTCCTTCTTCGGTGCCTTCCGCTCCGGCGACAGCACCCACTTTTTCGTTTCTTCCACCAGACGAATATCTTCTTTGTGTGTCTCCTGCCGGACGGTATCGGTCACCACCTCCACAGCCTTGTCGTAGGCCGCATCGGAAACATCATCCAGCAGCGTCTCCACGTCCTCGATTTTAAGCGTCAGTTCTTCCAGTTTCTGCTCTTGCGCCGCCATCTGTTCCTTCTGCTTCATCAGGATATAGTCCTGCTTTTCCAGATACTCGCCCGCCCGCCGTAGGACGGCTCCTGATCCAGATGCAGCCCATGCCGCTTCGTGATGTCAAACAGGATCGTCCGGCAGACCGCATCGAAGGTCTGTTTCCGGTTGTTATGCCTGCCTTTTGGCTTGTCCGGGTTCGGGAGAGGGATGCCCAGTTCCTCCAGCGCCTTCTCCTGCTGGGGACACAGTTCCCCGTAGCGGTTTTCACAGTCAAACACATGGCGCTCATGGATGTGGGGCGTCCCCTCGTCCAGATGGAGCGCCCAATCTAAAATGTGGATATGGGAACCGAAACGGCGCTCGAATTCCTCATAGAACTCGTTGACGATGCGAAAGAGCGTTTCCGGCGGGACGGATTCTTCCAGCGTGCCGATCTGGTAGATGCTTTCCTCCGGGCAGGTCCTGTTGTTTTTCAGCAAGTCCTCCACGGTACGGTTGCGCTCGGTGTGCCGGGTTTTCTCATTCCGGGCATTCTGCGCCTCCACATGGTCAGAATAATGCTCGTAGTAGTACATCCGCTCGATTTCCTCAAAGCTGAAATCCGGCTGCTCCGGGTTCTCCCGGAACTCGTGTGTGGTGAAGCCCCGGTAGCAGTCCCAGTAGATATTTTGTCTGGCCCGCTCTGCGTCAATGTGTTCGCTGTTCTCCACATCGAACCGGCGGTCATTGTGTCGGGGATTGTAGGTGCCATGCTTGCCGGAGCGCCCGTTATGTCGTGTCAGTTTCAAACAGTTTTCCTCCTTCCTGCGAAGATGTTACGGGGCCGGGGAGGGCGGCGAAGCCGCAAATCCTGCGAAAGTCTGCGTCAGGTAATACCCAGTACAAGTTGACGCAGGCATCAACTTTCCCTGGGCCGAGGTTTTCCACCTCTGGACACCGGAGTAAAGGCTCGCCGCCTCTACACTCCGCACAGGCGCTGCCGCCCTGTACCCGCCCAATGGGCGTTGCCCCTTGACCCCAGCAGTGCGCTGCCGCCCCTGCACCCAGGCACAAAGGGCTTGCCGCCCTCTGTACTCCCGCCCGGCATCACGGAAAACGCCCCCAGACACGGCATTTCTCCCGTTGGCGTCCCCCGTGATACCGAATACCCCGGAACAATTTGGCGGACGTCAAACAGCGGCTCCAGAGCTGTACTTTTTCCGCCAAAACCGCCCCGAAATCATGCGGTTTTCTGTTCCGGTGTCAAGACCTGAAAAAGCCATGCTCTCTGGCGTAGGCGCTGGCGGCGGCTTTCCGTTCCTCGCTGTAAGGCGGGATGAGCCGGATTGACAGCCGGGACTTGTCCAATACATAGGTCACGCTACCCTCCGGCGTGCTGCGCTCCAACCGGCACAGCAACGGATACTTCCGGCTGAAATCGGCCAGCCTGCGTTTCAAGCTGGCGTTAAAAGTGTAGATGCTGGCAAGGTTCTCCGCCTCGTTCCAGTTGATGATGGTTTCTTTCTCATACTTAGACAGCTTCCTCATACAGATCCTCCTCATAATCAGTGTAAGATTTCAGCACACGCAGGCTGCGCTTGAGACGGCGGTACTCGTCCATCTCCATGCGCAGATGGTGGTAAAAAAATCCTCGTACCAGCTTTCATCCACCTCTGTCTCCACCTTACGGGCCAAGCCCCAGCATCCGGCGTTTGGCTTCCGGGTCAACGGTCAGGGCCGTCAGCCATTTCAACCGTGTCACCGTATTGTGATGGCTGGGGCAGCCATAAGCGTAGAGAATCTTCTTTTCTTTCATACTCAGTTTCATAATGAATTCCTCCATTTCTTTGCTGCGGAGCCATGCGCCCCGCATGATAAACTTGTTTCCTGTCCGCCGGTCTGCCTGCAAGCCGCTCCTGCCCGGAATATTTCCCGGCGTATCGGCCTCTTTGGTGTGCTCGATTTCTGTCCTGGCGTCACTTCCCCGGAGGCCATACCCCTTGCAGCCGGTCATTCGATTTTCAAGGTTCAGTGCCTGTCTGCAAGAACCAGTTTACCGAAAAAAGAGGCTCTTTCCCGTATATCCAAGACGTTGGAAAAACGCTTGAAATCCGCATATTTCCACGCTTATGGAATCGTGCTATAATAGTTGTATTCTCTGAAAAAACGACAATGAGAGAGGGGGATTTGAATGTGTACACAAAGCTGTCAATCCCGGAGCGGCTCAAAGACCTGCGGGTGGTGGACAAGCACCTGACGTTGGAACAGCTGGCAGAGAAGACCGGCCTGTCCAGATCGGCTCTGGGGAAATATGAAAGCGATGACTATAAGGACATCAGCCCGTTTGCGATTGCGACACTGGCGGACTTTTTACGGCGTGTCCGCCGACTATCTGATGGGGCTGACGGAATTAAAAAATCACCCAAACGCAGAACTTCAGTCGCTCCATTTGAACGATGAGATGATTGAACTTCTACGGAGCGGTAAGATCAACAACCGGCTTCTCTGCGAACTGGCTACACACCCGAACTTCCGGCGGCTGATGGTGGATATGGAAATCTGTATCGACCGGATCGCCAATATGCGGGTGGAGCAGATGAATCTGGTGATGGAGGCCACCCGGCAGACTGTCCTCAGCAAGTATGCGCCCGGAGAAGATGACCTCTATGTGCGGACTCTGGAACTGGGGCAGGTACAGGAAAGCGACTTTTACAGCCACGTTATGCACGATGACCTGGACAGCATTGTCCGGGATATACGGGAAGCACACTTGCAAGGACAAGACCACCGCCGACCCGCAGCCCACGCTGGATGACGTCAAGGAAAAGTTTGAACAGGCGCTCGAACAGGGCAGCCAAGAGGAAGTGGTAATCCACGAATTTTGCGACAGAATGCAGATACCCTTCGAGAAGATTTCCTCAGAGGATTTCTCGGCGTTCCTGCGGATACTGAGCCTGTCCAAGCAGCTCAAAAGCCCCAACAATATGAGAGGAAAGACTAAGCCGCAGCCATACTATGCGCCCAAGAGGAAGAAACGCAGATAACAGGGAAAAAGCGCCCAACCTGTACCGTTGGACGGCTTTCGCCCCGTGTGTGTGAGCGGAATAAAATATGTGGTTATACATCCGTTAGCTGACCGTTTTCATCAGCTTTTTCATAAACTTCCAGAGACGGATGCCATCTTTGAGGCCCAGCCGGTAAAAGAAGCACTCGCTTTCTGCACCGGAATCGAAGATAGAATCACAGTAGTGTCTTACAGCGTCCTTCTGTTCCTCAGACAATGCGCTGATCGCTTTTTCATACTCGTTTTCCAAGCGAAGGTAGTCAGCTTTTTTCTCCGTGCCGGTTTCTGCCTCCCGCCACTTAGCAAACTGGCTCTGCATCCGCTCCTGAATCATCAAATCAACCAATTTTTCTATATCTGTACCCATAAGCGCCCCTCCTTATGCTGGGCGGATATAATTCCGGTATGTTTCCAGGACGGAATCTGACACACCGCTTTTATATACTTTGCGGATGTCGGAGATTTCCTCTTGCTTCAGCAGTTTCAGCCATTTCAGCAGCTCAGCCCTGCCGTTGCAAAGTTACAATAACGCCCATCGGCGTATTCGATACGGTATCTCATAGACAGGCACCTCCTTAAACATAAATCATCTCAGAGAGGATGATTTCCTCTGCTCGGCTGCGGATGCTGTTCATGCCCCGACCCACGCAAGCTGGTCACGGGCTTTCAGTTCCTCGGTGACACCCTCCGCCTCCTGCATCTGCGAGACGATACACGCCAGCCGGTCAGCGGCCTGTTCGTTCAGGTCAGCAAGATATGTCCAGAGTTTTCCCGACAGAAGCAGTGCATTGTACTGGCCGGGCCGGTGTTCTTGCAGAAACGCTTGTGCATCCGGCCCCACCGCCCAATGGGGCGGCTTTCCTCCGGTAGCTCCAGATCGGGGATGTAGTAGTCTCCCACCAGCGTGTAGCTGATTCCGTTTTGATGGATTTTCTTTGGTAAATGCTCCATGTTCGACCTCCTGTATTCAGTTATTTCAGAATCCAGTTGATCGTGTCCCTGTTCATGATAAATTCAAGGCAACTGAACTCTTCACGAACAAGTATGGCATATCCTTTCCTAATTTTTGATAGTTCAGACCGTAGGTACGCTGGGCACCACGGGAATCGCTTTCATTCATGGTGTGTCAATGGTTTCTTTGCCCAAAAGCCCGGACACCATCTTTAAGCTGGTTTCCTCTTTCCCGCCCAGAAACAGCATGGTTGAGCAGCACCCGGCAACGGTTTCCGCATTGTCCTTATACATTCCTTTTTGCTGGCTGAACGTCTGGAGGACGATGTGGGCAGATATATTCCTCGACCGGATTACGGAAACCAAATGCTCCCAGTTCGGGATTTTTTGGTTTGCAAACTCATCAAACAGGCAGGTTACATGGATCGGGAGCCTGCCGTGATAGACTTTCAACGCCCGGTCGCACAGTACGTTGAACATCTGGGAGTACATCATGGCTGAAATGAAGTTGAACGTCGGGTCAGTATCGGAAACCACCGCAAAAAGGGCGGTTTTCTCGTCACCCAGCTTTTCAAGCTCTAATTCATCATAGGACATCATCTCCCGGACGG
>VOFJ01002893.1_pt1 | contig 88839 bp, 114 predicted proteins | sample 5384081 | NCBI WGS metagenome assembly VOFJ01 (sample SAMN12384729, study PRJNA508395) | human gut metagenome | isolation source: healthy gut I | host: Homo sapiens | reverse complement strand
CGTTGATATTCAAATCTCACATCAGTTTTCAGAAGTATATGTTTTTTCTCCATCTTTTATCGTAACCTCAGTATATCACCTTCATAGGCTTTTGATGGCATAAGACAATACATATATGTAGACTTTACATTTACAACCGAGCTTTTCTGACCACCAATATAAACTTCCAATTGGGAAGGATTATTTCCAAAATTCTCTCCATAAATAAGTACTCTTTGCCCTGCAGAGCCTGCTTTAGGGTAAATACTATCAATACGAATAGGAAAAGCAGGATTGAATGGAGTTCCTCCACTACCTGTAATAGGAGATACTTCTTTTCCATCATCACAGCTTCCTAAAAAAAAGGCTAATAATGTAAGCATGACGTATGGTATACACCAAAACTTACTTTTCTTGTTACTTTTTAAATTCATAATAAATTAGATTTAAATTACTGATTATTCATGACTTTGTTCATCAATACCTGCATCCAATAACCTCCTATTACCGAGCGAGCTCTAAAACCAACCCATTTCCCACTATCTGTGTGATGCCAGTCGCTGATGGGTACCCGTGAAGTCGTTTCATTGATATATTTATAGAGAGGATTTATGAACTGTTCGAAAGTATCTTGGTCTGGAGACATAGCTGCAATCCACATAATCCAGTCAGACTTTGTATACTCTTTGCGAGAGTCCAATGGCAATCCATAAGGATTCTGTTTCGTCAAATAGTAACTTACTTCCTTGTCGATTACATTATTGGGGAACAAATTCAGATTCCACATCTTGTCCCAAATCATATTATATTTCTGACTCCAGGTATTCTCACGGTCGAAAGCAAGGCGGTAATGATCACCTTCATTTGCCATTTCTTCCCATTTCACCGCCATTTTCTTGGCTATACCTGCATATTTCTCTGCAACATCATATAAACCAAGCATATGCGCCATTTCGCTATATCCGGCTACACCCATGATCGCTTTTACTGAAAGATTGGCATTATGAGCCCAATGACCGGCGAAGTCATCCGTGCATAATTGGTTCTCCGGGTCCTGTCCATACTCTACGAGCTAGTTTGTCCAAGTAGTTAAGAGATCCCAATATTTTTTTACATAATCAGCATTTCCTTCGATTTTGCTAATAGCAGCAGCAAGAATTACCATGTTACCTCCTTCTTCAATTGGCATGTCACCTCCATACACTTGACCATTAGCAATAGGATAAGTCCCTAAATCGTGTGCTGGAAAAGGTTTGTTCCAACGACCGCTAGCACTATACTCAAAGATACTAGTCATCATAGCTTTCTGTAATTCAGGGTTATAAACCAAAAAATAGTGGTGCGGATGGATAAGTTAGGTCTACTGTATTTACACAACCATTACTGTTGTTTTCTTTAGAGAACCATAACAAGTTACCTTCTTTATCAGTAAAGAGTTTATGAGCAGAGATCACTTGGCGATAAGATGCCGAACAGATTTCTGCATATTTTTGTTGCCGCCTGCCTTTTCTGCATCGTCATAAATAAGTTCGTCAAAGGCGCGACAACGTTCCATAATAGCCTGATAGTTGTCTCTCAATTTTTCGAAAGCATCGAAGATAGTCACTTTGCCATCATGCTTCCAATAGCCCATACGCTTCTCGTACATATACTCAATAGAGTAAATGTCATCATAACCAAGCATCATGAATCCTTCTTTCCCGCTATTGGAGACAGAACCGAGATTGTGAACATATGCCATAGCCGGATTATCTTCCTCTTTACGAGTTGTCCATTTAGTCTTTGTAGTGGCTAATGTACCATTTTTCACGAATGATTCTTTCATTCCGTAATAGTCTCCCCAAACTGACTGATTTACCTGATCCATTCGTACTAGCAAGATATGCATAGCCCCAATCAGCACAAATCAAGTCACCTCTTCGGTCACATATTGGTTGATCAATTGAACCTGCTTCTACATAACTGATACCGTTCTTTGATAAGGTACGAGCAACCCAAGTAGGCTGGTTACTTTCGTTAATAGCCAGTTCAGGAGTTGTCTCCATATAGAATTGTACATCATGAGTTTTTTTTATCTAATGAACGTACACGATAAGAAACATAGTTTATAGGGAGTTGACAATAAATCAAGATCATCAATCAATTGAGGAGCGGTAAACACGACATCAAGCTCTACAGGACCACAAGTGAAAGTATAGTAGGTGGAAGTAGCCAATACGTCTACAGATTTCTGAACTGCTTCATTTGCAAACTTAACAGCATTTTCCTTCTCACGAAACAATCCAAAATCGACATATGAACCACCTGTAGTATTGTGGCAATGGGCAGCGATTACGTTCTTACCTTTACGAAAGTTTCTTTTTTGCTTCTTCTGAAAGTTTCAGATATACATTATTCTTCCAGACAAGTCCTGTAGAAACAAGCTTTTCCCCATTTAGATACAACTCAAATACATCATCATGAGAATAGATCAGATAAATATCTTCAGCGATATTCGGTTTCATTAAAATCGAAAGTGCGACTAATGTAGATATCGGTATTGTCTCCCTTTCCATTCTGTGTGAATACGTTCCATATCACGACTGCCAAACGCTGCTTTTACCTTTCTTCCAATTGCTATCATCAAACTGAAATTCTTGCCATCCGTTTGCTGGTTGGCTGTTAGTGTACGCTGCTTCCCAACGTTCTACATTAGTCATAGGAGCAATAGGTACCAGATTAATTTTCTCTTTCCCCAAAAAACGACATACTTTTCCGTCAACACGCAGAGCACCCAATAAAGATTTCTTCGCACTTGTCCAATGCTCTGTACTACCTTCCATTAATTTATCATAGGGTGACCAGATCGAAAAATAAGGATCTGAAACGATAATAGGCACCGACGGAGCACGTAGCGCTATATCTTTTGCAGGTTTTAATAAGTCAACGGTCTGGGCATTTGCCAACAAGCCGACTGAAAGAGCCATTATGGCTAGCAATTTCTTCATAAATATTTGCTTTAAATTAATCTTCAAATCCAAGGTTATCCATCCATCAATCTTATTTACCTCATAAAAAAAACAAGCCCCAAGTATTCTTTTTTAAATCCACTTTTTACCTTAATACTATCTCACCTTTGAATAATTGCAATCTTTATACCCGTTTTCCTATACCTTTTAATATATAATATCAGTACTGTCATATTTAGGATGAAATGTTATGGAGAAGCGGCTAACAAATCGTGTATTTCTAGCAAATATCGAGCTTTAACAAACTCTTTATTTTCCATAGTATCTCATCTTGATGACACAAAATAATGGAATTAATAGAAGAAACAAGGAAAATCTGTGTTCAAGAAAGGACAAAAAATCTATTCTTTTTTTGGATTTCAAACGTTCTTTTAACATACGGAATAGGGGCTCTGACGTTGTTTGAGCAGTATTTATCCTTTTTGAGCAGATTTTATCCTTACCAACCCAAAATGAAGGTCTATTAATTGATGACTTCTAACTTTAACAAAAGAGATATTGGTCATTTCAGATAGCTTTCGTAAATTTGCAACACGAATGCAATACTGATTATACCATCGCAAAATATATACCATATATAAACCCAAGTACGTTACCCAAGAGGGAACTACTGTCCTTTATGTTCGATATAATTACAATCGGAACAAGCGCACGCTTATCTCTACCGGATACAATATCAAACCGGAACATTGGGATGCAAAAAGGAAATGGATTAAGCGTGCATGTCCCCATTATGAAGAAATTGACGCCTGCTTGATTAAGATAACATCTAAGCTCGGTGATATTCTCACCTATGCTAAAGTAAACGGCATAGATCCGACAGTTGATTTTGTCTTGCTTGAATTAGAAAAGAACAGGGAATATGATCTGCGTCCTAATCGGGTAGATATGTTTGATGCATTAGAACGGTATATAGTGGAAAAAGCACCATCCGTCTCTGCAGATCAAATAAAAGACTATCGAACACCCGCAAGCATCTGACCGCCTTCAAAGAATACTCATCACAACCTGTAACATTCCGCAACTTGAATCTGACATTTTACAACGAGTTTATGGATTATCTATTTCATAAAGTAGTAAAACCAAACGGAACTGTAGGGCTGCTCACCAATTCTGCAGGAAAAATCATACGTTTGTTGAAAGGCTTTTGTTAATTATCAAATAGTAAAAGGAATTATTCCACCGATTGACCTAAAGAATTTCAAAGTTGTAGAAGAGGAAACCGATGCTATTTATCTAAATGAAAAGGAGCTGGCTGCAATATACGAACTTGATTTATCAGATGATAAGCAATTGGAAGAGATACGGGATGTATTCATTACCGGGTGTTTCACAGGATTACGATACAGTGACCTTTCAACTTTAAGTCCTGAGCATATTGATTTGGATAATGAGAATATAAATCTCAAACAGCGGAAGGTACACAAGGCTGTAGTGATTCCCATGATTGATTATGTGCCCGAGATTCTTAAAAAATATAATTATGATTTGCCTAAAATCCCACGATACATGTTTAATGAGAGAGTCAAAGAGTTGGGGCGGAAGATAAAATTGAGCCAGAAGATTGAAGTTGTCCGCAGGAAAGGTAAAGAGCGAGAAAAGAGAATATATGAGAAATGGGAAATGATCTCTTCCCATACCGTCGGCGATCGTTTTGTACAAACATGTATCTATCTGGTTTTCCTGCAGCAGAACTAATGCGTATATCCGGACATAAAAGTCCATCTGCGTTTATGAGATATATTAAAGTGGATAATCAGAAGGATGCTAAAAGACTAAAAAGAGTTGCGTGCCAAATTAGCCAGATGAATTCCTTAGGGAGATAAAACTATAACCATTTTTAGAATAAGACAACAAAGTTAGTTTCCTCGGAGGAAACGCCGGTTCCCTTTAAAAAGGAACGGTCGTTTCCATTAAAAAGGAACGTCCGTTCCCTCACCGGGAAACGACAGTTTCCATTCCAAGAAATGACAGGAAACTATAAGTTGCTGGATATCTAGCCATATAAAGTACTATCGGTAATATTATAGAGTTTATGTTCATGTCCAAACAGATATGCTTCATTCTTACATCGTTAGAGCATTTAGACAGATGAAAATAAAGTTTTTAAATAAATCTATAAGGAACTGCTATTCTAATATATAAGACAAGTATCTCATACTTCCTATAATTCTTTTTCTTTCTGTAACTTATTTATTCATGTATAATACATAGAATTACAATACAAACGCAATACAATTCAATCATAATCCATTAATTAATAGGATGTTAATGTGTTTGCGGGTCGTTTGGACAGGACCCGGAGAACCAATTATGCACTGATGACTTCGCCGGTCATTGGGCTCATAATGCCAATCTTTCAGTAAAAGCGATCATGGGTGTAGCCGGATATAGCGAAATGGCGCATATGCTTGGTTTATATGATGTTGCAGAGAAATATGCAGGTATAGCCAAGAAAATGGCGGTGAAATGGGAAGAAATGGCAAATGAAGGTGACCATTATCGCCCTTGCTTTCGACCGTGAGAATACCTGGAGTCAGAAATATAATATGATTTGGGACAAAATGTGGAATTTGAATTTATTCCCAAATAATGTAATCGACAAAGAAATTAACTATTATTTGACGAAACAGAATCCATACGGATTGCCATTAGACTCCCGCAGAGATTACACAAAATCCGACTGGATTATGTGGACAGCTGCTATGTCTTCAGATTTAGAAACTTTCAAGAAATTCATAGATCCACTCTATAAATATATCAATGAAACTACTTCATCGCGGGTACCTATCAGTGATTGGCATTACACAGACAGTGGTGAATGGGTTGGGTTTAAAGCGCGTTCGGTTATTGGAGGATACTGGATGCAAGTGTTAATGGACAAAACTCGATGAAATGTTTAATTAACTATACATTTATTATTAACTAGAATGAAAAACATGAAATGTAAAATGAAAAAAGTATTGAAGGAATGGCGGTGGATATTGCTGGCATTATTCACGATTTGCATTTGTAGTTGTAAGGACGATGACAATGTAGAGACTGGAGCCTTTGATCCATCAAAACCTGTAGCAATTTCTGATTTTACTCCGAAAGAAGGAGGAGCCTATCAGAAACTATTGATTTATGGTGAAAATTTCGGAACAGATGTTTCGAAGGTAAAAGTGAAGATTGGTGGCAAAGATGCTATTGTTATTAATGTAAAAAAAGTACTTATGTTTACTGTTTTGTTCCTTCAGGAGCTTTTAGTGGTGAAATTGAAATCACTGTAGGAGAAGGAGAGAATGCAGTAACAACGACTGCGAGTACTACTTTTAGCTATGAGAAAAAGATGGTAGTAGGTACGCTTTGTGGCTATCGCAATAATCGTGATGATCAAGGTTGGAGAGACGGACCATTTGATGGACCGGAAGGTGTCAAATGCTGTGGCTTTAGCGATAACGGACGATTAGCTTTTGATCCGTTGAATAAGGATCATTTGTATATTTGTTACGATGGACATAAAGCTATACAGTTGATCGATTTAAAAAAACGTATGCTTTCTTCTCCTTTGAATATCAATACTATACCTACTAATCGTATACGAAGCATTGCTTTCAATAAGAAGATAGAAGGATATGCTGATGAGGCGGAATATATGATTGTAGCTATTGATTATGATGGTAAGGGAGATGAAAGTCCTAGTGTATATATTATTAAACGTAATGCGGATGGTACATTCGATGATAGATCTGATATACAATTGATAGCTGCTTACAAACAATGTAATGGAGCTACTATTCATCCAATCAACGGAGAATTGTATTTTAATAGTTATGAAAAGGGACAAGTATTTCGTTTAGACTTGGTTGATTACTTTAAAACTATTAAGAATGGTGGAAGTTGGGATCCTATAGTAAAGAACAATCCTAATACTTTTAAGCAGTTATTCACTATTGCTGACCCAAGTTGGGAATTTCAGATTTTCATTCATCCTACTGGAAAGTATGCTGCTTATTTTGGTGTGATTAACAATCATTATTTCATGCGTTCCGACTATGACGAGATAAAAAGGAATTTATTACCCCGTATAATTTTGTCGGGGGATGTAAACAGTCAGGTTATAGGGATGATGTAGGAACTGAGGCACGTATGAATAATCCTTGTCAAGGAGTATTTGTGAAAAATCCGGATTATACTGGTGAAGAAGAGTATGATTTCTATTTTGTAGATCGATTAAACTTCTGTGTACGTAAAGTAACTCCAGAAGGTATCGTATCGACCTATGCGGGACGAGGAGCGTCAACTTCCTTAGCTGACGGAAACCAATGGGGAACTGATGATGGTGACCTACGAGAAGTGGCTCGTTTCCGTGATGTAAGTGGACTTGTTTATGATGATGTGAAAGAGATGTTTTATGTACATGATCAGGTGGGACATACTATTCGCACTATTTCAATGGAGCAAGAAGAGAATGTAGCCGGTGACGAGAATATACCGGAAGATGAATCAAACAGTGGAATCTAACGAATAAACACATTTATCAGATTATGAAAAAATATTTAGCCATTTTTTTGTTGATGCTGGTTGTCCCATTGACGATTTCTGCACAACAAACAATTACCGTGACTGGTACGGTTACCGACACACAAGATGAGCCGATGATTGGTGTTAATATCACTGTAAAGGATGTAGCAGGTTTGGGAACCATTACGGATATCAATGGTAATTTTTCTATAAAGATGGAACCTTATCATCGACTAGTCTTCTCATACATCGGATATGATGATGTGGAAGTACTTGTAAAAGAACAGCATACTGTTAATGTAAAGATGAAAGAATCAGAGGCTAGTGTACTGGATGAGGTTGTGGTAACTGGTATGGGGGCACAGAAAAAACTGACAGTGACGGGAGCTGTAACCAATGTGAATGTGGGAGATTTAAAACGTTTCCCTACTTCCAATATGTCTAACGCTTTGGCCGGTAATGTTCCGGGTATTATTGCCCGACAAACTTCCGGACAACCGGGAAAAAAAGTACTTCTGAGTTTTGGATACGTGGTATTTCTACTTTTGGAGCTAGTTCAAGTGCTTATATCCTGGTGGATGGCTTTGAACGTAGCAGTTTGGATGAACTTAACATTGAAGACATCGAATCATTCACAGTATTGAAAGATGCGTCAGCTACTGCTATTTATGGTTCTAAAGGTGCAAATGGTGTAGTATTGATTACAACAAAACGTGGTAAAGCTGGAAAAATCAATATTGATGCCAAGGTAGAAACTTCTTATAATACGCGTACTATCACTCCGGAATTTGTAGACGGTCTTTCGTATGCCAGTCTGATGAACGAAGCATTAGTGACTCGCAATTTAGGAATGGCCTATCAACCGGAAGAATTAGAGTTATTTCGTACACAAATGGATCCGGATTTCTATCCGAATGTGGACTGGATGGATTTGATCCTAAAAACGGAGCATGGAGTTATCGCGCTAACTTGAACATGAATGGGTGGTGGTAACACTGCTCGTTATTTTGTTTCTGCAAGTTATACGGAAGATCAAGGTATGTATAACACAGACCAAACGTTACGTGATGATTACGATACAAATGCCAACTATAAAAAGTGGAATTATCGTATGAATGTTGATATAGATATCACCAAATCGACTTTATTGAAACTAGGTATAGCAGGTTCATTAGCCAAACGTAATAGTCCAGGACTGGCTGATAACGAGATGTTATGGGGCATGCTTTTCGGATACAATCCTATTGCAACGCCTGTATACTATTCCAATGGATATGCGCCTATTTCCCACCGGGATAACGTAAACAAACTTAATCCCTGGGTTGCATCTACGCAAACTGGATACAATGAAGATTGGCAGAATAATGTACAAACTAATGTTACATTAGAACAAAATTTTGATTTCATTACCAAGGGATTGAAGTTTGTAGGACGTTTTGGCTATGATACAGACAACAGTAACTGGATTAATCGTCATCGTCAACCAGATTTGTATAAAGCGAACGGACGTAGACAAGAAACGGGAGAGATTGTTTATGAGAAAATGTTCTCCGCATATGACATGACACAATCAAGTGGTAGCTCTGGCAAACGTCGTGAATTCCTTGATTTACTGTTAAGCTGGGAACGTGCTTTCGGAAATCATCATGGAGGAGTTACTTTCCGTTACACACAAGATAGTGAGAAGCGGACAGTAGACATTGGTACGGATATTAAGAATGGAGTATCAAAACGTAATCAAGGGTTAGCAGGACGATTTACTTATAACTGGAACTATCGTTACTTTGTTGATTTTAATTTTGGTTATACCGGATCGGAAAATTTTGCACCAGGAAATCAATTCGGTTTCTTCCCGGCTTTTTCTCTTGCATGGAACGTTGCCGAAGAGTCATTTGTTAAGAATAACTTGAAGTGGATGAATATGTTTAAAATACGTTATTCTCATGGTAAGGTAGGTAATGATAATATTGGGGATAACAACCGTTTCCCATACTTATATACTATAGCCACTACAGGATATAACAGCGAAGGCAAGCCTAATTATGTATATAACTGGGGATTTGGTGATTATGGAAAATCATTCATAGGAACTCATTACACACAGATGGCTTCTAATGGCATTACTTGGGAAGTTGCGACTAAGGATGACCTGGGGATTGATCTTTCTTTGTTTAATGACAAATTTACAGCAACAGTTGACTATTTCCACGAAAAACGTACAGGTATTTTTTTAACACGTGAGTTCTTGCCTGACATTACAGGTCTTGAGAGCAAAACCTAAAGCGAATGTAGGTGAAGTGAAATCTCAAGGTTTTGATGGCAATTTTGCTCTTAAGACAGAAACTGGGTGAGGTGGATATGACTATTCGTGGGAATATAACTTATAGTAAGAATGAAGTGCTCGAAAAGGATGAAGAGAATCAAGTCTATTCTTATTTATATCAAAAAGGGTATCGTGTAGATCAAGTTAAAGGATTGGATAGCTGAAGGATTGTTTGCTGATTACGATGATATTCGTACCAGCCCGAAACAAGAGTTTGGTACAGTGCAGCCTGGAGATATCAAATATAAAGATGTAAATGGTGATGGTGTTGTAAACGATAATGATAAAGTTGCTATTGGCGCTACTACCACTCCAAACTTAGTATATGGTATAGGGGCATCTTTCGCATGGAAAGGAATTGATGTAAATGTTCACTTCCAAGGTGCCGGTAAATCCACTTTCCCTATTTATGGTAAGTGTGTATATGCATTCAGCGAAAGTGACTGGGGAAATATTTTTAAAGATATGATAAGTGATCGTTGGGTAGATTCAGAGACTGCTGCCAAACTGGGATTGCATGCTAATGAGAACCCCAATGCAACATATCCGCGTTTAACTTATGGGGAAAATAAAAACAACCAACAAACCTCTACTTATTGGATGCGTGATGGTCGATATATTCGTTTGAAGAATCTGGATATCGGTTATACTTTGCCAAAAAGCATAGTCAATAAACTGCACTTCAATAATATTCGTATCTATATTGCAGGATCAAACCTGATTACATGGTCTAAGTTCAAAACATGGGACCCGGAAACTGGCAATCCGCGGGGTGAAGCCTATCCGCTAACAAAATCAGTTACTATGGGTTTATCTGTTAACTTATAAAAATACTAAGAGATTATGATAAAGAAGATTTATATATTATTATTAACCGTATTAGGGATGGGAGTAATTTCTTCTTGCTCTGATTACCTGAATTCGGAGAAATATTTTAAGGATCGTCTGACACTGGAGAAAACTTTCGAAAGTAAGGATCATGTGGAAGAATGGTTAGCTTTATGCTTTTTCATTTATAAAAAAATGAAAACTATGAGGTGACGACTAAAGGACCAAGTGAGAATTCGTTTTGTTTTTCAGACGATATGTATTATGGTGACCGCGATAAGACAATCGATGCAACAAAGAATGAATTGTCATATAATATGTTCAAAGTTAGGAGAATATGATGAGAATACTTATAATGTTGGGGCATGGGGGCATGTTATAAAGGAATTTTCCAAGCATCAGTATTTATCCATAATGTTGACCGGTGTCAAGAGATGGCTGATTGGGAAATACTAGATTATAAGGGGCAGACTCGTTTTGTTCGTGCTTACTATTACTGGTTGCTCTTACGTCGTTATGGTCCAGTGCCTATTATGCCGGACGAAGGAGTGGATTATACTCAAAGTTATGATCAAATAGCTACTCCACGTAGCTCATACGAAGAAGTGGCACAATATATCAGTGACGAAATGGTACAGGCTACTAAAGAGTTACAATATGATCGTCGTACTGATAATTATGCTATAGGCCGACCTACTCGTGGAGCTGCATTGGCAGTTCGTGCTTATGCACTGATTTTTGCAGCTAGTCCGTTTGCTAATGGAAATAATGATGAATATGCGCAGCAATTGGTAGATGATGAAGGGCGTCGTTTGCTTTCTTCCGAATATAGTGAAGAAAAATGGGCAAAAGCTGCTGCCGCTTGCCGTGATGTCATCGATTTAGATGTTTATGAGTTGAATATTGTAAATAAATCCACATCTGATAATGGACCTTCTGAACGTCCGACTGTTACTCCACCGGCTGATGGCGAGTTTTCCAATCAACCCTGGCCAAAAGGATGGACAAATATTGACCCGCTCAGATCATATCGTACTATCTTTGATGGTACTATATTACCTGCAAACAATAAAGAACTGATATTTACACGCGGGGCAACAAATATAGATATGTTGGTACTTCATCAGATGCCTAAGGATGATGGCGGCTGGAACTGTCATGGTATGACACAGAAAATGCTGGATGCATATTATATGAATAATGGTAGTAATGAGCCGGGTATGAACTCTATGTATCAAGGAGTAGCTAATTATCAAGGTATTGTAGATACTCGTGAACGTAGAACCGGATTTACTGATTTGCAAGACTTGAAGGATAATAAATATCCGGAATTAGGTTGGAAATATGATCCGAAGAAAGGAGATAACGATCAGGCCAAAACTGGGATGAATGTTTCTTTTTGCAATATGTAGAACGCGAACCACGATTCTATGCTTCTGTTGCTTATAATGGCTGTACCTGGTATTATTTGAGCCAGACTGAAAGCAAACCTGCCGATGTAAATCAACAAGTTTGGTACTACTTTGGAAGTTCCGATGGTTATCGTAATGACGGTTTCTACTTGCGTACAGGTATAGGAATCAAAAAGTTTGTTCATCCAAACGACTATCCAGGCAATTATGTTGCGAAAGCTGAAACAGCAATTCGCTATGCGGATATTCTACTGCTTTATGCTGAAGCATTGAATGAGTTGACTGGAACATACAATATACCTTCTTGGAATGAGGCGACAACCTACACTATCAGCCGTGATAAAGAACAAATGGAAAGAGGTATTCATCCGGTACGTATTCGTGCCGGGTTGCCTGACTATCCAGACGAATTTTATCTGCAGAGTGGGGTTGATGATATGCGTAAAGCATTAAAACGTGAACGTATGATAGAGTTAATGGGCGAAGGAAAACGTTACTTTGACATTCGCCGTTGGAAAGATGCGCCAGTAGAAGAATCTCTGCAAATATACGGTTGTAATGTCTTTGTTGGTGAAGCTAAGAGAGACGAATTCCATTCGGCAATTCCTGTTTACAATCTCCCGTCTACTTTCTCGGAAAAGCTATGGTTATGGCCTATCAAACATAGTGAGTTGAAACGTAATTCACGTTTAACACAGAACCCAGGATGGACAATGTATGATTAATTCTAAACATAAAGACTTATATATGAAGAAAATATATACTTTGGCAGCTTTGGCTGCAATGACAATGTTGGGAACTTCCTGCAATTCGGAATGGGAAGATGAACAATATGAGCACTACATTTCTTTCAGTTCACAACTGGATAGTAAGGGAGTGACGAATATATATGTACCTTATAGCCGCCATGATGCAGAAGGAAATTATGCAGAAGGAGGAGAAGGGAGGTCCAATTATCAGTTACCGATACTTGTTAGTGGTTCTACCGATAATCCAAGTAATGTCACTGTACACGTAGCACATGATGCTGATACATTGAATATTTTGAATTACGCTCGTTACGCTACACGTACAGAACTATATTATGAGGATATGGGAGCAGAAGGATTGGCATACGCTTCATATCCAGAATCTCTACAGATAAAAGCAGGAGAAAATAAAGGTTTACTGGATCTTAAATTTGATTTTCGCAACATTGATATGTCAGAAAAATGGGTACTTCCATTGCAGATTGTAGACGACGCGTCTTACAACTACGTAGCTCATCCGCGTAAAGACTATGCTAAGGCGATATTGAGAATCTTCCCATTTAATGATTACTCTGGCGATTATTCTGGTACAGGAATAACCAACAAGGTGGTGACGGGATATGATGGAGATGGTAAACCGATAGAAACAGCAGAATCTATCACAAAATCGTCAATAAGAGGGTATGTGATAGATGAACAGACTATTTTTACGTATGCAGGAATAGTAGATGAGGATTATACAGACCGTAGAAAGTATAAAATCAAATTTGCTTTTTAATGGTGAGACGAATGGTTCGGTTACTATTTCCTGTGATAATGCAGAAGAGATTGGATTTGAATTAAACAAGGACGTGACTCCTTCATTTCGTATTTCTTCATCAATGGATGACGCGAAGCCTTATCTGAAACATCGTTATGTAATAATTAATAATGTTGATTATTATTTCAATTATATACCAGTGGAAGGTACCATCATTCGCTATCATGTAAAAGGTACATTGACATTATCACGTGATATCAATACTCAGATTCCAGACGAAGATCAAGCAATTGAATGGTAGTTCCTATTAATCGCTAATCTAATGATTCAAGAAGAGGGGTGAAGTTCAAGTATTGAATTCACCCTCTTCTCTTATTTTGAAAAGTTATTTTAGGACTGATTGTGTGCCGTTTATTGTCAAATATCCTAAAGCATACTATTTCGTTTCTGCAACTGTAGAATACGTCACGCTCCCTAGCTTCCCGTCATTACTCAGTGTCTCAGCTTGAATAATCAATGGCGTGGAATACTGATTATTGTAACATTCGATCACTGCCTTACCATTCTCATCCGTCTGCACAGTCGGATTCCAGTAAAGAGTTCGTCTTTTGTCTGCTTTATCTATGTATAATTCTTTATCTATATAAGCAGGAGAATAATACTCTAATGCCGGTGTATATCCCTGCATAACAGTCTGCCGGGTACCAAGAGCTGCAGTCTCGTGTTTATTCAGAACATCATGTTTGGGCAATGGAATGAGGTAGAAAATACTATATTTGTCCAGTTCCGATACATCTACATCATTGGAATTAGACATTTTGGTATTCTGGATAATTTCATCATCTACTCCTCCTGTGCCTTTACTGATGATAATAGAAGCCAAACCGTCTATTTCAGTCAGCATCATGTTTACTTCTGTTGACGATAGAATTTTGTTATCCATAATATAACAGATCGGTTTCTGGCGGTAAGTACAGTTATCATTGGAACGGTCCCAGTAAAAGAGTGGATTTAATTTTTCCATCACTTCCGGGATAGTGGTGATAACTTTGCCATTATCGCGAAGCTGATCGACAGCCTGGCGTATATCATAGTAGGCATCAATACTTTGCTCATTAATTTTAGTCGCCATATTCGTACTTTGACGGCGCCGCTTACTTTTGATTTCAACTTCGTTCAAAGATAAAGCCCGTCTACCCGACGGATGGAATCTATATATAAAGAGTCGAATTTTTCAGCTTCCTGTTGCCAGTGGGCAATGTTGCTCCACCCGGGTGCAACTCTCTGTAACCGTAAGCACGCGTAGCAGGCGAGAAATGCCGGTCGATGAGAATAGAAGCGTCCTTATTTCGTTCTTTTCCCACTTTGCGAGTCTGGATCACAGCTTCCATTGATCCCTCGAAATCTTCCAGCGGAATGCTGAAATGTCCGTTCTCATCCGTAACGGTCTGACCGGTAATAATCTCTGCATCTCTCTTCACCATTACGCTGAGAGCTATATCCTTCAGCTTGTTTTTGAGAATCGTAGATTTGACTTGTCCATAAAGTACCAGTTGGCTTTCTGGCAACTGAAGTGGGGTGAATGGGCTGATACCGATCTGTTGTGTCATATCATATTTACGCCATCCGTGTACCATTAACAGTATATCCAGTTCCTTCTGTTTCCGGAGAGAACTCTCTGTGAAGTAGTAGCCGGGTTGATGAATGTAGCCTTTCAAGTCCGATGTAAGTAGAAGGTCGGTGAAGATATTGTTATCATATTCCATATAATCAGAGCGGACGGCGTCACGGATACTGACTGATAATTTGCCGGGTATCGGTTCTCCTATGGCGTTGTTCAACTGCAGTTCGCAGCGGATGGGAGCATAAGGAGCGTAAATCTCTTTTAAACCTTTGGGCGAGATTTGTAAAGGAGCCCGTGGAGAAGCAAAGATAAAGCGGTCGCATAAAGTATTTCCGGCACGATTGAGCAGACTGATTTGTAAGACTCCTGCCGGTAACTTGCGCGACAATACTGTAAATTGCTGAGGCTTATTTGCCTGACAGTGGATAAGCTGATAGGCATGGGGACGTCCCTGATGGCTTATAAAAACGGCTAATGTATCCTGCGGGGTCGCTGCATTACATGATACCGTCACAGAAATAGCCCCTGCATTATTGCCTACTTTCAGAATATACCCGCTTGGCAGTGCTTTAGGGAGGGTAAATTCATACTGTTTTCCTTGAAAGTTTACTTTAGCGATTGCCGGCAGAGCAGAAGGTGTATACTCAAAAGCTCCCATTCCATCGTGTAAAGTTTCAAAAGACGTGATTTCTTGCCCTTCTTTGGTATAAAGTGTGCCTGATAATTGAATATTTCCTTCATTTTTGCTTTCTGCTTTTGAAAGCAACCTGCGAAGTTACCCCTTCGACTAACTGTCCTCCTTCCGGAAAGAAACGCAGACTCAGCTTCTCTTTGTTTCTTCCGGCCTTTTCTCCATAGACGGACTCAACTCATAGGTGCTGATACTACGCTCCAACTGGTCGCTATGAGAAAGCTGATAGACAGGGAAAGTACGTGAAAAGTACTGCGGATCACTGAATGCAAGCATCCAGCGGGTGTAAGCACGTACTTCGTAATAACCGGATAGCATTGACTGGGGGAGTACAAACTGCCCGTTGCCTTCTCCTTGTGATAGTTTAATGATCTGTTTATCAGTAACGTGCCCTGCCTGATCTACCAGTTGCACATACAAAGGACGGCTGATTGAACTGAAAACTTGTTTTTCGGCAAGAGTGACATATGCTTTGAACCATATCGTGTCGCCCACATAATAGCTTGTATTATCAAAATGCAGATATGCTTTTTCACGCGGATAGTTATCGGCAAAAGTTTGAGCTTGATTCATGTACTGTTCGAATATCACTTTAGCGGGTGGATTTTCTCCACGTGCAGATATTGCTAAAAGTCCGCATACTGAGAGTAAAAATAATAACGGTTTGTTTTTCATATTAGTGCTGTCTATTTTTAGTTGTCTATTTTATTGTATGATTTTTATGTTCAGCACTTTCTCTGTGCTATTTTAGTATCATGTGAACTACTACAAAGATAGCGGTTTCGATGAATAAAGAAGGAAAAAAAAACGTTCAATCTAAGAAAGAAACTGTTCATTACTCTATAAATACTAATCGGATTGCTGTTTCATGTTGATAATTCTTTTTTTATCAAAATTCGTTTGTACTGAATGAGAAAGGCTGCCTTATTTTTATTGTTGAATAGATTTTATCATTTTTTGAATAGAAAATGTTCGTGTTTCTATTGTTTTTTGTCGTTCTTTGTGTATCACATTAAACAAAATCTAATCAATGATAATAAATAGAATTATGAGAACACTTATTATTTTGCTTTTATGCACGAACACGAGTTTTGCGATAGCTCAGATTTCTCCCAAAGCAGTTGAGAAGAATAACCAATCTGTGAAAACTGCGGGTTTCTTTAATGATTCCGATTCTTTAAATAAGGCTATTCATCTTTCAGATGAGGCGATAGCTTTGGAGCCTTCATACAAACTGGCATATGCAAATAAGATTAAATACTTAATGGCGTTGGGACAGAAGGAGAAAGCACTGCAAACCATGTTGCAAATGGAGAAATTCTCTCCGGATGATCCTTACTATATTTTAGGTAAGGGAATGATGCTGGAAGAGAATGCTAAAAAAAAGAGCCTGTCTATGGATGCTTACAAACAAGCTGCCTCTCTTTTTCGAAAAACGCTTGAAGGAGAAACCAACTGAAGCAGACCTGATGAATTATGTATTCGTACTCTTTTTGAGGGATAACAAAAATTATTCTTTGGATGAAATCGAAAAGGAGTATCCCCAAATCTTCAGTCCAGCAATAAGACAACACACGAAAAAGTTGATAGATGAACTTAGCAATAAAAGAGAGGATGTAATTCATGAGATGCTAGGTGGTAAATGAAAACATAGGGATTGCGGGTGGTTTACTTCATTCCTATTTTGTTGATGGAGCTATTCTGAATGATTCTTGCACGCTGTTTGTTCCGGATGGTGTTTCTCCGTCAGAATATCGTCAGTCTGATGCTTATCAACAAGCATCCAAGAATCAGCAGGAGTATGGTGGCTCTCTTAGCCTTGTTGCCGATTCACTACAATATGCGTATATGAAGGCTCAGGTTGAGTCTATAATTTTGCCGTTTAAGAAACGGTTGGATGGCTTCACATATTGGCAAAGAGAATTGGAACCGGCCATTCATCCGGCCTTGAAAGCGTATGTCAAAGCGGAAAATGCGACAGGAGGAGTTTCTTCGGTTATGATATTTTGGGAAATTGCCAGGAACACGGATCATTTTTGCAGTGATTTTAAAACAGATCGTGATGTGCGAATGGTTCCTGACGCTTTATTTCTGGAAATATTTGTGTTATTTTGCAAATATAGATTTTTATACCGGTCAGGATAAAACTGAAGAGATTCTGAAGGGGGAGGCTGATTAGTTTGGAAATCTGATTATTAGTTTAAAACAAGAACCATTAATGTTATGAAATTGAGAATTGTACATTTGTTATTATTGCAGTCCGTAATGCTTCTTCTTTCCTGTTCCAATCAGAGCCGGAAGAATATGGATACATCGGCAGAACCAGCTGACGTACAGGCGAATGTGTCGGACAGTAGTAGAATTGAACAAGAAGCCATCGGCATGATTGAAGACTTTTATGAGGCTTATGCTGCCAGTTTCATGTCCACCGGTAAAGAAGCTCTCGCACTTGGGGATTCAATTAAGCAAAAGTTTCTGACCAAAGAGCTGATAGAGAAAGTTGATAGGCTGATAGAGGCGACAGATGCCGATCCGATCATTCGTGCGCAAGATTTAGGTGAAAATGACATGAAAAACATTGTCGGTGAAACATCTGAATGATAATTGGTATGAGGTTAACTATACTTCGGCTAAAGGCAGCCAGTATGAACGTGCCGTGAGTATCCCGGTCAGAGTGGTTAACGTTGACGGACAATATCTGATTGATGATATAACTCCGGAAAACTGATCGTATCATTAAATGATATGAAAAAAAGACAAACAGCATCTTTTACGCTAGGCAAAAGGGCTGTTTGTCTATATTCAACGAGGAAAAGAGTATTCGTTTTATTTCTGTTCTTTGACTTTTTCCATCAGTAGCTTCATGTAGTAGCCACCTACTACGGAACGTGCCTTGAAATTCATCATCTTTCCTGTATTCGTATCATGCCAGTCGCTGATAGGCACACGGGAAGTTGTTTCGTTCGCATAAGTATAGATCGGGTCGATGAACTTTTGGAACGTAGCATCGTCTGGAGACATACAGGCACTCCATAGTACCCAGTCGGATTTGGTATATTGTGCGCGGGAGTCCAATAGCAAACCATATTTATTTTGCTTGGTCAGATAGAAAGGAATTTCCGTATCAAATACTTTCTGCGGGAAAATGTTCATGTTAAACACTTTGTTCCATATCAGATTGTATTTCTGACTCCACGTTCCCGGTTTGTCAAATGCCAGTTTGTAGTGATCGCCGTCAAATGCCATCTTCTCCCATTCTATCGCCAGTCTTTTGGCGGTTTCGATGTATTTGTTCGCAGTTGTTTCTTTGCCCAGCATACGTGCCATTTCTCCGTATCCGGCGATTGCCATGATCGCTTTGGCGGAAAGATTGGCATTGTGTGCCAGATGTCCGGCAAAGTCATCTGTACAAAGTTGGTTTTCAGGGTCCAGACCGTTCTCAATCAGATAGTTTGCCCATGTTGATAATGTTTCCCAGTATTTGGAAGCATAGTTGGCATTGCCTTCCATCATAGAGATGGCTGTAGTTACCAGAATCATGTTTCCGGCTTCTTCGATAGGCATATCTTCACCATAAAGTTGCCCGTTGGCTATCGGATAAGTTCCTAAGTCATGAGCGGGGTAAGGCTTGTTCCAGCGTCCGCTTTCGCTGTAGTAGAAGATAGAGTTGAGCATTCCCTTCATCAGTTCCGTATTATAAATAAGGTATAGCGGAGCGGATGGGTAAGTCAAGTCTACTGTGTTGATACAGCCGTTACTGTGATTCTCTTTGGATAAGAAAAGCAGGTTGCCTTCCTTGTCGGTAAGGAGTTTATGGGCGGTAATGGAGTGGCGGTAAGTCAGTGCGAGTAATTCGGCATATTTCCTGCCTCCGGCTTTTTCCGCATCAGCCATCAGTTGCTGGTCGAAGGCACGGCAACGTTTCATCAATGAGGGGTAAGAAGCCTGTGCACGTTCGAAAGCATCAAAGATGCTGACTTGACCGTTGTGTTTCCAGTATGCCATGCGGCGTTCGTAGAAATATTCGATAGAGTAGATATCGTCGTAGCCTAACATCACATATCCGCTTTTCCCTTGATTGTCTACCTTGCCTAAGTTTTCGGTATAAGCCATAGCGGGCATATCGCTTTCGCTGCGGGTGATGAAATCCTGGGAGTTAGGCAATAGTTTGCCGTTGGTGATGAAGGCTTGCTTCATGTCATAGTAGTTACCTATGCTTAAGTCCTTGTTGGGTGCGTTGTTGCTTCCCAGATAAGCATATCCCCAGTCGATGCGTACACCGTCTCCTTTACGTTTTACGTAAGGCTGGTCGATGGTACCTGCCTTGAGGTAATCCATTCCGTTTTTGCTGACCTTTTCTGAGATGGTCGGCTGTGACGGTTCGTGTACGGCAAGTTGCGGGGTTGTTTCGATATACACTTGCACATCATGTTGTTTCTTGTCGAGTGAACGTACCCGATAGGAGATGTAGTTGATAGGGGTCGAGATAAGATCAAGATCTTCCATCAGCAGAGGTGCTGTGAATACAAGATCCAGTTCTACCGGACCGCAGGTGAATGTATAGTAGGTTCTGTGTCGGTAATACATCGACAGACTTCTGGATAGCAGCTTCCTTGAAGTTGCTGAGCTGTTTGTTTTCACGGAACAGTCCGAAATCAACGTATGCTCCGCCGGTTGTGTTGTGACAGTGTGCTGCAATAATGTTTGTTCCTTTACGGAGCCTGGCTTTAGCTGATGCGGATAGTTCGATGGTAACATCGTCATTCCAGGAATAATCGGTTGCCACCAGTTTTTCTCCGTTCAGATAGAGTTCGAATACATCGTCGTGTGAATAACGTAAGTAGATAATGTCGTTTGTCAGGTCTTGATTGAGGTTGAAACTACGGCGTACCCAGATGTCTTCGGTGTTCCACTCTGTGCCGATGCGTTTCATGTCTTTGGTGCCGAAAGCGGCTTTGCCCTTGGTCCATCCGGAATCATCGAACTGGGGCTGTATCCAGTTGGCCGCCGGTTGGCTCATGGTGAACTTTGCTTCCCAACGTTCGGTGTTTGTCATCGGAAGGATTGTTTTTCGAGATTTAGCTTGTCCTTGCCCATGAAACGATATACTTTCCCCGTCTACCCGAAGCGCACCCAGTAAAGGATGGGTGGCGGCTGTCCAGTGTTCGGTGTTCCCTTCGTTCAGTTCGTTGTAGGGAGACCAGATAGCAAGATAAGTATCGGAAGTGATCAGAGGTACGGACGGCGCACGTAAAGCGATATCCTGACTTGTTTTAAACAGGTCAGTTGCCTGCACATTGCATGCGAGGCAAACTGACATGATTGTAGAGAATAGTTTATTCATTAATATGAAACTTTTATTTATTTAGCGAGTTACAAATTTTCTGGTTGATGGCTTTGATTTTAGGCTCGTCTACTTTGATCACTTTCCGGTCGTAAGTAACCAGACCGTTCACTTCTTCTTCCACATCTGTGATTTGTGTGTATACGGCAGCCGAGAAGCCTTTCTCAATCAGTTCCAATAAATGGTCTGCGTATTTTATGTATTCATTAGTTACTTCTTCCGGCGTGTTGAACTTCACGTAGCCCCAGTTCTTGTCTGCCAGCCACAGATGTCCTTTCAGTGCCATACCTATACCGCCATATTCGCCCAGTACGGTAGCACGTATCGGATCGTAGAGATAGAGGTTCGGTCCGGGATAGTTATGAAGGTCGAGAATATCGCCACAAGTATAGTGATTACCTCCGCTGGGCAGGATTCACCAGGCGGCTAGGATCGTATTCTTTAGTCCATGCTACGATTTCAGGAGTCTTGAATTGTCCCCATGCTTCGTTGAAAGGTACCCATACGCCGATGCTCGGATAAGAATACAGGTAGTCGATAATTTCTTTCCATTCTTTGCGATAGTTAGCTTCTGATGCTGCGGAACGGATAGCGTCTGCGCCGTCATAGTACTTGTGCATCTGCCATTCGGCAGGACCGCGGCCGCCGTTCGGCATATCTTGCCATACGATCAGTCCGAGTTGGTCGCAATAAGTATACCAGCGTGCCGGTTCTACTTTTACGTGCTTGCGCACCATGTTGTAGCCGAAATCTTTGATCTTCTTCAAGTCATATACCAATGCTTCGTCTGTTGGCGCTGTGTATAAGCCGTCCGGCCACCAACCTTGGTCGAGCGGACCAAACTGGAAATAGTCTTTGTTGTTGAGTTGCAGGCGTGTAATACCATTCTTGTCTTTATGAGTTGAGAATTTGCGGAGAGCGGTGTAACTCTTCACTTGGTCTACAGCTTTGCCGTCTTTATAAAGAGTGACTTCCATATTATAAAGTGAAGGAGACTCGGGTGTCCATAATTTAACGTCTTCCGGCATTGTTAATTCTACCGGTACGCCATTGAGCGCTGCTCCTTTGGCTACGAGGTTTTTGCCGTCGAATACTTTCACTTCCACTTTGTCTGGAGAGCATACGTTGGTGGCTACTTCCACTTTGACAGTCTTCTTGTCGATATCCGGAGTTGTTTTCAGTTGGGCGATATGCTGGGCAGCTACCGGTTCCAGCCATACAGTCTGCCAGATACCTGTGACTGGTGTATACCAGATACCTTCCGGTCTTTCTACTTGTTTTCCTCTCGGCTGTTCGCCACGGTCAGAGGGGTCCCACACTTTCACAACCAACTGGTTATTGCCTTTATTCAATGCGGAAGTAATATCAAAGTAGAATGGAGTGAAGCCTCCTGTATGTTGTCCCACTTTTACGTCATTTACCCAGACGTCGGCTTTCCAGTCCACAGCTCCGAAGTGCAGTAATATTTGTTTGCCTTTCCATGCTGACGGTACATCAAAAGTACGCTGATACCATAATTCCTGATGCTCGTTAATGGTTTTACCTACTCCTGACAGGGAAGATTCGACTGCAAAAGGTACTAAAATCTCTCCTTGGTAATTGTTTGGTGCCGGTTCTCCTTTTTTAGTAATCGCATAATTCCAGCTACCATTCAGATTCTTCCAATCCTGGCGTTCCATAATGGGGCGTGGGTATTCCGGTAATACGTTTTTAGGATTCAACTGCTCACCCCACGGAGTCTTTATCTTATCACCGGCGGGCTTCCATTGAGCGAATGTCGGGCTACAAAGAGCCAATGCGAATAGCACTGCTAGAAAATTCTTTTTCATGGTAATTATCTTTATATATGTTAAATAGAAGAATTAAATCTCCTTAAAAGGAATATTGCAAAGAAAAAGCCAATCAGAGAAGAATGAAGGAAATTTGCTGTTCAATAAATGATAAATGCTCGTCATTTTATAGTGAATGACAGTTTTTTATGCGATAATGGTTATTTTTTATCCTTAATTGAATAATAAGTAGCTTATATTACCGGAGATAATTATGACTTTTGGAGGGAGAACAATCGTATGTTTCTGCGAATAGTAGTAAATAAACTGAAAAGCAACTATAATAAACTTTATCAATGAGAATCCTTTTTTTATTAGTAGTATTGTCGGTTACTTCTGCCCTACAGTCGCAGGTAGTCATTAAAGAGAATGCTATTCAGAGTAAGTATGCTTTTCCCTTGGTTACTTCGAAAGCGAAAGCTGTAGTAGTTTATGATACTGATGACTATTTGGTGGTACGTAAGACTGCGGAGCTTTTTGTTTCGGACGTCGAATCAGTGACCGGACAACAATTACGGTTGACGGACAAACTGAAAGGCGACAAAGAGATTATTATTGTGGGTACAGTTGAGAAAAATCGGCTGATCCGCCAGTTAGCTGAGAAGGGCAAGCTAGATATCTCTTCTTTGGAAGGGGCATGGGAACGATTTCTGATTCAGACGGTTTCCCCGTCCATTCCCCGGAGTCAGCAAAGCGCTGGTAGTAGCGGGAAGCGACAGGCGGGGAGCTGCGTACGGACTTTTTTCTCTTTCGGAAATGATGGGAGTGTCTCCTTGGTACTGGTGGGCTGATGTTCCGGTGAAGAAACATAAGACGCTTTATGTCGATGCTCCCGCCACTCTGTCCAAGACTCCTTCGGTGAAGTACAGGGGGATTTTCTTAAATGACGAAGACTGGGGACTGAAACCTTGGGCTGCCAAGACATTCGAGAAAGAAAAGAGGAAATATCGGTCCTCGTACCTATGCCAAAATATGCGAGCTGTTGCTGCGACTGAAAGCTAATCATCTGGCACCGGCCATGCACCCCGTTTCTACCGCATTTTATAAGATACCGGAAAATAAACTGGTAGCTGATACCTTTGCCATTGTTATGGGGTCCAGTCACTGCGAACCGTTATTGCTGAACACTGCCAGCGAATGGGACAGCAAGACGATGGGACCATGGGATTATAACAAGAACAAAGATAAGATTAACGAGGTATTGAGTAATCGTGTGAAGGAAAACTGTGCGTATGAAAATGTATATACGCTGGCTTTAAGAGGCCTGCATGATGCAGCTATGGGTGGCGGAGATGTGCCGATGCGGGAAAAGGTTAAGATGCTGGAAAGTGCACTGAATGCTCAGAGAGAGATCATTGCCCGGCATATTGACAAACCTGTTGAAACAATTCCACAAGCATTTACGCCTTATAAGGAAGTGCTGGAAATCTATTCGAACGGACTGGAATTGCCGGATGATGTTACAATTATCTGGGCGGATGATAATTTCGGTTATATGAAACGTCTGAGTGGTCCGCAGGAACAAAAGCGCTCCGGACGTGCAGGCGTTTACTATCATATATCTTATTTGGGTGTTCCTCATAGCTATTTGTGGTATAGTACTACCCCTCCGGCATTGATGTATGAAGAACTTCGTAAGGCGTATGATACCACTGCCGATCGTGTCTGGCTGGCGAATTGCGGAGACTTGAAAGGGGCTGAAACACAAATCTCCCTTTTCCTTGATATGGCTTATGATATAGACAGCTTCAATGCGGATAATGTCGCCACTTATCCGGCACGTTGGCTGGCAAAGATGTTTGGTGAGGAGTACTACGATACATTGGAAGATATTACTTGTTCTCATATAAATCTGGCTTTTTCCAGAAAGCCGGAGTACATGGGCTGGGGCGATATTGGAATAACTATTGGGGAGGCGGAGAGAAACGTACGGATACGGAGTTCTCTTTTGCTAACTATAATGAAGCGGAAAGACGCTTGACTGAGTATAGCCGTATTGGGAAAAAAAAACGGAGGACTTGTTAGCTTCATTGGACGAAAAGAGTAAACCGGCTTTCTATCAATTATTATACTATCCGGTGAAAGGGGCCGAACTGATGAATCATATGACCATCAAAGGACAGTTTTACCGTCAGTATGTCCCTCAGCAACGTGCTGCAGCCAATCTGCTTAAGGCTCAGGTGAAATGCTATCATGATAGTCTCGAAATCATAACCGATGGATACAACTCTCTGCTGGATGGAAAATGGAAGCACATGATGTCTTTAAAACAGAACTATGATGGTACGAGTTCCTATTTCATGATCCCATTGATGGAAGAGGAATACACACACTGTTGGCGCTCCTAAGCTAGGACTTCAGGCAGAAAGCGAAAATTTGGATAAAGGAGGAAATGAGTTTTCATACATTGCCCGCCTACAGCACTTATTCACGTAAAAGTCATTGGATAGATATATATAATCAGGGGACCGGAGAGCTAAGCTGGAGTATCACGCCTTCGGAAGACTGGATACTGATCTCTCAGAAAAGTGGTAAGACGTCTGCGGAAAACCGTATCTATATATCTGTTGACTGGGATAAGGTGCCGGCAGGAGAAAAGGTGAAAGGACAAATTGATATAACTTCCGGCACCCAGAAGGAGACTGTACTGGTTTCTGTATTCAATCCTGAGTCTCCTGCACGCACAGAAGTACAAGGATTGTATGTAGAGGAGAATGGTTACATTTCTATTCCGGCAGCCGATTTCCACCGGAAGTTTGAGAGTAATGACATTCGGATGAGTATCCTTCCGGGACTTGGTTTTGAGGGGCGCTCTTTGCAGTTGGGGAATCCGACAGCTCCCTTACAAATGTATCGTGCAGGTGATGTCCCCAGAGTGGAATATGATTTCTATACATTTAATGCCGGGATTTATGATGTATATACGTATGTTTTGCCGACATTTCCCTTGCATGCTGAGCGGGACTACAAATTGCCGGAACATACTAACTCGGATACAAAGTATAGTGTCCGTATAGATGATGGTTCCATTTCTACTCCTTCTACTTCAGCTATCGAATATTCTCAAATCTGGTATGATAGCGTATTAAAGAATTGCAGAGTGAATAAGTCTACTTTGTATGTAAAGAAGCCCGGTAAGCACACTTTGCAGATACGCTGTGGTGATCCGGGCGTCGTTATTCAAAAGATTGTCATTGACTTGGGAGGAATGAAGCGTTCTTATCTCGGTCCTCAGAGTACAATCTGTAATTAGTTCTGTTTTTTATGAATAGGGGAACCGGATGGCTTTGCCATTGGTTCCTCCTCTTTCTGAGGAGTTCCCAGCACGGGCATTCCGTCTTTGTCCCAGTCTATCTTCTGTAAACGGGGAGAACGGGAATCGGATGCGCCAGGAGCGTCATTCGGTATCTGGCGGGCATGATATAGCATATACCATTCTTTCCCATCCGGAGACGGAGTGAAAGATATTCCGCCGGGACCGTATACATTGTTTTCTGGGTCTTGCTGTAGTACCGGAACCGGGAGACTTCTTCCAGGAAGCCGGATCGAGTAAGTTGGCTTTTGCGTCTGCAGTCAGTAATCCGACACAATAATAAGGAGTCCAGCTACCACTGGCTGAATAGAAGATGCATGCTTTGTCTTTATTCTTTGATTCAAAATATTGGGGTGCTTCGTTTACATGTATCGGATAGGCTGTTTTGCTGCCATCCGGATTTACCCATTGGCATTCCCATTCGTATTCAGGTTTGGAGATGAGAATCCTGTCAGAAGATAGTGTCCATGGATTTTCCATAGTAGCGATGTAGATACATTGGGTTTCACTGTCTATCCTTCGTTTTTGCCAGCCGCACCATATCATATAGCGTTGGCCATCATGTTCCAAAGGTGCTGGCATGGATTGCCCAGTTGTTGTCTTTATCTGTCTGTATGCGCCCTTTCATCACAAATGTTCCTTCCATGGGGTTGGCGGCTTCATTCTCGACAACATAAATCTGGTGATTATCCATATTGCCGTCGTCTGCGGCAAAGTAAATATACCATTTGTTGTTTATACGATGAATTTCGGGTGCCCACAGATGATAGGAGTTGCTGGGATCGGTGGGTATCCATACATCTTTTTGAGTAGCATGTGAGAGGTCTGCTATATCATCGGTTTCCCAAAGTATGACTCTGTTTTCTGAGCCTTGTGTATAATAATATTTGCCTTCATGAAAAATAGCCCATGGCTCTGCTCCACGTTCAAGTAACGGGTTTGTATAGGTATCTCCAGAGGCTACAGTTTCTTTTTCTGTTGTAGCCTTCTTATGCTGGCAAGAGACACCGATTAATAAGATAATGGATAATAAAAACAATCTGCTTCTCATGGTACTTCTCATTTTGATAATGACAATGCAAAGTAAGCATAAAATATTGATAAATCATGCAAATGGAAGTAGAATGGTCAGTTTTTGTTGTTAAATGAACTGTAATTTCTGAAACTTTTCTTTGTTTTTTCTCATCTTTGCGAAGTGAACTTTTAAATAAATAATATATGAAACTTAGACATCTTTTTTCTTTTCTGTGTAATTTGCTGTTCTGTATCTATATCTGCCCAAAACAAAAGTAAGCTTCCGAAAACGAGTGGTAATCCTATTTTTCCTGGTTGGTATGCCGATCCGGAAGGGATTGTGTTTGGAGACGAATACTGGATTTACCCTACTTATTCTGCCGCTTACGATGATCAGATATTCATGGATGCTTTCTCATCAAAAAGATTTGGTAAACTGGACCAAGCATCCGAGAATACTGGAAAAAGAAAAAATATCAGTTGGCTTCGTCGTGCTTTGTGGGCACCGGCTGTCATACATGCGAACGATAAGTACTACATTTTTTTCGGAGCCAATGATATCCAAAATAATAATGAGTTAGGCGGAATTGGTGTTGCTGTAGCAGACAATCCTGCAGGACCTTTTAAAGATGCGTTGGGAAAACCGTTGATTGATAAGATTGTAAATGGTGCTCAGCCGATTGATCAGTTTGTATTTAAGGATGATGATGGACAATATTATATGTATTATGGTGGTTGGGGACATTGTAATATGGTGAAGATGGCACCGGATTTATTGAGTATTGTACCTTTTGAGGATGGTACTATCTATAAGGAAGTGACTCCCCAAAATTATGTGGAAGGGCCGTTTATGCTGAAACATAATGGAAAATATTATTTTATGTGGTCAGAAGGTGGCTGGGGAGGTCCGGATTATAGTGTAGCCTATGCCATTGCGGATTCACCGTTCGGTCCGTTTGAAAGAGTCGGAAAAATTCTGCAGCAAGATACTAATATAGCAACCGGTGCTGGTCACCATTCGGTAGTTAAAGGTCCCGGAGCAGATGAATGGTATATCATTTATCACCGTCGTCCGTTGGGAGAAACTGCAGCGAACAGCCGTGCAACTTGTATAGATCGTATGTACTTTAATAAAGACGGAAAAATAGAGCCTGTCCGTATGACTTTTGAAGGAGTAGGAGCTAGCCCTTTGGCAACACCTTGTTCGCGCTAAAACATATGCTAATCCTGTAATAAACTTTAGTTTGCCCGATCCTACTATTATAAAAGGAGACGATGAATATTACTATCTATACGCAACTGAAAGTATTAAAAATGTACCTATTCATCGATCAAGAGACTTGGTAAACTGGTATTATGTAGGTACTGCTTTTACAGATGCTACCCGTCCAAACTTCGAACCTAAAGGGAGAATATGGGCGCCGGATATTAATAAAATCGGTGATAAATACGTAATGTATTATTCTATGTCCACCGGGAGGTGAGTGGACGTGTGGTATTGGTATTGCTACTGCTGATAAACCGGAAGGGCCATTTACTGATTTGGGTAAGTTATTCCGGAGCAATGAAATCAATATACAGAATTGCATTGATCCTTTTTATATTGAAGATAATGGAAAGAAATACTTTTTTTGGGGGAGCTTCCACGGAATATATGGTACGGAACTGACAGATGATGGTCTCTCTTTGAAGAAAGGTGCTCCAATAGAGCAAATAGCCGGTACTGCTTATGAACGTACATATATTCATAAACGGATGGATGGTTATTATTATTTGTTTGCTTCCATCGGCCGCTGCTGTGAAGGTTTGAAGAGCACATATACTACAGTTGTGGGGCGTTCGAAGAATCTGTTCGGCCCTTATGTTGACAAGAAAGGGCGTTCAATGTCGGATAATCATCATGAGATATTGATTCAGAAGAATAAAGCATTTGTCGGTCCGGGGCATAATTCTGAACTGGTGACAGATAAGAAAGGAAACGATTGGATGTTCTATCATGCGGTCAGTGTTGCTAATCCCGAGGGTCGTGTATTGATGATGGATCGTGTACAGTGGAAAGGTGGCTGGCCATTTGTGAAAGGCGCTGTACCTTCCTTGGAGACTGCTGCTCCGGACTTCAGATAAGTTTTTTCATATGGCTATTCATTTCTTTACAATGAAAAATGAGCATATAAAATGTAGTTGAAGTTTAAACAAATAAATTTTATCCAGACACTTTATCCAGAATAGAAAAAGTATTGGGGAAATTGCAAAGAGAAAACTATTTATCTATAGGAAATGATGGCTTTTCTCTTTGCAATTAACTTTTTCTATAAAGGTGGGCTTTTTTTTGATTTATTGTTTTATTTTTGTCCTTGTAAACTCATAAACTTGTTATAGATGGCCTCAGATATACACACTCTCTCTGATTCTCTTTTATGGAAGAGGTTTCTCGAAGGAGATTCGAGTGCGTATTCTCAAATATATAATCAGACTGTACAAGAGCTGTTCCGATATGGTTTACTGTATACTTCGGACAGGGAGCTGGTCAAAGATTGTATTCATGATGTGTTTGTGAAGATTTACACCAACCGTGCCAAATTAACCCCTACTGATAACATTATAGCTTATTTGATGGTGGCACTGAAAAATACACTCTTTAATGCGTTAAAGAAAACATCTGATTCTTTTTCATTGGACGAAGCTGATGAGAAAGAAGACCAGTCCGAAGAGCATTTTTCTACTCCGGAAACTATTTATATAAATAAGGAACAAGAGAAGAATACTCATATGAAGGTGCATGCTATGATGTCCTCCTTAACCACCAGGCAACGTGAAATTGTTTATTATCGGTATATTAAGGATATGAGTATTGATGAAATTAGTAAAATCACGGACATGAATTATCAGTCTGTATCTAACTCTATCCAGCGGGCTTTGGGGCGTGTACGGAATCTATTCAAGCGAGAATAGGAGAGAAGAATATTCAGCTTTTTCCTGCCCATCAAAAAAAAATATCGAAAATAGTTTGAGAAAAAGTGAGTATAAAATCAAAGTAGAACTGTTATCCTAATGTAAAGACAATGAAAATGATTAATTCAGAACTGAAACATACTGATTTTTTCTAGATATACTTTTGAAGAATTCCTTCAAAATGATTTTTTTATTTCTTCTGTTAAATATCCAACAGAAGAGATACAAGAGTTTTGGGATCGTTTTGAGAAATCTACTCCTTCTAATATAGATGATTATTTTGCGGCAAGAGAATATATAGAAACGATTTCTACTTCAGAAGGTGATTTGCTTTCGGATCAGGAACTGGGAGAGTTGTGGGCTGATATCCAGACAACAAATATTAAAAATGATAAGATTAAACATAAAAACTTTTTTTCTGATAGGGTTGACTGCCGCAGCCAGTGTAGCTATTTTTTGGTTGGTAGTTTCTTTTTATTAAAGAATTATCAGGCGATTTTGGCTCCTGATATTGCGACATTTGCAGTTCAGACTAAGACCGAATTACCGGCTACAGAGGAAACATTGTTGATTCTGGCAGAAGATAAAGTCGTAAGTCTGAAAGAAAAAGAGACTACAATTACCTATGATTCTGTAGCAATTAAAGCTAACGAAGAAAATATATCCAAAAAAGAACTGGCGGTTTATAATCAGTTGGTTATCCCACGTGGAAAGCGTTCTGTACTGACATTTTCTGATGGCTCTAAAGTATGGGTGAATGCAGGTACCAGAGTCATTTATCCTACAGAATTTGAAAAGGATAAACGCGAAATCTATGTTGACGGAGAAATCTATATTGAAGTAGCTAGAGATGAAGAACGTCCTTTTTATGTACGTACTAAAGATATGAACGTTAGGGTGCTGGGTACTAAATTCAATGTGACAGCTTATGAATCTGAGCCAATTCGCAGTGTGGTGCTGGCTCAAGGGTGTGTGCAGGTTGAGACGACGCAAACCCCAAAAGCTATTTTAGCTCCTAACCAGATGTTCAGTTCTGTAGAAGGGAAGGAAAATATTTCACAGGTAGATGTGGAACAAATGATTTCATGGGTAAATGGTCTCTATTGTTTCAATAGTGCCGATTTGGGAATTGTATTGAAACGTCTGTCCACTTACTATGGAATAAATGTCGAATTTGACTCAGCGCTAAGTAAGATAAAATGTTCTGGAAAAATTGATTTGAAAGACAACTTTGAGACAGTAATTAATGGATTAACCTTTGTAGCACCAATATCTTATGCCTATGATGGACAGTATAAAACTTATCGGGTCGTGAAAAAATAGACACAGAAAAATATAGTAATTAATAAAATAAATCTCAAGAATTTATGGCGATTTTTATAAAGAGTGGATAATACTGCTGTATTATCCAGATGGGGCTCATATGCCTGTAAGTGTTAAGTTATAAAATAATAATATTATGAGAAATTTGGACATTGTTAATATGAAAAATTCAATTAAGGGAAGAAAGAGCAAAATACTCAAGCTATTTCTTTGCTTCTTACTTTTGGGAGTAAGTTATTCTTTCGCTAATAACAATAATTATTCCCAGCTTTCAAAACTCTCTCGGTGAACGTGAACAATAAGACGTTGAGAGAAGTCTTTCAAACAATAGAGAAAACCAGCCAGTTTGTCTTTTTCTATTTGGATGATGCAATAAATCTGGATCGTAAGGTATCCATTGATAGCAAAGACAAGAAGATAGACGAAATCCTTACTGAACTCTTTGAAGGTACGTCCTGTACTTATAGAATCTCTGACAGACAAGTTTTTATCTCAGGAAAGTCAGCTGCCGTTTCTGCCGCGCAACAACAGAATGCTCGAAAAATCACAGGTCGTGTAACGGACACCAAAGGAGAGCCACTTATTGGTGTGAATGTTACTGTGGATGGAGATACCAATGGTTCAATAACCAATATGGATGGGTTATTTGAATTGCGTGTCAGCAAGAAGAATGCTGTTCTTAAGTTTACTTATATCGGATTTAAACCTTCGGAGGTAAGAATAAACTCATCTACAAATATCTATGATGTTGTACTGGAAGAACAGGTAAACGAACTGGAAGAAACTGTGATTGTCGGTTACGGTACACAACGTAAAATCAGTAATATCGGTGCACAATCCAGTATGAAGCTGGAAGATATAAAAACTCCTTCGGCTAGTTTGACTACCACCTTGGCCGGTCGTCTGGCTGGTGTAGTTGCTGTACAACGTACAGGTGAGCCTGGAAAAGATGCAGCAGATATCTGGATTCGTGGTATTGCTACTCCCAATACGGCTACTCCCTTGATTTTGGTGGACGGAGTAGAACGTGCATTCAACGATATTGATCCTGAAGATATCGAATCATTGACTACTTTGAAAGATGCATCAGCAACCGCTGTTTATGGTGTACGTGGTGCGAATGGTGTAATCATAATCAAAACAAAGCCGGGTAAAATAGGTAAACCGACAATTAGTGCTGATTATTATGAATCATTTACCCGTTTCACTAAAATGGTGGATTTGACAGATGGTGTCTCTTATATGAAGGCGGCTAATGAAGCGTTAAGAAATGATGGACTGGCAACTAAATTTACAGATTCACAAATCCAGAATACAATCTTAGGTAAAGACCAGTATCTGTATCCGAATGTGGACTGGCTGAATGAGATATTTAATGATTGGGGACACAATCGTCGTGTTAACGTGAATGTACGTGGTGGTAGTGAGAAAGTTTCATACTACGCTTCGGTCAGCTACTTCAATGAGACTGGTATGACAGTGACAGATAAGAGCATCAATACCTTTGATTCAAAGATGAAGTATAGCCGCTATAACTTTACTACCAATCTGAGTATCGATGTGACTCCGACAACTAAAGTGGAAATTGGTGCTCAGGGTTATCTGGGTGAAGGTAATTATCCGGCCATATCTTCCAAAGACTTGTATAATGCTGCTATGTCCATTTCTCCGGTAGAATATCCGAAAATGTTCTTTATTAACGGTGAGGCATATATTCCGGGGCGTTCCACCAATAACAACTTCAACAACCCTTATTCACAAGCTACACGTCGTGGATATGATAATCTGACCAAGAATCAGATTTATTCTAATTTACGCATTACGCAAGACCTGGATATGCTTACTAAGGGATTGAAATTGACAGCTATGTACGCATTCGATGTATATAATGAAATACATGTTCATCAGGATCGTGCAGAGTCTACTTATTATTTCTTGGATACGAATGTTCCTTATGACTTGGACGGACAGCCGATTCTGCAAAGAATCTATACGGGCACCAATGTCTTGAGTTATAAGCAGGAAACGAGTGGTAATAAGAAAACATATCTGGAAGCTTCTTTAAATTACGACCGCGCATTTGGCGATCATCGTGTAAGCGGATTATTCCTCTTTAATCAGCAACAGAAACTTCTTTATCCCAAAGGAACACTGGAAGATGCCATCCCTTATCGTATGATGGGTATTGCCGGACGTGCTACTTATTCATGGAAAGACCGCTATTTTGCAGAGTTCAATATTGGTTATAATGGTGCGGAGAACTTCTCTCCTAAAAATCGTTATGGTACTTTCCCCTGCGTATGGTGTTGGTTGGGTGATTTCAAATGAAAAGTTCTGGGAACCGCTGTCAAAGGTAGTATCATTCCTGAAGATCCGCTATACGGACGGTAAAGTCGGTAATAGTGATGTTTCCGACCGTCGTTTCATGTATTTGAATCAGATGAAAGAAAATGGAGACTATGGTTATAAACTGGGACCTAACGGGACGAAATATTCAGGATATGAAACATTGAATATGGCTGTGGACTTGATTTGGGAAGAAGCACGCAAACAAGACTTAGGTATTGACTTGAAACTGTTTAATGATAATCTTTCAATAATCTTCGATATCTTCAAAGAGCGCCGTGAAAATATCTTGTTAAAACGTGAAAACTCTATTCCGTCATTCTTAGGATATAATACATCTGCTCCTTATGGAAATATTGGTATTGTTGAAAATAAAGGTTTCGATGCTACAGTAGAATACAATAAAAAGATTTAATAAAGACTGGACGCTTGCTATTCGCGGTAATATTACCTATAATAAGGATAAATGGATTGAAGGTGAATTACCGGAACAACGCTATGATTGGATGAATCAATATGGACAGAATATTCTAGGAAAAAAAAAGGATATATCGCAGAAGGTTTGTTTACACAGGCTGAAATTGATGATATGGCACGTTGGGAGTCTTTGTCCCAGGCAAATAAAGCTACTACTCCGAAGCCGTTTGCTTCTCAGTTTGGTACGGTAAAAGCGGGTGATATCAAGTATAAAGACCTTAATAATGATGGTCAGATTGACGCTTATGATAAAACTTATATCTCTGCCGTGGTGATGTACCTACTATGGTATACGGTTTTGGCTTCACGCTGGGTTGGAAGAACCTTTCATTAGGTATGATGTTTCAGGGGTACTCATGATGCAGAACGTATAATGAGCGGTAGCAGTATTCAACCGTTTAACGGCGGTGGCGGTTCCGGTAATCTGTATAGCAATATTGATGACCGCTTTGGACTGAAGATAACCCGAATCAGAATGCTTTTTACCCGCGTTTGTCCTATGGAGCTGAAACTTCCAGTAACATTAACAATTTCCAGCCGAGTACATGGTGGGTTCGTGATTTTAGTTTCCTGCGCTTAAAAACAATGCAGATCTCCTATAACTTACCGAAAGACTGGGTGAATAAAGTACGTTTGAAAAATGCGGCAGTCTATGTGATGGGAACAAACTTGTTTACTCTTAGCAAATTCAAATTATGGGATCCGGAGTTGAATACAGATAACGGTGCTTCTTATCCGAATACAACCTCTTATTCTGTAGGCGTTAATTTCACATTCTAAAAACCAATAACAATGAAAAAAATATAACTATATACTATTGGGTATGTTATCACTCTTTTTTGTGACAACACTTACTTCCTGTTCAGATTATTTTGATCAAGTGCCCGATGACCGATTATCTTTGGAAGAAATTTTTAAGACCAGAGATGGAGCATTGAAATATCTTTCGAATGTTTATACCTTCTTGCCGGATGAGTTTAATCAGCGCCAGGTACATGAAACCAGCTTGTATCGTACACCGGGACCATGGACCGGAGCGAGTGATGAAACCGAATGGACTTCATCAGGCAATAAAGCCAAACTGATCAATAATAACTCTATTGATGCAACCGAAAACACAATGGTATTGTATCGTTGGAAAAGCTGGTATTCGGGTATTCATGAATCTGCTGTATTTACCAAATATGTAGATCAGGCTCCGCTTACGGCATCGGAAAGAGCACAATGGAAAGCTGAGGCTAAAGCTCTGCGTGCTATTTATTACTTCTATTTGGTTCGTACATATGGTCCTGTGCCTGTTTTTTGGAAGACGATTATGCTTTGGATACTCCCAGTAATGAATTGCAATTGTCTCGTAGCACTGTAGACAGATGTTTTGATTTTATTGTGTCCGAATTGAAAGAAGCACAGAATGCTGGTCTGCTGGAAGATGCTTCGTCAGATAAACAAACAACAGGTGTGGGACGTATAGACAAGGCTATAGCCCAGGCATTTATAATTGAAGCATTGACTTATCGTGCCAGCTGGTTGTTTAATGGAGAGTGCACTTATTATGCCGATATGGCAAATCCGGATGGAACGAGATTATTCCCCAGTCAACCGGATGCAGCCACTATCAAGGCTGACTGGCAGAAGGTAGTTACTGAATGTCAAAAATTCTTCGCTGATTATGGCAATCGTTTCCAATTGATGTATACAGATAAATCAGGAAAATCGGTAGCAGGCCCTGATGCTGAGGGATTCAATCCTTATGAGTCTTATCGCCGTGCTATCAGAACGTTATTCTCAGAAATGGGTAATAACAAAGAAATGATTTTTTATCGTATGGATAATGCAGCAGGTACTATGCAGTATGATCGTATGCCCAATAAGTCAGGTAATACAAATGATTACAGAGGTGGCAGCTTGTTGGGAGCAACACAAGAGATGGTTGATGCCTATTTTATGGCCAATGGTATGTCACCTGTTACAGGCTATGCAGCTGATGGTGTCACTCCGATTATCAATGAGGCTTCGGGCTATAAAGAGGACGGCACTTCTTCATCAGACTATAAATCGGCAGATGGTACTCTTTATGCACCGGCTGGAACACGCAATATGTATGTTAACCGCGAACCGCGTTTCTATGCTGATATCACTTTCAGTAATTCTAAATGGTTCTCAGGTACAGAAGGCGATTATACAGTTGACTTCACTTATAGTGGAAACTGTGGTAAGGCTCAGGGTAACAATGACTTTACCAGTACAGGCTATCTGGTACGTAAGAATATGGATTCGGGTGACCGTAATCAAAACTTGGTTTGTGTGTTGCTCCGCTTGACGAATATTTACTTTGATTATATCGAAGCATTAGCATATGTAGATCCAAGTCATGCAGATATTTGGAAATACATGAATCTGATCCGTGAACGTGCAGGTATTCCGGGATATGGTACTGCCAGTTTGCCGAAAGCAACCACTACCAGTGAAATCATGAAACTGATCCAGAAAGAGAAGCGCATTGAGTTAAGCTTTGAGAACTGTCGCTATTTTGATGTGCGTCGTTGGGGACTGACGAATGAGTTCTTTAACAAACCAGTGCATGGTATGAACGTGAACTATGATGGAAATGAGTTCTACAAACGTACAGAAATCACTTCCCGTAATTTTGATCGTCAATACTTCTTCCCGATTCCGCAGAGTGAAATTGATATTGATAAAAATCTGGTTCAAAATGAAGGCTTTTAATTAATTGATTAATAAATCGCAATATATGATGAAACAATATATATTTTCTGCATTATGCTTAGTCTCAGGTGCGTTTTGTTTGTCGTCTTGTAATGATGATAAAGAAGCTAGACCTTATACTCCGGATTACGAGATTGTGCCTGAATATACAAACGCAGATACATGGAAAGCTTATGAGGCATTTAATGAACATCTGTTAGATCAGAATAAGTTTATATATAAAAAAGTAGCACTGCTGACAAGGCAGCTGTAGACCGTTGGAATGGTGCTGCCGCAATTTGGTGTCAGCCGACTTACTGGGATATGGCAATGAATGCTTATAAGCGTGCAAAGGCTGAGGGTGATACTCAGAAAGAACAAAAATTTAAACAGCTTTGTGATGATCTGTTTGCCGGCAATAAAGCTCATTATGCGAATTTTGATTTTGATGATAATAACGAGAATACCGGCTGGTTTATTTATGATGACATTATGTGGTGGACAGTTACATTGGCACGTGCCTATGAGCTATTCGGAGTTGAGGAATATCTGAGCCTTTCTGAAGAAAGCTTTGGCCGTGTATGGTATGGCTCAGAGAAGGTAGGTGATACCGGTTCTTATGCAGACCCTGAAAAAGGGCTGGGAGGTGGTATGTTCTGGCAATAGCAACCTATCAAGAATCCGAATCCTAACGAAGCTGACCACGGTAAGATGGCCTGTATCAACTTTCCGACTGTGGTGGCAGCTCTGACATTATACAACAACGTACCGACCGGAAGGACAGAATCGACAGACTCCCATCCGAGCTATCAAACGAAGGAACAGTATTTGGCTAAAGGTAAAAGAAATTTATGCCTGGGCAGTGGAGAACCTCGTTGATGTTACTACCGGACAGGTAGCGGACAGCAGACATGGTAATGGTAATCCTGCATGGAAAGATCATGTATACAATCAGGCTTCATATATTGGCGCTTCGGTGCTGCTTTATAAAGCGACTGGTGAAAAACAGTATCTGGATAATGCAGTAATGGCTGCGGATTATACGATGAATACGATTTCGGGAACATTCGACCTCTTGCCTTTTGAGACAGGTGCTGAGCAAGGTATTTATACTGCGGTCTTTGCACAATATATCGCAATGCTGGTATATGATTGTGATCAGACGCAATATATACCTTTTGTGAAACGCAACATTAATTACGGCTGGGCTAACAGAGACAAAACGCGTGATATATGCGGAGGCGACTATACCAAGCTACAGGTAGAAGGTGATGCTGTTGAAAGTTATTCGGCCTCGGGTATCCCTGCTCTGATGTTATTGTTTCCAACCGATAAATAAGTATAACCTATAAATGAAAAAATAATGAATACAAAATATTCTATTAAGAAAGTATGGTACTATCTGCTTTTGTATGATAATGACTCTTCAGCTAATAGCTTGTACGGAAGAGACTCACGAGTCATATACTGCAGCACCGGAGGTCGAAGATATCTATATTGACCAGCTGGAAGAACTGATTAATAAGATGAAGGATTTGCAGAAGAACTCGGAATATGGAGAAAAGAAAGGGCAATATCCTACAGAGAGTCGTGCCATCCTGACAGATGCTATCGATGATGCCAATCGTTCAGTTCTGTTGATCAAATATCAGAATCCTGTTCCGTCGGAGCAGGAAAAGCAGCGTTACGTTGCCAGTGCAAAATCTGCAATTGATAAGTTTAAGGGTACTATTCGTACCCGGAAGATGCTGAAACAACACCTGCAGAACTGTTTGTTGATGGTAAAGGCGGCAATTCATATATTGATTTCGGACGTAGTGAAGAATATGTTAAGTTTGGAGAACAAGGTCATCAATCATTTACCGTAGAGTTGTGGGTAAAGGTTACGGAGCGCGGCAGATGGGATAATTGCCTGTTCCTGTGCTCATACATGTCAGACAGTAGCTGGCGTAATGGCTGGATGATGTACTGGCGTAAAGATGATAATGGTGTTTACCGTACTACTTGGGGTGGATTGAATACGACCAATGGTGACAGGGATCTTTGGGAACCGAAATTCCAGATTTCTGATGATTTGAATAAATGGCAGCATTTTGTAGCAGTATATAGTGATGAAGGTTTGGACGGCAATTCTACATTACGTGCAAAATTATACTTAAATGGTGAGTTGAAGAAAAAGAAGAAACAGTTTCTCCTACAACGAGAGTTTATCAGTCAGGACATTATTCAGATTACTCAAAAACCGATGACTGCATTTGGTCGTTACATGAGAGTGAGCGATGATTTGTATGAAGAAGGATTCTCCGGATATATGAAGAAAATCCGTATCTGGAAAACGGCAAAAGGGGCAGATTATGTAAAGCAGTCTTATGAAGGAACAGCAGAAGTAACCGGAAAAGAAACGGATTTGGCAGCCGGATGGGACTTTACATCTAAACCATCGGGAACAGATAACGAGATTATTGACTTGACTGGTCGTCATACAGCGAAAATTATAGGTACCTATAAGTGGGAACGTATTCTAGAATAATAAAGAGAAAATAATGAAAGACATGAAACAATTAATTAATAAATGGGGAGAGAGTATGCTCTTTTCCCTTCTGATGGCGCTTTGCCTCACATGGACTTTTTACAGCTTGTTCGGATGATAAAGATAATGAATATATATCTGATACGCAACTTAGCATATTAGAGGACAATCGGACTTCTTTATCATATTTGTTGAAAAACTCTACCTTTGGAACAGCGCCGGGAACTTTTCCGGAAGCCAGCAAGGAGATACTGAATAATGCAATAGCGGAACTGGACCAGTTGATTACCAAGGTAAAGGGCGGTGAGATGTTTGATGAGGCGACCTTTGAGGCTACAATAGCTAAGGTAAATCAGGCAATAGATGAGTTCAAAAACTCTAAATACTATAACCTTTCTCCGGAAGCCCAGAAGTTCATTAGTGATCTGATGGCAAAAGCAGATGAGTTAAGAGAAATGATAGCTAATGAAGCATTGTGGGGAAATCATCAGGGACAATATCCGGTAGAAGGTAAGGCTACACTGGAAAGTGCAGCGGAAGATTTGGAGAGTTTGGCAGACAGAATCAAAACCAGTGCCATCACAGATATGACGCAGGAGATATATGATGATGCCATTGCGGCTGCTGATAAGAAACTGCAAGAAGTGGAAAATTCCGCATGGCCGGAAGATAATCTTGTCTGGAATTTATTTGTGGATGGATAATAAGGGTGGTTACATCGACTTTGGATATAGCGAGGATTTTGTGAAATTTGGTGATGATAATAATCAGAATTTTACGATTGAGCTTTGGATAAATATCAAAGAATTCTGTTCTAAGTCAGGGGAAGACAATAGTACCTTCCTTGCTGCATTTGTTAATTCTCCCCGAAGCGGCTGGCGTGTTCAGTATCGTAAAGTGAATGGTGGCAATGAACACTGGCTGAGAGGTTCTATGGCACATTGGCAGAATGAAGGTCCAAAAGATCCGGAATGGTGGGAGCCGAGAGCCATCGTAAACAATCCCAAAGATAAATGGACACACTTTGCTTTTGCTGTAGCGGATAATGGTGTTCCGGGATTTGATCCACCTCAGGAACATACTAAATCCTGTGTATTTGTGAATGGTTCGCAATCCGGCGAGGTGATTCGTGTAGGTGAGGCTTGGAGAACTTATATTAACAATGGTTGTATTGAAGAGAAAATGCCTATGACTGCCTTCTGCCGTTTGAATACAGATAAAACGACTCGTGAAGAATACTTCTCCGGTTATATCAAATATATGCGTATATGGAAAGGTATCAGAAGTCGCGATGATCTTCGCTTATCTGCTATGGGGCAGGTTGACGTAGATCCGAATGATCCGAATCTGGTTGCAGCCTGGGATTTTGAAGTCTTGGGAGCACAACCTTCCGGAACAACAATCACTGATATTACAGGACGTCATGTCGCTACTCTAAAAGGTCCGGAAGGAACATATCAATGGGTGGAAAGTACGACTATCGCACCAAGTGATTAATGCAGATTTTTCAATAGTGTATTAAATTATATCAGTGCTTCCCTTTGCTTTGCATAATGCAGGGCAAGGGGATTTTTTAAGTCATTATCTGCGTTTGCAAATAGCAAAAGGGTGTTTTGGTCTGTATTTGTTCTTTATTGAATAGAGATTTTCGTTCTTTTTCGTCTATTTCTGCAATCTTTGTAACAGGAAAAATATTAAAACTTATCAACTATCATGAAAAGCAAAATTCTTTTGGCGGTAGCTTTACTGCTGGCGATATCAACTACTACTGTATGGGCGGCTGATAGCTCAGAAAAAACGAACCAGAAGACAGGGTCTTACACCAATGAAGATGTATGGGCGGCATACGAAGGATTTAATAATACGCTGCTCGACCCGGATAAATATATCTATAAGACAACTTCGGCCTATGAACAGGCGGTAGACCGTGGTCATGGCGCAGCTGCTATCTGGTGCCAGCCTATTTACTGGGATATGTCAATGAACGCCTATAAACTGGCGAAGGCTCAGAAAGATAAAAAGAAAAGAGCCTATTACAAAGAGCTCTGCGAAAAGATATTCGCTGGAAATAAAGCCCAATATTGTCACTTTGATTTCGATAATAATAATGAAAATACCGGATGGTTTATCTATGATGATATCATGTGGTGGACGATCTCTTTGGCACGTGCATACGAACTGTTTGGTGTGGATGAATATCTGAAACTGTCTGAAGAGAGCTTCAGCCGTGTATGGTACGGTTCTAAAAAAGTAGGCGATACAGGATCATATGACAAAGAGAACGGAGGGATGTTCTGGCAATGGCAGCCGATCCATAATCCCAAGCCGAACAGACCGGGTGACGGAAAGATGGCTTGTATTAATTTCCCTACCGTGGTAGCAGCACTTACACTGTACAATAATGTTCCGAAGAAGAGAAAAGAATCAACCGAAGAATCACCCAAGTATCAGACAAGAGAACAGTATTTGGCTAAAGGCAAAGAGATTTATGAATGGGGAGTAGAAAACCTGTTGGACAAGAAGACGGGCCGGATAGCCGATAGTCGTCATGGCAACGGTAATCCTGCATGGAAAGCACATGTATATAATCAAGCTACCTTTATCGGTGCTTCCGTATTGCTCTACAAGGCGACTAAAGGAAAAAACGCTACCTGGATAATGCAATCCTTGCAGCAGACTATACAGTCAATGAAATGTCTGCGAAGCATAATCTGTTGCCCTTTGAAAGAGGAATCGAGCAAGGTATCTATACGGCTATTTTTGCGGAATACATAGCTATGCTGGTATACGATTGCGGACAAACACAATATATCCCGTTCCTGAAACGTAATATCGAATCCGGTTGGGCAAACAGGGGGATAAGACACGTAATGTATGTGGCGGAGAATATGAGAAAGCATTACCGGCCGGTGCTGAGATAGACAGCTACTCGGCTTCCGGTATACCGGCATTGATGCTTCTGTTTCCGGCAGAAAAATAATCCGAAGAGAAACGGGGCAACGACCAGATATAAAAATGAAAATACACCTGAATATCATGAACAATAAACATTTACTGATTGCTCTCGGCTTGCTTCTTGCCTGCAATCATGCTACTTATGCGCAAAAAGGAAAAAGCAAAGAAGCAAAGACCACGTTTCAGACTGCTGAACCCTGGAAACCCGAAACAGACGTACGTGCCGATGCCACAATGGTATACGGCACACTGGATAAACCCGGAATTACTTTTGAACAACGTATTCAATCCTGGAGAGATAAAGGTTATCTGACGGAATTTATGACCGGAGTTGCCTGGGGAGACTACAAGGATTACTTTCTGGGGAAGTGGGATGGAGTAGACGGGCATCTGAAAGAAGGACAGCGCGACCGTAATGGAAATGAAATAGCTCATGGCCATCTGATCCCTTATATCGTACCTACCGAAAGTTTTATCCGCTATATGCAGGAAACACAGATCAAACGGGTGATTGACGCCGGGATAACATCCATATATCTGGAAGAACCGGAGTTCTGGATGCGTGGCGGATATAGCGAAGCTTTTAAATCCGAATGGCAGAAATATTATAATTTCCCCTGGAGAGCTCAGCACGAATCTCCCGAAAACACATACCTTTCCAACAAACTGAAATATCATCTATACTATAATGCATTGGATAAGATATTCACTTATGCGAAAGAATACGGAAAATCGAAAGGGCTGGACATCAAATGTTACGTGCCGACGCATTCTTTGATTAATTATACTTCCTGGCAGATTGTAAGTCCGGAAGCCAGCCTGGCTTCATTGGATTGTGTAGACGGCTACATTGCCCAGGTATGGACAGGGACTGCCCGCGAACCGAATTTCTATAACGGCGTGCAGAAAGAACGTGTATTCGAGAATGCGTTTCTGGAATACGGGTGTATGAAGTCGATGACTGCACCGCTGAACCGGAAAATGTATTTTCTGACAGACCCGATCGAAGACCGTGCGAAAGACTGGCTGGACTATAAAATCAACTATCAGGCCACTTTTGCAGCACAGTTGATGTATCCTATGGTAGATACCTACGAAGTAATGCCACCTGGCCGGATCGTATCTATCAGGGACTGTACCGGATAGCGGGAACGGATCAGAAAGAACGCATTCCCCGTTCTTACTCCACCCAGATGCAGACAATGGTTAATACACTGAATGATATCCGTACCTTCCGATAAAAAGATTACAGGTACACAGGGCATCGGTGTATTGATGGCAAACTCACTGATGTTTCAACGTTTTCCGAATCATAACGGTTACGATGATCCGCAATTTTCCAGTTTCTACGGACAAACTTTGCCTCTGTTGAAGCGTGGTATTCCGGTAGAGCTGGTACACATGGAAAATACCCCTTTCAAAGAAACATTCAAAGGACTCCACATACTTGTCATGTCTTATTCAAACATGAAACCGATGAAACCGGAATATCACAACTATCTGGCTGATTGGGTGAAGAAAGGCGGAGTACTTATCTATTGTGGAGAAGATATCGACCCTTATCAAACGGTACTGGAATGGTGGAATACAGATGGAAATGAATATAAAGCGCCTTCGGAACACCTGTTCGAGAAGATGAATCTGTCCCGTAATCCGGGTGAAGGAACTTACCGCTATGGTAAAGGAACGGTGATTGTGATGCGTGAAGACCCCAAACATTTTGTTTTGAAAGCCGGAAACGATCAGAAATATTTTGAAACGATCGCATCCGCTTATCAGAAAAAGGCAAGGGATAGAGATAGAAACCAAGAACAGCTTCATTGTAGAACGTGGTCCATATACCATTGCTGCTGTCATGGACGAAAGCGTTTCCAAAGAGCCACTGACGTTATCCGGATTATATATCGACCTGTTCGACAAAGACCTGCCGGTACTGACTTCCAAACAAATCCAACCGGGTGAACAGGGGGGTATCTTTATGATCTGAATAAAGTATCCGGTAAAATAAAAGCAAAAGTGCTCTGCGGAGCTTCTCGTATCTATGATGAGAAAGTCAGTAAACAAAGTTACTCCTTTGTAGCCAAAAGCCCGATAAATACAACTAATGTATCAAGAGTCCTCTTGCCTTGCAAACCAGAGAAAATACGTGTGAATGGAAAAGAGGAACAACCGGAATGGGATGAATCATCAAAAACTCTTCTGTTGAGTTTCGAGAACGATCCTTCCGGTGTGAATGTGTCAATAGAATGGTAAATAGATAAAATAAAACAGGTAATTAAATTATGAAACAACAACTGATGACGCTGTTGCTGGGAGCAGCCTCTGTATTTTGTAGCTGTGAGACCCAGATGGAACAGCATGTGAAGAGCGAGTTGCGTGCTCCGGCTTATCCGCTGGTGAGCATAGACCCGTATACCAGTGCCTGGTCTTTCACGGACAATTTATATGATGGTTCGGTGAAACACTGGACCGGTAAAGATTTCCCTTTAATCGGTGTGGCTAAAGTCGACGGACAGACTTACCGCTTTATGGGAACGGAGGAACTGGAATTGAGACCTCTGGTGAAAACTTCGGAACAAGGTAACTGGACAGGAAAATATACAATTCAGCAACCTGCCGACGGATGGCAGAATGTCGGCTTCAATGATGCTGCCTGAAAGAAGGTGAAGGTGCCTTCGGAACCATGGAGAACGAACATGTAGCCAAGACCCAGTGGGGTGAAGAATTTATCTGGGTACGCCGTGTCGCTGATATTCAGGAAGACCTGACAGGTAAGAATGTATATCTGGAATATTCTCATGATGATGATGTGATTATCTATATCAACGGAATAAAGGTTGTAGACACAGGAAACGCTTGTAAGAAGCACGTACAGGTGAAGTTATCGGAAGAAGTGGTAGCGTCCCTGAAAAAGGGAGAAAACCTGATTGCCGCTTATTGTCACAATCGTGGAGCGAATGGCTTGCTGGATTTTGGTTTGCTGGTAGAATTGGATAATAACCGTTACTTCAATCAGACTGCACAGCAGACTTCTGCCGATGTTCAACCTATGCAGACTTATTATAACTTCACTTGTGGTCCGGTAGACTTGAATTTGACATTTACTGCGCCCCTGTTTATGGACAATCTGGACTTGATGGCACGCCCTGTCAACTATATTTCTTATGAAGTCATTTCTAACGACGGACAGGCGCACCAAGTTGAACTCTATTTTGAAGCTGCTCCTCAATGGGCACTCGATCTGCCTCATCAGGAATCCGTAGCCGACAGCTTTACTGACGGTGATCTGTTGTTCCTGCGCACCGGCAGCCGTAATCAGGACATCCTGAAAAAGAAAGGTGACGATGTACGTATTGACTGGGGACACTTCTACCTGGCTGCTGAAAAAGAGAACAGCACTTATGCTATCGGTGACGGAAAGAAACTCCGCCAAAGCTTTACAGAGAACAAACTGGAAGCTCCTACCACCAATGGTTATGACAAACTAGCTTTAGTACGCTCACTGGGTGAAACAAAGAAAGCGAACGGACACCTGCTGATCGGTTACGATGATATCTACTCTATCCAGTACTTTGGTGAAAACCTCCGTCCTTACTGGAACCGTACAGGTAGCGAAACAATCGTATCGCAATTCCAGAAAGCAGAACAGGAATACAAGACTCAAATGCAGAATTGTGTAGCTTTCGATAAGAAACTGATGGCGGAGGCCGAAGCGGCCGGCGGACGCAAGTATGCCGAACTTTGCGCTCTGGCTTATCGTCAGGCATTAGCTGCCCATAAACTGGTACAAGCTCCGAATGGTGACCTGGTATTCCTTTCCAAAGAGAATTTCAGTAATGGTTCCATCGGAACAGTCGATCTGACTTATCCGGGAGCTCCGTTGCTTCTGCTTTATAATCCGGAACTGGTGAAAGCTACCATGAACCATATCTTCTATTATAGTGAAAGCGGAAAATGGGATAAACCGTTTGCTGCGCATGACATAGGTACTTATCCGTTGGCTAATGGCCAGACTTACGGAGGCGATATGCCGATCGAAGAATCCGGTAATATGGTAGTCCTTGCTGCAGCGATTGCTGCTGTAGAAGGAAATGCCGACTATGCACAAAAGCACTGGGAAACCTTGACTACCTGGACGGATTATCTGGTTGAATACGGTCTTGATCCGGAGAACCAACTTTGTACGGATGACTTTGCCGGACACTTCGCTCACAATGCAAACCTTTCTATCAAGGCTATCATGGGTATTGCTTCCTACGGCTACATGGCAGATATGCTGGGCAAAAAAGAAAGACGTGGCTGAAAAGTACACGAAGAAGGCGAAAGAAATGGCTGCCGAATGGGTGAAGATGGCGGATGACGGCGATCACTACCGTCTGACATTCGACAAACCGGGAACCTGGAGCCAGAAGTATAATCTGGTGTGGGACAAATTGCTGAAACTGCAGATTTTCCCGGAAAAAGTTGCTGAGACAGAAATTGCTTATTATCTTACGAAGCAAAATAAATACGGCCTTCCGCTGGATAACCGTGAAACTTATACCAAGACTGACTGGATCATGTGGACAGCTACCATGGCACAGGACAAAGCTACTTTCGAGAAGTTTATTGAACCGGTATATCTGTTTATGAACGAAACGACTACCCGCGTTCCGATGTCCGACTGGGTATTTACGGACAATCCGATTCAGAGAGGTTTCCAGGCACGTTCCGTAGTAGGCGGCTATTTAGATATAAAGATGCTCGAAGATAAACTAACTAAATAAAACAAGAACACCATGAAAAAAAACTCGCTCTATTAGTTTTTACTTTATTCAGCGTGTGGAATATGGATGCTAAAACGATTACCGGACCAGTGGACTATGTCAGTCCGCTGGTGGGTACTCAGTCCAAGCATTCCTTATCTACAGGAAATACGTATCCCGCTATCGCCCTTCCCTGGGGAATGAACTTTTGGGTTCCCCAGACCGGTAAGATGGGGGATGGCTGGCCATATACCTATGATGCCGATAAAATCAGTGGTTTTAAACAAACCCACCAGCCCAGCCCCTGGATCAATGATTACGGTCAGTTCTCCATCATGCCGATTACCGGTAAAGCCGTATTCGATCAGGATCAGCGTGCCAGCTGGTTCTCGCATAAAGCAGAAACGGCTACTCCTTACTATTACAAAGTATACCTTGCCGACCATGATGTAGTAACCGAGATTGCTCCGACAGAAAGAGCAGCAGCATTCCGTTTCACTTTCCCTGAGAACGATCACTCTTATGTGGTTGTAGATGCTTTCGACAACGGTTCGTTTGTGAAAGTCATCCCTTCGGAAAACAAGATTATCGGTTATACGACCAAGAACAGTGGCGGTGTTCCCGCAAACTTCAAGAATTACTTTGTACTGGAGTTTGACAAGCCTTTTACTTATACGGCAGCTGTTGCCAATGGTAACATCGATACCAATAAACTGGAAGCCAACGATAAGCATGCCGGCGCATTGATCGGCTTTAAAACCCGTAAAGGCGAACAGGTAAATGTACGTGTAGCTTCTTCTTTCATCAGCCCCGAACAGGCGGAACTGAACTTGAAAGAGTTGGGCAAAGATAACATAGACCAGATTGCGGCAAAAGGCCGTAAGGTATGGAACGACGTTTTGGGACGCATCGAAGTGGAAGATGATGATATCGACCATTTGCGTACTTTCTACTCCTGCCTGTATCGTTCGGTACTTTTCCCCAGAAGTTTCTACGAAATAGACGCGAAAGGAGATATCGTTCACTACAGTCCTTATAATGGTGAAATACTTCCCGGCTATATGTTTACCGATACCGGTTTCTGGGATACTTTCCGTTGTCTTTTCCCTTTCCTGAACCTGATGTATCCGTCTATGAACATGAAGATGCAGGAAGGATTGGTAAATACCTACAAAGAAAGCGGCTTCCTGCCGGAATGGGCAAGCCCGGGACACAGAGGCTGTATGGTTGGCAACAACTCGGCTTCGGTAGTTGCAGATGCTTACCTGAAAGGTCTGAAAGGATATGATATCGAAACCCTTTGGGAAGCTGTAAAGCACGGAGCTAATGCGGTACATCCGCAGGTTTCTTCTACCGGACGTCTGGGCTATGACTACTACAATAAGCTCGGTTATGTTCCTTACAACGTAGGCATCAATGAAAATGCAGCCCGCACACTGGAGTATGCATACAATGACTGGTGTATCTATCAGCTGGGTAAAGGCCTTGAACAAGCCTAAAAAGGAAATTGAGATCTTTGCAAAGAGAGCCATGAACTATAAGAATCTGTATGATCCCGAACATAAACTGATGCGCGGCAAGAATGAGGATGGCAAATTCCAGTCTCCGTTCAACCCGTTGAAGTGGGGAGACGCTTTCACCGAAGGAAACAGCTGGCATTATACCTGGTCCGTATTCCATGATCCTCAGGGATTGATCGACCTGATGGGCGGAAAAGACGGCTTCAACCAGATGATGGACTCTGTATTTATCCTGCCTCCTGTCTTTGACGACAGTTATTATGGCGGTGTCATCCACGAAATCCGTGAGATGCAGATTATGAATATGGGTAACTATGCACACGGTAACCAGCCTATCCAGCATATGCTGTATATGTACAACTACTCCGGTCAGCCGTGGAAAGCGCAGCACTGGATTCGTGAAGTGATGGATAAGCTTTATACTCCTGCTCCCGACGGTTATTGTGGTGATGAGGACAACGGCCAGACTTCTGCGTGGTATGTGTTCTCTGCTATGGGCTTCTATCCGGTATGTCCGGGTACGGATGAGTATATTCTCGGTACTCCTTACTTCAAACAGATGAAGCTGCATCTTGAAAATGGAAAGACAGTAACCATCTCCGCTCCAAATAACGGAGACGACAAACGTTATATCTCTTCCATGACCTTGAACGGCAAAGACCATACAAAGAACTACGTGACTCACGAGGCCCTTATGAACGGTGCTTCCATCACTTTCAAGATGGATTCCAAACCCAATGAGCAACGTGGTACCAAAGAAACCGATTTCCCTTATTCTTTCTCCAACGAATTTAAAAAGAAAAAGTAATTTATGAAGAAGCAAGTAAAATATATCAGTGCGGGTATGCTGGCAGGCATGCTCCTTTGTGGCGGTCAGATGCAGGCTGCAAATACGATGTCCGGAATGCATGTATGTGTGACGGACGCTATTCAGAAAGACAATCGTCCGGAAGTTTCCAAACGGCTTTTCCGTTCGAATGCGGTAGAAAAGGAAATCATCCGTGTGCAGAAACTTCTGAAAAACGAGAAACTGGCATGGATGTTCGCAAACTGTTTCCCCAATACCATCGACACTACCGTGCACTTCCGCAAAGGCGCGGATGGCAAACCGGACACATTCGTTTATACAGGCGACATTCACGCAATGTGGCTTCGTGACTCGGGTGCGCAGGTATGGCCGTATGTGCAGTTGGCAAACTCCGATCCCGAACTGAAAGAGATGCTGGCAGGTGTTATCCTCCGCCAGTTCAAATGTATCAATATCGATCCGTATGCAAACGCATTTAATGACGGTGCCGTTGAAGACAATCACTGGATGAGTGACCTGACCGATATGAAGCCGGAACTGCACGAGCGTAAATGGGAAATCGATTCACTTTTGCTACCCGCTGCGTCTGGCTTATCACTACTGGAAAACAACCGGAGATGCCAGCATCTTCTCAGAAGAATGGATTCAACAGGCTATCACCAATGTGCTGAAAAAACATTCAAGGAACAACAACAACGCAAAGACGGAGTTGGCCCGTATAAATTCCAGCGTAAGACAGAACGTGCATTGGATACATTGAATAATGACGGACTCGGAGCACCTGTGAAACCGGTAGGTTTGATCGTCTCCTGCTTCCGTCCTTCGGATGATGCGACGACTCTTCAATATCTGGTACCTTCAATTTCTTTGCCGTATCTTCACTGCGCAAAGCAGCCGAAATACTTGATAAGGTAAATAAGAAGACTGCTTTGGCTAAGGAATGCAAAGACCTGGCAAAGGAAGTAGAGACAGCATTGAAGAAATATGCGGTATACAACCACCCGAAATATGGTAAAATCTATGCTTTTGAGGTAGACGGCTTCGGAAATCACTTCCTGATGGATGATGCCAATGTACCGAGCCTGCTTGCCATGCCTTATCTGGGTGATGTAGATGTAAACGATCCTATCTATCAGAATACCCGTAAATTTCGTGTGGAGCGAAGACAATCCTTACTTCTTCAAAGGCAAGGCAGGCGAAGGTATCGGCGGACCGCATATCGGTTATGATATGGTGTGGCCGATGAGTATCATGATGAAAGCCTTCACCAGCAAGGATGATGCGGAAATCAAAACCTGTATCAAAATGCTGATGGATACCGATGCCGGAACAGGCTTTATGCACGAATCTTTCCACAAAGACGATCCGAAGAACTTCACCCGTGCCTGGTTTGCCTGGCAGAATACGCTTTTCGGAGAACTGATTCTTAAGTTGGTTAACGAAGGCAAAGTAGATTTATTGAATAGTATCAATTAATAGAATACCATGAAAAAGTTATGTGTATGGGCAGTTGCCGCCCTCTTAATGGCAGCTTGTACACCGAAAGCCGAGAAAACAACGGATTCCGGTTTATTGCAAAAGTAACTTCCAGATGGAAGTGGATGGAAAGAAAACAGATTTGTATACCTTGCGCAACAAGAACAACATGGAAGTTTGTGTAACGAACTTCGGTGGTCGTATCGTTTCAGTGATGGTACCCGACAAGGACGGACAGATGCGTGATGTAGTGCTCGGCTTCGATTCGATTCAGGATTATGTCAGCAAGCCTTCGGACTTCGGAGCAAGCATCGGCCGTTATGCTAACCGTATCAACCAAGGTCGATTTACTTTGGACGGTACTGAGTATCAGTTGCCTCAGAATAATTACGGTCACTGCCTGCATGGCGGTCCGCAAGGATTCCAGTACCGTGTGTTTGATGCCGTTCAGCCGAATCCGCAAGAACTGGAATTGACTTACACGGCAGAAGATGGCGAAGAAGGTTTCCCGGGAAATATCACTTGTAAAGTGTTGATGAAGCTGACAGACGATAATGCGATCGATATTCGTTACGAAGCGGAAACCGACAAGCCGACCATTGTGAATATGACTAACCACTCTTACTTCAATCTTGACGGAGACGCAGCCCGTAATGAGGCGCATCTGCTGACAAATTGATGCTGACTATTATACTCCGGTAGACAGTACCTTCATGACTACAGGCGAGATCGCTCCGGTTGAAGGAACTCCGATGGACTTCCGCACTCCGACTCCGGTAGGCGCACGTATCAATGACTACGATTTCGTACAGTTGAAGAATGGTAACGGTTACGATCATAACTGGGTATTGAATACTAAGGGCGACATTACCCGTAAGTGTGCTACTCTCGAATCACCGCTGACTGGTATCGTACTCGATGTATATACTAACGACCCGGGTATTCAGGTATATGCAGGAAACTTCCTGGATGGTTCGTTGACCGGAAAGAAAGGTATCACTTACAACCAGCGTGCTTCCGTATGTCTCGAAACTCAGAAGTATCCGGATACTCCGAACAAAACGGAATGGCCTTCGGCAGTACTTCGTCCGGGTGAGAAATATATGAGTCAGTGTATCTTTAAGTTCTCTGTAGACAAGAATTAAAGATAAGTTATATCATTAGTTAACCCAGGGGGTGACTAAGAAGTCGGTGCTATCTCCAATCTTCTCCTTCGGGAAGGAGGAGATTGGAGATACTACCAACTTTTTAATCAGTCCAGATACTATTTTAGAAGCATGAAAAACAACCGAAGCAGATGGTATGCCCTTCTTTTAGTCGTGTTATCTATCATGACACCGTCAGTTGCACAAAATACAAAGTATGTCAACTTGTTTATCGGTACTTCCGGTGATAACGGACAGGTAGCTCCGGGCGCTGCCGCTCCTTTCGGAATGGTTTGTGTGTGTCCGGATAATGATCCGCGTAGCCATGCCGGTTATGATTATGCAGTGACGAAAGTCTCCGGTATCTCTGTCAACCGCCTCTCCGGAGTGGGATGTAGTGGCGGAGGAGGAAACCTGCGCATTCGTCCGGTAGCTCCTTCACAGGAATTGCATATTAAAAAGTCCCGCGAGAAAGCAACTCCCGGATATTACTCGACAGCTTTTACCAATGGTATCAAAACTGAATTGTTGACAGCGACCAACGCTATGGCGGTGGAACGCTATAAATTTCCCCGAAGCCTTTCCGCTGCCCTTTGGATAGACTTCGCCTCTACGTTTGAAGACGTAGCTACCTGCCATTATAAACGTATATCGGAAACTTGCATCGAAGGCTATGTACAGGCAAAGAACGTCTGCGGACATGGACGCTACAAACTCTATTTCTCCTTAAATACTAGCCATCCTTTCCAGTTGGAAGAACAGAAAGAGACGACTGCCTGCCTTACCTTTGGCAAAAAGGTACGTTCGGTGGAAGTCCGTATCGGACTGTCTGCGTTAAGTTCCGAACTGGCGAGCTGGGAATGTGCCCGTTGGGAAAAAGATGGACTTCGAAGATGTGAAATCCCGGACCGCTGATCAGTGGGAAAAACAATTGTCAGCTATCGACGTCAAAGGAGGCAAGAAAGATGACAGGGTCATTTTCTATACTTCCCTGTATCGTACTTACCTGAGTCCGGCGGATGTCAGTTCTCCGGACGGAGCTTATCTGGGTACGGATGGAAAAGTGTATATCTCAGAAGACTTCCGATATTACAGTAACTGGTCGTTATGGGATACCTTCCGCACTAAATTTCCTTTGTTGGTACTGACCGAACCTGCGAAGATGCGGGATATGGCGACTTCCCTGATTCATCTGTATGCAACGGGAAAGAAAGACTGGTCCACCGGATTCGAGTCTACCCCGACAGTACGTACGGAACATGCCGTAATTCTTTTGTTGGACGCTTACCGGAAAGGAATTACCAACCTTGATTTCCGTAAAGGATACGCTGGTATGAAGCAGGAAATGGAGCGGCTGCCCATGCGTTCGCCCGACCAGAAGATGGAATCGGCATATGACTTGTGGGCAATGGCAAAGATTGCGGAAATCATCGGTGAAAAGGCGGATTCCGAACAATACCGGCAACGTTCGGTCTCTCTTTTTGAAGAAACATGGAAGAAGGAATTTATGAATGTGACTCCCGCTTTTTGAAGTGATGAAGAACAACGGACTCTATCAGGGAACCCGTTGGCAATACCGATGGGCGGCTCCACAATACATTGATAAAATGATAGAATGGGTAGGGCAGGACTCTCTTCGTTCGCAGCTTACCTATTTCTTCGACCATCACCTTTATAATCAAGGAAACGAACCGGATATCCATGTTCCTTACCTGTTCAACCGACTTGGGGCACCGGAGAAAACCCAGCAGATAGTGCGCAGTCTGATGACCGAACCGATGATCCATAAATATGGAGGCAACTCGGAATTTAAGACTCCTTATCTGGGTAAAGCATTCAAGAATGCCCCCGAAGGGTATAGTCCCGAAATGGACGAAGACGACGGTACGATGAGTGCCTGGTACGTGTTCGGGGCAATGGGTTTCTATCCTCTGCTTGTGGGAGATGAATACTATGATCTGACCTCTCCGCTTTTCGACAGGGTACTGTTGCGGTTGACGAATGGAAACGTACTTACTATTCAGTGAACAGAAGGACGGAAAAAGAAAGACGCACCGATCAAAAGTATCCATTTCAACGGGAAAAAGATTGCTGACTACCGTATATCTCACAATGAACTGATAAAAGGCGGAGAATTGATTTATAATTATAAATAAACCGAATTAAAACAAGGCTGACTAAAAAGCCAGTAGTATCTCCAAAAAAATATTCAAAATGAAACAGAAACGATCTTTTTAAAATAGGTGTTGCGGGTACGCTGCTGACTGTCGGGTTACTGACAGCAGCTTTTACTACACGCACTGCCAGTGAGTCTGTAAGGGTGATGGACCGCCCCGACACAGAATCGACGAATGTGAATTATGTGAGCTATCGGGCCCCGCTCCGTCCGTTGAACTTTATTAAGCTGCCTGTCGGCAGCATCCAGCCGGAAGGCTGGGTAAAGAAGTACCTCGAACTGCAACGTGACGGGCTGACCGGACATCTGGGAGAAATCAGTGCCTGGCTGGAGAAAGATAATAACGCCTGGCTGACAACCGGTGGTGATCATGGCTGGGAAGAAGTACCTTACTGGCTGAAAGGTTATGGCAACCTTGCCTATATCCTGAATGACCCGAAGATGATTGCAGAAACAAAAACATGGATTGAAGGTGTATTTGCCAGTTGCCAGCCCGATGGATACTTCGGTCCTGTCAACGAACGGAACGGCAAGCGTGAGTTGTGGGCACAGATGATTATGCTCTGGTGTCTGCAATCTTATTATGAATATTCTCAGGACCAACGGGTTATTGACCTGATGACGAACTACTTCAAATGGCAGATGACTGTCCCCGACGATAAACTTCTGGAAGACTATTGGGAAAACAGCCGTGGCGGTGACAACATCATCAGTATCTATTGGCTTTATAACCATACCGGAGATGCCTTCCTGCTGGACCTTGCCAAGAAGATTCACCGCAATACAGCCGACTGGACAAAATCAACCTCCCTGCCCAACTGGCACAATGTGAACGTCGCCCAGTGTTTTCGCGAACCTGCCACTTATTATATGCAGACCGGAGATTCCGCCATGCTCAAAGCCTCTTATAATGTACATCATTTGATCCGTCGCACTTTTGGCCAGGTTCCGGGCGGTATGTTCAGTGCCGACGAGAATGCCCGTCTGGGATATATCGATCCTCGTCAGGGAGTGGAAACCTGCGGACTGGTGGAACAGATGGCTTCCGATGAGATCATGCTCTGTATGACAGGTGATCCGATGTGGGCTGAGCATTGCGAAGAAGTAGCTTTCAACTCTTATCCTGCCGCTGTGATGCCGGACTTCAAGGCTTTGCGCTACATCACTTGTCCGAATCATACTGTCAGTGACTCAAAGAACCATCATCCGGGTATTGACAACCGTGGTCCGTTCCTTTCCATGAATCCGTTCAGCAGCCGTTGCTGTCAGCATAACCATGCACAAGGCTGGCCTTATTTTTCGGAACATCTGATATTGGCAACTCCCGACAACGGTATTGCTGCCGCCATCTATGCTGCTTGTAAAGCAACGATAAAAGTGGGTAATGGAAAAGAAATCGTCCTTCACGAAGAGACTAACTATCCTTTTGAAGAAGGCATCAAATTCACCGTTTCTACCGATGAAAAGGTCGATTTTTCGTTCTACCTCCGCATTCCTTCATGGACTGAAGGAGCCGAAGTGCGTGTCAACGGAAAGAAGATCAGTGTGAAACCTGTATCCGGTAAATACCTTTGTATCGAACGCGAATGGGCGGATGGTGATAAAGTAGAAATGACTCTTCCGATGTCTTTGTCCATGCGTACGTGGCAAGTCAATAAGAACAGTGTAAGTGTGGATTGTGGTCCGTTGACTTTATCTCTGAAGATTGACGAGAAATATATAGAAAAAGACAGTCGTGAAACGGCTATCGGTGACTCCAAATGGCAGAAAGGTGCTGACCCGAAGAAGTGGCCTACTACTGAAATCTATGCTAACAGTCCCTGGAACTATTCGTTGGTATTGGATAAGAAAGAGCCTTTGAAGAACTTCAAAGTCGTTCGTAAGTCCTGGCCTGCTGATAACTTCCCGTTCACGGTGGCCAATGTGCCTTTGGAAGTGAAAGCTACCGGGCGGATTATCCCCGAATGGCAGATTGACGAAACCGGACTTTGCGGTGTATTGCCCGAAGAAGATGTGGTGAAAGGCGCTAAAGAAGAGATTACATTGATTCCGATGGGAGCGGCCCGGTTGAGAATATCGGCTTTCCCGAATACAAAGGAGTAACTGGTGATGGAATCAGTTTACTTGAATTTGTTATAAGATAAATCATTTTGATTTAGAAAGATATAAGTGTTTATGATTGCATCATTGGCGAAATGACTGATTTGTGCTATTATTTGGAAAGAATGTTGCCTCCAAACTATCAGAATTTCGCCAATTTTGCAATCTAAATAAAAGATGTTCGTTGAACTAATTTATAATAATACTTATATCAACCATGAAGAATTTAGCATTATGGGCTGTTTCTGCCCTTTTTGTAGCTGCTTGTACCCCGAAAGCCGAGCAACCAACCGACTCCGGCCTGTTAAGAACTAACTTCCAGACTGAAGTAGGTGGTAAGAAAACCGATCTGTACACCCTTCGTAACAAGAACAACATGGAAGTTTGTGTGACGAATTTCGGTGGACGCATTGTTTCTGTGATGGTCCCCGATAAAGACGGTAAGATGCAGGATGTAGTTTTAGGTTTCGATTCTATTCAGGATTATATCAGCAAACCTTCTGATTTTGGTGCCAGCATCGGTCGTTACGCAAACCGTATCAATCAAGGTCGATTCACATTGGACAGCATTGAATATCAGTTGCCTCAGAATAATTACGGTCATTGCCTGCATGGCGGTCCCAATGGATTCCAGTATCGTGTGTTTGACGCTGTGCAACCGAATCCGCAAGAAGTGGAACTGACTTATGTCGCTGCGGATGGCGAAGAAGGTTTCCCGGGTAACATTACCTGTAAAGTCCTGATGAAACTGACAGACGATAATGCAATTGATATCCGCTATGAAGCAGAAACGGATAAGCCGACTATCGTAAATATGACCAACCATTCTTATTTTAACCTTGACGGCGATGCAGCAAGCAATGCAGACCACTTGTTGATGGTGGATGCCGATTATTATACTCCGGTAGACAGCACATTCATGACAACCGGCGAGATTGTTCCGGTAGAAGGTACTCCGATGGATTTCCGCACTCCGACTCCGGTAGGGGCACGCATTAACGATTACGATTTTGTACAATTGAAGAATGGAAATGGTTATGACCATAACTGGGTATTGAATGCCAAAGGGATATTTCCCGTAAATGTGCTTCACTCGAATCTCCCAAAACGGGTATCGTACTGGATGTATATACCAACGAACCGGGTGTTCAGGTATATGCCGGCAACTTTCTGGATGGTTCTCTGACAGGAAAGAAAGGTATCACATATAATCAGCGTGCTTCCGTATGTCTTGAAACTCAGAAGTATCCGGATACTCCGAACAAACCGGAATGGCCTTCGGCTGTGCTTCGCCCGGGAGAAAAATACATGAGTCAGTGTATCTTTAAATTTTCTGTAGATAAGGAATAATCTGCTCGCTCCCAAGAAATAAAAAAATATTTTAGTCTCACGGTCTCACTGTCTTTCTGTAAAGATCAGATAACTAGATGAATAATGAATGAGAGATACCTTCGAGCAGGGTGTCTCTCATCGTTTTATCCCATAATATGCTCCCAAACAGTGTATCTCTCATCCTTTTTTAAGTTGTCTCTCATCATTCTTTCTGCTACAGACTACAGCTGTATTGATTTTACTTTGCCTATCATTTGTATGTTGTGACACTTATGTCCTTAGCATATCTCCCTTACATTCTTATATTATCTTACCGACATCTTCATCGTTCCACCCGGGTGAATTGATCATTGCACCCAGGTAAACCGATCGTGTCACAAACGTAGACAGTTCGTTCTACCCGGGTGGAACGATGAAGATGTCCTTACGAAAAACTGATAACAATAAGTGAAAATTAAGCGATTATAGGGTTGCTTGGACGAAGAGAAACGGTAAATCAGACAATAACTGCCGCAGTTTATAATTATGTCCGTTATTTGTTTGCCTTTAAAGTTTTGGCAATCTCTTCGACCATAAAAGGCGTATTCTTATTTATGTTTTCGCCTTCCAAATGCACTGTTGTGTATGCTTTTAGTACAAACATGTTTTTCTCGATAAATGATGTTTCATCTCAGCCTTAATTTTTTGAATGATTGTAGAATTCTTTTTTATAGGTTTTTCTATGATTAATTGAGCCAGCCTATTTGCCTTTTCTGCCTTTCCCTGTTTCATGTAGACATAATGTAACCTATAAAGAGGTATAAACCTTACAGGACACATTAAAAGGTAGCTTTCTCTAAATGATGTTTGGCTGCATCATATTGTTTTATGGCCAATATATGCCTCTGCTTGTACTAATTCTAAATTGTAATCTGACCAATAATTACAGCAAATAGCCGTTATTGCTAAGCATTCTTTATATTTTTCGGCAACACAAAGTTCGGCAGAGTAATTATATAAGAAATAAGGATTTCTTCTAAAAGTATGTAGTAAATTATGGTATCGTGGTAACATGTCATTGGTTCGTCCACAGAGCGACATATGCGCTACTTTTCCCCATTCCAGTTCTGCTTTAATTCTGCTCACCACTTCAATAAGCAAAAATAAACTTCCTATTAATAAGACAAAAAGCAATTCCTCTTTTTATACTTGTTGTTTTTTGAAACAAGGTATTTTCATAGGCTTTTCCTATTAAAGTACTAACACTTAATGCACTAATAATCCAAATGAAGGGATAAGTGAATGGATAAGAGAAAAAAGAAAAAAAACTGCAATGGAAAGTAAAGAGAGCAGAGACACATATCCTGCTTTGGTTGGGTGCTTCCTGTGACAAAGAATCAAGAAAATACCAGCAGCTATCAAAAGTACCCAAGTTAGAATACCAAACTGGACTCCGACAGAAAGGTATTCATTAAAAGGACTCTTAATATTGTCTGCTAAAATTGCAAATTGACTATCCGGATGTTCCTTGAAATATTGGGCTTGATAATCCATATAGTGTGCGCTGAATCCTCCGACTCCATATCCTGTAAAAGGCTCATGTTTTATCATTTCCCATGTGCAACGCCATATTAATAATCTACCATCTGCCGAATCTTTTTAGATGATAGACTGTTACAGAAATGACAAATATGCTAATCAGCAGAAAGGATAGACAGAGTAAGAAGCTACCGATATGTTTTTTTTTATAGTGGAACTTAATCTTGTTTTGGTGAATAAAGTAAATTACTAATACGGTAAATATACTAATTGACCCGGCGCGAGATTCTGATAGCAATACTCTAAGACAATAACAAACAATGCACACCAACTGGCCCATTGAACCTTTTTGTTTGAATATTGTAAAAAATAGAAGGGTAAATGGTAACCCTGCGCATAAACTTCCTGCAAAACCGGCAGGATTATCAAAGCTACCGACAACATTGTAGGTGATGGAATGTGAAGACAGTATATTGAAAAATTGTAATATACCGTATCCGGCTTGAAGAAAACAAGATATAATAACCGTGTAGTAACAACATTTTTGCATTGCAAACAAACCTTTTTCCCAGGAAAAGATAAAATGAAAAAAGACATCCAATTACTCCTACTCCTGCGAACATAAACATCCATTTAGGGAAAATTTGGGAATCTGTAAATGTGTTTGCATTTACGAATAAGACTCCCAAACTCAACAGAAAATATAGAATAGAAGAAACTGGAATGCTTTTCATTTATTTATATTAGTTGCTGTTTCAAGGCTCTAAGACGAAATATTTGGTGAAATCTTCACTGTGAGTTGCACCTTTTTCGTCTTTGAAGAAAAGATTTCCGTAGCAGGTTCCTTGCAGCTTTCCTTCGACTTCGTTATATTTTACAATTGGCAGGTCGTTGCATGTAATCTCTATTCCGGAGTAACTAATACACTCTAATTCATTTTTTATCGGATATACTTTTTTATTCATTTTGTCATATCCATAAATCACAGTTAGTTTATAATGCGCGTCATAGCCGTCCCTGCTGGAATAAATAATACCGCTTTTTTTTCCTGCATTCTAAGATTTCGGTGTTCCAATTTGTCAAGGAGTCAATTTTAAATTCATCAGCTACACAAAATAAAAGAGCCTTTTTCGATATTGTATGAACCATTTTGGATTCTTGACACAGTATTTTGCAAGAGGTGAAGTATTTCTTTTTTTTTCTTTCTTGAGAGATATCTTTTTTGAGAAAAGAGTAGTCAATTTGAAAAACAGAACTCATGACTTCCCATAATTTATATTCCTCATGACTAACTTTTTCTTTGACCCACTGTGGTACTTCGTCCAATTTGGAGTATTCCTGAGCATTGCATTTAAATGGCAGATTACAAATCCCCCTGCAAAAAATAGGACGAATAATAATTTATAGATGGACGTATGATTGGTACTTAGAATGTTGTTCATGGTGACTATTATTTTTAATTGTTCTATAACTTTTTCAAGATCTGAATAGAAAATCACAAAAAGAGTACTAACTGTACCAAGATTAATCTTGTGTATATTCAAATTGATCATGGGATCATGAATCCTGTCTTTTGTACAGTTACCTCAACCTTTCTGGATCCATCTTTGAATGATAAAGTTCCGCTACACGATGCGGCTATTAATTTCTTATCCTTATCGTAAGAAACACTGGAAGCACCAGAAAAACTCGGGTCATTTCCTAAATATGGTGATCCCGTATAAACACTCGATGACGTAATTGTAACATCATCATCGGATTTTTTGTAAGTAACAGCAGCTTTTTATATAGGGACCTAAGCTATGTGTATACAATGTACATCCATTTGTCTTATATTCAGCTCCTCCTTCTGGTGATCTTGTTGCTATTCTGCCCAAAATATTGTGAGTCTGATAGGGTGGTGCCATCTTCATCTGCTATATTTAGGAATCCTTCATATTTATTAATCTGCCCTTTTTCTATTCTTTCACAGATGTTGTTGATGCAATCATAGATTTCTTTTTTCCTTTTTTCTGAAATATCCTTTTTTAAAAAGGAATAATTTATTTCATACCTTGAACTCATGGTTCTCCATAGTTCGTATTCTTTAGGTGTCACTTTTTCACTAACCCAATCAGGAATAGTATTGAGAGGAGCGTACTCTGGATTTTCTTCAAATGATTGCATCGGTTCATTTACAACCCAGTCTTCATTTTGTTCGCATGCCATTAGTGATATAAAAATACATAATGACATTAAATGTCTTAATCGATTCATAAGTGATATTTATTTAAAATTAAATGGATGTCATGTTCTTTTTTTTAGGACTTCATACTCTTTTTGCAAAGGTACGAATCTTTTAAGTGTGAAAAAAGGGAATGTTACACTTGATTTTTGTGGTTTATGATTGATATTCAAACTATTATCATTGCAAAAAAAGGTATTATCCATTGAATTGTAACAATCGTCCTATTGTTTTAATCTAAAAAAGTCTGATTTCAATACAGACACCCTATTTATTACTTGGGGAATGCAATAAAGAAATTCCGGTAAATCAGACAATAATTGCCGCAGTTTATAATTATGTCCGTTATTTGTTTGTATTCTAATAATAATTAGAGTATATTTGTAAGAATGTATAACACAATGAAGTTAACTTGACTTCATCAACAAAACTATTATATGATGAAAAAAATCCTTTTCTTAATGGTGATCTGCGTAGCCACATCGCTTACTTCTATTTTACCGGCTTCGGCTCAGAATTCAGACCAGACCGACGAGTACAAAACTTTACTAAAAAAGATCATGACGCTTTCCGGCAGTTCGGCATCCTCTGAAGCTATAATGTCTCAATTGATGTCGAGTATGAAAAATGGGCCTTTCCAACAAGATGAGGCTTATTGGAAAGATTTTGCTTCAAAATGGACACGGAAGATTGAAGATAAAGTCATGGAAGTATATGCTCCTATTTACCAGCAACACATGACATTGGATGAACTGAAAAAAAAGTGGTTGCTTTTTATGAATCTCCTGCGGGAAGAAAACTTGGGGAGACTGCAACTGCCGTTGCAACTGAATCAATGCCGATGATACAACAGCTGTCAATGGAAATGGTGCAGGAAATGATGCCGAAGCTTCAGAAATCAAGAGAGTTGGTAAGGGATGACGCTGCTGAACAGGGGCCAAGACACGCGATCAAAAGTTATTTGATGCGGCTTATACAGCTCCTAAAGATAGCATAGAGATCGTTGCCGATAGAACCTATGAGCATGGCATGGGTACAAAGCCTTTATTGCATTCTATTGAAAGAAGGAAAGATGATACTAAAGTAACGTTCCTGCAACCCATCTATTTCGACTGGCAATGGATGTACTATAGCCCGGGATTTAAAAAATAGTAGATAAGAAAACCGGTGATGAATACATGGTGAGAGGATACGATGGTGGCGCACCTATGGATAAGTTGATGATTATTAAAGGTTGCAATCGTAAATACATATATGTCAGCCTGTTGTTCTCCAAATTGAAAAAGAACGTGAAGGAAATCGATATAATAGAGGCGCTGACTGATAAAGAGGAGTTGCCTTCCAATGATGACGGTAAAGCTAAGTCTTATTTTGATGTAAAAGTGGACGATTATTTGGTACTTTCCAGAGAAAACAAGAAAGTCTATTATTGATTGGACAGATTTATCTATCATTGAAAATGAATATAACTATAAAAAAACACAATGGTTTGGATTATAACCATTGTGTTGATGTCCATTGATATATATATAGTATTCATGGACCCTTTGGAACGGCAATATGATTTGACGCAAGTTGTAATAGCTTGGTATCTTGTAACGTTGCTGCTTGACTTCCTTTTTCGTCATAATAAAATTTATGGGGTGATAAGGAACATTATAGCCACAGTGCTTCTCTGTGTATTCTATTTTGTATTTCCTTAAATGTATAATAATATGAGATATGCAGTTGTTTTGATAATCAATATTATATTGGTGTTGGCAGGCTTCTTTTTACTTTTTGGTGATCCTTTGAATAAACAGCTTCCAACGAAAATGATAGCTATTTGGTTCATTGTTTTAGTGATATTAGATTATCCTCTCCGTCATAATAAAATATACAAAGAGATAAGAATATTGGTATACATTATTTTTTCTTGCTCTTCTATATTGGTTGTTTCCGACATAGGTAAATCATTGTTTTATTCATATTCATGCTCAAATAAAATAGCCTGTTAATGGATTTGTATAATGGGAATGTTTTTTATCTTTGCAGTGTTTAAAATAAGATACGATGAATAAAAAGAGAGTAACAATACAATTCGCTGACTTTATAAAGAGTAGGTTGGCAGGTGGTTTGCTCTGTTGCCTTGTATTGTTGGCTGCTTATCTGTTTCAGATGTTTTTCCCAGGAACGTATGTTGATGCATTTTCGTCATCTTTTTATCTTTTGCGTGGCTGATTCTCTTTTTGTGGGCGCACTCCTATGGACACTTCGTGAGAAAGGAACATCTGGATTACCCTCCGAGATAACTGATTGGCAATGCATTGCTGCCTTTTTGTTGATTGTTGCAAATCAGATTTATGTTGTTATGCCTAAGGAGGTTCACGTTGAATTGGCTCCCCCGTACTATCTGCTTATACTTTACCCGTGCTGGTCATTGTCGGTTTGGCAATAGCAGGGATAGTTAAGTTGTCTATCTCATTCTATCGTTCATTGGAAATTGAACGGCAAAAAACAATTCTTCAAGAGAAACGGCTTCAGGAACTGCTGTCTTCTCCTCCACCTGTGTTGGAAGGCGTCATATTTGTGCGCAGACTTTTAGAAAATCAATCTATATATCAATTAACTGCCAGTGAGAACCTTACATTAATAGAAGGATGCCGTGCGATTGATCCTGACTTTTTGTTTGGTTAAAAGATAAGCAAATAAAAAAATTCCTCCACGTCATATTGTATATTGTGTACTTATTAGGATGAGGAAAACTAAGAAAGAGATTTTGTCTATTTTTGATATTAGCGATGGTGCTTGCCGTGCCATGAGGTCTCGTGTCCGTGCGAGCTTAAGTATAGAAGATGAGGACATGGAAACCTTTTTGCAGGAGTTACATTAGGTAATCTCTAGTATGTTTATTAGTCCTATAAAAGAATGGATTGCTGATATAAATCCTCCCATAATAGCATAGTAAAACCATACGCGTTTATTCGAATATTTGTTTTGAGGGAATGTGTCGATGGCTCCGATTATGAGCACAATCCATGCTAGAAGTTCAAAGAAAGTAATAAGGAAGTCTTGAAGAGAATAATTTATGTTGTAAATAAAACGATCTAAGTAGCACATCGCTATACTGATGCACCACATTAAGTTGTACAGAATTATATATCGAATTAATTTCACGCTTTATTTTTTTTATACAATTCTCATATCCTCTGTCGGCAATCCTTTTGTTTCTGTCATATTTTGCAGCTGCCTGTGTTAAGCAACCAGATGGCATTGCACCATTTTGACAGTTAGCGACAGCATTGTCATAATCAGCTTTTGCCTGCCTATATGCTGCTTGTTTTTGTTCTTCACAGCTACTAGTACTTCCTCCTTCTTCGCGTGTTTTCAGGAGTTTTACTTTTGTAAGTTCGTTACTTTCTGCATATAGTATAAAGAGTTGTGTCCGTTCATCTGCGTTTAATCTTAAAAAATCCTGTATGTTTACTCAGGTTTTCTTTAGCTTTTGCCAGTTGCTGTAGTTCATTTTCTAGATTGGCTTTCCTCATGAAGTCTTCCACGTAGTCATCATCATTCAGATTTTCCATAAGTTTGTCATATTCTTCTTCACTTAAAGTTGAAGTGTACTCATGGAACTTATCTGCTAAAAGCTCGGAGCTCATTTTCGAATTCCCAAAATTCATCTGAACTGGCGATGGAATCAATAAGAGTGCTTCCATTATTTATCATTTTTGATGAAAGTGCACGTGTATTAGTTACCTCGTTTTTTTCTATTTCGTCAGAGTAATATCCGTCTGCGCTACAACTATAAATAAAAAAGGAAGCTACCAGTCCGCAGGCTAATGCCATTACATAATACAAAGTGTATTTTTTTTCTTTTTTGTGATCATATTCTGTTTTATTTAAATGTGTATGCAAAGTAACGAAAAATAGACTTATTTTTTAGGGATAATAATCATTCAATAAAAGGAAAATATTTGGTCTAGTGTCAATTTGGTCATGTTTGTGATGTTACAATTTAGTGTAAAATATGAAGGAGAATCGCTCCTAGAAAGCTCACAGGCGCTATATGATAGCTTATTGGTGTAACACATTCGTTGTTAAGGTTTAGTCCAGTCGTTATTATCCGAAATAAAAAATTAAGCTTAACTACTTACTGATAAAAGTACAAGACTTGATAATGAGAAGTACTTAAGTTGTCTGATTCTTGTACATCAGTTGAGTAAAAGATGTACAACGTTGAGTAGACGATGTACTACGATTGAACTAAAGATGTACAGCGTTTGATCTATACTATTAGGATGTCAAATCTGAAAGGGCTGAATGTTGGTATCACTTTAAAGGATAATATGCATTCAAAAAAGGATAATATGTGGTCAGAGAAGGAAAGTTTGGGGTATTTCGGTTGTTACAATATTAGGGAAAATAAAAAAATATCCTCGCTGTAATCCTCCTGTGGCACATTCTACATGCTGTAGGAGTGTAACGCCCTCTTTTTCTATGGCAAAAGAACTTGTAAATTTGCAGAAAAATAACACGAAATCATTTATCTCTATTTTTCTGATAATTATGAAAATATTCACAAAGTTGGTATCTGTCTTTTTGCTCGTAGCAATTGGTAGTCTCTTTTTTCTTTTCATGTGCTGAAAAAGAAAAATGCACTTTCCAATGGTTTCATTCCTTGAAACCGCTCTTCAGCAGGCAGGAGAGAACCGTGTGGAACTGGAAAAGGTCTTATCTCATTATAAAACTGATCCGGCGGATAGTTTGAAATATAAGGCCGCTTGTTTTTTGATAGAGAACATGCCTTATTACACCTATTATAAGGGCAAGCAGTTGGACCGATATCTTACTTACTATACTTTACTACAGGAAACACGTGGATTGGGGATTTCTCCCCAAGTAGTGGCTGACTCTGTTTGTCACATGTATGGGGCATTGTATTTAGATTCTTTGCAATCCTATAGAGATATCGAAACTGTTGATTCTGCTTATTTATGTAATAATATTGAATGGTCATTTAAGGTGTGGCAGGAACAACCATGGGGGAAACATGTTTCGTTTGCAGATTTTTTGTGAATATCTTCTTCCTTATCGTATTGGTGACGAGACCTTGACTAGCTGGCGTGAATCTATTTATCAGAAGTATAATCCCTTGCTCGATTCTTTACGTGCATCCGAGTACTTGATAAAGAAGACCCGATTGTGGCAGCCCGTTGTTTGCTCGATTCAATTCGTAAAGGAGGAGCGGTATTTACTACTGCTGTTCCTGCCAGCCTTCCTCATGTGGGACCGGAAGTTGCGCAACTGAAAGCAGGTAGTTGCCGGGAACTTTCAGACTTTGTCGTTTATGTTTGTCGTGCGTTGGGTATTCCGTGTTCAATTGATTTCATGCCGATTCGCGGTGATGAGAATGACAGCCATCAATGGGTGGCATTTACAGATAAGTATGGCATACTTTATTATCATGAATTTCCTAACGGTGTGAGTGAAGTACGAAAAAGACGCAATGTGTGGAATGCCCAAGATAAAGGTCTATCGTAATACCTTTAGTCTGAATCGTGCTATGCAGGAAGAAATGCTGAAATTGGATACTGCTATTGTTCCTCTTTTCAAAGATCCGCATATCGTAGATATTACTTTCCCTTATACCAAAGATTTCAAAGAAAGAACTCCACATACCAAAGGACGCTCTATATAAAGGTAAGCCACGTTCAAGAATTGCTTATCTATGTGCCAGCAAACGGATGGATTGGGAGCCTGTTGCATGGACAGAGTTCGATGGTAAAAACATTGTCTTTACGGATATACAAAAAAGGACCTGTCATACGGGTTGCCACTTACGAGCGAGGACGACTTCGTTTTTGGACCGATCCTTTTGAAATCAATGTTTCCAATGAGTTTCATTTTTTCACTCCTTCGGATAGTGTACAGGATGTTACTTTGTTCGCAAAATCTACTTTGCGGGCAGATGAGATGTTTTTGAATCGTATGATAGGCGGAACATTTGAAGGAAGCAATGATCCTGATTTTCGTGAAAAAAAGAAGTCTTGTACTTGATAAACGAGAAACCGAAAAGATTACAGACTGTTGTTCAATCGTATTCTTCAAAATCGTATCGCTATGTCAGATATATAGGTCCCAAAGATTCACACTGTAATATATTGCGGAGGCGGCTTTTTTTATACTCCTAATGATACCGCTTCTTTAAAAGGTAAAGTTATAGGTACTCCCGGATGTTTTCAAAAAGATGGTTCGCATGAGTATACAAATGTATTTGATGGGGATGTCACAACTTCTTTTGATTATATTGAGTCTTCCGGTGGCTGGTCAGGGCTTGATCTTGGAACTCCTAAGCAGATTGGGAAGATTGTTTATACGCCTCGGAACTATGATAATTATGTTTGTCATGGAGATGATTATGAACTATTCTACTGTAGCCAAGATAAGTGGAAATCTCTTGGAAAGCAAACCTCCTATGCGGATTCACTAGTATATAAGAATGTCCCTATAAATGTATTGCTACTTTTAAAAAATCATGATCGTGGAATACAAGAGAGAATTTTTTACTTATCAAGAAAGAAGTCAAGTGTGGAAATGAAATATATATAATTATTGTAGAGATAAATTTAACGAATACTCATGAATGGAGGTTACGTAAATTGAAATTTAAACTGTTTATTATTTTGTTTGTTTGTATGTTTTTGGTTAACTGCAGCAATCCTAGAAAGGCTTCCATATATTATAATGAAACCTTTGAGCATGTTTGTTCTTTGGCAAATAAAAGTAAAGAAGCCTTTTGTGTGGTTTTAGTCGATTCTACTCAAAGACTATCTCAAAAGTATCTTTTGAACCTAAACAATACGAACTTAGTATCTGAGAATAAAGTAATTTATAATATTTTGGATATTAATTCTTTATCAAATGAATGGTATATGAAATGGTTATGTCCAGTATCGTTGCCTTTAACTTGTGTGTTCTCATCAGATGGAGTACTTATTGATTTGATACCAGGGGCGACAAAAAGAGACATTTTTGTATACAAAAGAAATTCTTTCTAGCTTGACAATGACCAAGTTTCATTATCCTAACCGATTTAATTTGAGTAAGTCTAGGATTATTCCTTTATTAAATCAAATTTTGGAATGTAAGACGAATTTAGATCAGGGTATATATATTCCAACTATATTGAACAATTCTATTGATTCGTTAAAATATCCTTATCCTTATTATCTAAAGATTATTGGAGGATTAATGGAGGAGGATACTGTTAAATTAAGAGCTGTGGCTGATTCGATGATTGAATTAGAAAATCCTTATTATTTAGAGTTGTTTCGAAAAGAATTTATTGTCGCAAAAAAAAATTCTAAATCCCTATTTTAATATAAATAATGAGCCTAATATTATAGTAAATAAAAATCAGATATCTCTCAAAGGAAAAATAGATAAGGATATTTCCTTTGCAATTTCTATTTGTAATGATGGAGGTCAACCATTGAATATACTTAAGATTTTCACGAGTTGTTCATGTTTGAAACAAATAGATCATGTGGAAGAATTTGTTATTACTCCTACAGATTCTGTATGGGTCAAGTTTAATTTTAAATCAGAGGAACAAGGAGAAGTTGTCAGAGATATTTTTATAACTTCAAATGCCATTAATAAGCCAATATTATATGTAAAAGTATTGGCTGATATATCATAATTGTTAAATCTTTAAATTTGAAACAATGAGAAAGTTATTTTTTTATGTTTTTAGTATTTTTTTTATGTATGCAAAGTTGTTCACAGAGTGATGACCTGATTAATGGGAAATTTGATTTAGAGGAGGAAAAAATGCAGCAAGAAATCTCTTTTCCTGATCATATCGAAGCCTATGGAAAAGCTGTAGCCAAAGAATTGCGTGTTACAGTATTAAGATTAAACGAAATGAATGTCGATTATTCTAAAGCTACTGGTACTAAGGAGTTTCGTGAGAAATTCTATAAAGATTGGTTTGATGCAAATCCTACTATTGCTAAAACCCGAGCAACAGGGGAACCATTAACATCAATAATGGACCCGATTGAGTTTGCAGAAAGGTATAAAGCATTAACAGAAATTCAATTAGACTTTGTTCAGCGGATTATTAAAGAATGTGGTAAAAGCACATCTTATTTAGATTTGAAGAATAGATTGGTTGACATGAAGGAGAAGGTTTGTGCAATAGTCCCGGAAATAGAACAAGAAAGACTATTGAATGTTATTTCTGTTTTATATTATGCAGTACAAGAAATATCTCATCTTGAAGACCAAGGTTTGATGCTTAGAACTCCATATAATGATATTCGCATCTCAAAAATTAAAACAAGAGGAAACTGGGAAGGCGGTGGTGGTTTAGTGTCTGGTTGTACTAAATTTCTGTCAACCGTTTGGACTATTGCTGTCGGTGAACCAACTATTATTGGTGAAGGCGTAGCTGCTGTTGTTACGGCTGTTACTGTCGTTGTTGTTGCTGGTGTTGTGATGTATGAAGTAGTAGCATGTGCAGCAGATGAACTGAATAAAGATGATTGTACAAATAGATTTGTTGATTGCATAAATTCTGGTGGAGAATGGACCAAGAAGAACTCAGGTGGTTGGGGACGTACAATGTGTGAATTATGCTATCGTTATTGTGGAAACACAAGGAGTTTGGGAGTGCCCTCGTCCTGTGTTTTAAAGAATATATTATTATGATTGGTTTAGAAATTAACATTAATGGTCGGACAAAAATAGTTGCGGCCTCAGACGATTTTATATCTTTAATTTTAACTAATGGATATACCTCAAATCGAATTATACTAAAAGGCGGTGATATTTTACATTACTTAACTTGGCTTGATGGTAAACCTGAAGTTGGTGATTCCATTTTAATGAAGATAGTAGATACAGATGAGATGTCTCCTGTTTTAACAATGGAAAACTGTGATAGGAAAGAAATAAAAAGCAAGGTATGAACGACTTAGAGTTGAACTACAAGAAAAAGGACTTATATAAGTTACTATGAAAGGTCTTATTATAAAATTAAAGGATACAATGTTTAAGGCGGGTATCCCTAACTATGGAGTTAGTCTTATAGTAAACATAACTCGCTATGATGGCGCTTTTTGGAGTGTTGGTGGCCTAAGGATGCCTGGCGAAATTCATGTTACATGGAATGGAGGAATGCTTGAAGTAGGGGACGAAATAGAGGTGGAATTTGCGGAATTTGATGAAGCTACACCTCCAGTTGCAGAAGAAAGTCACAAATCTCTGTTAGAAGCTGCATTGTCATATGTGGACGACAATCCGGAACAGTGGAATTATAAGCTTGATACTTATTATCGATTGAAAAAAAATATTGGAGGATGAGAATATTATTGAAAAGGAATAAGGCAAGTATAAATTCACTAGATGCAATTCTTCGTAATATGGGAAGACAACTACTATTACATAAAGTATTATGTATATAAGAATATAACTAATGAGATTAACAGTGATAATAATACAATACTTTATCATTATCTTATGTATAGGTGGTCTGTTTGGGTATTCACAGCTATTAACAGACCCCTATATTGTACCTAAATGGTTATTTGTTACGTTCATAGTATTGGTTATGGGGCTATATTGTTCTATCAGGATATTACAGGGGGTAAATCTGTAAAGATAGATACTAGGAAGCTAGGGCTAATTGTTATAAGTTGCTGTTTCTTGCAAACAGTTTATGGCTTGTTACAGTACTTTGATTTAGTATCTTTTCATTCTGTTCATACAATAACAAGGCTGCTTTGATAATCCAGTCGGATTTGCTGCTTGTCTTTGTGCTGGGCTACCCTTTGCAGGCTTTTTGCTATTGCAGAACAATAAAAAATATATTAGATATTGTGGTGGGATAGTTGTAGTTATTATCGTAATGACGGTTATTTTGTCACAATCAAGAGCTGGGATAATTAGTATTGCAACGATATGTGCTATATTCTTGTATCAAAGACTTAATCGGAAACGAATATGGAAATGTTTGCTCTTATCTTGTTGTCTTATCTTGTTGTTTGGGTGTTATTGTATGAAAAAGATTCTGCAGATGGGAGATTGCTGATTTGGCAATGTAGTATAAATATGGCAAAAGAGGCTCCTTGGATAGGTCATGGAATTGACAGTTTCGAGGCGCATTATATGGATTATCAAGCAGATTATTTTAAGAAGCATGGGCAAAGTCGTTATGCTATGTTAGCGGATAATGTAAAAAGCAACCATTCAATGAATATCTCGGAATTCTTCTGAATTTTGGGATTGTTGGTTTATTAATGTTGCTCATGTTAATAGGGGAATTGGCTATTGCTATCACAAAAATCCTAATGTGGAAAAGAAAATAGCTCTTTATTCTTTAACCTCAATAGGAATATTTTCATTGTTTTCCTATCCATTTACATATCCTTTAGTTTGGATTGTGACATTTTTGAGCATATTTATGATAATCGGTGGGCATATAAAAACTTTTATTACCAGAGTCTGGATAAAGAATATAGTTTGTATATCTGTCTTTATATCTTCTCTTCTGGGTGTGTATAAATTAGTAGAGCGTACACAAGCTGAATTAGAGTGGGGACGAATCTCCAAACTAACTTTCTCCGATTCTTATAATGAGACACTTCCGTATATACGTGAAGAATTGGAGAAAGCATTTGTGAATAATCCTTATTTCCTTTACAACTATGCAGCTGTTTTATTAGAAAAAAAACAATATAATAAGAGTTTGGAGATTGCTTTAAAATGTCGTCAATATTGGGCAGATTATGATTTGGAGTTAATAATTGGGGAAAATTACCAGCAGCTTAACAAACCTAAACTGGCGGAAAAATATTATAATAGTGCATCTATGATGTGTCCTTCGCGCTTTCTACCTCTTTATAAACTATTCCATTTATACAAAACGAATGGTGAAAAAGAACGATCGCTTGCTATGGCTGAGGCCGTTATTAGCAAACCGATGAAAATTAAGACAACTACTATTAGGATGATGAAAAAGAGAAATGGAAAGAGAAATACAAAAAATGAATATGTCTATAAAACTAGAATGAATATGGAATTAATACGGTTGTTGTCAATCACTTCGCTTGTGCATTTAGGAATCTACGGATTGTTTATTGTGTGATAATAGAAATAAATATAGTAACCGAATGAGAATTTATAAAACACTAATGAATAAAACATTCATTTATCTGCTAATAGCAGTATTGGCAGCTTGCAAAAAAGTACTCCTTACTCTGATGAAACTACTAAAAGTGACCTTCGTGCGCCTGCTTATCCGTTATTGACCTTGCATCCGCATGTGAAACTTTGGTCTATGACGGATGAACTGAACAAACAGAATATGACTTTTGGCGGCAGCACACAACTTCCTTTTGTTGGCTTCTTACGGGTAGACGGTGCTATGTACCGTTTTTTTTATGGGTAGTAAAGAACTGCCGATGCAAGCTATCGCTCCGATGGCGCTTGACCATGAAAAGTGGGAAGGAAAGTTCACTTCATTAGTTCCTGATGAAGGATGGGAGCAACCGGATTTTGATGACAAGTACTGGCAATTGTCAGAAGGGGCATTTGGCACGCCTCGGCATGTGGGAAGCAAGAACACAATGGACTTCTTCTAATATTTGGGTACGAAGAGAGGGTTGAAGTTGATCCGTATCTTCTGGAGCATAAAAAAAGATTTATTTGCGCTATTCTCATGACGATGTATTTCAATTGTACATCAATGGGAAGCAATTGGTGAATACCGGATATGACTGGGGAGCAAACTTTAAAGTGGAAGTCCCGGACTCAATTCTGCAAACAATGAAAAGTGGAAAAGCGTTGATTGCCGCTCATTGTGAGAATCGTGTGGGAGGAGGATTGGTAGACTTCGGACTCTTTGCCGAGGAACCGACTATGCCGGTGGAAAAGGTAGCCCCATCTCTTATGAAAAAGAGTGGACGGGAAGATATACTATGGAGCAACCTCAGGAAAATTGGGAAGCCAAAGAGTTTGACGATACAACATGGACAGAAGGACAGGCGGCCTTCGGCACGGATGATCAACGAAATGTGCATACTCCCTGGTTCTCACCTAATATATGGGTGAGGCGCGAACTGACATTCGACCCGGCGTTGGTGAAAAACAAGCAACTGTATTTACGCTATTCCCATGATGATGTATTTCAATTGTATGTGAATGGAATGCAACTGGTCAGCACGGGATATGAGTGGAAAAAGTGATCTCAGAGTAAATATCCCGGATTCTATTGCAGAAACTATGAAAGATGGGAAAGCCGTGATTGCCGCTCATTGTGAGAATCGTATGGGAGGTGCATTGGTTGACTTCGGACTATATGCAGAATTGAGGGAAGCTGAACAAACGTCTGTCGATGTGCAAGCAACCCAAACACATTATACCTTCGAATGTGGAGATGTAGAACTGAAACTTAGCTTTACCGCTCCTTATCTGTTGGACGATCTGGAGACACTTGCCCGTCCGGTCAATTATATCTCTTATCAGGCTAAAGCATTGGATGGCAAAGAACATGATGTTGCTGTTTATTTTGAAATAGACCCGCACAAGGCATTTCGTGCCGGACAATCTACACAAATATATGAAAAGGATGGACTGGCTCTGATGAAGACCGGACCATAGGAAAATCAGAAATTATGGGTGGATAAAGAGAAAGATGGACGGTCATGGGGATATTTCTATCTGGGAACAAAGGATGACGTGACCTTGCACAGGGGGATGCAGCCGAAATGAGGGCATACTTTATGAAAGAGGGAGATCTGAAACAAATGAGAAAGTCTGCCGAGAAACGCTATGCTGCATTTGCACAGAAGCTGGATATGAACAGCGATTTCCCGCAACATCTCACTGCAGCCTTTGACGGACTGTATACAATGGCTTATTTCGGCGAGGACTTAAGACCTTATTGGAATAAAGACGGAAAATCAAGCATAGAAGATTTGTATGCAGATGCAGAGAAAGATTATAAAGAAGTGATGGCAAAATGTTATGCTTTTGACCGTCAATTGATGGCGGATGCTTACCTTGCCGGAGGAAAAAGAATATGCTGAACTCTGTGCTTTGGCTTATCGTCAGTCTGTATCCGCTTTCCAGATGTCTGAAGATTCGGATGGAGAATTGCTTTATTTTTTTACTCCGCAGGTAGGTCCGGTGGATGAATATTATCCGGCTTCACCACTATATCTTCGCTACAATCCCGATTTGGTAAAAGCGATGCTTAATCCGTTCTTTTATTATAGTGAAAGCGGGAAATGGGGAAAGCCATTTCCTCCGCATGATTTAGGAGGATATCCTATCGTAAACGGGCAGACGATAGGTGGTGATATGCCTGTAGAAGAAGCAGGAAACGGATTGATAATGACTGCTGCTATTGCTAAAATGGAAAAGAATGCTTCGTATGCAGAAAAAGCATTGGAAGACATTGACTCAATGGGCTGAGTATTTATTGGAAAACGGCACGGATACCGGTGATCAGCTTACTACAGATAATTTTGCAGGAACTGCCCTCATCATGCTAATTTATCCGCCAAAGGTGTTTTTGGGTATTGCAGCGTATGCACGTCTGGCAGAAATGCTGAATAAGAAAGAAGAAGCGGAGAAGTATATGAATGCTGCCGGTGAGATGGCTAAAGAATGGGAAATGGCTGCTTATGCGGGTGACCATTACCGACTGGCTTTTGACCAACCGGATAGTTGGGGGATGAAGTATAATCTGGTGTGGGACAGGCTGCTTGGCTTGAATCTTTTCCCGGAGAGAGTTATTCAGAAAGAGACGGATTTCTATCTTACTAAGATGAATGAGTTTGGATGTCCGTTGGATAGCAGACATAGTTATACGAAAGTGGATTGGACAGTATGGACTGCTTCGTTGAGTGCTGACCGTATGCAATTCCGTAAGCTTATGTTGCCGCTTCATAAGTTTATGAATGAGACTACAGATCGCACACCAATGGCTGATTTGATAAATACGGATGGGAAAACTATAGTAGGATTTACGGGGCGTACTGTAGTAGGTGCCTATTTTATCAGGTTGTTGGAAAAGGAATAATTAGAATCTTAATGTCTTTTAGAAGGTATATTCGAGAGCAATATGATATAGTTGATTTATTATTTTAAATAAAAAACATTATGAATATGAAAGGTTTATTTTATTTAGTTGTTACTATGGTAGTAATAATTGCATGTACAAATGAAGAGTTTGATGCTAATTCAGAAGTTAAGAAGGAAGAAGTTAAAACAAAGATTGCATCATTAGCTGAAAAATATGATGTAAACGTCGATTTCTTTGAGATTAATCCTTCAGAAAAAACTGAAAATGAGATGTCATTAGAAGAAATTGAAGAATTGTTTCGTGATATAAAACAACTTAGAGAACACCCTGTTGAATTAAAGATGTATAAGGATAAAGAAGAAAATGGCTGTATGTTTTATTCTACTAAAGAGCAGAAACCTAGTGTGCCGCTTGCTAAAACACGTAGTGAAATTTATTCATTCAGTGATTGGATTTGGAATCTTACATGGTTTAGTGTAACTTTGATCGAAGATAACAAAAATGTAACAGTAATGACAGATATAACAGGATTATCAGTTTATACGTATTCTCAATCTTATGCAGTGGCTATGTATCAGGAAATGCTATATCATTTAATAGTACGGGGGAAAATTAAGGCAACTATAACTCAGGTTGTTGGCTTTAACCTTTCTTATGTTATTAATTCTTCAGGGACATACGATAAGAGTGCGGGAAAGGGAAGTGTTACAGTTTCTGCATATTAATGATTATTGAGAATAAAAATTATGATTATGCCTCCAATGTTTTTTGAAATTGTTTATGTTCTGATTTTGTTGATTGGGATATTGGTCGTGTTGAAAAGTCATCAACTTACTAAACCATATAAATATTTATGGGTCATTTTGGTTTTGTTATTTAATCTGTTAGGCATAATTGCCTTTTTTTTGATATGGAAACAGTATCTTAACAAAATGAGCAATAGTGGATCGCATGGAAATGTCTGATTTGATATATAATATGAATCGGGTAAACTTTTTTCTCTATGCTCTTTGTAAATCCGGGATGGATTGAATAGACCATTGAAACTGGTTGTTTTTCTTTGATTTTAGCCACCGTTATTATGATGGTGGCTAAATTTCTTATCTTAGATAAAGATACAGGAGGTGCCCCTTTTTTCATAAATGCCATTGTCGTTTCTGTCTATAACCATAAAACATACTTGAAATCGGAAGTTTTTAGGGGTATACCCCTAAAAACTTCCGATTAATTATTTATATTTGTGTCTATAACCCTAAAAACTTCAGTTGTATGATTAATCGTGAACTTTATATGGAGCAAATCACTCCTTTTATTGATAAGCCATTTGTGAAAGTTATCACTGGTATTCGTCGCTGTGGCAAGTCGGTCGTGTTGCGTTTAATTCGTGAGGAACTTTTACGAAGAGGAGTATCTGAGGATTATATTATTTATATGAACTTTGAAAGTTTCGAGTGGATAGACATGAAGGAGGCGAAGGCGTTATACGCTCATATTCAGGAAACTACGAAAGCCTCGGGAAAATATTATATTCTCTTGGATGAGATTCAGGAAGTTACAGATTGGGGAAAAAGGCAGTGAATGCCTTTTTGGTTGACTTGGATGTAGATATTTATGTGACAGGTTCTAATTCACGTTTACTATCTTCCGAGTTTTCGACTTATTTGGCAGGAAGATACGTTGCCTTTCACATTATGACTTTATCTTTTAAGGAATATCTGTTATTCCATAATCTCTCGCTAACCATTTCTGCGTCCGACCGTAAAGCGGAATTTTTGAAATATCTTCGAATGGGGGGATTTCCGGCTATTCATACGGCAAACTATGATTATAATGCTATTTACAAAATTGTGTATGATATTTATTCTTCCGTCATTCTTCGTGATACCGTGCAGAGGCATAGCATTCGTAACGTAGAAATGCTCGAAAGAGTGGTGAAGTTTGTTTTTGATAATATTGGGAATAAACTAAATGCTAAGAATATTGCGGACTATTTCAAAAGTCAGCAACGGAAAGTAGATATCAATACGATTCATAATTATCTCAATGCTTTAAATAGTGCTTTTGTGATTCAACGTATACCACGTTATGACATCAAGGGCAAAGAAATTTTGCAAACTAATGAAAAGTATTTTGTGAGTGACCTTTCGCTCATCTATTCTGTGATGGGATATCGGGACCGCTTAATAGGGGAATGCTCGAAAATTTGGTTTGCATGGAGTTGAAACGCCGCGGATACGAAGTATATGTAGGTAAACAGGATGAAAAAGAAGTTGATTTTGTAGCCATTAGGCGTGAAGAGAAAAATATATGTGCAGGTTACTTATCAACTTGGCTTGCAAGCAACCATCGATTGTGAGTTTGCCCCTTTACTGGCAATTGATGATCATTATCCTAAATATGTGGTTAGTATGGATGATCTATGGCAAGATAATATTGAAGGGTTAAGCATCGGCATATAGCCGATTTTCTACTTGATGAGTGGTAAAGACGGACTAAAGCTTTAGTCCGTCTAACAAATCTAAATAAATCCCGATAGCCTCTTCTATCTCTTTCAGCATAATATACTCTTCGGCTGTATGCGAACGTGAAGAGCGTCCCGGACCGATCTTTACCGATGCAAAGGACATCAATGCCTGATCTGACAAAGTCGGGGAACCGAAAGGTATGCGTCCCATCTTCACCGCTTTCTGTACGAACGGATGTTTCTCATCAATTCGTGAAGAATTGAGACGGAACGAGCGGGCTTTCGCATCGCAGGCTATATGCTTTCTGATCTCTGCAAATAAATCTTCGTTGGAGTAAAGTTCGTTGCTTCGGATATCAACAACAAATGTACATTTATCGGGAACTACATTGTGCTGAGTGCCTGCATTGATGACCGTAACGCTCATTTTTACCGGCCCGAGTAAAGGCGATTCTTTCTCGAAACGATAATCACGGAACCAGGCGATATCGTTCAATACCTTATAAATGGCATTATCTCCTTCATCGCGTGCGGCATGTCCGGCTTTTCCCGTAGCAGTTACATCCAGTACCATCAACCCCTTTTCGGCAATGGCAGGTTGCATCTCCGTAGGTTCGCCTACGATAGCGAATGAAACAGGGGGTAACCCCGGTAATACACTTTCAATTCCCTCCTTACCCGAAACTTCTTCTTCGCAGGAAGCCAGATAGATGAGATTGTAATTTTGAGAAGTGCGACATAGTTGCAGGAACACCTGTAAGAGCGAAACAACACTGGCTCCGGCGTCGTTACTGCCCAATCCGTATAATTTACCGTTTTCCTCGCGGGGTGTGAAAGGGTCTTTGCGCCAGCCATTTACGGGTTTTACCGTGTCGATATGAGAATTGAGCAGGATTGTCGGCTTTTTAAGGTCGAACATAGGACTGAGGCACCAAACATTGTTTCCCTTGCGTCCGGTCTGCATCCCTTCGGCTTCGATATAATTTTGCAGGAAATCAGCGGCTTGCGTCTCTTCCCGACTGATGGACGGAATGCTGATTAGTGATTTCAACAGGCTTACAGCTTCGGCTGTCATGGTTGGAATATCGTATTTCATATACAAACTTGTTAATTTAGAGCTTAATATTTGCACAAAGATACTCGTTTTGCGCAATAGTTTCAAATAAAACTAATACCTTTGTACCATATTTATCAATACAAAGAGTATGACTTATCATCATTTATCTGTCTTGGTCCACCGTCAGGCTGAAAAGTATGGCGACAGGGTAGCATTGAGATACCGCGACTATGAGGCAGCACAATGGATTCCGATTACCTGGAATCAATTCTCCGGAACTGTACGACAGGCTGCTAATGCTTTCGTTGCGCTAGGAGTGGAGGAACAAGAGAATATCGGTATTTTTTCACAGAATAAACCTGAATGGTTCTATGTCGATTTTCGGCGCATTTGCCAATCGCGGGGTTACTATTCCGTTCTATGCAACGAGTTCACCCGCACAGGGCACAATACATTATCAACGATGCGCAAATCCGTTATCTTTTTTGTAGGCGAACAGTATCAGTATGATTCTGCATTCAGCATCTTCGGCTTTTTTTGTTCCTCGTTACAACAACTGATTATTTTCGACCGTTCGGTAGTAAAAAAGACCCGCGTGATGTCTCTTCCATCTATTTTGATGAGTTTATGGCAATGGGCGAAGGATTGCCGCATAATGAGGTGGTGGAAGAGCGTACGGGACGTGCTTCTTATGACGATTTGGCTAACATCCTTTATACTTCCGGTACGACGGGAGAGCCGAAGGGAGTAATGTTGCATCATTCGTGCTATCTGGAGCAGTTCCATACGCATGACGAGCGTCTGACGACAATGACCGACAAGGACGTTTCTATGAACTTCCTTCCGTTGACACACGTATTCGAGAAGGCATGGTGCTATCTTTGTATTCATAAAGGAGTACAGATCTGCATCAATCTTCGTCCGGCAGATATCCAGACAACCATTAAAGAAATTCGCCCGACACTGATGTGCAGCGTACCCCGTTTCTGGGAAAAGGTATATGCCGGTGTACAGAGAAGATCAATGAAACGACAGGATTGAAGAAGGCGCTGATGCTGGATGCCATCAAAGTCGGCAGAATCCATAATCTGGATTATCTTCGGTTGGGAAAGACCCCTCCGGTGATGAATCAACTGAAATATAAGTTCTACGAGAAGACCATTTATTCTTTGCTGAAGAAGACGATCGGTATTGAGAATGGAAATTTCTTCCCGACAGCCGGTGCAGCCGTGCCCGATGAAATCAATGAATTTGTTCATTCGGTAGGAATCAACATGGTGGTCGGCTATGGACTGACAGAGTCTACGGCTACGGTATCATGTACTTTGCCGGTAGGTTATGATATCGGTTCGGTAGGTGTGGTATTGCCGGGACTGGAAGTGAAGATAGGCGAAGACAATGAAATCCTGCTCCGTGGAAAAAGTATAACCAAAGGATATTATAAAAAGCGGAGGCTACTGCTGCTGCTATCGATGCTGACGGCTGGTTCCATACAGGAGATGCCGGTTATTTCAAGAATGGGCAGTTATTCCTGACAGAGCGCATTAAGGATTTGTTTAAGACATCGAATGGTAAATATATTGCTCCGCAAGCATTGGAAACCAAACTGGTGATAGACCGTTATATTGATCAGATTGCTATTATCGCAGATCAGCGGAAGTTTGTTTCTGCTTTGATCGTTCCGGTGTACGGGTTTGTCAAGGACTATGCGAAGGAGAAAGGAATCGAATACAAAGATATGGCCGAACTGTTGCAGCATCCAAAGATTGTCGGTCTGTTTCGTGCACGGATAGAGACCTTGCAACAGCAATTTGCGCATTATGAACAGATCAAACGTTTCACATTACTTCCTGAACCTTTCAGCATGGAGCGTGGAGAATTGACTAATACATTGAAGTTGAAACGCTCAGTGGTTTCTGAAAACTACAAAGAACTGATTGAGAAGATGTACGAAGAATAAGGCTTTTCTCGGTCTGGCCTGATGATAAACGATAAACGGTGAACAAGCTGCATATTTGGCAAGCTGTTCCTTCACCGTTTGTTCTTTGTGTATCAATAGGCTATGTGTCTGCTATTTTATGGAGAACACTATGCTTTAGTAACCGAAGATTTGTTCCTGAGTGAGTTCTTCGATAGGACCTACCGCTTTCAGCTTATTCATATCAAGGTCTTTCTTGTCTCCCAAGATGCAATACACATACGTGCGTCCTTTTCACCCATTCCTTTTGGAAATCAACGATATCTTTCAATGTCATAGTCTGCACGTCATTATAGAGTTTGATGCGCGGATCTACGCTTTGTCCCAAATCCTGTGCATTGATATAAGTCCAGATAATATCGCTTTTGATGATGCGGTCGGTACGCATGCGGTTGATTAATCCTTCTTTTTTGCCAATTTGAAGGCTGCTTCGGATTCCGGCATATTGTTGATAATATCGTTGAACGTATTGACGGCATCAATCATCTTGTCATTTTGAGTTGCAATCTGGGTACGTATCGTATATGGCTACTTCAGATAGCTTGGCGGCATTATACCTGCCCATGCGGAATAAGCCAGTCCGCGTGTTTCACGCATTTCCTGGAAGACGATGGAGTTCATGCCTCCGCCGAAATATTCGTTATATAATTCGCGGGTAGGTTCGATAGCCGGATCGTATTTCTTATCAAGATTGGAAATTTGCGCCATATAAATCTGTTTGGCTTCGTAAGGAGCTACCAGCACTTTGGTCGCCGGAGTTTCAAGATAAGAAAACTCGTTTCCTGCAGGAATATCTTTCAGAGTAGCCGGTACCTGGTGATATTGATCGATGGTAGCCAGCAGGTCTTTACTGCTGCTAGGGCCATAATACAGGATACGATGCTTGTAGCTGTTCTGATTGTGAATCCGGTCTACCAGTTCCTGTGGATTCATGCTGGCGAGCTCTGCTTCCGTCAGTAAATTGGTGGCGGGAGACTTCGGGCCGTACATCGCATAATTCATCAGGCGGGAGAAGTTCTGTCCTTGATTCAGTTTGGCATCTGCACGGGCTTTCAGTATATCTCCGACCAGATTGTTGTAAGCTTCCTTATTTACTTGTGCGTCTGCCAGTAACTTTTCGAATAGTTGCATGGCAGCCGGCATATTCTCATTCAGACCGGAAAGAACCACGTAGGTGCGTTCGTTGCCCGGAGAAACGTAGAAAGTACACGCCAGACGATAGAACTCGCTCTTCAGTTCTTCCGGTGTCATGTCGGAAGTGCCTAGATATTCAAGGTAGTCGAAAGCCGTTCCCAATGCCTTGTCGTTGTTGTTACCCATATCGAATACGTAGATCAGTTGGAAGAGATCGTTGGTAGTATTCTGCTTATAGAGTACCGGAATATCGGATTTCGCTGTCAGCTGGCTCATATCTTTCTTTCTTGAAGTCGAGGAATACAGGTTCGATGGGCTTCACTGCATTCTCCTGTATGGAGGTAAGGAATGGACTTGCCACATCCCGGTTGGATACGATGGGAGTAATCTCCGGTTTTGTCATCTTCTTCTCGTTCTGGGTCCTTGCCTTGTTTCTTGTAGACAACGGCATAATTATCCTCCTTCAGATATTTATCGGCAAAGGCCACGATATCCTCTTTGGTCAGTTTAGCCATGCGGTCGATGGCGGTTACTTCGTCCTCCCAGTTTGTTCCGTTAATGAATGAGTTGACGAATATGTCGGCACGTCCTTCATTGCTTTCCATGCTTTGGAGCTCGTAGAGCTTGAAGTTGTTGATATTAGCTTGCAGCATCTTCTCATCGAACTCTCCGGCACGAAGTTTCTTTTATTTCGTTCAGCAAGAGGTCTTTGACTTCTTCCAGCGTTTGTCCCTGTTTGGGAAGTCCGCCCAATATGAAGGCTGAGTAATCTGCCAGTCCCATCGGGTAACCGTAGCTGTTCAGCACCTTCTGCTGCTGGTTCAGATCAAGGTCGATGAGTCCTGCCTTTCCATTGTATAATACTTGCGAAACAACTTGCAGAACCTCGAAATCCTTGCTGGCCAATCCGGGGAATCTCCATGCCAGTGCAACGCTTTCCGCATCAGGACCTAATACCTCTTTAACTACAGGTGCGGTGATCGGATCTTCTTTCGGCAGATTCAGTTTGGGAAGTTCCGGATTCGGCTTCAAGCCTCCGAAGTATTTATCTATCAAGGCAATGGTTTCATCCGGGTCTAAATCTCCGGACATACAGATCGCCATATTATTGGGAACGTACCATTGTTTATAGTAATTCTTGATATTGGTGATGGAAGGGTTCTTCAGATTCTCCTGTGTACCCAATACGGTTTGTGTTCCATAAGGATGCTTGGGGAAGAGAGAGGAGAAGATCGCCTCCTGCACTTTGCTGTTGTCCCGGGTCAGAGACATATTTTTTTCTTCGTATACAGCTTCCAGTTCCGTATGGAAACCGCGGATGACATTATTCTCGAAGCGGTCTGCCTGAATCTTTGCCCAGTTCTCTATCTGATTGGAGGGATATCTTCCTGATAGACAGTCTGGTCATACCATGTGTAGGCGTTGCTGCCGGAAGAACCGATAGCAGCCATCAGCTTGTCATATTCGTTGGGAATGGCGTATTTGGATGCTTCGTAAGAGAGGCTGTCGATGGTGTGGTAGATCGCTTTGCGCTCTGCTTCGTCCGTCGTCTGGCGGTATATCTCAAATTGCTGTTCAATTTGGTCCAATAGTGGTTTTTCGGCAGCATAATCCTGTGTGCCATACTTGTCGGTACCTTTAAACATCAGGTGTTCAAAGTAGTGTGCCAGTCCGGTCGTTTCTGCCGGGTCGTTCTTTCCGCCCACCCGCACGGCGATGAATGTCTGAATGCGGGGAGTTTCCTTGTTTACGGTGAGGTAAACTTTTAATCCGTTGTCCAGTGTGTAGATGCGGGCTTTCAGCGGGTCATTGGGCACTGTCTCGTAGCTATACTTCTTTTGTGAGCTACAACTGCTCATCACTAATGCAAGGAAGAGCGATAAGCATGAAAGTTTCAGGAGTTTGTTCATATTGTGACAACATTTTAGTGACAGAAACAAAGGTAGCGGAATTTTTCTTACCTTTGCACCGAAAAGAGAAATTTGTAAATTGTAAATGATAAAATTGTAAATCACATGATTACTATTGAACAACTTAAAGACGTGAAAGAGCGCACTGATGCGCTGAGGAGGTATCTTTGACATCGACGGGAAGAAAATTCAAGTCGAAGAAGAGCAACTAAGAACGCAGGCGCCGGGATTCTGGGATGACCAGAAGAAAGCGGAAGCCCAGATGAAACTGGTGAAAGACCTGCAAAAGTGGATTGACGGCTATAATGAAGTCAAGACACTGGCGGACGAACTGGAACTGTCGTTCGATTTTTATAAAAAGAAGAATTAGTGACTGAGGGAGATGTGGACGCGGCTTATGCGAAAGCCAGTGAAGCGGTAGAAGCACTCGAACTCAAGAATATGCTGCGTGATGAAGCCGACCAGATGGCCTGTGTGTTGAAAATCAACTCCGGTGCGGGTGGTAACGGAAAGTCAGGACTGGGCATCTATGCTGATGCGTATGTATCTGCGCTATGCTGAAACGAACGGTTACAAGGCTACTATTGCCAACCTTCAGGAAGGGGATGAGGCAGGAATCAAAACCTGTACCATCAATATTGAGGGAGATTTCGCTTATGGTTATCTGAAAGGAGAGAACGGTGTTCACCGTCTGGTGCGTGTTTCTCCTTACAATGCGCAAGGCAAACGCGCATGACATCTTTTTTGCTTCCGTGTTTGTCACCCCGTTGGTGGACGACAGTATCGAAGTGAATATTCTGCCTGCCTGCATTTCATGGGATACATTCCGAAGCGGTGGTGCCGGTGGACAGAATGTAAATAAGGTAGAATCCGGTGTCCGTTTGCGTTATCAATACAAAGATCCTTATACCGGTGAGGAAGAAGAAATTCTGATTGAAAATACCGAAACCCGTGACCAACCGAAGAATCGTGAGAATGCAATGCGTCAGTTACGTTCTATCTTTATATGATAAGGAATTGCAGCACCGTATGGCAGAACAGGCGAAAGGTGGAAGCCGGTAAGAAGAAAATCGAATGGGGTTCTCAAATCCGAAGCTACGTATTTGATGACCGTCGTGTGAAAGACCACCGTACCAACTATCAAACCTCGGATGTGAACGGCGTGATGGATGGCAAAATAGATGGTTTTATCAAAGACATTTGATGGAGTTTTCTTCACAAGAATCATAAAAAATAAAATTAGCAAGAATTATTTTTGGAAAGTTAATAGATTTGTACTTTACTTTGTTAGCGTTGAACTTTAAAGCTAACTATTATGGGTAAGGTGAAGAAAAAAGTAGCAATTAGTAAGAAAGAAGAAGAACAAGCCCAGAAGGTTGTCAAAATAGTGTTCGTCTCATTAATTATTTTGGCATTGATTATGCTGATCGCATTTTCCTTTTTTCGGCTGATAAGTTCGCCACAAATTATACGGTTAACCCAGATTGTTTGGTTATTGATTAGGATAAATATCAAATCCGATCTGTGTTAATCTGCGTAATTTGTGGCGAACTCTTTGTTTTGTAATGCATTTGTGTTCTCTGTAATATAAATGTAACTTTTCTGTCATTTTCCCGTAGTTAATTTGTCATCTCCGTGTATCCTCACAGTTGTACTTTTTGCCGTGAATTTAGTAGCAGACAACTGAAATGAGTAGAATCAGAACAACCGTCGTTATGCTTTTTGCTGGCGACAATGGCTTTGGACAGGCAAAAAAGAAGATGCAGGGATGGTAAGATGCTGGATAAACAGACCATGGAGTTTAAGGATTATCTGCCGGAGATTCACGGAACAATCCGGGGAAAGTACGAATATCAGACAGAAACAAGTGAAAGCCGTTTTTGAAGTACGTAATGCACGCTTCAGTGTTTCGGGAAATGTGCATCCTTTGGTTGCTTATAAAGCGGAAATCGACCTTTCTGACGAGGGCTCTATTAAAATGCTGGATGCGTATGCACGTGTTTTCCGATGAAAGATCTTAATTTCACGATTGGTCAGATGCGCGTTCCTTTCACAATAGACGCTCACCGCTCACCACATCAGCAGTATTTTGCCAACCGTTCATTCATTGCCAAGCAAGTAGGAAATGTGCGTGACGTTGGTTTTACGGCTGGCTATACGAATAAAAGGTGGCTTCCCTTTTATCCTTGAAGGAGGATTATTCAACGGCTCCGGTTTGACCAATCAGAAAGAATGGCATAAAACGCTGAATTACTCCATAAAAGCACAGTTACTGCCTAATAAGAACTGAATCTGACACTTAGCACCCAAATGATAAAACCGGAAAATGTACGGATTAATATGTACGATGCCGGTATCTATTATCAGAATGACCGTTTTCATATTGAGGCGGAATATTTATATAAAATGTACACACGAAGCATTTAAAGATGTTCATGCGGTGAATAGTTTTATTAATTACGATTTACCATTAAAGAAAGTGTTCAATAAAATCTCTTTCCTGGCTCGCTATGATATGATGACCGATCATAGTGATGGCAAGATGGATGAAACGACAAAAGCTCTGATTATAAATGATTATGCCCGACATCGTGTGACGGTGGAATCACGCTAAGTCTTTCCAAAGCCATTGCCGACCTCCGATTGAACTTCGAGAAATATTTCTATAAGAACTCCGGCGTTCCAAAAGAATCGGAACAGGACAAAATCGTGATTGAGTTTATGACGAGATTCTGAAATAAATGAGACTTGAAAATTGGAGAATTAAGAATTGTAGTTTTCTGATACATGATGTGAGATGTCAAACTATCATTTTTAATTCTCAATTTTCAATTTTTAATTTATCTTTGTGCCATGGCACAGGAAATAGAACGTAAATTTTTAGTTATCGGTGAATTCAAGTCTTCGGCTTTTGCGCAAAGTCACATTGTGCAGGGGTATATCAGTAGTGCTCGCGGGCGTACTGTCCGGGTTCGTATTCGGGATGATAAAGGTTATCTGACAATAAAGGGAGCTTCTAATGCTTCCGGTACTAGTCGTTATGAGTGGGAAAAAGGAGCTTTACCTTGTCAGAAGCAGAAGAATTGATGAGGCTTTGCGAACCGGGAATTATTGACAAGACCCGTTATCTGGTGCGTAGCGGCAGGCATATATTTGAAGTTGACGAGTTTTATGGTGAGAATGAAGGACTTATTGTGGCAGAAGTAGAACTGGAATCGGAAGATGAGGCTTTTGTAAAGCCCGGACTTTATCGGTGAGGAAGTGACGGGCGATGTACGCTACTATAACTCCCAGCTAATGAAAAAAACCGTATAAAACGTGGTGAACGTTAACAAATAAACCGTATATTTGTTCCTATATAAAAAAAGAGCAATGTATGGATATGGAACAGTTGTACAAATATGTGCCGCGTGAATTGGTTACTTTTGTTTTGGTGACCTTGTTTTCTTTATTAATCGGACTTTCGCAACGTCGAATCAGTCTGAAGCGTGAGGGGGAAACTACTCCTTTTCGGGACCGACCGTACATTTACTTTTATCGGTATCTTGGGGTATCTGCTCTATATACTGACCCCTACGGATATGCGTCTGTTTATGGGAGGCGGTGCAGTGTTGGGATTGTTGTTGGACTGAACTATTACGTCAAGCAGTCTCAATTTCATGTTTTTGGTGTTACTACCATTATTATTGCCCTGATTACCTATTGCATGGCTCCTATCGTAGCCACCCAACCTTCCTGGTTTTACGTCATGGTGATTGTGACGGTGCTTCTTTTGACCGAACTGAAACATACGTTTACCGAATTTGCTCAGCGTATGAAGAATGATGAAATGATCACACTGGCAAAATTTCTGGCTATCAGCGGTATCATTTTGCCTATGTTGCCGAACAAGAACCTGATTCCTGATATCAATCTTTTACTCCTTATTCCATTTGGCTGGCAACGGTTGTGGTATCCGGCATCTCGTATCTGTCTTATCTGCTGAAAAGATATGTATTCCATGCGAGTCAGGCACTTTGGTATCCGGCATTATCGGAGGGCTGTATAGCAGTACGGCTACGATCTCGGTACTTGCCCGTAAAAGTCGGAAAGCGTCGGAGCAGGAAGCTACCGACTATGTTGCCGCCATGCTGTTTGCTGTCAGTATGATGTTCCTGCGTTTTATGATACTGATACTGATTTTTTAGCCGGGAGATTTTCCAGTCTATTTATCCGTACTTGCTGATTATGTCGGTGATAGCTGCGGCTGTAGGGGTGGTTTATTCATTCCCGGCAGAAACGTCCTAAAGATTCGGATGCCGAACCGGAAGATGATGATAGCAGTAACCCGCTGGAATTTAAGGTTGCCCTAATCTTTGCCGTATTATTCGTAATCTTTACTGTGCTGACTCATTATACGTTAGTCTACGCAGGTACAGGTGGATTGAATCTGCTTTCTTTTGTATCCGGCTTTAGTGATATTACTCCTTTTATCTTGAACTTGTTGCAAAATACAGGCAGTGTGGC